>Ga0316620_10000243_pt1 | contig 21687 bp, 21 predicted proteins | sample OWC_Aug_M1_C1_D5_FD_207651 | JGI IMG/M metagenome (GOLD analysis project Ga0316620, IMG submission 207651) | Wetland soil microbial communities from Old Woman Creek delta, Ohio, United States - OWC_Aug_M1_C1_D5_B | ecosystem: Environmental > Terrestrial > Soil > Wetlands | place: USA: Ohio...
CCGAACACGCCGCCGTTGGAGATCGAGAAGGTGCCGCCGGCCAGCTCGTCGATGCCGAGCTTGCCGTCCTGCGCACGCTTGCCGAATTCGGCGATCTTTTTTTCGATCGCCGCGAAGGAAAGCTGGTCGCAGTCGCGCACGATCGGCACCACGAGGCCTCGAGGGCTGCCCACCGCGATGCCGATGTCGAAATAGCCGTGGTAGACGATGTCATTGCCATCGACCGAGGCGTTCACGACGGGATATCTCTTCAGCGCCGCAACCGCCGCCTTGACGAAGAAGGACATGAACCCGAGCTTCACGCCGTGCTCCTTCTCGAAGCGCTCCTGGTACTTGCGGCGCATGTCCATCACCGGCTGCATGTTGACCTCGTTGAAGGTCGTCAGGATCGCCGCGGTGGACTGCGATTGCACCAGCCGCTCGGCGATGCGCGCCCGCAGCCTCGACATCGGCACGCGTTGCTCCGGGCGGTTACCGAGCAGGCGCTCTACGTTGACGGGCGTGGCCGGCTGCGCCAGCGCCGGCCTGGTCAAGGCAGCGGGCATCGCTTCCGCCGGGGCCGCCGCATAGGACGCGGGCTTGCCCACGTGCGCCATGACGTCGGCCTTGGTCACGCGGCCGTCCCGGCCGCTGCCCTGGATGCGGCTCGCGTCGATGCCCTGCTCGGCCGCGAGCTTCTGCGCCGCGGGCATCACCGGCGGCGCGGCCTTGGCAGGCGCCGGGGCCGCGACGGGCGCGGCCGCAGGCTTGGCGACGGCTGCCGGTGACGACGGGGCTGCGCTCGGGCGGGCTTCGGTATCGATGGTCGCGATCACCTCTCCCGCCATCACGGCGCCGCCGGTCGACTTGAGAATCTTGGTGAGCACGCCGTCGACGGGCGCGGGCAGTTCCATCACCACCTTGTCGGTCTCGATGTCGATCAGGTTCTCGTCCCGCGACACCGGGTCGCCTTCCTTCTTGTGCCATTCGAGCAGCGTCGCCTCGGCAACCGATTCCGACAGCTGCGGCACTTTCACTTCCACGATCACTTCGTTCTCCCGTTCGATTTTTCCCCGGGTCCGGCTATGCCTCGCCCGGTTTGGCGAAAAACCAGCGCGTAACGCGCCGGGCAGGTGCTGCCTGGGTTACTTGAATTTTCCGAATGCCATGTCGACCAACGCCCCCTGGCGCGCCAGGTGCTTCGCCAGATAGCCGCCGGCCGCCGAAGCCGAAGGCGGCCGCCCGGCGTAGTACAGCCTCTGATCGGCGCGCTTGTTCTCGTTGAAATAGTGCGCCGTCTGGTACCAGGCGCCCTGGTTCTGCGGCTCCTCCTGGCACCACACGATCTCCTGCGCGTTGGGATAGCGCTTGATCTCGGCCGCGAACTGTTTGTGCGGGAAGGGATAGAGCTGTTCCACGCGCACGATCGCCACGTGGTCGTAGCGCCGCTCGCGCCGCGCGCTCAGCAGGTCATAGTAAACCTTCCCGCAGCAGGCCACGACACGCGTCACTTCCTTCGGCTCGAGCGCATCGATTTCCGGGACCACGGTGAGGAAGGAGCCCTTGGCCAGATCCTTGATCGGCACCGACGCTTCCTTCTTGCGCAGCAGCGACTTGGGCGTGAGCACGACCAGGGGCTTCCTGAACGGCCGCAGCATCTGGCGCCTGAGCAGATGAAAGATCTGCGAGGCGTTCGAGGGCACGCATACCTGCATATTGTGCTCGGCGCAAAGCTGGAGATAGCGCTCGAGCCGCGCCGACGAATGCTCGGGGCCCTGGCCTTCGTAGCCGTGCGGCAGGAACAGCGTCAGACCGCATACGCGGCCCCACTTCGTTTCGCCAGAGCTGATGAACTGATCGACCACCACCTGCGCGCCATTGGCGAAGTCACCGAACTGAGCCTCCCAGATGACCAGCGCATTGGGCTCGGCGGTGGCATAGCCGTACTCGAAGCCGAGGACCGCCTCCTCGGACAGCACCGAATCGATGACCACGAAAGAACCCTGGTCCTTGGAGATGTTGGACAGCGGGGTGTAAGTTCCCTGGTCCCAGCGTTCCCGGTCCTGGTCGTGCAGTACCGCGTGGCGGTGCGCGAACGTGCCGCGGCCGCTGTCTTGCCCCGAGAGACGCACGTCGTAGCCGTTCGAGAGCAGGGACGCGTAGGCCAGCGTCTCGGCCATGCCCCAGTCCACCGGCAGCTTGCCTTCGGCCATTTGCTTGCGCGCCTGGATCACGCGCTCAACCGTCGGGTGCAGCCTGAAATCCTCCGGCACCGAGGTGACGCGCTCGGCCAGGCGCTGCAGCTCCGCCAGGGGCACGTGAGTCTCGGCCACGTCGGTCCACTTCGTGTTCAGGAAGGGCGCCCAGTCGACTGCGAACTTGCTCTTGAAGTTGGAGATGACCGGGTTGGTGCTGTGCTTGCCCGCGTCCAGATCGGCCCGGTACTTCTTGATCAGGTCCTCGGCGGCGTCGGCCCCGATCACCCCCTGCGCCACGAGCCTGTCCGCGTAGAGCTTGCGCGTCCCGGGGTGCTGGCCGATCTTCTTGTACATCAGCGGCTGCGTAACGAAAGGCTCGTCCTGCTCGTTGTGGCCGAGCTTGCGGAAGCAGACCAGGTCGATCACCACGTCCTTCTTGAACTGCTGGCGAAAGTCCAGCGCGAGCTGCGTTACGAACAGCACCGCTTCCGGGTCGTCGCCGTTGACGTGGAAGATGGGCGCTTCGACCATCTTCGCCACGTCGGTGCAGTAGATCGTCGAGCGCGTGTCGCGCGGGTCCGAGGTGGTGAAGCCGATCTGGTTGTTGACCACGATGTGGACCGTGCCGCCGGTGCCGTAGCCGCGCGTTCCGGAAAGGTTGAGCGTCTCCATCACCACGCCTTGCGCGGCGAACGCGGCGTCGCCGTGAATCAGGATCGGCAGCACCTGCTCGCCCGACTTGTCGTCTCGCCGGCGCTGGCGCGCGCGCACCGAGCCTTCGACCACCGGGTTGACGATCTCCAGGTGCGAGGGATTGAACGCGAGCGAGATGTGCACCGGCCCGCCCGGCGTCGAGATGTCCGTCGAGAATCCGTTGTGGTACTTGACGTCCCCCGCCGGCAGTTCGTGGGCATGCTTGCCCTCGAACTCCAGGAACAGCTCCTGCGGCGTCTTGCCGAGGACGTTGACGAGCACGTTCAGGCGTCCGCGGTGGGCCATGCCGATCACGAACTCCTGCACCCCCGCGGCCCCGGCGCGCTGGATCACCTCGTCGATCGACGGGATCAGGCTCTCGCCGCCTTCCAGCGAAAAGCGCTTCTGACCGACGTAGCGTGTGTGCAGGTAGCGCTCGAGCTGCTCGGCCTCGGTCAGCTTCTGCAACAGGCGCTTCTGCATTTCGGGCGGATAGCTCTGCGCGCCGCGCAGCGGCTCGACGCGCTGCTGTATCCAGTCGCGCTGGCCGCGGTCGCTGATGAACATATACTCGAAGCCGATGTTTCCGCAGTAGGTCTCGCGCAGCGCATGGATCAGGTTCCTGAGCGTGGTGCGGTCCAGTCCGACGAACGACCCCGCGTTCACCTCGCGGTCGAGATCCGCCTCGCTTAGATCGTAGTAAGCCGCCTCGAGCTCGGGCACGGCCGGCCGCGGAATGCGCTTGAGCGGATCGAGCGTCGCCCAGCGCGCGCCCGCGATGCGGTACGCCGTGATCAGCAGCAGCGCGGAAACCTGCAGTCGCTCGTGAACTGCGTCGACCTGCGGTGCCGCGCGCCCCGCGAGCTCGCCCGTCCGCGCGCGCTGCACGAACGACTCGACCACCGGCGCATGCGCCACGTCCTTCGCCGCTCCCGCGGCGCCGGGAAGCAGCTGCATCTGGTCGAAGTACTCGCGCCACTCCCCGGGCACCGCGCCCGGGTTGGCCAGGTACTGCTCGTACAGCTCCTCGATGAACGGCGCGTTGCCGCCGAAGAGATACGAGTTGGCAAGCAGCTCCTTCATCATGGCGCTTCCCCTTACCTCTTGTCGACCGGTTGCACGTCGCGGCGCGTCGCGCCCTTATAGAGCTGGCGCGGCCGGCCGATTTTCTGCTCCGGGTCGCCGACCATCTCGTTCCACTGTGCGATCCAGCCCACGGTGCGCGCCAGCGCGAAGATGCAGGTGAACATGCTCACCGGGATTCCGAGCGCGCGCTGCACGATGCCGGAATAGAAGTCGACGTTCGGGTAGAGCTTGCGCGACACGAAGTAGTCGTCTTCGAGGGCGATCTTCTCCAGCGCCATGGCGAGCTTGAAAAGCCGGTCGTTGGCCAGACCCAGCTCCTCCAGCACCTCGTAGCAGGTCTCGCGCATCAGCTTGGCGCGCGGGTCGTAGTTCTTGTAGACGCGGTGCCCGAAGCCCATCAGCTTGACGTGGGAGTTCTTGTCCTTCACCTGCCTGATGAACTCGCCGATCTTCGACACGTCGCCGATGTGGTCGAGCATCTGCAGCGCCGCCTCGTTCGCGCCGCCGTGCGCCGGCCCCCACAGGCAGGCGATGCCGGCGGCGATGCAGGCGAAGGGATTGGCGCCGGACGAGCCCGCCAGCCGCACCGTGGAAGTCGAGGCGTTCTGCTCATGGTCGGCGTGCAGGATGAGGATACGGTCGAGCGCTCGTACCAGGACGTCGTTCACTACGTAGTCCTCGGACGGCACGCCGAACATCATGCGCATGAAGTTCGCGGAGTAGGAGAGGTTGTTACGGGGGTAGATGAACGGCTGGCCCATGTTGTACTTGTAGGCCATCGCGACGATCGTCGGCAGCTTTGCGATCAAGCGGAAAGCGGAAATCTTGCGATGCTCGGGTTCCGCGATGTCGAGCGAGTCGTGGTAGAAGGCCGACAGCGCCCCGACCACGCCTACCAGCACCGCCATCGGGTGCGCGTCGCGCCGGAAGCCGGTAAAGAACCGGTTGAGCTGGTCGTGCACCATCGTGTGACGCGTCACGATGCTGTTGAATTCGGTCCTCTGTTCCAGGTTCGGCAGCTCGCCGTTCAGGAGCAGGTAGCACACCTCGAGGAAGTCGCAGTGCTGGGCCAGCTGCTCGATCGGGTAGCCGCGGTACAGCAGCACGCCCGCGTCGCCGTCGATATAGGTGATGGTCGAGGCGCAACTCGCCGTCGACAGGAAACCCGGGTCGTAGGTGAATACGCCCATCTTGCCGTACAGGGCGCGGATGTCCACGACGTCCGGTCCGACCGACCCAGACAGGATCGGGAACTCTATGGTGCGCCCATCGGGCAGCTTGAGGCTGGCTTGCTTGTCCAAGATCTTCTCCTTGTTAACTCGCCCTGAGCCTGGCAACGACGCCGCCGAAGCGCGCTTCGTAAGAATCGCTGCGGCCATTCACGATGTCCCACAGCTCGTGGTCCCCAAGATCGAGCAGCTCGCTCAACCGCGCCAGCTCGCCTTCGTCCATTTTTCCCGCATGCCGCCGCATAAACCGGTCAAGCACCAAATCGAGCTCCAGCAAGCCCCGGCGGCATTTCCATTTCAGCCGATCGCGCGCCACCCGATCCATCACACCGCGCGCCGGACCATCAGCTCCTTGATCTTGCCGATGGCCAGCGTCGGGTTCAGATTCTTCGGACAGGCATCGACGCAGTTCATGATCGTATGACAACGGAACAAGCGATACGGATCCTCCAGATCATCGAGGCGCTCGCTGGTCGCCCGGTCCCGGCTGTCCGCGATGAAGCGATAGGCCTGCAGCAACCCGGCCGGCCCGACGAACTTGTCCGGGTTCCACCAGAACGACGGACAGGAGGTCGAGCAGCACGCGCAGAGGATGCACTCGTAGAGGCCGTTGAGCTCCTCGCGCTCCTCCGGCGATTGCAGCCGCTCGCGCTCCGGCGGCGCCTCGTCGTTGACGAGGAACGGCCTGATCGAGTGGTACTGATTGAAGAACTGCGTCATGTCGACGATCAGGTCGCGAACGACGGGCAGCCCGGGAAGCGGGCGCAAGACCACCCGCTCGGGCAGATCGGAGAGCTTCGTGATGCACGCCAGTCCATTCTTGCCGTTGATGTTCATCGCGTCCGAGCCGCAAACGCCCTCGCGGCAGGAACGGCGGAAAGACAGCGAATCGTCCTGCGCCTTGATGCGCACCAGCGCGTCGAGCAGCATGCGGTCGGCGGGCTCCAGGCGCACCTCGTAGTCCTGCATGCGCGGACGTTCGTCTTTGTCAGGATCGTAGCGATAGATGGTGAAACGCATCAGTAGGTCCGTACCTTGGGTTCGAAGGTGTCGACGGAAAGCGGCTTGAGGTGCACCGGCTTGTACTCCAGGCGGCTGCCCTCCTTGAACCAGAGGCTGTGTCTCAGCCAGTTCTTGTCGTCGCGCTCGGGATAGTCCTCACGCGCCTGCGCGCCCCGGCTTTCCTTCCGCGCCTCGGCCGACACCACGGTCGCCATGGCCGTCTCGACCAGATTGTCGAGCTCGAGCGCCTCGACGCGCGCGGTATTGAAGACCTTCGACTTGTCCTGGATCGCAACACGCTCGGCGCGGGCGGCGATTTCCTTGACCTTCTTCACGCCCGCCTCCAGCAGCTCGGGAAATCGGAACACGCCGCAGTGCGCCTGCATGACCTTCCTCAAATCGCTGGCGACTTCGGCCACGCGCTCGCCGCCGGCTGCGGAGTCGAGCCGTGCCAGGCGCGCGAGCGAGCGCGCCGCCGCGTCCTTCGGCAGTTCCTTGTGCGCCGCCGGCATCTGGCGCAGGTCCGCGATCGCCTGCTCACCGGCCGCCTTGCCGAACACCACCAGGTCGAGCAGCGAATTGGTACCGAGGCGGTTCGCGCCGTGCACCGACACGCACGCGCACTCACCCACCGCGTAGAACCCCGGCACCACGCCTTCGGGGTTTCCGCCACGCGGGGCCACCACCTGGCCGAGGTAGTTCGCCGGGATGCCGCCCATCTGGTAGTGCACGGTCGGCACCACCGGAATCGGCTCGCGCACGGGGTCGGCGTTGGCAAACTTGATCGCGATCTCGCGGATGCCCGGCAGGCGAAGGTTGATCACCTCCGGCCCGAGGTGATCGAGCTTCAGCAGCACGTAATCGCCTTCCGGGCCGCAGCCGCGCCCTTCCTTGATCTCCGTGGTCATGGCGCGCGACACGACGTCGCGACTCGCCAGGTCCTTGGCGTTTGGCGCGTAGCGCTCCATGAAGCGCTCGCCGTCCTTGTTGAGCAGGTATCCGCCCTCGCCGCGCACGCCCTCCGTGATCAGCACGCCGGCGCCGGCGACGCCCGTGGGATGGAACTGCCAGAACTCCATGTCTTCGAGAGGTATACCGGCGCGCGCCGCCATGCCCAGGCCGTCGCCCGTATTGATGAAGGCATTGGTGCTCGCCGCGTAGATGCGCCCCGCTCCGCCGGTGGCGAAGATGGTCGCCTTGGCCTGCAGGATCATCACTTCGCCGGTTTCCATCTCCAGCGCCGTCACGCCGAGCACCGCGCCATCTGCATCGCGGATGAGATCGAGCGCCATCCACTCGACGAAGAACTGCGTGCTCGCCCTGACGTTCTGCTGGTACAAGGTGTGCAACATCGCGTGTCCGGTGCGGTCCGCCGCGGCACAGGCACGCATCGCCATCTTCGAGCTGCCGTAATCCTGCGTGTGCCCGCCGAAGGGGCGCTGGTAGATCTTGCCGTTCTCCAGCCGGTCGAAGGGCATGCCCATGTGCTCGAGCTCGACCACCACCTCCGTCGCGCGCCGGCACATGTATTCGATGGCGTCCTGGTCGCCGAGATAGTCCGACCCCTTGACCGTGTCGTACATGTGCCAGTGCCAGTGATCCTCGGTCGAATTCGCGAGCGGCGCGGCGATTCCGCCCTGGGCGGCCACCGTATGCGAGCGGGTCGGGAACACCTTCGAGAGCACCGCCACCCTGAGTCCGGCGCGCGCCAGCTCGAGCGCGGCGCGCAGCCCGGAGCCCCCGGCGCCCACCACGATCGCATCGAATTTCCTCACCGCGAGCGCCACGCTCATCTCCACAGGATCTGGACGGTCCAGCCGAGGTAGGCGGCGATCGTGACCAGCACCAGCACCTGAGCGCTCAGGCGCACGCCGGTCGGCTTGACGTAATCCATCAGGATGTCGCGCACCCCGACCCACATGTGCCAGGCGACGCTCACCGCGAATAACAGCGTAGCCACCCGCATCCAGCCCTGGGCGAAGAAATCGCGCCACACCGCGAAGCTGAGCGGCGGGCCGGGCATCAGCACGGCGACGATGACCACGGTGTAGGCCGCCATGATCACGGCGGTGATGCGTTGCGCGAGCCAGTCGCGCAGACCGTAGTGCGCCCCGACGACGACGCGCTTCACCATATCCGCGCCCCGAAGAAGGCGGTGAGCGCCAGGCTCGCCGCCAGCACCGCGATGCCGGTCAGCCGCGAGCTCGCCTTGTCCACGCCACGGTGCAGGTCAAGCAGCAGAAAGCGGATGCCGGCGCAGAAATGGTGGCAGTAGGCCCACACCAGCGCCAGCAGCGCGAGCTTCACCGGCACGAGGCCGAGGTAGTGCCTGACGAAGTCAAAATCCCGCTCCGAAGCGAGGCTACGGTCGAGCATGAACAGCAGCCACACGGTCGCCAGGAACAGCAGCGCGCCGCTCGCGCGATGCAGGATCGACACCCATCCCGCGAGCGGCAATCGGATCTCGAACAATAGCGCCGGAAGGCTGAGGTACTTGGGACGGGCTTTTCTTGCGGAGGCCGGGACCATGCCCTTGAATCCTGAATGAGCGTATTGAGCGATTATATCGCCGCGCTTCAACCGAGCTCGCTGCGATAGAAGTGGCGATCGGTCTTGTACATCCCGCGGCGCCATTCCACCGGCCGGTCGCCGTACGTGAATGTCAGGCGTTCGACCTCGAGCAACGCATGACCCGGCTCGACGCCGAGCAGCTTGGCGCTACCCGCGTCGGCATTGCGAGCCTTGAGCTTTTCCTCGGCGCGCACGACCCGCGTGCCGAACTGGGTTTCGAACAGGTTGTAGAGTGCGCCCTTGTGCTCGGTGACGGCGGCGGCGGTCAATCCCTTGAACAGGCCGCCTGGCAGCCAGACTTCTTCGAGCACCACCGGGTCGCCGGCGAATACCAGCAGCCGCTTGAGTACGACCACGCCGTCACCCGCCTTGAGCTGCAGTACGCGCGCGAGATCGGCGCCGGCGCGCGCGCGCCGGAAATCGAGCAGCCGGCGCTCCGGCGCCACCGGCTCGCCCGCGTCGGGCGCGAGCCTCAGGAAGCGAAAGCGCACCTGGCGCTCGCCGTGCGTGGCGACGTAGGTGCCCTTGCCCTGGCGCCGCACGAGCAGGTTCTCGGCCGCCAGCTCGTCGATCGCCTTGCGCACCGTCCCCTGGCTGACGCGAAAGCGCGCCGCAAGCTCGATCTCGCTCGGGATCGCCTCGCCCGGACGCCATTCCCCGCCACGCAACCCGTCGAGCAGCAACTCCTTGATTTGCCTGTAAAGTGGGCTGAAGGTCGGCGAGCTCATCGGATGTTATTGGAGCATAATGACCGGGAATCGTCTATCTTCTGTCTTATGTCTTATAAAAGATACATGATGCGTTGACTTCGCTGCTCGCGCCGCTTACCATCGCGAGCAGCCGCCGGCCTTCCGAATCGCGTCGCAAACCAGCCTCTTCCGGAGTATTCATGTCCAAAGCCCCCCTACGCGTCGCCGTCACCGGCGCCGCCGGCCAGATCGGCTACAGCCTGCTGTTTCGCATCGCGAGCGGCGAGATGCTCGGCAGGGACCAGCCGGTCATCCTGCAACTGCTCGAGATCCCGGACGAGAAGGCGCAAAAGGCGCTCAAGGGCGTGATGATGGAGCTCGACGACTGCGCCTTTCCCCTGCTGCACGGCATGGTTCCCGCGTCGGACCCGATGGCGGCGTTCAAGGACGCCGACGTCGCGCTGCTGGTCGGCGCGCGGCCGCGCGGTCCAGGCATGGAACGGAAGGACCTGCTCGAAGCGAACGGCAAGATCTTCGCCCCGCAAGGCAAAGCGCTTGATGCCGTCGCCAAGCGCGACGTCAAGGTGCTCGTGGTCGGAAATCCGGCCAACACCAACTGCCTGATCGCCATGAAGAATGCCCGGTCGCTGAAGCCGACTCAGTTCACCGCCATGATGCGCCTCGATCACAACCGCTCCCTCACGCAGGTCGCGCAGAAGGTCGGCAAGCCGGTGTCCGCGGTGCGCAAGATGATCGTCTGGGGCAACCACTCGGCGACCCAGTACCCCGACGTGTTCCAGGCCGAATGCGAAGGCAAGAAGGTCTGGCCGCTGATCAACGATCAGGATTGGCTCGAGAAGACGTTTATTCCGATGGTGCAGAAACGCGGCGCAGCGATCATCGAAGCGCGCGGGCTGTCCTCCGCGGCGAGCGCCGCCAACGCGGCGATCGACCACGTGCGCGACTGGGTACTCGGCACCCCGCCGGGAGACTGGGTATCGATGGGCATCCCGTCCGACGGCAGCTACGGCATACCCGAGGGCGTACTCTTCGGCATGCCGGTGACATGCAAGGGCGGCAAGTACGAACTGGTCAATGGAATCGACATCAGCGACTTCGGCAGAAAGCGCATGGACGCCACGCTGAAGGAGTTGCACGAGGAGCGCGACGGCATCAAGCATCTCCTCGCGTAGGAGGAACGTCATGACGCAAGCCTCCCCCGGCGCCAAATTCCGCCAGGCGCTAAAGGACGAATCACCGCTGCAGGTGGTCGGCGCGGTTTGCGCCTACCATGCGCTGCTCGCCAAGCGCTCCGGCTACCGCGCGATCTACCTCTCGGGCGGAGGCGTCGCCGCCGGCTCGCTCGGCCTGCCAGACCTGGGCATCTCCAACCTCGACGACGTGCTGACCGACATCCGCCGCATCACCGACGTCTGCGACCTGCCGCTGCTCGTCGACGTCGACACCGGATTCGGCGCGAGCGCCTTCAACGTCGCGCGCACCACGCGCTCGATGGTCAAGTTCGGCGCCGCCGCGATGCACATCGAGGACCAGGTGGGCGCCAAGCGCTGCGGCCACCGCCCCGGCAAGGAGCTGGTGTCGAAGCAGGAGATGTGCGACCGCATCAAGGCCGCGGTCGACGCGCGCACCGACCGCGACTTCGTCGTCATGGCGCGAACCGACGCTCTGGCGAGCGAGGGCCTGGAGCGGGCCCTCGAGCGCGCCCTCGCCTACGTCGCCGCCGGCGCGGACATGATCTTCCCCGAAGCGATCACCGAGCTGTCCATGTACCGGAAGTTCGCCGACGCGGTGAAGGTGCCGGTGCTCGCCAACATCACCGAGTTCGGCAAGACGCCGCTGTTCGCGCTCGACGAGCTGCGCTCGGCCGGTGTCTCGCTCGCGCTGTATCCGCTGTCTGCGTTCCGCGCCATGAACAAGGCGGCGCTCAACGTCTACCAGACGCTGCGCCGCGAAGGCACGCAGAAGAACGTCGTCGGGACGATGCAGACCCGCGACGAGCTGTACGATTACCTTGGTTACCACGCCTACGAGAGAAAACTCGATGAGCTCTTCTCCAGCCGCAGCAGCACCTAAGCCCAAGAAGTCCGTCGCGCTGTCGGGCGTGCCCGCCGGCAATACCGCGCTGTGCACCGTCGGGCGCACCGGCAACGACCTGCACTACCGCGGCTACGACATACTCGAGTTCGCCGACCAGGCGGAGTTCGAGGAGATCGCATTCCTGCTGGTGCACGGCAAGCTGCCGAACGCGGCCGAGCTCGCGGCCTACAAGGCCAAGCTGCGCGGCCTGCGCGGCATCCCGGCGGCGGTGCAGCGCATCCTCGAGTCGGTTCCCGCCAATACCCACCCGATGGACGTCATGCGCACCGCCTGCTCCGCCCTCGGCTCGGTGCTGCCGGAGAGCCAGGACCACAAGCTGTCGGAGGCGCGCAACATCGCCGACCGGCTGATGGCGTGCTTCGGCTCGATGCTGCTTTACTGGTTCCACTATTCGCACTCCGGGCGGCGCATCGATGTCGAGACCGACGACGAATCGATCGGCGGGCATTTTCTGCATCTGTTGCATGGGCGCCGTCCGAACGAGCTGTGGGTGCGCGCGATGCACACTTCGCTCATCCTGTACGCCGAGCACGAGTTCAACGCCTCGACCTTCACCTGCCGCGTCATCGCGGGCACGGGCTCGGACATGCATTCCGCGATCACCGGCGGGATCGGCGCGCTGAAGGGGCCGAAGCACGGCGGGGCGAACGAGTTCGCCTTCGACGTCATCGGCCGCTACGACACTCCGGACGAGGCGGAAACCGATGTGATGCGGCGCCTGGCGGAAAAGCAGGTGATCATCGGGTTCGGCCATCCCGTCTACACCATCGCGGACCCTCGCAACCAGATCATCAAGGAAGTCGCGCGGCGGCTGTCGCAGGACGCGGGCGACATGAAGCTGTACGACATCTCGGCGCGGATCGAGCAGGTGATGTGGCGCGAGAAGAAGATGTTCGCCAACCTCGACTGGTACAGCGCCACCAGCTACCACATGATGGGCGTGCCGACGGCGATGTTCACGCCGCTGTTCGTCATCTCCCGCACCAGCGGCTGGTCGGCGCACGTCATCGAGCAGAGGATCGACGGAAAAATCATCCGCCCGAGCGCCAATTACACCGGTCCCGAGGACCAGAAATGGGTGCCTCTCAAGGCGAGGAAATAGCCATGGCCCAGTACGAATCCGACCTCACGCGCTTCATGCGGCAGTTTCTCGAGCAGCACCCCGAGGAGCTCGCCTCGCAGAAGAAGGGACGCGCCGTGTGGTGGGACAAGAGCGCCAGGGAACGAACCGCTCCGCCTCCGCCGCGGCATGCGCCCAGGTCCGGAGGCGCCGAGTACACCTTCGAGCCACTTTCCGAGGCGGACAAGTAAATGGCAGGCCATATCTCGAACGTCCGGCCCCAGCCGGACAAGGTCCTCACCCAGATCGCCGACTACGTCACCAAGCAGAAGCTGGCGAGCAAGGAGGCCTACGACACCGCGCGCTATTGCCTGATGGACACGCTGGGCTGCGGCCTGGAGGCGCTTTTCTATCCGGCCTGCACCAAGCTCCTCGGTCCCATCGTGCCGGGCACGGTAGTGCCCAACGGCGCGAAGGTCCCGGGCACGCAGTTCCAGCTCGATCCGGTGCAGGCGGCGTTCAACATCGGAGCCATGATTCGCTGGCTCGACTTCAACGACACCTGGCTCGCGGCCGAGTGGGGCCACCCTTCGGACAACCTGGGCGGAATTCTCGCCGCCGCGGACTGGATGTGCAGGAGCTCGAAGGCGCCGCTCACGATGCGCGACGTGCTCACCGGCATGATCAAGGCGCACGAGATCCAGGGCGTGCTGGCGCTCGAGAACAGCTTCAACCGCGTCGGCCTGGACCACGTGGTGCTGGTCAAAGTCGCCTCCAGCGCGGTGGTGGCGCACATGATCGGCTGCAGCTACGACGAGGTGGTCAACGCGGTGTCGCAGGCCTGGATCGACGGCCAGTCGCTGCGCACCTATCGCCACTCGCCGAACACGGGCTCGCGCAAGAGCTGGGCCGCGGGCGACGCCACCAGCCGCGCGGTGCGCCTCGCGCTCATTTCGAAGACCGGCGAGATGGGCTACCCCTCGGTGCTGACCGCTCGGACGTGGGGCTTCTACGACGTCTCGTTCAAGGGCAAGCCGTTCAAGTTCCAGCGCCCGTTCGGCTCCTACGTGATGGAGAACGTGCTGTTCAAGATCTCCTACCCCGCCGAATTCCACTCGCAGACCGCGGTGGAATGCGCGATGGACATCCACGCCGAGATGCAGAAGCTCGGCCGCAAGCCCGAGGACATCAAGAGAATCACGATCCGCACGCACGAGGCCTGCATCCGCATCATCGACAAGAAGGGCCCGCTCGACAACCCCGCCGACCGCGACCACTGCATTCAGTACATGGTCGCGGTGCCGATCATCTTCGGACGCCTGACCGCGTCCGACTACGAGGACGCCGTGGCGAGGGACCCGCGCATCGATGCATTGCGCGCCAAGATCAGCTGCGTCGAGGACCGCGGCTTCACGCGCGACTACCACGACCCGGAGAAGCGTTCCATCGCCAACGCCCTGCGGGTCGAGTTCAAGGACGGCAAGCAGCTGGGCGAGTTCGTGTGCGAGTACCCGATCGGCCACAAGCGCCGCCGCAAGGAAGGCATGCCGGTCCTGGTGGAGAAGTTCAAGGTGAACCTCGCGCGCCGCTTCCCGTCGAAGCAGCAGCAGGCGATACTCGACGTGTGCATGAACCCGAACCGGCTGCACGCCATGCCTGTGAGCGAATTCGTGGACCTGTTCGTCATCTAGGAGACGCCATGTCGATCGAACTGCTCGAGCGCCGGCTGGCCGAGCTCTCGGACGAGGTGCGCAACTACCCCACCCCGATCGCGCGCTGCGACGAGCAGCTTCCCGCGCTGCTCGAGGAGCGCGCCCAGGTGCGCGCAGCCCTGGAGCGCGAGAAAATCCAGCTATGCAAGTGGCTCGGCGAAGGGGGCAAGGATGCGGCCTGAGCTGCGCGCTGCCGCGCTGCTGTTTCTCTGGCTCGTCGCGCCCTTCGTGAGCGCCGCGCCCGGCGAGGTGGCGTACCGCGACCCGATCGATTATTTTTTCCACCCTTTCCTCGGCGACCTCAGGGCCGAGGCGGCGGACGCGAAGAAGGCCGGCAAGCACGCGATCGTGGTGATGTACGAGTTCGACGACTGCCCGTACTGCGCCCGCATGAAGCGCGAGGTGCTGTCGCGCCCGGACGTGCAGGAGTTCTACCGCAAGAACTTCCAGGTGTTCCAGATCGACACCAAGGGCGACCAGGAGATCACCGGCTTCGACGGCAAGGATTCGATCGAGAAGGAGTTCGCCCGCGTCAACGGCGTGCGCGCCACGCCGACCTTCGTGTTCTACGGCTTCGACGGCAAGCCGCTGCTCACGCGCACCGGCGGCATCTACGACCCGAAAGAATTCATTCTGCTCGGCGAATACGTCGCGAGCGGTGCCTATCGCTCGGAGACCTTCGCCAAGTACCGGCACTCGAAAAAGGGATCATGACCATGCCGCATAGCCTGCACCACACCCTTCAACCGCTCAAGGACGGCAAGTACTACTCGCTCAAGCAGCTCGGCAAGGCGCTCGGCCTGAAGATCGAGCGGCTGCCGGTGTCGATCCGCATCGTGCTGGAGTCGGTGCTCAGGAACTGCGACGGCAAGAAGGTCACCGAGGAGCACGTACGCCAGCTCGCCGGCTGGAAGCCGAACGCGCCGCGCACGGACGAAATCCCGTTCGTGCTGGCGCGCATCGTGCTGCAGGACTTCACCGGCGTGCCGCTGCTGTGCGACCTCGCGGCGATGCGCAACGTGGCGCAGAAGATGGGCCAGAACCCGAAGCTGATCGAGCCGCTGGTGCCGGTCGACCTGGTGGTCGACCACTCGGTGCAGATCGATCACTACGGGTCGAAGAACGCGCTCGACCTCAACATGCGGCTCGAGTTCAAGAGGAACGAGGAGCGCTACCAGTTCATGAAGTGGGGCATGCAGGCCTTCGACACCTTCAAGGTGGTGCCGCCCGGCATCGGCATCGTGCACCAGGTGAACCTCGAATACCTCGCGCGCGGCGTGCACAAGTCGAAGGACGGCGTCTACTACCCGGACACGCTGGTCGGCACCGACAGCCACACCACCATGATCAACGGCATCGGCGTCGTCGGCTGGGGCGTGGGCGGAATCGAGGCCGAGGCCGGCATGCTCGGCCAGCCGGTGTACTTCCTCACGCCCGACGTCGTCGGCGTGCACCTCAAGGGAAAACTGCACCCGGCCTGCACTGCGACCGACCTGGTGCTCACCGTCACCGAGATGCTGCGCAAGGCCAAGGTGGTCGGCAAGTTCGTCGAGTTCTTCGGCGCGGGCGCGTCCTCACTGACGGTCCCGGACCGCGCTACGCTCGCCAACATGGCGCCCGAGTACGGCGCGACCATGGGCTTTTTCCCGGTCGACGACAAGACGATCGATTACTTCCGCGGCACCGGCCGCACCGACGCCGAAATCGAAGCCCTGGCGGCCTATTTCAAGGCGCAAGGCCTGTACGGCATGCCGGACGACGGCGCCATCGACTACAGCCAGACGCTGGAGCTCGACCTGGCGTCGGTCATGCCCTCGCTCGCCGGACCGAAGCGGCCGCAGGACCGCATCGGGCTGGAACGCGTCAAGAGTACCTTCACCACCCTGTTCTCGAAGCCGGTGGCCGAGAACGGTTTCGCCAAGAAGCCCGAGGACCTGGGCAAGCGCTTCAAGACCTTCGACGGCATCGACATCGGCTCGGGCGACGTGCTGATCGCCGCGATCACCTCCTGCACCAACACCTCGAACCCCGGCGTGCTGCTCGCCGCCGGGCTGCTCGCCAAGAAGGCGGTCGAGCTGGGGCTCAAGGTCAAGCCGCACATCAAGACCTCGCTCGCGCCGGGATCGCGGGTGGTGACCGAGTACCTGACCCGGGCGGGGCTGCTGCCCTACCTCGAGAAGCTCGGCTTCTACCTCGCCGGCTACGGCTGCACCACCTGTATCGGCAACGCGGGGCCCCTTGCGCAGTCCATCGAAGAAGCCGTGGTCAAGAATGACCTGGTGTGCGCCGCGGTGCTCTCGGGCAACCGCAATTTCGAGGCGAGGATCCACCCGAACATCCGCGCCAACTTTCTCGCCAGCCCGCCGCTGGTGGTGGCCTACGCGATCGCCGGCACCATGCTCAGGGACTTCCGTACCGAGCCGCTCGGGAAATCCAAGGACGGCCAGGACGTGTACATCGGCCACATCTGGCCGACGCACGACGAGGTGGCGGCGCTGATGAACCTCGCGATGGATCCCAGGACGTTCCGCCGCCTGTACTCTGGACTGGGCGACGCCACCCCGCTGTGGAAGAAGATCTCCGCCCCGTCCGGCCAGGTCTACAGCTGGCCGCCCTCCACCTACATCGCCGAGCCGCCGTTCTTCAAGGACTTCGCGATGCAGCCGGGCGCGGTGCCCGCCGTCCGCGGCGCCAGGATCCTCGGGGTGTTCGGTGATTCGGTCACGACCGACCACATTTCCCCGGCGGGATCGATCAAGCCCACCTCGCCCGCGGGCATCTTCCTGCAGGAGAACGACGTCTCGGTGGCGGACTTCAATTCCTACGGCGCGCGCCGCGGCAACCACGAGGTGATGATGCGCGGCACGTTCGCCAACGTGCGCATCAAGAACCTGATGCTCCCCGGCACCGAGGGGGGCGTCACGCGCTACAAGAACGAGACGATGCCGATTTACGATGCGGCGATGCGCTACCTCGCCGAGGGCACGCCGACGGTGGTGTTCGGCGGCGAGGAATACGGCACCGGCTCCTCGCGCGACTGGGCGGCCAAGGGCACGCAGCTGCTCGGCGTGAGGGCGGTCATCGCGCGCAGCTTCGAGCGCATCCACCGCTCCAACCTGGTCGGAATGGGCGTGCTACCGCTGCAGTTCCTGGGCTCGGACAGCGCGCAATCGCTGGGGTTGAAGGGCGACGAGACGGTCGACGTGCTCGGGCTGGACGACATCCGCCCGCAGCAGGAGCTGACGCTGGTGATCAAGAGCCCCTCGGGCGCGGAAAGGCGCGTCACCGTAAAGTCGCGCATCGACACGCCGATCGAGGTCGACTACTACAAGCACGGCGGCATCCTGCCGTACGTGCTGCGCGAGCTGATGGCCGCGCCGGGCGCGGCGCGCGCGCGGGCCGCCTGACTCAATAGCCGCGCAGCCTGCGCAGCGCGCGCCGGTCCTGCTTGGTCGGCCGGCCGTGCAGCTCCAACGCCGGCTCACGCGCGATGCGGGTTTGCGCATGCTGCGCCTCGCGGCGCAGCCGGCTTTCCTCGAGCTCTTCGTACAGCAGCCGCGCGGCAGCGGCCGGCCCTCGCTTCTCGGCGAGTGCGCGCAGCGTCACCTCCCACACGGAATCCCCGACGCGGATCAACAGCCGGTCGCCGGGCTTCATTTCCTTCGACGGCTTGGTGCGCTCGCCCTCGAGCCTCACCCGGCCCGCTTCGATCGCCTCCTGCGCGATCGAGCGCGTCTTGAAGAAGCGCGCCGCCCACAGCCACTTGTCGAGCCGCATCAGGCGGCAAGCGCTCCCGCCGGGCACGACACGCCCGTGCCGCCCAGCCCGCAATAGCCGTTCGGATTCTTGCCGAGGTATTGCTGGTGGTAGTCCTCGGCATAGTAGAACTCGGGTGCAGTGCGGATCTCCGTCGTAATCTTGCCGTATCCCTTCTTGGACAGTTCTTCGTCGAAGATTTCCTTTGAAGCAAGAGCCGCTTTTAGCTGCGACTCCCCGTAGGCGTAGATCGCCGAGCGGTACTGCGTGCCCGCGTCGTTACCCTGGCGCATGCCCTGCGTCGGGTCGTGCCCCTCCCAGAACACCTTGAGCAGCTGCTCGTAGCGGACGAGCTTCGGGTCGTACACCACCTGCACCACTTCGGCATGGTTGGTGAATCCGCTGCAGACCTCTTCGTAGGTGGGATTGGGCGTGTTGCCGCCGGCGTAGCCCACCGCCGTGGAGTACACGCCGGGCGTCTTCCAGAACAGGCGCTCGGCACCCCAGAAGCAGCCCATGCCGAACACCGCGGTCTGCAGGCCCGTGGGGAACGGCGGCTTGAGAGGGTGTCCGTTGACGAAATGCGTCGGCGGCACCGGCATCGCGGCCGCGCGGCCCGGGAGCGTGCTCTCCGCGGGCAACAGCGCCTTCAGTTTCTTCATGAACGAGAACATCGCATCCTCCGGAAAATGGGGTCAGATCCCATTTATTGCGCGCACCAAGCGTTTATTGTACGTTCGACCGAGTCCCCAGGGTTTCCCATCCCGGAATGAAAATCTGCGTTTACGGCGCGGGCGCGGTCGGCGGCATGATGGCCGCGTGGCTGTCGCGCGCCGGTCACGAGGTGTCGGTGGTTGCCCGCGGCGGCGCGCTGGATGCGATCCGGCGCGACGGCCTGCGAGTCCGCTCGCGCGCGAGCGGCGAGCTGCAGGTGGCGCGGCCGCGCGCCGAGAGCGACCCGGCGAAACTCGGCGCGCAGGACTACGTCATCGTTGCCGTAAAGGGCCACAGCCTGCCCGACGTGGCGGCGGGGATCGGACCGCTCGTCGGCGCGGGCACCGGAATCGTCACCGCGATGAACGGCGTGCCGTGGTGGTTCTTCGACCGCCTGAAATTCGCAGGCGGCAAGCTGCGCCTCGAGAGCCTCGACCCGGGCGCCAGGCTGTCCCGCGCCATGCCCACCGAACGCATCGTCGGCTGCGTCGTTCACCTCGCCGCCTCGACCCCCGAGCCGGGGCTCGTCAGCCACAACATGGGCAACAGGCTGATCGTCGGCGAGCCCGGCGGAACGAACACCGCGCGCACGCAAGCCATCGCCGACGCGCTCGAAGGCGCCGGCTTCGAAGTCCAGCGCAGCGGGTTCATCGAGAAGGACTTCTGGGTGAAGCTGCTCGGCAACGTGAGCTTCAACCCGGTATCGGCGCTGACGCTTTCCACCGCCGACCGTCTGATCGAGGATCCCTACCTCAAGGGCTACATGGTCGCAATCATGCGCGAAGTGCTGGAAATCGGACGCAAGATCGGTGTCGACGCGGACATCGATCCCGAGGCGCGCATCGACATGGCGCGCATACTCGGCCCGTTCAAGACCTCGATGCTGCAGGACATGGAGGCCGGCAAGGCGCTCGAGATCGACGGCCTGCTCGCGGGCACGCTCGAGATCGCGCGCCACGCGGGAGTTCCGGCACCTTTCACCGAGAGCCTGATGGGCCTGATCCGCGTGCGCGCCGACGTAAGCGGACAGTACCTGAGAACCCGAGCATGAAGGCGCGGTGGATGCCGTCCTTCCTCGCGCTGGCCTTCCTCGCGTTGCCCGCGGCGGCGCTCGCCGAATATTCCGGGCCCGCGCTCGACGCCTGCCGGGCCTTCGCCGTGCGCGAGCTCAAGCGTGACGGCGCGCGCATCAAGGACGTCGCCTTCGACGCCGACCGCGACCTGCTCTTCGAGCGCTACGCGCGCAAGGTCGGCAGCCAGTTCATCGGCTCGATCCTGTCCGGCCACGGCGCCGTGGTCTACGAGGAGACGCCCAGCGTCGAGCTGTCGTTCGTGTGCCTGCTCGCGAGCGAAAGCAGGCCGGTCTTTTTCTACTGGCTGCCGCGCCGCGACCGCTCGGCGCTCGCGCAGTGCACGCGCAGCGAGGCGCTGCGCGCGGGACCGAAGCCCTGCCTCGAGGGCTTGCTGCAGATCGAGGAGCGCGAGCTCACCCAGCTCTACGCCATGGAGCTGCAGAGGGCGCGCGAGCGGGACGCCGCCGCGGGCCAGGGCCGGGCCTACGAAGCCTACAGCCGCTCGAACAAGGCCTGGCTCGAGTACCGCAACGCCGAGTGCGCACGCCGCAGCCTCGAGGCGACTCGAGGCAAGGACGCGAACGACGTGCGTCTCGCGTGCCTGATCGAGCTGTCGCGGCTGCGCGCGGCCGACCTGCGCCGCTAGGCCTCCGGCGCGATCAGTCGTCCCAGGCCTTCTCCGGCAGCGGCAGGCCGGCGAGGTCCTCCGCCGTGAGCCGGCGCTGCGGCTCGATTCCCAGCTCCTCGAGGAGCAGCATGAGCTGGCGCGTGTGCTGCGTGGGATGCCAGACGCTGCGCTCGAGCACGTCGTGCACGCGGTGCCGGCCGAAGTAGGTATCCATCATCTGCTGGCATGAAGGGTCCGCGCAGCCGTCCCACCAGCCGTGGAACCGGTCGAGCACGCCGAGGCCGTAGCGCGCGATGTCGCCGGTCGTGCGCATGGCGTCCCCGGGTGGCTGCATGATCCGCTCGTAGGTCAGCTCGCGGCCGTCCTGCATCGACTCGAGGAACGCCTCGGGAATGCGGAACACGTGGTGCGCGAGCTGGCGGATCGGCCGGTTGCGATTGCGGAACGGCCGGTCCAGCCATTCGGCCGGGATCTGCCGCACGTAGCGTGCCGCGGCGTTGAGCACGAGATCGAGCTTGTCGACGAGCTGGCGCGGTGCGAGCTTGTCGTGCAGCCGTATGTCGAGCCCGAGGAACCGCACCACGTCGGCGAGCGACTGCGCGAACACGAATTCGCCGCCGCGCGCCACGACCGGCACGCTGCGCGCGCCGAGCTTGCGCAGCTCCTCCATGGCGGCGGGGTTACCGTGCACGTTGATCGACTCGTAGTCCACCCCGTGCTTGCTGAGGAACTCCTTCGTTTTCAGGCAGCTGGTGCAGCCCGGCTGCCAGAAGACCCGCACGCGCTCGACCGTATCCATGATCCGTCCTCCCGATACGAATTATGATCCCATATGGCCGACGTTACCCCGCTCCGCAGTCCCCACCGCTTGTGCGCGGCGCCGATGATGGACTGGACGGACCGGCATTGCCGGTATTTCCTGCGCCAGTGTGCACCGCATGCGTGGCTGTATACGGAAATGATCACCACCGGCGCGCTGCTGCACGGCGACGTCGCGCGGCATCTCGACTTCGACGCGGCCGAGCACCCGGTCGCGGCCCAGCTCGGCGGCAGCGAGCCCGAAGCGCTCGCCGCCTGCGCCCGCATGGCCGAGTCCTGGGGCTACGACGAGGTGAACCTGAACGTCGGCTGCCCGAGCGAGCGCGTGCAGCGCGGCGCCTTCGGCGCCTGCCTGATGGC
>Ga0316620_10000245_pt1 | contig 21598 bp, 18 predicted proteins | sample OWC_Aug_M1_C1_D5_FD_207651 | JGI IMG/M metagenome (GOLD analysis project Ga0316620, IMG submission 207651) | Wetland soil microbial communities from Old Woman Creek delta, Ohio, United States - OWC_Aug_M1_C1_D5_B | ecosystem: Environmental > Terrestrial > Soil > Wetlands | place: USA: Ohio...
TTGCGGGCCGCTCCCGGCGGCTGTTTCTGCGAGCGCCTGCCGCAGGGTGGCGGCGTCGTGCACATGACCGTCGTCAACGTCGCACCGAATCAGAGGATCACGCTGAGCGGAGCGCTCGGGCCCCTGCAGACCGCGGGCGTCGCGGGCGCCCTGACCGTCTCGCTTGCACCGAAGGGCGCGGGCACCGAGATCACCCTGGTGTACAACGTCGGCGGGTACTACCCGAGTGGCCTCTCGAGCGTCGCCGCTGGTGTCGACCGCGTGCTGCAGGAGCAGCTCGAGCGCCTGAAGCGGCAGGTCGAGACCGGCAAGCCCGCGGCCGGTTCTTGACAGCGCTCGGCGCCGCCTCCTACATTGCCGCCCGTTGCTGAGTAACGGGAAGCCGGTGTAAGGCCGGCGCTGCCCCCGCAACGGTAATCGAGTATCCCGGCATCACGGGCCTTGTAGCCCGAGCCACTGCGCCAGACGAGGCGCGGGAAGGCGATACCGGAGGCGCACAGCCAGTGCGCCACTCGCAAGCCCGGAGACCGACTTCGCAACCAGCCAGTGTCGCGGCGGGCGACGGCTTGGGGTCGATCTCCCTTGCCTCTCCACCGCACGCTGATTCGATGCGCACACGATCCTGCGGGCGTGCAGGCGGAGTACTTCCATGACTTTCCGGACATTCTTTTCCCGGTGGCTCTCGACTCTCGGTCTGCTGGCGGCCGCGTTTACGTCCGCGGCCGCGGACGGTCCGAACGCCGACCTGCTGGTCACGGCCACGCGTACGCCGACCCCGGAGGACGACGTCCTCGTGTCGACGATCACCATCACGCGTGCCGACATCGAGCGCTCGCTCGCGGGCGACGTGGCGGACCTGTTGCGCTTTCACGCCGGACTCGACATCGGGCGCAACGGCGGTCCCGGCCAGCCGACCTCGCTCTTCCTGCGCGGTACCGACAGCAACCACACCGTCGTGCTCGTGGACGGCGTGCGCATCAATCCGGGAACGATCGGCGGGGCGCCGCTCGAGAACATCGCGCCCGAATCGATCGAGCGCATCGAGATCGTCAAGGGCCCGCGCTCGGCGCTGTACGGCCCGGATGCCATCGGCGGCGTCGTCAACATCCTGACGCGCGGGGCGCAGACCGACGGCATCGATGCATCCGCAGGGTTCGGGCGCTACAACACGCGCACGGCGAGCCTGTCGGGCGGAATGCAGTTCACTCAGGGAGGCTTCGGGTTCAGCGCTGCCTCGCTCGACAGCGACGGCTTCCCGACGCGCTCGGACTCCTCTACCGATCGCGGCTACCGCAACCTGTCGCTCTCCCTGCAGGGCCGCTGGCAGGCGGGTCCCGTGGAATGGCGCGCGCACGCCTGGCGGGCTTCGGGAACGTCCCAGTACTCGGACTTCTTCCTGACGCCGGTCGACGAGGATTTCGACGATCAGGCGAGCGCCCTCGAGGCGGCATTCGCCGCGAGCGCGGACTGGCGCATGCGCATCGCCGCGACCCTGATGCAGAACGACCTGCGGCAGAATCAGTCGAGCGATCGCGTGCGCACGCGGCGCTACAGTCTCGAGTGGCAGAACGACCTGACGCTCGGCACGGCAAACGCGCTCACCTTCGGCGCCCAGGCGAGCCGCGAGCACGTCGTTGCGACCGAATTCAGCGGCTACGACGCCAGCACCGACGTGGTGCTCGCGTACCTCGAGGATCGCCTGCGGCTCGGGCGGCACCGGCTGCTCCTCGCGACCGGCTACACGAAACACGAGACGGCCGGCAGCAAGCTCACCTGGAACGTCGACTATGGATTCGACCTGAGCGCGCGCACGCGCCTCCTCGTCACCGCGGGCACGGCATTTCGCGCCCCCGACAGCACCGACCGGTTCGGCTTTGGCGGGAATCCCGCACTGGCGCCGGAGTCCTCCCGCAACTTCGAGGCGGGGCTCGAGCTGCGGCCCGCCGCAAACCAGCGGTTCACGTTGAGCGCCTTTCGCAACAGCATCGACGATCTGATCGTCTACGTGGTGACGGATCCCGTCACCTTCGACGGCGTCAACCGCAACGTGGAGCGCGCCCGGATCGAGGGCATCGAGGCGGCGTATCGGGCGAGCGGAGCCTCCTGGCAGCTGCAGATCGCCGCGAGCGCGCAGAATCCGCGCAACCTGAGCGAGGGGACCGAGCTCCTGCGGCGCGCCCGCGAGAGCCTGAGCCTGTCGTTCGTCAAGTCGCTCGATCGCTATCAGCTCGGCCTCGACGTGCTGACCGCCGGCGCGCGCAAGGACTTCGGCTTTCCCGGCCCGGTGACGCTCGCGCCCTACACGCTGGTCAATCTGACGGGCCGCGTTTCCGTTTCGCGCCAGTTCGAGCTCGACGCACGACTGGAAAATGCACTCGATAAGCGCTACGAGCTTGCCCAGGGCTACAACACGCCGCGGCGCGGCCTGTTCGTCGCCGCGCGCTATCGTTTCGGGCCCCGCTAGGCACGCTGCTTGCCCGGGTCGGCGACCGGATTGAGCACCCGCCACCCGCGCGCGGTCTCGGTTACCAGGATGTGCTGCTCGGAGAATCCACCCTTCGACTGTGCGCCCGGGGCGAAGCGGCTGACCTCGGTTACGACGACGAGCCGCGCGCTGTCGTTCGCGCCATAGGGCTGCCGGTCGAGGAAATAGGACTCGATCCCGGTGAAGTCGGGCCAGGAAGCCGTCATGAGGTCGCGGAATTTCGCCTCCAGGCTTGCGGCCCGCCCGGCGATTGCCGCCTCGGAGCCTGCGTCCGGAGCACCCTCAGCCGCCAGCTCGAGTCTCGCCTCGGTCACGAAATCCTTCGCGGCAACGGCGGCCTCGAGGTCGCGGCGGCGAAAAGCGTCTTCCAGCATGAGAATCGCGCCCTCGGGGGTCGTGAAGTCGGCTGCGATCGCGGGCCGGTCCTTGAGTGCGGCCAGCCGCCGGACCCGTTCGGCGCGCGACGTGGCGCTGCGGTAGCCGAAGAATGAGAACGCGAGGAGCAGCGCCAGCAAGGCGGCCAGCACGGTCGTACTCACGATGATCTCATCCTCCGTTGCAGGACGGCCTCGATTCTGGCGAACCGCGGCGCCGCGCGGAAGTGCCCCTCCCGACTTCCGTCCGCGCATCCGGATGGTTAGGCTTCCTCCATGGGCCACCGACTGAGCAAGATCTACACGCGGACGGGTGACGACGGCAGCACCGGTCTCGGCGACGGACAGCGCGTCGCCAAGGACTCGCTGCGCGTCGAGGCCTACGGCACCGTGGACGAAGCCAACAGCGCCATTGGTCTCGCGCTGGCCGAGCCGCGACTGCCGCGCAACGTTGCCGCGAGCCTTACCCAGGTGCAACACGATCTGTTCGATCTCGGTGGTGAGCTGTGCATCCCGGGGCTGCGCATCATCGAGGACGCGCACGTTGCGCGCCTCGAGCGCGAGCTCGACGGTTTCAACGCGAGACTGCCGCCGCTGAAGGACTTCATCCTGCCGGGCGGCGGGCGCGCCGCGGCCGCCTGCCATCTTGCCCGGACGATCACGCGCCGCGCGGAGCGCCGCTGCGTCGCGCTCGCGCGCGCCGAAACCGTCGCGCCCGAGATCGTCCGTTATCTGAATCGGCTCTCGGATCTGCTGTTCGTGATCGCCCGGGTGCTGGCGCGGCGCGAGCGCGGCAGCGAGATTCTGTGGAAGCGTTCGGGATCATCGGCACGCACACGTACCGCGCGGCGCCGGTCATAGGCCGCGCCCGCCGGCGGCAGGAGACATAGCATGGCTGCGAGCACGCGCAAACCCCGCAAGAAAAAGCGCGCGGCCGCCGTCGAGTCCTCGCGCGGCCTCACGGCCGCCCAGGTCGCCGACGCCGAACCGCCCGCCGGCATGCGCCAGCTGGCCGCAGCCATCGAAGCGGACGGCGGGCGTGTCATCGGCATGTACCGTGACCCGCTCGGCGGCGCCTGGCAATGTTTCGCCGCGCTGCCGCTCGCCCGGGTCGCGCCGACACCGTTCCAGCGCGATCTCTCGGAGAGCCACGTGGCGCGGCTCACGGCGCGGATCGACGAGATCGGACGCTACCTCGACCCGGTCATCGTGGTACGCAATGACGACGGAACGTACTGGACGCCGAACGGCAATCACCGGCGCGCGAGCATGTCGGGCCTCGGCGCGCGCTCGATCGTCGCCCTCGTCGTACCGGAGCGCGAAATCGCCTTCAAGATCCTGGCGCTCAACACCGAGAAGGCACACAACCTGAGGGAGAAGGCGCTCGAGGTGGTGCGCATGGCGCGCGAGCTCGCTCGGCTCGAACCGCGCGCCGAGCGCGACTACGCGCTCGAGTTCGAGGAGCCGGCGCTGCTCACGCTCGGACTGTGCTACGAGTCGAACGGCCGCTTCGCGGGCGGAGCCTACAACCCGGTGCTGAAGCGCTGCGAATCCTTCCTCGGAGCAAAGCTGCCGGCGGCGATCGAGCTGCGCGCCGGCCGCGCCCGCAAGCTCATGGAGCTTGACGCCGCCGTCAGCGAGCGCGTCGCCGAGCTCAAGGCACGCGGCCTCACGAGTCCCTATCTCAAGGCGTTCGTGGTCGCGCGCGTGAATCCCCTGCGCTTCCAGCGGGGCGGCGAGGCGCCGGACTGGGACGAGACAATCGACCGCATGCTCGCCGGTGCGCGCAAGCTCGACGCAGCCAAAGTCAAGGCCGACCAGATTGCGGCGACCGGCGGCGCTCCCGCGGAGGATTGATCGCTGCCGTGGGGCCTAAGGCGTGCTTGGCGATTCGGCTGGCGGCGGCGTCCCGGTCGAGGACCAGGCAACCCGCAGCCGTTCGGTGCGCGATGAATAGATGTGGGTCGGCACCATGACCACCACCAGCCCGCCTACATTGGGCGTCCCCGGGCTCATGTGCAGATGCTGATCGCCGTAGACGTCGAACTCCGCGACCGATGACAGGTGAAAGCGGAACACCAGGTGAAACGGCCAGGGCCGGTCCGGATCACGCCGCGTGATCGAGACGCTTCCGGCACCCGCACTGTATACGTCGACCGCGAGCGTCTCGTAATCGCGGCGCTGTTCGAATTTCTCTCCGGCCGCATTCGCATTCTCGGACGTGATGGCAAGCTCGTCGACGAGCGGCAGTTCCGCGGGCGGCTTGCGCCACCATAGCCAGTTCGGCATGTGAAGCTTCGGCATCGACCATTGTCCGCAGCCCGCGAGCAGCACTCCCGCCAGTGCCGCGCCCGTCACGAGGCGCAGCGTGCGTCGCCTGCGGGGGTTCACCCATCGATCCGTCATCCCGCCTCCCGTCGAAAACCGTTGCCGCGCTCTGCGTAGCGCAAAGTATGACATTGGCCCTGTCCCGGCGGCGATTGTCGCGCTTTGGCGTCAATCTCGAACGCGAATCGATCTATCGCGCTACGTCGTGCCGGCGCGCGCGCGCTTCGGCAAGCAGCTCGCAAACCTGCTCGGCGCCGTCCAGCAGGCGCACCGTCGCCCGCGAGATCCGGTCGGAGCTCACCGTATAGAGATTGCCGGCACGCACGGCGGCAAGCCGCGGCCAGCGGCGCCAGTACTCGAGCGCGCGCGGTTCATCGTCGGCCGCCAGGATCACCTGCGGATCGCGCGCCAGCACCGATTCGATTCCGACGGCGGGCGCGAGCTCGCCGAGGTCCGCGAACACGTTGCGCCCGCCGCACAGGCGAATCACTTCACTGATCGGATGACGATCGTTGACCGTGTAGAGCGGCGTCTCCGAGATCTCGAAGAAGACCGTGACGGGCGGGTCGGAGGCGTGCGCCGCCCGCAACGCGGCGAGGCGCCGCAGGTACTCGGCCGCCGCCTCGTCGGCCTGCGCGGAGGTCCCCGCCCAGGCGCCGAGCTCCCTGAGGGCAGTTGCAACGTCGTCGAGTCCCGAGACCCGCAGCTCCCGCACCGGCAGCTTCAGGCGGCGCAGCTCGGCGACGACCGAAGGCGCCGTGCCGTCCTGCCAGGTGATGACGAGATCGGGTTCGAGCTCGAGCAGCCGCTCGTAATCCACGCGAAACGCATCGCCGATGCGCGGCAAACGGCGCGCCGCCGCGGGAAAGTCGCTGTATTCGACCGCCGCGATCAGGCGATCGCCGGCGCCCGCGGTGTACAGGAGCTCCGTGATATTGGGTGCGAGACTCACGATGCGCCGCGCCGGCAGGGAGCCGGCGACGGCCGCACACGCGGCCAGAGCAGCAGCGAGGCCCGCCACACTCCGGCCAAGTCGCGCGCTCCAGCCCATCAGACGATTCGCCCGACGAGGACCAGGACCGACACGACGACCAGCCAGATGAGGAACGACCGCCACACCAGGCGCAGCGCGGCCCGGCAGTGCTCCAGGTCGGAGGCGGCGGTCTCGCCACCGGCGAGCGCCCCGCGACCGACGTGTACGAGAAGCACATCGTTGTGCTCGAAGAAGCCCGAGAGCCGGTGCCCCATGAGCGCCCGCCAGCTGGCGAACGCCGCATCGAAGCTCCCGGCCAGTGCATAGCCGATCGCGAGCAGGCGCGCCGGCAGCCACGCGAGAACCCCGTGGATCGCCTGCAGGGCGTGCACGAAATCGAAGTCGTGCGCGTCATGCTCGATGAGCTCGCGGTGCTCCATCACCGCCTGGCGGCGCATGAGATCGCTCACTCGAAAGAGCCACGCACCGGCCGGACCGCTGACCAGGAACCAGAAGGTCACGCCGAAGATGCGGTTGTTCGCCTGCACGAAGATCGCGTCCTCGACGCTGGCCGGCGCTGCACCGAGACGCTGCCGCGCATCGTGCTCCATGAGCGCGCGTGCGGCGCTCTCAGCGGTCGCGGCGTCACCGCGTGCGAGGGCCGCGCAATACTCGTCGGTCTCTTCCTTCAGGTCGCGCGGCCCGAGCGAGAACACCAGCACCAGCGCCGCGAACGCAATGTATATGAGACCCGCGAGCCCCCCGCTGAAGGCGATCGACACGGCGATCACCGGCAGCACGGGCAGGAGCGTGAAGATGAGCGCGACGATGACCACGCGCGCGCCATGCAGGCCCCCGAAGCGGCCGAGCGCCCATTCGAAATAGCGGGCAAACCAGTGCGGCTCGCGCAGGTGCAGCCAGTGGGTTGCGAGCCGTTCGAGGGCGAGCGCAACGAGGAGTGCGATGAGATTCATGGCGCCCGCAACCGCCGCGCGAGCGCCGCCCGCAGCCGTGGCCAGTCGAAGGCCGGACCCGGGTCCGTCTTGCGGCCGGGCGCGATGTCGCTGTGACCCACGATGCGCTCGGTGGACAGCGCCGGGTATGCGCGCACCAGCAGACCGACGACGCGCGTGAGCGCCCGGTACTGAGCGTCGGTGTACGCGCGCCGATCCGTTCCCTCGAGCTCGATGCCGATCGAAAAGTCGTTGCAGCGGCTGCGGCCGCGATAGCTCGAAACGCCTGCGTGCCAGGCGCGGCGCTGAAACGGGACGTACTGCACGACCCGTCCGCCGCGGCGGATGACGAGGTGAGCGGAAACCCTGAGGTCCGCGATCTCGCGGAAAAACGGATGGACATCCGGCGGCAGCGCGTTCGTGAACAGCCGCTCGATCCACGGCCCGCCGAAGCGTCCGGGAGGCAGGCTGATGCCGTGGATGACGATCAGGCTCGCAGCGACTGCGGCCGGGCGCGCGTCGCAGTTGGGGCTCGCGACCTGGCGGGCGCCGCGCAGCAGACCCCGCGCCCGATCGATGCGCCAGCGGCGCGCCCGCGCAGGCTTTTTTCCTCTCCCGGTCGTCACGGCGCCAGGCATCATGCCAGAATTCTTCCTGCCCCGGACGCGCCGTCGCACCCATGCCCAAGCACCCTCCCGAGGACGAGAACGAGCTCATCGCCCGCCGCGATCTGGCCGCGGTCTGGCACCCGTGCACACAGATGAAGGATCACGAATGGCTGCCGATGATCCCGGTGAGGAGCGGCGCCGGTGCCTGGCTCGAGGACTTCGCGGGCCGGCGCTATCTCGATGCGATCAGTTCGTGGTGGGTGAACCTCTTCGGCCACTCCCATCCGCGCATCAACGCGGCGATCCGCGAACAGCTCGAGCGGCTCGAGCACGTGATCTTCGCCGGCTTCACGCACGCGCCGGCGGTCGAGCTCGCGGAGCGGCTGATCGGCCTCGCTCCCGCGGGCCTCACGCGCTGCTTCTTCGCCGACAACGGCTCGGCGGCGGTCGAGGTCGCCCTGAAGATGAGCTTTCACTACTGGCGCAACGTCGGCCGCGCCGGCAAGACACGCTTCGTCACGCTGACGGGCAGCTACCACGGCGAGACGCTCGGCGCGCTCGCGGTCGGCAACGTCGAGCTGTATCGCGACATCTACCGCCCGCTCCTCATGGACGTGTTCACCGTGCCCTCGCCCGATTGCTACGAGCGCGAGCCGGGCGAGTCCTGGGAGGCGCACAGCGCCCGCAAGTTCGGCGCGCTCGAGGAGCTGCTCGCGCGGCACGCACACGAGATCGCCGCGGTGATCGTCGAGCCGCTGGTGCAGTGCGCGGGCAACATGCGCATGTATCACCCCGTTTACCTGAAGCTGCTGCGCGCGGCCTGCGACCGACATCAGGTGCATCTGATCGCCGACGAGATCGCTGTCGGCTTCGGGCGGACCGGCACGATGTTCGCGTGCGAGCAGGCGGGCATTCGCCCGGACCTCATGTGCCTGTCGAAGGGACTCACGGGCGGCTACCTGCCGCTGTCCGCGGTGCTGGCGACGGAGGCGGTCTACCAGGCGTTCTACGACGAATACGTGAAGCTGAACGCGTTCCTGCACTCGCACAGCTACACCGGCAATCCGCTCGCCTGCGCCGCGGCGCTCGCGAGCCTCGCGCTCTTCGAGCAGGACAAGGTGCTCGCGCGCAATGCCACGCTCGCCGCGCATCTCGGCGCGCGCGCGCGCGAGCTCGAGGAGCTGCCGCACGTCGCCGAGGTGCGCCAGCACGGCATGATCGTCGCCGCCGAGATGGTGCGGGACAAGGCGAGCCGCGCGCCCTTCGACTGGCGCGAACGGCGTGGCATGCGCGTCTATCGGCATGCGCTCGGACGCGGCGTGCTCCTGCGTCCGATCGGCAACGTCGTCTACTTCATGCCGCCGTATATCGTGAGCCGCGACGAGATCGACCTCATGGTCGACGCGGCGCTCGGCGGCGTCGAGGCCGCGACGTGCGCGTGAATCGCGTCTTTGTCGGGGAACCGATCGTCCCGCGGTCCGGGCTCGAGCTCGCGGGCGCGGCGGCGAATCACGTGATGCGGGTGCTGCGGCTGCGGCCGGGCGATGCGCTCGTGCTGTTCGACGGCCACGGGGGCGAGTACCGGGCGACCGTGGAAACGCTCGGCAAGGAGCGCGTCGGGGTCAGTGTCGGTGAGCACCTCGCGGTCGAGCGCGAATCGCCGCTCGGGATCACGCTCGTGCAGGGAATCGCGCGCGGCGAGCGCATGGACCTCATCGTGCAGAAGGCGACCGAGCTTGGCGTTGCCCGCATCGTGCCGGTCGCAAGCGGGCGCAGCGTGGTACGGACCGACGAGCGCAGTGCGGACCGCAAGCTCGCGCACTGGCGCGCGATCGCGATCGCCGCCTGCGAGCAATGCGGGCGTAACCGCCTGCCGGAGGTCCGCGCGCCGACGAGCTGGGACGCGTGGCTCGCCGCCCGCACGCCCTGCGCGGCGGCTCTCGTCCTTTCGACCCGCACGTCGGCGCGCCTCGACGTGGCGCTCCCCGCGGTCGCGACGATGGAGCTCCTCATCGGGCCGGAAGGGGGGTTGACGGAGGAGGAAGAGCGGGCCGCGCTCGCGGCCGGCTTTCGCGCAGCGCGGCTGGGACCGCGCGTCCTGCGCACGGAGACGGCGGCCATCGCGGCGCTTGCCGCCGTACAGCAGCTGCGTGGGGACTTCTAGCCGACCGGGGAGACGGGACCGCCGGCGCTCGTTTCTTCGGCGATCAGATCCTCGAGGCGCTCGAGGTCCGGGATCAGCGGCGTCTCGTTCACCATGCGCACCTGGCAGATCACCGGATGGCGGTCGGGAAAGCTGCGCAGGTGATCCGCCTTCAGCACGTCCCGGTTCACGCGCACGAGCTGCGGGAACCCCTGCGTCATGATGCCGAAGCAACCCCCCGTCAGTTTCTGCCCGAGGCAGTGCACGACCACGATGCGCGTGCGTCCGCTTGCCGGCGGGATCGTCTGGCCACAGGCGCCCTCGAAGGAGATTACGGGCAGATTGCGGCCGGACCAGCTGATCGTTCCGAGGTACCAGGGCGGCGCGCCGGTCATTTCCGAGGGTGCCTGGTAGCCGATCACCTCCGCGACCGACGCGCGCGGCATGATGAGTCGCTCGCCCGCGAGCGGGATCAGCAGGCTGTAAAGCTCGGCCGCCGAGGGTTCCATGCGGGTTCCTTGTGGATCAGCCGCCGCCCGCCGCGGCCCGCCGGCTGCGCCGCTCGCGGACCAGGGGCTCGATGGCGTCGAGCAGCTGGCTCTCCTGATAGGGTTTGCCGAGGTAGTCGTTCACGCCGAGCTCGATGGCACGCGCCCGGTGCTTTTCGCCTACGCGCGAGGTGATCATCACGATCGGAATGTCGTTCAGGCGCGGATCGTTGCGCACGTGCGCAGCGACCTCGTAGCCATCCATGCGCGGCATCTCGATGTCGAGCAGGATGATGTCCGGGGTGTGCTCCTGCAGGAGCGTCAACGCATCCATGCCGTCGCGCGCGGTAAGGACCCGCATGCCGTTGCGCTCGAGCAGGCGCTGCGTCACGCGGCGCACGGTGATGGAGTCATCGACCACCAGCGCGAAGATGCGCCGATCCTCGCGCTCGCGGCCGCTGAGCTCGGCGGAGGGACGCGCGCGCCATTCGGAACGCACCAGGGCACCCATGTCGAGGATGACGACAATGCGACCATCGCCGAGGATGGTTGCCCCGGAGATGCCGCGGATTCCCGAGATCTGGGGGCCGACGGATTTCACCACGATCTCGCGGCTGCCGACCATCTCGTCGACCACGAGCGCCGTCGAATGCTCCGCGGCGCGCACGAGAATCACGGGAATGGCGACATCCTGTTCCGGCATCACGGAGGGACCGGCGCCGACGAAACTGCCGAGGTGCTGCAACCGGTACTTCTGCCCGCCGTATTCGTACGGCGGGGCGTCGTGCGCCAGGTGCTCGAGCACGGCGCTCTTCGTAAGCCGCACGACGCCTTCGACGGTCGGCAGCGGCAGCGCGTAGAACTCGTCGCCGATGCGCACGATCAGCGCCTGGCTGATCGCGAGCGTAAACGGCAGCCGCACGGTGAATTTCGTGCCCTTGCCCGCGTCGGATTCGATGAAGAGGGCGCCGCCGAGCTTCTTCACCTCGGTCGCGACCACGTCCATGCCGACGCCGCGGCCCGCGGCCTGCGTGAGCTGCCCGGCCGTGCTGAAGCCGGGCTCGAGGATGAGCTGCATCGCCTGCTCATCGGTCAGCGTCTGGCGCGGGTCGACCAGGCCCATCTTGACCGCCTTGTCGCGGATCGCGCGCAGGTTCATGCCGGCGCCGTCGTCGGAAACCTCGATCACCACCTCGGCGCCCTCGCGCCGCAGGGCGACGTGGACGCGCCCGGTCTCGGCCTTGCCCGCCGCCTTGCGTTCGGCCGGCGATTCGATCCCGTGCACCACGGCGTTGCGCAGCATGTGCTCGAACGGCGGCAGCATGCGCTCGAGAACCTGCCGGTCGAGCTCACCGGAAGCCCCTTCGACCGTCAGTTCGACGCGCTTCGCGGTGTCGGTCGCGGCCTGGCGCACGAGGCGGCTCAGCCGCTGCACGTGGCGCTGGAACGGCACCATGCGCGTGCGCATGAGCCCGTTCTGCAGCTCGGTGATCACGCGTGCCTGCTGCATGAGCAGGTTCTGCGCCTCGCGCGTGAGGTTCTCAAGCAGAGCCTGCAGGCTCGCGACGTCGCTCGAGGATTCGGCGAGCGCCCGCGAGAACTGCTGGATCGCGGAGTAGCGGTCGAGCTCGAGCGGATCGAAATCGTCGCGCCGCGTGTTCTCCTCGTGATGGCGCGCGAGAATCTGTGTCTCCGTCTCGATCTCGAGCTTTCTCAGCTGCTCTTTCAGGCGCGTCACCGTGCGCGCGAGCTCCCCCAGGTTGAAGTCGATGGAGCTCACCTGCTGCTCGAGCCGCGCGCGGAAGATGCTGACCTCGCCCGCGTTGTTCAGCATGTGGTCGAGCAGCTCCGCGTCGACGCGCGCGAGCTCGGGTCGCTCGCCAAGCGGCGGAGCGTCGCGCCCCGGCGGCAGGGCGGCGGCGGCCATCTCGACCAGCGGCTCCTCCTCCTCGGCAACGACCAGTTCGGCTGCAGCCGCAGGAGGCGCCGCAGGCGGGGGTGCGGTTTCGGTAACGGGCTGCGGAACCATCACGGGCGGCGCTGCGGCCGCGACCGGCGGCGCTGCGATTCGCGGCGCTTCGACGACCGGCGGGCGGGGTGTCGGCGCCGGCGGCGCAACCTCCGGCTTCGGCGTCGGCGCGGGCGCGCCGGCGCGGGTTAAGCCGCGAATGCGGTCCATCAGGGCGCGTGCCGCAGCGACGCTCCGCCCGCTGCTCACCGCATCGCGCATGTGCGCAAGCTCATCGAGGCTCGCCTGCAATACTTCGTAGGCGCGGTCGTCTCCGGCGACCAGGCCGCCGCTGATCTGGATCACCAGGGTCTCGAGCTCGTGACTCAGGTCGCCCATCGCCATCACGCCGGCCATGCGCGCGCCGCCCTTCAGCGTGTGCAGCGGACGCTGCAGCTCGGCGGCGCGCTGCAGGTTGCCGCGATCGCGATTCCAGGCGCCGAGCGCCGTGTCGGCCGCGTCGAGGAGCTCGGTCGCCTCTTCGCTGAAGATCGCGGCCACTTCGGCGTCGAAGGGCTCGGCCTCCTCCTCTGCTTCTGCCTCGGGCGGTGCCGCTTGCGCCGTTGGCGGCACGGACGCCGGCGCCGTCTCGGGAATCTCGGGAGCGGGAGCGATGATCGACGGCTCCAGCGCCGCCTCCGCCACCGGCTCCTCGTCGAACCGTCGGTCGAGCTCCTCGATTCGTGCGACCAGGTCTCGCTGGCCGACGAAATACCCGGTGCTCTCGTTGATGTGCGCGACCACGTCCTCGATCGCGTCGACCGCGTCCGCCAGCAGCTTCAGGCCGTCGGCGCCGAGGCCCCGGCCGCTGTCGAACACCTTGCGCATGTAGTGATTGAGCGGCTCGGTGATCTTCGTGCCCTGGCGCGCCTCCGCCATCTTCGAGCTGCCGCTCAGTGTATGGCACGCCCGATACACTGCCTCCGGAACGGCATAGGGCGGCGCGAGCGCCGCGCAACGCCGCAGGTAATCACGAATGACCGCGATGTGGCCCGCGGTCTCCTTGCTGTAGATCTCGTGCAGCTGCGCGTCCATCTGCCGCGCCGGCGCAGGAGCCGCAACGGGCGCCGGCGGAGCAATCGGCGCAGCCGCCACGGGTGCCGCTTCCGGCGCCTCCACCGTCGTCGGTTCGGCCGCCAGGCTCGCCACCGTGCCTTCGGCTTCGCGTCCCCCGGCGAGCGCCTGTGCGCGTTGCATGATGGCCGCAACGTCGGACTTCGGCGCGCGCCCGACTTCGAGCTGCTCGACGAGCTCGGGAAGGACCGCAACCGCGTCGCGCAGGACGCCGACGATCGCGGGGTTGCGCGCGAGCGTCTTGTTGATGACGCGGTTCAGGAGATCTTCGATCGACCAGCTGAATTCGCCGATCAGCTTCGCGCCGACCATGCGCCCGCTGCCCTTCAATGTATGGAACGAGCGGCGCAGCGTGAGGAGCGCCTCGGCGTCGAGCGGGTTCTGTTCCCAGGCGGGAAAGGTCAGCTGGATGCTGGTGATCTCCTCGCGCGCCTCTTCGATGAAGAGCTCGAGAAACTCGGGGTCCGGCGCGCCGCTCGGCGGCATCTCGACCACTGGATGGGTCGCGATGTGGCGCTCCACGGAAACCGGCGGTGGGGCCGGCGGCAGTCCGGTCACGGTGAGCGCCGTGGTCGGCGCGTCGATGCGCAAGGTGCGTGCGAAGGCGTCGGGTTCGTCGGACACCGCGGCCGGCACGGGCGCGATCGGCTCCGCATCGAGCGCCCTGAGGCAGCTGTCGGCGTTGTCGAGCATGTACCACGGATCCGCGCGCCCGCTCTGCACGGTCTCCATGTAGTACTCGACGCTGACGATGGCATCCGCCAGCCGGTCGAGCCGGTCCGCCGGCGCCGCGCGCGTGCCCGGGCGGAGAAACGGCTGCAGGTGGCGCCCGATCGCCTCGATCGTCGTGACGGCCCGCGCCTTGCCGAGCATCAGCAGGCCCGCGGTGATTCCGCGCAGCAGCTGCGGCACCGCGTCGACCCCCTGCGTCTCCTGCGGCTTCTGGATGACGTGCGCGACGGTTTCCTTGATGCGCGCGAGGTTCACGATGCATTCGCGCAGCACCGCCTCGGTGACCTGGCGGAACTCCGTGTCGGTGCCCGCCTCGGCGGCGCCCGTGGCCGCGCCCTCCTGCGGCAGGATGAGGTTGACGAGCTGGTCGTCGAGCGCGTCCTCGACGCCGATCAGGGTGGCCGCCATCTGCACGAAGACGTCCTCGTTCGCCGGTTCCCGGCTCGCGACGACGTCACCGAGCACGGCAATCTCGTCCTGGATCTTCGCGCGCAATCCGCCGAGGCCCAGCACGCCGAGCGTATCGCTGATCTTCTTCAGGAGCTCGAGCTGCGGCCCGAGCTCATCGAGCTGCGCACCGCCCTTGCGCACGAAGATGTCGAGCACGTCCTTGACCCGCCCCAGGTCCTCCTTGATCGCCGCCGCGACCGTGCGCATGAGCTTGACGCTCGGCGCGGACAGACGCTCGCGCTCCTGCTCGACGCTGTTGTCGACGGGCAGGAGCTCCCCCAGGCGAAACGACGCACGCACGGCACTGATCCGCGGGCCCGGGTTGGCGGCCCGCGAGACGTAATAAAGGAGATTGTTGAGGAGCTCGACCGCGGGCTGCTCGCTGTAACGGGTCTCGCCCTGGGCGTAGAGGCGCCGCATCTCCCGGTCGGCGATGCCGAGCAGCCGCTTGATGCTGGCGCCGGCCTCGAGCCCGCCGTTCAGGAGCCCCTCGATCACGGCCCCGACCACCCACCAGAGCTGGAACACGGGCTGCGTGGTGGCAATCTGCTCGAGCCGTTCGGCCACCTTGCCCATGATCTCGAGGTTCTGCCCGGCGCGCTCGCCGCGGATCCAGCCGAGGAGGCCCACCTGGTAGCGCGTCCGCAGCCGCCGCGCCCACTGCTCGACCGTCAGCGGCGCCTCGCCGGGCGGCGGCGGCTGGGGCGCGGCCGGCTGGTCCGACGTCAGATTCAGCAGGAGCAGCGTGCCCTCGGAAAGCAGCGCGTTGCCGCGCACGGCACGCAGATCGTTCAGGAGCGGCAGCAGGACGAGCGCCAGGTCGCGCCCGCCGTTCAGGACGCGGTCGAGATAGGTCGGCAGCTGCACCATGGCGCGCATGAGCGCGTCGAGACCGTCGGTGCGATGACGCTCGTCGGCCCCGGTTTCGATGAGAAAGCGCGCCGTATGCTCCATCTCTTCGGCGAGCAGCGCAGCGCCGTAGATCTCCACCACGCGCAGCACGCCATAGGCCTCGTGCAGGCGGCTGGCGCACTGGCTGAGCAGATCGAGATTGTCGCCGTGCTCGGAAAAATTCTCGAGCGCCACGCGCGCCTCGTTGAGCGTCGTGCCGAGCTCCTTGCTCACGAGGTGCAGGGTTTGCGACGCGACTTCGCTCATGGAGCTCTGCCCATTGCCCTCGAGGCCCGTCTCACGCGCCGCCGATGACAGTGAGCTTGCGGCCGGCCGGCTGCGGATTCGCGCCAGCCGCCTCGGCCGGAAGCTTCGGCAAGCGCGTCGAGCTCACGCTCGTTGCGAGCCCGGCCGGCAGGCGGAACCCGGCTACGGACTTGCGCAGCTGCGCCGAGAGTTCGGCGAGCTTGCCGATCGAGTTGGACGTGGCGCTCGTGCTGTCGGCCGTCTGCGAGCTGATCTCGCGCAGGACCTGCATGTTGCGCGCGATCGCGCCCGCGGCGGACGCCTGCTGGCGCGAGCTCGCGGAGATGTTCTGCACGAGGCTCGCGATCTGGTTCGAGACCTGCTCGATCTCCTCGAGCGCCGCACCCGCGTTCTCCGCGAGCAGCGCGCCGCCCACGACATCCGTGGTGCTGCGCTCCATCGAGACGACGGCTTCGTTGGTGTCGGTCTGGATCGTGCGCACCAGGACTTCGATCTGCTTGGTCGCGTTGGCGGCGCGCTCGGCCAGGCGCTGCACCTCGTCGGCCACCACCGCGAAGCCGCGGCCGGCCTCGCCGGCCATCGAAGCCTGGATCGACGCGTTCAGCGCCAGGATGTTGGTCTGCTCGGCGATATCGTTGATGAGCTCGACGATGTTGCCGATCTCCTGCGAGCTCTCGCCGAGGCGCTTGATGCGCTTGGAGGTCTCCTGGATGGTCTCGCGAATCGCGTTCATCCCGTCGATGGTACGGCGCACGGCATCGCCGCCCTTGTGCGCGATGTCGACCGAATGGCGGGCCACGTCCGAGGCGCGTTCGGCATTGCCGGAGACCTCTTCGGTGGACGAGGCCATGGCGCCGATCGATTCGGTCGCCGAGCCGATCTGCTTCGACTGCGCACCGCTCGCCTTGGCGAGGTGGCCGGCGAGCGCCTGGGTCTGGCGGGCCGCGCCGTCGAGCTGGATGGCCGTGTCGTTGATCGTCGCGACCAGCTCGCGCAGGGCCTCGATGGCGTAGTTGATCGAATCGGCAATCGCGCCGGTGATGTCCTCGGTCACCGTCGCCTGCACCGTGAGGTCGCCGTCGGCGAGGCTCGACAGCTCGTCGAGGAGCCTCAGGATCGCTTCCTGGTTGCGCTCGTTCTGCTTGCTCTGCTGATCGGCGAGCTTGCGTGCATTGGCCGAGGAGTAGTGGATTGCGACCGCCGCGGCGATCGCGAGGACCGCCACCAGCGCGAGGGCGAGGGCGATCAGCCCGATGCCGGACAGGCCGGCACGCGCCGCGGGGGCCGCGCCCGCCCGCATCGAAGCGAGGTGCGGATAGAGCTTGCGCCCGGCCACCATCATGGCGCGGCTCGCGTTCTGCACTTCAGCGTAGGATTGCGACGCGGCGATGGCCGCGCGAATCTTGCCGCTGACGCCGTCGTACTCGGCCATCACGGTCTTCAGCTTCGCCTGCGCCTCGGGCGCCGTGATACGCGGCAGCCCGACACCCGGCTCGCCACCCGTCAGCCCATGCATGAGCTGATCGAGATCGTCGGCGCTCGCGCCGAGCCGCTTGGCGACAGCTGCCGCATCGCCGGAGCCGTTCGCGAGCGCATCGAGGTCCTGCTGCACGCGTTCGCTCGTCGTCTCCAGGCGCTCGAGCGCGCGGCTGTAGCTGTCCACGCGGGCGGATCCGACGCTGCTCACGAGGTTCGCGACGTCGGCCGCGAGCCGCGGCAGAAGTTCCCGCACCTCGCGCGCTCCGGAGTTCACGGCCGCGACGGAATCGGCGCCGGAAGCGACGACGCGCGCGCCCTCGGTGAGTCCCCGCCAGAGCTCGACGTCGCCGCCCGCGAGCGCGGACGCGCCCGCGGTCCGCCGGGCGCGCTCCAGATCGTCGAGGGTCGCACTGAGCTCGCCCACGGCGTCGGTTTCGCCCCGCGCCACCGCCTCGGCCTGCAACGGCAGGCTCTGCGACAGGGTCGCGAGTTCTTGCGCCGCGCCGGCGGCCGGCGCCGGTCGCACCGCCCGGATCGACCACCAATACCCGGCCGCCGCCGCGAGCGACGCGGCGAGCGCGAGCCACAGAATGAAGGGCAGCGCGCGCACTCCCCAGAGCCTTTCCTGCGTATTGCTCATTGTCGTTCTTCCCCTCGCGGCCCCGTCAGGCCGCGGCCTGCAGGAAACTCGGACTCTCGACCAGGCTCCGCAGGCTGAAGACCGGCCAGTGCTCGGTGCCGCGCCGGAACGCGCCCGCGAGGTAGCGCTCGCAGCGGATCACCGTTGCCGGTACGTCCGAGTTGAACTCCGCCTCGGTGAAGCGCCGAAATCCGAACACTTCATCCACCATGAGCCCCGCCGGAACCTCACGGTGATTGACGACGATCACGCGCGTATTGCGGCCCTGCTGCGTCACGCCGCTCCCCAGGTACTGCCTGAGGTCGATGATCGGCAGCAGCTGCCCGCGCACGTTCGCGAGCCCCTTGATCCAGGCGCGCGCCCCGGGCACGCGCGTCACCACGGCAGGAAAGCCGAGGACCTCGCGTGTCTCTTCGCGCGCCACCAGAAACGTCTCCGCGGCCATGCGAAATGCCACACCGACCCATTCGCGGCCCTGCGCGCCGGCCCGGCTGCCGGCGACCGCCGAGCGGCTGCGCCGCTCGATCTCCAGCAGCAGCTCGAACGGGCGGTCCCTGAGCGATTTTAGAGCGACCGGCTGGTCCATGGGCGGCGGCGCGATCCTGTCAGCCGGCGAGCGCTGCCTGCGCTTTCTGGACCAGCTTGTCGGCGGTCACGGGCTTCACCAGGTAGTCGATCGCGCCCTGGCGCATGCCCCAGATGCGGTCGGTTTCCTGGCCCTTGGTCGTGACCATGATCACCGGAATGGAGCGCGTCGCCGGATCGTTCGCCAGCGTGCGCGTCGCCTGGTAGCCGTTGAGGACCGGCATCACCACGTCCATGAAGATGAGGTCAGGCTTCATCTCGCGCGCCTTGCGGATGCCCTCCGCGCCGTTTTCGGCCGCCGCGGTCTGGTAGCCGTGGCGCTCGAGCGCCTTCTGCATTACGTGCACCTCGGTCGGCGAATCGTCGACGATCAGGATGAGGGCCATGGCTCGTGTCTCCGGTCGGCCGCTTGAGCGCGCGCTACTTGCCAACGTGAGTCTCGATCGCACTCAACAGCTCGTCCTTGGTGAAGGGCTTGGTCAGATAGTGCTCCGAGCCCACGATGCGCCCGCGGGCCCGGTCGAACAGGCCGTCCTTCGACGACAGCATGATCACCGGAATCGACTTGAACACCTTGTTGTGCTTGATGAGCGAGCAGGTCTGATAGCCATCGAGCCGCGGCATCATGATGTCCACGAACACGATGTCCGGCTGGTGGTCGGCGATCTTCGACAGCGCATCGAAGCCGTCGACGGCCGTAAAAACCTCACAGCCTTCCTTCGACAGAAGGGTCTCGGCGGTACGACGGATCGTCTTGCTGTCGTCGATGACCAGGACCTTCAGGCCAGAGAGCTTCGGCTTCGCGTCCGTCACATGGATCTCCCGCTCGTGGGGCCGCGGATGGGGCGCAGGGTCGGGCGCAAAGCCCTTGCGAATCATCCAGCTAGCTCACGCAATGGAGTGGCGTTTTAACATATCGGTAGCCCCCCCGCCACGCCACGCAGTTCACAGTTCTCGCGAATGCGGGGCCCGCCACGCATTTTTCGGGAACAACATGTCAAGTCGCGGGCCGCGGCCGGCGGGTTACCATGCGCGGGTCGCCCGATCGGTCAGCCGCAATTGGTATCGCGGGAGCAGTCTTGCATGGTCGAACGCCTGCGTTGCGCCGTCGTCATGGATCCCATCACCGACATCAAGCCGGCGAAGGACTCGACCCTCGCCATGCTGCGCGCGGCCCAGGAGCGGGGCTGGGAGCTGTGGTATCTCGAGCTCGGCGACATCGCCCTGCGCGACGGCCGGGCGCTCGGCCGGGCCCGGCCGCTCTCGGTGCGCATCGACCCGACCACCTGGTTCACGCTCGGCGAGCCCGAGATCGTGCCGCTCGGCTCGATGCGTACCATCCTGATGCGCAAGGACCCCCCGTTCGACACCGAATACATCTACAGCACGTACATCCTTGAGCGTGCCGAGGCCGAGGGCAGTCTCGTCGTCAATCGTCCGCGGGGACTGCGCGACATGAACGAGAAGGTCTACACCGCGTGGTTCCCCGAGTGCTGCGCCCCGACCCTCATCACGCGCGACATGCAGGACATGGCCGCGTTTGCGCGCGAGCACGGCCGCATCGTCGTCAAGCCGCTGCACGGCATGGGCGGGCGCTCGATCTTCGTGCTCGAGTGCAGCGACAAGAACATGTCGGTGGTGTTCGAAACGCTCACCGACTACGGCCAGCGCTACGCGATCGTGCAGCGTTACCTGCCGGACATCGTGGAGAGCGGCGACACGCGCGTCCTGCTGGTCGACGGCGAACCGATTCCGTTCGCGCTCGCGCGCATACCGGCGGCGCACGACAACCGCGGCAATCTCGCGGCCGGCGCGCGCGGCGTCGCCCGGCCGTTGAACGAGCGCGACCGCTGGCTCGCGGCCGAGATCGGCCCGAAGCTCAAGGCCGCCGGCATGCTGTTCGTGGGGCTCGACGTGATCGGCGGATTCGTCACCGAGATCAACGTCACGAGCCCGACAGGCATCCGGGAGATCGACCAGCAGTGCGGCACCGACATCGGAGCGCGGCTGATCGATGCGATCGAGCGGCACCTCTAGGCAAATGCGCCCGCGCTGCCCCTGTATAATGCGCAGCCCTCGAAATGAGCTAGCGCCGCGCCCATGGCCGCCGTCAATCCGCTCGGTCTGAAAGAAGGACGAGCCCCGGTCCGGGACCGGCTCGTCACGACGCTGTTTCTGGCGGCGCTGCTGCACGCCATCCTCATCCTCGGCGTGTCGTTCACGAGCGGCGCACTCACCAACGATCACGCGGTGCCAACGCTCGAGGTGCTGCTCGTGTCCGACGATCTGCCCGAGACGCGCCCCGACCGCGAGGCCGATTACCTGGCGCAGCGCAGCCAGCAGGGGTCCGGGAACCTGCGCGAGCGCGAACGGCCGACCAGTCCGCGGTCCTCGCCGCTGCCCTACAACAATCCGGGAATCGTCAACGGCAACGCGCTCGAGCTGCATCGCGCCGGCAGCGAATCGGGCAACGAGGAGCTCGTTGCAAGCTCCGGCCGGGCGCCGACCATCCGCTATTTCGCGAGCGCGGCGGACAATCCGGCCACCGCGCCGGAGCAGCCGCTCCTGATGACCGCCGAACAGCAGAGCGCGCTGCCGGCCGCCAATGAGGCGGACCGGCTGGCGCTGCACGGTCGCGATACGCGCGAGCTGATCGTCACGCCGAACACCCGCCAGTCGGACGTCGCGGTCTACCTCGACGCCTGGCGGCGCAAAGTCGAGCGCATCGGAACGCTCAATTTTCCGGTCGAGGCACGCGAGCGCACGACCACGGGCAATCCCGTGCTGGAAGTCGCCATCCACTCGGATGGCCATCTCGAAGAGGTCCTGCTTCGCCGCAGCAGCGGCTCGCACGAGGTCGACCAGGCGGCGCTCGCGATCCTGAAGCTCGCGGCGCCCTTCGATCCCTTTCCGCGCGAGCTCGGCGAATCCCACGACAGCCTGCGCTTCTCCTACGAGTGGCAGTTCGTGAACGGCGAGATGATCGGCAGCGCGGTGCGCGCGCCGGCCGAGTAAGGCCGCGACCGTCCGCGGGACGGCCCCGCCCGGGCGCTACGCGCGATACAATGTGTCCATGGCTGCGGCCGAGTACCTCAGCAACCAGCTCCTGATCGCCATGCC
>Ga0316620_10000246_pt1 | contig 21524 bp, 24 predicted proteins | sample OWC_Aug_M1_C1_D5_FD_207651 | JGI IMG/M metagenome (GOLD analysis project Ga0316620, IMG submission 207651) | Wetland soil microbial communities from Old Woman Creek delta, Ohio, United States - OWC_Aug_M1_C1_D5_B | ecosystem: Environmental > Terrestrial > Soil > Wetlands | place: USA: Ohio...
TTAAAGTACCGATCTAAGGAGTAAACTTAAATTAAGCCTAACATCTATTGAGAGTTGCTCCTATGTTTTAGACGGCGGAGAAAAAAATAACGTTAACACTTTGGAGGAATACTAACTGGGAAAAGTAAAGACTGATCAAATTAAAAAGCTAGGCAAAGAACTAATGTCACGTTTTCCAAGCAAATTCAATACTAACTTTGACGAAAACAAACGTTCAGTTGACGCGTTGACGAAAGGCGCAACTACGCGAGTAAGAAACCAAACAGCAGGATATATAACACGCACCATCTCATTAGCTCAAGCCAACTCAGGAATCGACTCAGAAGAAATGGAAGAACAAGAAGAAGCAGAATAGCTGAGAATCAATCATGATGGATGAGTACCGTAAAGGATGGGCACTAAGGTACCTTCGTGAAGCAAAAGCCGAGATGGAAGCTGCACGAAAAATCCCATATATGGCGCCAAGTCTAGTTTTGGAAGCCATCAGAAAAGCACGCAACGCAATCTACTATAGCCTTGGTGAACCAGCATTCATTGAGATACTCATTCGTGAAGAAGTTATGAAGAAACCATCAACAAACGATGCTGTTCTGCGTTTCTTAATCGAACTTGAAAGCATTGTTCAACAAATCTCTCAATTGGAAGAAGTGAACGGTGACGCAATGATGAAGCAGGCAGATTCGATCGTTGAAATCGCCACTAACATTGTGGAAACAGTAACGCAGGAAAAATTCGAGAATTTTTAACTCAAAACTTTTAACAAACCAATAATTATTCTATATTTGTGAGTGAAAACAGAAGTGCCTTTAACAGTAAAATTCGTCGGTGCATTACGCCATCTTTCAGGCAAAACACAATTAGCCCTCAACTACCAGCAAGACTTATCCATAAAAGATTTAGTAGCCGAAATCAGCCGAGTAATACCCTCATTAGAACGGACTTTTGGCGACCAATCACTCAACGACGCAAAATCAAACTCTCTAATACTCGTCAACGGCAAAGAAATCAGCGTCCTAAACGGTTACGAAACCAAGCTCAATAATGATGACGAAATCGTTTTTGTCCCCGTTGTCCATGGCGGTTAAGCAGAATGATAACGTTAACCACCGATTTTGGCACAAGAGATTCATACATTGCAGAAATGAAAGGCGTAATCTTAACCATAAACCCTGAAGCAACACTAATTGACATAACCCATGAAGTGGAAAAATTTAATGCTCGAGTGGGTGCTTTCATTTTGGCTTCTGCCGCGCGATACTTTCCTAAGGGTACCGTTCATTTGGTGGTTGTTGATCCAGGTGTGGGTACAGAAAGACAGGCCATTTTGGCGCAGACTGAGAGGGGTTTTTTTGTTGGACCTGATAACGGTGTTTTAATGTTGGCTGCCCAAAACCAAGGCATACTACGGATACATGAACTTGCCAATCCGAAGTTTATGTTGCCGAATGTCTCCAGCACCTTTCACGGCAGAGACATTTTTGCACCAGCAGCAGCATACCTAGACAGTGGCGTGAAGCCATCTGAGTTCGGTCCAGAAATAAGCAATCCTGTTATGCCTGAATTTGTTAGCGTACAGAAGAACAATGGGTCTTTGGTTGGCGAAGTCTTGAATGTCGATGCCTTTGGCAATATTATCACTAACATTACGCATGAAGAAATGGCAGAGACAAAAATAATCAAGGTTAAATTGCCAAAGATTTCGCTAAACCTAACTTTTGCCAAAATATATGCTGAAGTAGAACCACAAGAAGCCATAGCACTCATCGGAAGCCACGGATTTGTGGAGATAGCGCTGAACCAGGGCAGCGCAGCCGAAAAGTTCCAAGCGAAAGCTGGAGATAAAGTCGAGGTTTCGCCTGCTTAAGTAAGCAAAGTCTAGACTTTTATGCTTTCAACAGTTTGTTCGATTACGTCGACAGGATTCTCAAGTTCAGCAAGTTTCCCCTGCAAGTCAAATCGTTTGCCCAAATACTTCTTTGCGTACCGAAGCACTCGCTGCTCAGTTGTAATGAACAATGGAAAACCTTTACGTGCCAGATACATGTTTACGTTGGTTCTTGCCATGTCAGAAATTGCTATACTTGGCACACCTAGTAGAGCGGCTTCACGAGCAATCGTTCCACCATAACTTACAACCAAATCAGCGTTCGCAACAAAGTTTACTGAATCTTCGAAAGCAGTTTTTTCGCTGAAGATTTTGCCCTCGTCACTGTACCTTTGAATAAGGTGAACATTGCCCAATGCTGCAAGCTTTTCTGCCAGTGTTTGTGTCTGGTCTTGCTTTCCTCTCGCATAAGCGGCTTTAGTTTCAATCTGTCTAAGAACAATCAAGGGCTTGTTTAAACCTCCAATTTTCGCTGGTTTGAGATCTTTTATCCATGCAACTTCATCCACGCCTTTGAAAGAAACAATATTTTTGGCACAGCAGCTTCTGGCAAAGCTTTTCGGTAACGCTTCGGAAACGACAACTGTATGCGCAAAAGGTATGGTTAGCCTGTTGACAGCTAACGCGTGAGGTGTGTCAGCGGTCAAAATTATGGGGATTCCTAAACCGAAAGCGGTTCGGCAAAGCTCCACTGATTGGTGTGCAATGGCAATGTCTGGCTGGTTGTTTTTGAAGAGTCGAGAGAACAGCAAAACGCGTTCTGCGCTCTCTTCCAGCCTCGAAAAAAGCGTTAGCGGGTTGTATTTGCCGACAACTATAGGTTTTTCGCCTAGAATTTTCGCGAGTGGTATGGTATCTGGATGTTCCCTAGTTGTGAAGATGAATTCGTGCCCTTGTTTTCTTAGGCGTTTGCCTATTGCTACTCCATACCTGATGTGCTTTCCTGTGCAGGCGTCATACCAGATTTTCATTGCTTCACCAGATGATTATGTATAAACTCTTTACGTTTATCTTCATATTGCTCTAGTGTCATTACTTTCTTTGCTGGACAACCTGCCACCACTGTTCTTGCTGGTACATCTTTCGCCACAACGCTTCCGCCACCAACAACCGCTTTTTCTCCTATAGTAACGTTTGGAAGGATTGTAACTCCTCCACCGATTGCAGCTCCATCTTTGATGGTTGGTGGTGTCATGAATGTGCTTTTAGGGTATTTGTCGTTTAGGAGGCTGCTGTTTGGGGCGATGAATACGTTGTCGCCGAGGATGCATTCGTTTGAAATAGTTACGTGCGCTTGTATATTGCAGTTTTTGCCTAACGTCACGTTTTTGCCTAGGTCGCAGAAGCTTCCGATGATTGTGCCGTCGCCGATTTTTGCGTTATCGCCTATGACAACGTAGTTCCAGATAGCAACGTCTTTTCCGATTTCAACATTGGTTCCTGTAACGATCCCTACTCCTCGTTTTGAGTTTTGCATAGATTGTCCTTTCGGGCTTCAGATTTAAATAGTTTAACATTAACTTGACTTTTAAACGGTGGATGCAAGCATTATGACTAAAGAAACAGTCCTTATTGCTGGCTTAGGCGAGATTGGACACACTCTTTTTGTATTGTATACTGAGGCAAAAGAACGGTTTGACGTTTATGGTTTAGATTTAGATGAGGCAAAAATGCGTGAATTGTCTCAAAGCAAAGACAAGATTCCAAGCAAAGTTGACACGTTGCAGGTTTGTCTCCCATGCGGGAGCCAAGAAAAATTCGTTGACGTGACTGTGGGCTACGTTGAAGAGTTCAAGCCTAAACTTGCCATCATTAACAGTACTGTTCCGCCTGGAACCACTATGAAAGTTGCACAACGATGCAAGTGTCTTGTCGCCCATTCCCCATCGCGTGGAGTTCACAAAAACGCTGAGCACATGGTTTGGGAGATGAAGCGTTGGACTAAGTATGTTGGGGGGGCGAACACTGCCGGCGCGAAGGCTGCTCAAGCGCACTTTGTAAAGTTGGGCTTGAGAGCTAAAGTTCTCAAAAGCTGTAAGGAAACGGAGTTGGCGAAACTTTTTGAAACTACTTATCGCGCATGGATGATTGCTTGTTACCAAGAGATGCATCGGATTTCAAGGGCTTTCGGCGCTGACTTTAACGAAACCGTTGATTTTCTTGAAGATACTCATCGTTTGCGATTTGACAGGCCTGTCATGTTTCCAGGCGTAATTGCTGGTCACTGCTTGATTCCTAACACCGAGTTGATGCTGAAGGCTTACGACTCAGAATTTCTACGGTTGATTTTAGATTCCAATGAGAAGCGCAAAGAAGAAATTAAAGATAAAACAATCAAAAGGGAAGCCGAAAAAGTAGCAACAAGAGCGGAAAAACTAGAAAAAGACCTAACAGGACAAAAAAGTGGACCTGCAGGCGAAAAAACAGCAGGAGAATGCGTATAAACTCACGTGATCAGAAAGGACTACACCCCTTATATAAAGCACTTAATCAGCGGCTACTGTTGCTGATGAATCCCATAGGAACTGGAAGTATTCCCGTGCGAACCCAATTAAGCCGACATGGTTGCTCCAAATGACTAAGGTGGGTTTATCTTCGCCGAGAAATAGCATGGCTTCTTTGCCGTCGGAGATTATACCGCCGCCGAACATGTGGTCACGAATACGCAGCTCGTTTAATGAAGGGTATTTTTTTATAAAGAGCCAATCTGCCTTTTTGCCAGCAGCCATCAGTTTAATTTTTACGGTTTTCTTTAACCCACTGCGTAGCAAGGGTTCAGCCATAGCGATTACGGGTTTGGCGAATTCTGGGGCTGCAATCACGATTTCGATAGAGGCTTTTTTGAGCACTTCCTCAAGCTTCGAGAGCACAGCTTGTTGACCGCGCAAAATTAGCATGTCGGGGCGCTCGACGAGTTCGCGTTTTTCGTATAATGGCTGGAGAGATTCTGTGATGATGTTTTCCCAATTAAGATACTTATCTTCTAATCGCAGTTTGGTGAAGCGTGTTGCTTCTAATGGTGGAACAGGGTAATACTTGAAGGGTCGGGTTTCGCTGCTTTTTATCCAGCCTTTTTCTTTTAGCTGATTGAGGACTTCGTACATTTTGCTATAGGGCACTTTGGCTTCTTGGCTGATTTCCATGGCCGTCATTTGCCCACCGTCCAGCATCACTAGATACGCATCAATTTCGTAAGCGTTTAAGCCCATTTCTCGCAGAGCAGTACGAGTGCTCTCGTTTATTGACATGTTGTCCCCTCAATCACCTTAGGAAACGTTTGGAAACCTTATTATCATAACTTTGCTCTTAAGCACTTCGACGTTAACGCTTACACGAAAGAAGGCAAACAACCATGAAAGATATTAAAACTACAAGAAGCATATGCCCTGAATGTCTGAAGGCAATAGACGCAACCATCTATGAGGATGAAGGGAAAGTTTTCATTAAAAAGGCGTGCCCTGAACATGGCGCTTTCCAAGAGCTTTACTGGTCTGATTACGACCAATACATGCGTGCAGAAAAGTTCCGTTATGACGGCGAAGGCATTGAAAACCCGCGGACCGAAAAGAAGAATGGTTGCCCATACGACTGCGGCATCTGCCCTGAACATAAATCTCACACTGCACTTGCAATCATCGATGTAACGAACCGCTGCAACCTAAAGTGCCCAGTGTGCTTCGCCAATGCATCGGCAGCAGGATACGTATATGAGCCAACAGCAGAACAAATCACTGGCATGCTAGAGAACCTTCATAATAACAAGCCTGTCCCTGCAACAGCACTTCAGTTTTCAGGTGGAGAGCCAACAATCCGCAATGAACTTTTCGATTTTATTCGAAAGGCAAAAGAAATTGGCTTCAAGCATGTGGAAGTTAATACGAATGGTGTTCGACTCGCGGCAGACCCTGAATACGCTAAGAAGTTGAAGGATGCAGGGGTTAGCACAGTTTACTTGCAGTTTGATGGTTTAACACCTGATGTTTACAAGTTCATTCGAGGTTTAGACCTTCTGGATACTAAAATGAAGGCTATTGAAAATCTTCGCCAAGCAGGATACGACAGCATTGTCTTGGTCGTCACGTTGGTTAAAGGCGTCAATGATCAACAACTTGGTGATATTATCAAGTTTGCAGCCAAAAATTTCGATGTCATCCGGTGCGTGAACGTCCAGCCAGTTTCACTATGTGGAAGGTTGCCACAGCAAGAGAGAGAAAAAATGCGAATCACCATTCCAGATTTCATGCGTCTAGTTGAAGAGCAAACGGCAGGTGACATCAAAACTTCAGACTTCTACCCCGTACCTGTCGTGGTGCCTGTCTCTAAAGCTGTTGGGAAATTAAAAGATAAACGGTATGTCGAGTTTACAGCTCACCCGCATTGCGGCATGGCAACTTTCCTGTTTATCGAAAAAGGCAAGATTACACCCGTTACTCGCTATGGAAACATTGAAAAATTCGTAGGTTCACTTAAGCAGGTTTACGCTGACGCGGCAAAAGGTAGTAAAAGCAAAGCAAAAATCCGCCTTTTTGGCTCTGCACGGCACATCAAGTTCAATTTCCTGCGAAAATATGTTCTCAAAGTTTTAATGGATGGAGACTATCATTCACTGGGCGACTTTGCCAGGCAAGCACTGATGGTGTCATCAATGCACTTCATGGACCCCTACAACTTTGACCTAGAACGAGTCCAACGCTGCGTCATTCACTATGCAGTGCCAGACGGACGGATCATTCCATTCTGCACCATGAACTCCATCCATCGAACGGAAGTTGAAAAGAAACTTGGCATTCCAATCAAAGAATGGAAAGAGAAACATAAGGTTGAAATAAGCCAGCCAATCTAGGTGTTGAGAACAAAAAATTTCGGCAAGGTGAAAAAATTATGGGTGGAAAAAAGAAGCTTGGCATAAAGCAGATGGAGAAGCAGCAGGGAAAAGAAGACGACGACAAATCGAAAGATGCTAAGAAGAAAGAGAAAGCTGGACCGCCAAAAGAAAGAAAAATGATCGGCATAATGACTCCAGATGCGAAAGACGGAAAGGTCATTAGCGAAGTCAAAAAAATGAACGTGCTCACACCATACGCAGTTGCAACACGCTACGGCATACGAATCAGCGCAGCCAAAGACTTCCTTGAGCAGCTAGAATCGAACGGCTCAATACAGCTTGTTTCAGGCAGCCACAACATCAAAATCTACAAGCCAGCGGCATAACCGCCAACCAATCTATTTTAAAAAGAAATCTTTACTTGAGGTATTTTTTAATGCGTTTTCCAGAAAGAGTCTACACAACTGAAGAAGTCAAAGCTGCCAAGAGGCTAGTTGACCAGGGTTTTAGGCACAACATAGCCGTCGAAGGTGAACCAGACTTCAGGGAAAAAGTAAACCATGCCCTCCAACTAATCAAAACCGCAGGTTACTATGACTTCTTACAAACATACATTAGAAAAATTTCTGAAATCGACGGCATAACTCAGCTTCGCGAAACTGAGGTTACCATTTGGGCAAACAAATTCGCCGTGGAAAACCAGGTGGACGCTGCCAGCCTGATCATCCAAAAAGCCTACCATATGAAAGAGTATCTAGAAGGCGAACTCTACTACGGCGGCAACGCAGAGAAACGTTCTGTTGCAAAACGCATAGAATTTCTGGAAACGCTTAAGGATAAAAGTAGCGACCAAAGTGTCAAAGAAGAGTGTGAGCGGTTGCTTGAAATGTGGAAAGAAAGCTCCCTTGCCTTCTAAGATGTTAAGAGTTCAACTTTGATTGTTAAGCCGCTTTTAACCTGCTTAAAAATCTCAAGATTACTTGTTATTTTTCCCAGTATGCTAACTGGGCTGTAAGGCTGGGATTTACCATAGAACACACATAATGCGCTTCCCATAGGCCAGAAGGCGATAGTACCAGATTCAACAGTTGGTTTGGCTTTTTCTTCACCCATTTTTATGGGAATTTCGAAGTATACCTCTTCCTTCCAGAGTGCGGCTCTGCCTTCGACGGGAAGCTTGCGAACAATGGTGTCCACGGTTCTCGGTGCTAAAAACCTGACCAGTTCGCCTTCTGCTTCTCCTAAACCTTCGATGATAAACTTAATTTTTATTCGTGAGACGCCTTCTTCATTACTCAAACTGTTCATGCCTCTTTATAGAAAACCCAATAAATTCAGTTCAGTCTAACATAGAAGATGAGGTTCAATTTAACTCTTACAGTCAACTGCCCCTTAGCTTAAGCAGACTGTAGCAAGTTTAGAACAGTGTTGCCGATGAATTCAACCTGTCCTTCGGTGACTCCTGGGTGAATCGGCAAAGAGAACACTTGCTTAGATGCTTTCTCGGTTTCAGGCAACTTGGCGCTTCCATAGTTCTCACGGTAAAACGGCATTTCATGCACAGGATTAATATAGTACACTTCAGAGCCAACTCCCTTCTTTTTGAGCTCAGCCACAAGTCTGTCACGCATCCCCTCCGTAGCGTCTTTTAGTCTTGCAGTGTAGAGGTACCAGCTATGCAATCTATCGTTTGATTCAGAAGGCAGAATCAGCCTACTGGTTTTTTGGAGGATTTTGGTCAGTTTCTGGGCGTTTTGGCGACGTTTAGCCATAAAGGTTGGGAGTCGCTGGAGTTGGACATTACCGATTGCAGCCTGTATCTCAGGCATGCGGTAGTTTGTCCCGAGAATCAGTGAGGCGTACTTGGCTTTTTCACCATGCGTACGAATCATACGCAGTGTCTCGTCAATCTGGTCATTGTCTGTTGTTACTACTCCGCCTTCACCAGTCATAATATTCTTGCTTGCATACATGCTCCAACAAGCTGCATCAGAAAACGAACCAACAGACTTGCCACCATAGGTTGCCCCATGCGCTTGCGCAGCATCCTCAAGCAAAGATAGGCTATGTTTGTTGGCAATTTCTCTGAGGGGTTTCATGTCGGCTGAAAAACCATAGAGGTCTACAGGCAGGATGGCTTTGGTGTTTTTGGTCACTGCCTTTTCCACAGCTGAGGGCGAAAGAGTGTAAGTTTGGGGATCGATGTCGGCGAAGACTGGTTTTGCACCTACCAAAGCGATGGCTTCGGCGGTCGCTACGAAAGTGAAGCTAGGCAAAATAACTTCATCGCCATGTTCTGCGCCAACAGCCATGACGGCAGCGTGCAATGCGGCAGTTCCCGTGTTAACAGCTATTGCATGTTTGGCGTCACAGAACTTGGCAAAGCCTTTCTCGAACTCTGTTACAACTGGTCCTGCACCTAGTCCGCTTGTTAATATGCCGCTTCTTAGAACTTTTTCTACTGCCTGGATTTCTTCTTCTCCGATTTTTGGCAGGTTGATTGGTATCATTTTTAAGCCTCACTTTCTAGGTTTTACAGCACGCTGATATATTTCGATTTCCAATTTACTCTATGGATATTTCCCGAGTTGTCTTGTAGTCAATAACAACTTTGATTCCATTTGCCCTGAACATGTTATCAAGCTCCAAATCGCCAGTGTCAACCCTCAAACTCGAAAATCTATCTAGCTTGCTCTTTGTTGCAATTACAGTGATTTTGTCTAAGCCTACTTGACGTATAACTTTTGCACTTATCTGCTGATTGCCCCTACCGAAAATGAAACCTTGACCGCCAATCGGCGTCACAACAATCCGCGTGGCTTTGCCGTTTATAGCTTGCAAAATCTGTTTCTCGTTAACATCTGCAACGATTATTTTCTTGTTTTCTAAAAGGTCCACACCGAGGAGCGTTTTCTTTTGATCTAAAAGGTCGGCGACGGTGCGAGTGGTCGTTCCAGGACCAACTATGTAGAGGGTGTCTGGTTTCATTTCTTCGATAATATATACGGCAATTGCCGCTTGGTTTTCCACTTCGCTCTCAGTTATCGGACTCGCCATTTTATTGCCCTGAATAAGGTGCTGCTCGTAAGGGCTTAGTGTGTAACCATAAAGCTCAGCTGACAAATGCCCCTCCCTAAAGGCTTGCTCATCCACGTCCATTACCTCCGCCTCCCTTAGCGGCAGTTCACTCCACAAGAATCTGATAGCAACCCGCGCCGCGGCTTGTGGGCTAACGCCAAATAAGGCACTGTGCATTTTGACGCCTGTCGGAACCCCAAGCACAGGAGTTTTCATGTCGACGGCTTTGAAAATGTCGCGGGCTGTGCCATCGCCGCCGCAGAAAACAAGCAAATCCACACCAGCATCAACCATGGCCTTGGCGATGGCTTGTGTGTCCTCAGAAGTAGTTTCTTTTTTATGCTCACCGATTACTTTGCAGTTAAAGCTGCTTTTTTCGGCTTGTTGCTCACCCATGTCTCCTGCGCCAACGATTAACTTCAGCGTTTTTTTGGCTGGGCTAAGCTCGGTTAGGAAGACTTTTGCCCGCTGTGAGGCGACGGGTTTGGCGCCTAAAGCTATGGCTTGAAGCAGGATTGCCTTGCCGTCTGTTCCTTTCAGTCCGACGGCTCCGCCCATGCCTGCAACTGGGTTTACAATGAATCCGATGGTTTTGGTGGGAAGAGTGGTTTCTGTGGCGTTCAAGGTAAACAGCCGTGCTTAGTATTGATTGGCGATAAATAAAAACAAGAATGGAAAAAGAAAAAATGAGAGGGGTCTGCGATTCTAAAGAGGTTCGCAGCTAATGAATTTCTTGTTGACTTCGTTTAGCCATGGATAGAGCTTGTGGAGTTTGTCCATGGATTCAGCGACTTTCTCCGTTGGGTACTCGTATGGTTGAAGTCTGCCGCTGAAGTATTCATCGTATGCTGCCATGTCAAAGTAACCATGACCGCAAAGTACGAACAGGATTGTTTTTGCCTCGCCAGTCTGTTTGCATCTGAGTGCTTCGTCGATGGCGCCTTTTATTGCGTGTGACGGCTCAGGCGCAGGGATTATGCCTTCGGTTTGTATGAACAATTTTGCTGCATCAAAAACTTCCAGCTGATTGAAAGCTTCAGTTGTCATCTGTTTCTCTTGGACAAGCACGCTGATGGTTGGGGCGATGCCGTGGTAGCGAAGCCCTCCGGCATGGATTGGCGCCGGAATGAAGTCATGACCTAACGTGTGCATTGGCACAAGCGGTGTGAGTTTTGCTGTGTCGCCGTGGTCGTATTGGTATTGTCCTTTGGTGACTTTGGGGCAAGCGGTGGCTTCTGTGGCAACAAACTTGCATTCTTTAGGCGCTTTCTTTGAGACTTTGTCGTAGTAAAAAGGCCACATCAGACCTGAGTAGCTGCTGCCTCCACCGATACAACCGTATATTATGTCTGGGTAGTCATCAACCATTTCAAGTTGCTTTTTAGCCTCTAAACCTTCCACCGTCTGGTGAAGACAGACATGGTTAAACACGCTACCGATAGTATAGTTAGTTTCTACTTCGTTTACTAGGGCATCTTCTACGGCTTCGCTGATGGCTATGCCGAGGCTGCCTTTGCTGTCTGGGTCTTCAGCGAGGATCTTTCTTCCTGCTTCTGTTTGTTTGCTTGGGCTGGCAAAGACTTCGCCGCCGAAAGCGTTCATCATCATCTTTCGGTAAGGCTTCTGGTCATAGCTTGCGCGAACCATGTAAATGGTGGCTTTGAGCCCGAAAACCATGGCAGCAAAAGCTAACGCTGAGCCCCATTGGCCTGCGCCTGTTTCTGTTGATAGGCGTTTTGTGCCCTCTTTCATGTTGTAGTATGCCTGGGGTACGGCGGTGTTGGGTTTGTGGCTTCCAGCGGGGCTTACGCCTTCATATTTGTAGTAGATTCTGGCTGGTGTTTTGAGCGCTTTTTCTAGGTTAAGGGCTCTGAAGAGTGGAGTTGGTCTCCACATGCGATAAACTTCTCGCACTTCATCTGGGATGTTTATCCAGCGTTCTTGGCTGATTTCTTGACCGATGATTTCTTTAGGAAAGATTCGTGGGACTATGCCGACGCCTGGCTGCTTTGTCGCTACGTCTATGAATGGAGGTAGCGGGTGTGGCAGGTCTGGCACTATGTTGTACCATTGCTTTGGTATGTCTTCTTCTTGGAGCATTATTTTTTTGAGGGGCATTTTATTCGACCTTTTATTTGAGTCATAAACGGTACGTTAAAGTTTTATTTAAGGCTTTTCTGCACAGATTAGTACGTAATGACTAAGCAGTTGTTGAAACAACACATTTATACCTAAACGGACAAAAATAAGCGTCTGCGAAATGAAATGTGGAGCATGATAAAAGACCAACTGCGAGATTACCCTGAACGCCTCAAAGTAGCACGCGTTCTCATAGAGAATGGGCTAAGCGCACAAGATAGCAAAATATTTCTTAATGAAATAGAAATTCCGCCCGTACGTATCGCAAGAGTTGCTGGAGTAGATAGGCGAACAGTAAACGAAACTTTGAAATGTATCAGAGAGAATCCTGAGTTAAAGATGATTTTTGAAGAAATACGTCCAGCTGGGCACTCGCTGAAAGAAATCGCCAAACATCTCAATCTAGGAGTTTTGGAAATTACCGTAGTAAATGCCAAATCTCCAGGAATCCTTTCGAATGCGGCGATGATCCTTAACAGGGCAGGGTTGAGCATTAGGCAGGCAATTGTTGATGACCCTGAACTTTCGCCTGAACCGAAGCTTACGTTGATTGTTGAGAAGAAAATCCCAGGTGAACTCATCTCTGAGATCCTCAAAATTTCAGGAGTCGCTAAAGTCTCAATTTACTGAGCCCATCGCAATCATAAAACACCTTTAATCGTAAAAGCTGATTATTGATGCAAAAACCGTTTGCCTAGGCTTTATTCAACATGCCCTGCCTAGAAAAACTTATATGGTTAATGATATTTCTGTTGTTGTTCGCATTAATGGAGGTTACTTGATTTGTCAACAGCACCAACACAAGCAGGGGGAATACCTGTTCTTGTACTAAAAGAAGGCGCTAACAGGTCTCGAGGTAGAGATGCCCAACACAGCAATATTACAGCCGCTAAAGTTGTGGCGGAAAGCGTCCGAAGCTCACTTGGACCGAAAGGCATGGATAAAATGCTTGTTGATAATTTCGGCGATGTTACGATAACAAGTGACGGTCGCACCATTTTGGATGAGATGGATGTTCAGCATCCAGCGGCTAAGATGCTAGTTGAAGTTGCCAAAACACAAGACAACGAGGCTGGCGACGGAACCACTTCGGCGGTTATTATTGCAGGGGAGCTTCTTAACAGAGCCGAAGAATTAATCGACAAAAACATTCACCCCATAGTTATAATTGACGGTTACAGGAAAGCATCTGAAAAAGCGTTGCAAACTCTTGAAAAAATAGCCATTCTTGTAGACCTGAAGGCAACGGACTATTTGTTGAAGGCTGCAACCACTGCAATGGGAAGTAAAATCGTGGCCGAACACAAAGAATATTTGGCTGATTTAGCCGTTAAAGCGATGCTGGCAGTCGCCGAGAAAAACGACGGCTCCTACAAGGTTGACGTTGACGATGTTAAGGTTGAGAAGAAAACAGGTGAATCTCTCCAAGACACCAGCCTAATCAACGGGATAGTTTTAGACAAAGAAATTGTTCATTCAGGCATGCCCAAGCGAGTAGAAAAAGCAAAAATTGCTTTGCTTGATGCTTCCCTTGAAAACGAAAAACCGGAGATAGATACTAAAATTAACATTGAAAGTCCCTCTCAAATCGAAGCCTTCCTAAAGCAAGAAGAAACCATGTTAAGAGACATGGTAGATAAAGTTCTCTCTTCAGGCGCCAATGTGGTTATTTGCCAGAAAGGCATTGACGACATGGTTCAGCATTTTCTTGCAAGACGAGGGATAATTGCGGTTAGAAGAGCCAAGAAGTCTGACATGGAAAAACTCGCCAAAGCCACAGGCGGAAAAATCGTAAGTAACATAGATGCAATATCTCCTTCTGACCTAGGCTATGCAGCTTTAGTGGAAGAGCGCAGAATTGGCGATGACAAAATGACCTTTATCGAAGGCTGCAAAAACCCCAAGTCGGTGACTCTCTTGATCAGGGGAGGAACACAGCGGATGACTGCGGAAGCTGAACGCTCAATCCACGATGCACTCTGCGTTGTCCGAGATTTAATTACCGAACCCAAGATTGTTGCTGGAGGAAGCGCTCCAGAACTCGAGATGGCACGAGAACTCAGAAAGTACGCGCAAACCGTTGCGGGCAGAGAGCAACTTGCAATCAACATTTTCGCAGAATCCCTAGAAGCTATAGCAGTAACGCTAGCCGAAAACGCTGGCTTAGACCCGGTAGACATCATCTCAGAACTAAGATCTAGGCATGAGAAGGGAGAAACATGGGCTGGCATAGAAGTATTAAGCGGAAAAGTCAAAGACATGTCAAAAATGAACATATTCGAGCCTCTCAGCGTTAAAAAGCAAATCATAAAATCAGCAACCGAAGCTGCAACCATGATATTGAAAATCGATGACGTTATCGCTTCACAAAAAACCAGGGCACCTCCGATGCCACCCGGAGGAGGAATGCCAGGGGGCGGAATGGGAGGTATGGGCGGTATGGGTGGATATCCAGGAGAGTACTAAAACACGTCAGAACAAAAAATTATTGTAGGACCTCCGAAAATTACTCGCTTCGAGAAAGCAAGAATAGTTGGCGCTCGGGCGCTGCAGATCTCGATGGGAGCACCAATCTTGGTGGATGCACAGGAAAACACAAATCCAATTGACATCGCTATCTCGGAACTCGATGCAGGCATTTTGCCGATAACCATCCGCAGAACCTTGCCAGATGGAACATACCAAGATATACCTTTGAAATGGCTTTCTTAACCGCCATTTCTTTCTTTTAACTTCGCCAGTTTCTCGTTGGCTTCTTTGAGCGTTTTTGTGATTTGTTTCCAATGTGCCCCTTGCCAATACACTTGACCGCAGTTTGGGCATCTCCAAAACTTATTATAATAAGTAAAAGTGTTCTCTTCTAATTCGCTTGAAAGCTGCTCTTTGGGCGCTGCCCTAAGCATAGCGTTGCAAATGGGGCAATGAGACGTATCCATATCAATCACCAAAGACACCTCATAGCGTTTGGCAACGTCCGCCAGCCGCTCAGATTCAGTTTTGCCTTCAACGTAGAAGGAATCTATACCTCGGGCGATAGCGCGTCTGTAGAGTTCAAAATCCCTTGTTAGAAGAACACGCTGTTCTTTTTTTGAACACTCCAAAAGTTGGGCATCCTCAAATTGCACCGAATAGATTACGTCTTGTCCTAGCATGCGAAGCCAACGAGTCAGTTTTCCAAGCATCCCGTCGGCAAGGAACTTCACGATGTGCCTCTCCGATCAATTGAGCCGCTGCCTGGTTTAGCAATGACTTCGCCCTCGTCAAAGACAACCTGCCCGTTGACTATAGTTTTTACAGGTTTACCTTGGACTTCCCAGCCGTCGTAAGGTGAGTATTTTGCCTTGGACTTAAATTTGGACGCATCAATCCTAAAAGTGTTATTGAAGTCTACGATTGTTAGGTCTGCGCTTTTGCCCTGTTCTAAGTGACCTAGGTCACTTAAACCGTAGATTTCTGCTGGCTTCTCAGCTAAAAGTTTGACTACTTGGGCTAACGACAACTTTTCATTGTGCACGTAAGACATGAGCAGGGGCAAGCTTGTTTCGAGCCCTGGTATGCCCACTTTGACATCCCAAATGCTGTCGGCCACCTTCTCGCTAGGTGCGTGCGGCGCATGATCAGAGCCAATGACGTCGACGGTACCATCTTGTAAGCCTTGCCATAGTGCTTCAATGGTAGTTTTGTTTCGGAGTGGAGGCGCCATAACCACCATTTGCCCATACCGCTTCAAATCGTCACTGGTCAGCGAGAGATGGTTTAGGGTGACTTCGCAAGTTATTGTTCTACCTGACTTTTTGGCTTCGACGATTGCCTTTAAGCCTTCTTGGGTGGAGACATGGCAGAAGTGCAGACGCGTATTGGTTTGAGCACTTAATTTCAGGAGGCGGTCGATGGCCTTTGCCTCGACTGCTTCTGTGTGTGCTTTTAGGTAGTCGTTAGCGGCGTTTTTTTTGGCGTGCTTAAGCTTTTGCTCGTTAGCTGCTAGCAATGCCTTGTCTTCGGCGTGGACTGCGACAGGCAACTGAAATGACGCTACTTCTTTGAAGGCATCTTTTAGGGCTTCGTCATCATCAATGTTTATTCCTCCGATTTGGCAACCCATAAAAAGCTTGAATCCGATTGGCCCTTCCCTGACAATGCCTCTAACTTCCGAGATGTTCCTTGGAAATTCAGAATAGAAACCCACGTTAACGAGAACTTTCTTTTGAGCGATTTTCATGCGGTTTATCAGCGTTTCAACGCTCATGGTGACAGGTTCATTGTTCGGCATGTCGAGAATTGTTGTGAAGCCTCCTGAAGCTGCAGCGGCTGTTCCCGAGGTGAAGTCTTCTTTGTAGGCTTTGCCCTCATCCCGCAAGTGGACGTGGTCATCTATTAAGCCAGGAAGCACCAGCAGGTTTCGTAGATTGATTTTTTGGTCAGCGTATGGCATTTGGGTTTCTTTGCCGATTTTCTGGATTTTTCCCTCTTCGATGGCTATGCTGCAGTCGAGGATTTGCCCGTTGAGATAGGCTTTGGCGTTTGCAAGAACACAATCAACAATCAAATCAATTCACGGCGCTATAGTCAATAGCGATGTGGTTGGTTAATTAAAGTTTATTTATGCTCAAAGACAAGAGTATTGTTGATTGTTTGAGAAGTGATTTTTGGTGCCCAGAAACATTTTGCTTAGCAATGGACAGTTCGCTGTAGCTCTTGACGATAAAGCAAGGATTAGGGATGCATATTTTCCTTATCTTGGGCTCGAGAATCATACGCTTGGGCACCCGTTTCGGTTCGGTGTCTGGGTTGACGGCAAATTTGAATGGTTGGAAATGGACTGGGAGGTTGTTATGACTTATATTCCTGAAACCCTCACCAGCCGATACAAAATAAAAAAGCAGCCATACGCCGTTGAAATGGAAGTAAATGATGCAATATATCATGCCAAAGATATTTTTTTGCGCAAAATAAAAGTTACAAACACCTCGGACAAAAAGCAGGAAATCCGCCTATTTTTTACCCATGACTTCCACATTTACGGTTACGAAGCGGGCGACACAGCGTTTTTTGAACCAAAGCTAAGCGCAATCGTGCATTACAAGGGCAAACGCTACTTTCTGGTCGGAGGAGCTTGCAGCGGCAAAAGCTTCTATCAGTATGCAGTTGGGCACAAAGAGATTGAAGGTGAAGAAGGCACATGGCGAGACTGTGAGGATGGACAGCTAAGCGGCAACCCTGTTGCTCAAGGCGCAGTTGACTCAGCCATCTCATTCCAACTGGAGATTCCGCCACACGGTTACCGGATAATCCATTATTGGATTGCCTGCGGAAAAAGCCTCAGCGAAGTGACAGCGTTGGATTCTGTGGTCAAGGAGATTGGGGTTGAACAAATGCTTTTGGAAGTGGAAAACTATTGGAGCGCCTGGCTAAACCGATTAAAAATTGACTTAAACATTCTGCCCCGAGAAGTGGGGCGCCTCTATAAGCGGTCATTGCTTTTGATGCGGGCACACGTTGACAACCACGGCGGTTTTCTAGCAGCGCTCGATTCAGACATTATGGAAATTCACAGAGACACATATTCTTACATTTGGCCAAGAGACGGCGCTATGGCAGCATTGGCTTTTACAAGCGCAGGCTTCACTGACGTGGCGGCGAGGTTCTTCTGGTTCTGCAACAAAGTCATAGGTGACGACGGCTTCTTCAAACACAAGTACCTGCCAGACGGCTCATTGGGAAGTACTTGGCATGCGCTAATTGACCCTTCAGGGCACTTGCAGTTGCCCATTCAAGAGGACGAAACCGCAAGTGTGTTATACGCTCTTTGGAAGTACTATGAGAAAGATGGGAACCTGGAATTTGTCACTGAGGTTTATGACCGATTAGTAATGAAAGCTGCGGACTTCATGATGAATTACCGCGACCCTGACACATTGCTGCCTAAACCGACGTTTGATGAGTGGGAGGAAAAGGTCGGAGTGTTCACGTCAACTGTAGCTGGCGTTGCCGCTGCACTGGATGCAGCTGCCAAATTTGCCAAAGTGTTCTATGATAGTAATAGGCAAGAAACTCTTGCTACAACTTCCGCACAGTTAAAGGAGGCTATGGTTAAGCATCTCTATGATCCCGAACTGAAACGGTTCATTAAAGGCATTTACCCCAATGGACAAAAAGATACGACTCCTGACAGCAGCGTCTCCACGGTTTTTGCTTACGAAGTCTTGCAGGCCAAAGATCCTAGAGTTAAAAATACAATGGAAGCCTTAGCCAGCAACCTATCAGTAAAAACTGATATCGGTGGCTTGGCGAGATACAAGAACGACCACTATAGGCGTGTGTCGATGGAAACTCCTGGCAACCCATGGTTCATCTCTACGCTGAGACTTGCTAGATGGCACATAGCAACCGCCGCTTCACTCGGTGAATTGGCGAAAGCTATGGATGCTCTCAGATGGGCAGCCAAAAACGCTTTAGCTTCAGGGGCATTAGCTGAACAGCTTAACCCATACTCAGGTGAACCGATTTCAGCGACACCTTTGCTTTGGAGCCACGCTGAATACGTCTTAACAGTATCAGAATACGTAAGCAAGCATAATGAAATAACGATGCTTTCTCAACCTGGCGATGGGATGAGCTAAAGAATGCTTATTAAATTATGCGAAAAGAGCCTCCTTGCTGTTGGAGAACTTAGATCCTTCAAAATCAGAGGTCATGAAATTTTAGCGGTTAACTTTGAGGGCAAAATCTTTTGTTTAGACGGCAGATGCACCCATGCAGGAGCGCCTTTGGCTGAAGGCACGCTTGAGGGCGATGTTATGACTTGCCCGTGGCATTATTCGCAGTTTAATATTACAAGCGGCGTGGTGCTTAGGGGTCTAGCGCAGAAGCAATTGAGGGTTTATCGGGTTGAGGAAAGAGAAAATGTAGTCTTTATTGATTTATAATGAATTATTTTTCTTGTTCTAATTCTATGCGGCATTCATCGCAGATGTTTTGTCCGTTGCGTTCCTTTAGGCTTTCCGAGTAGATCTCGCATCGTTCACAGTACCCTGATAGCGGTACCTCTTCTGTTTCTTCGGTTCGTGCATCGCCTTCGATGCGGGAGCGTTCTTGCATTATTTCGATTAGTTCAGGCATTACTCCTAAGATGTCTTTGCTTGAGATGATGCCGACTAAGTTGCCTTTGTAGAAGACGCCGAGTCGTCTAATGTCTAGTCTGTTCATTCTTCTTGCTGCGTCACTTATGGTGGCGTCAGGTTCTATGTTGACAAGGGGTGTGGTCATGATTTCCTTTGCTTTAACAGTATCTGGCTTGACATTTTTAGCTAGAACCCTGATCACAAGGTCACGTTCGGTTATGATGCCGATTGATTTTCCAGCTTTATTTGTGACAATGATTGCACCTAGATCATTCTTATCCATGGCAACTGCGGCCTTATTTGAGGTTTCATTCTCATCCATGGTTACCACTGGGCTGCTCATTACGTCTCGTACTAGCATTTTTGTTCTTAATCCAATATCTGACATGGCTTTGTTCACTTCTGACATTTCAGACAGACTTAGCTTTTTGCCAAACAAAGTAAAAGAGGCGCATAATTTAAGAGTTGCTTAAGGTGGAAACGCTTCTGTGAAGTTTATTAGACTCCTTGCAAATAGAGCACATGCCCAAAGAGGAACTATTTATGCTTAAAACAAATGCTGAAAAACTCATAAAGATCTCTGTTATGGGCGAAATCGTCAGTCCGACCATCCGCTCGGTCTACAGTGTTTCAGCCACTGGTAAACCTATGGTGTTGCCGGGAGTCGGGGGCATAACCTACAATCTGCGAGTCGGCGACCCAGCGTGCGGTTGGGAAGCAGATCACGTCGAACCGGGCGCAAGCGTAGAAAACAAGGAAAACGATCCCCGCTCAGGGCAAGCAGCAAATACAGCGTTCAATATACTCTCATGTGTTGGCAATGAAGCAATCGTGGTCAGCGGCGACACGAAAGGTGCCAAAGGTGTGGTCACAGGCAAACATGGTGGAACCGAACACGTGCTTGTTGATTTTCCTTCAGAAACTCTGGAGCAGCTTTTGCTTGGTGATAAAGTCTTGGTTAAGGCTTTCGGAACTGGGTTGAAGCTTTTGGATTTTCCAGAGATTAAAGTGTTTAACATGGACCCGCGGCTGCTTGGAGCATGGAATCCTAGGGCGAAAGATGACAAGTTGGAGATATTGGTTACGCATATTGTTCCAGCTGTCATTATGGGTGCGGGCTTGGGCGCTAACCAGGTTAACTCTGGCGACTATGATATTCAACTGTTCGATGAGAAAGTTGTTGAGGAATATAATTTAGAGAATTTGCGGCTTGGCGATTTGGTGGCTATTATTGATGCGGATCATTCGTTTGGCAGGATTTATCGGCAGGGTGCTATCTCGGTTGGTGTGGTTGCGCATTCGAATTCTTTTACAGCTGGTCATGGTCCTGGAGTGACGACTTTGATGACTTCCGCTGATGGAAAAATTGTTCCTCAGCTAAATCGGAATGCAAACATTGCTTCTCTTTTAAAGTTAAGAGCAGATATATAAGATAGTTAATTCAATAAATGGAAGAAAAGGAAAAAGAGGTCAAACTAATTGCCATCTAAGCGAAAGAGCCGTGGAAGATCAAAAGGCAGTAAAGGAAGCAGCAGTCTTGTTCAATGCGTTAATTGCGGAGCAATGGTGCCGCGTGATAAGGCAAAGAGATCTACACGGCGTGTATCGTTTGTTGAGCCTCAGTTGGCTAAAGAGCTTAGGCAAAAAGGCACGTTCTTGGCATCTTGGGTTGACACAAAATACTATTGTATATCATGCGCCGTTCACCGTGGAATCGTTAATGTTAGAGCTGAGAGCGAGCGCCACTCAAAAGCTCGTAGAAGAAGATACTAAGCAACGACTGCTTTTTTGTTTAGTGCCCTATAAACGTGAAGTACTCTTTGTATCACTGTAAGGTTTGAAACCACAGCCAACAAGGCAATGCCATAACCTAAAGCAGGCAACCAAAAGAACCCAATTATGCTAACGAAAGCAAGTATGAGCATTCGTTCAGCTCGTTCAGCAAAACCAACCGATTCCATTTTTATTCCTGCTGCCTCTGCCCTTGCTCGGCTGTAACTTACCAGCACGGAACCTGATAGTGCAGCTAAGCCCCAAATCGAGCCAAAAACTGGACCCCAAGCAGGGCTTGCTAGTCCAGCGATGATTATGGCAGCGTAGATTGCTGCGTCTGCGTATCTGTCGAGGACTGAGTCAAAAAAGCCGCCGAAAACGGTTTCTTGTTGGTATGTTCGGGCGATTATGCCGTCCATGGAGTCGCAGAATCCTGAGACTAAAAGAAATATTGTTGCTAACAGAAGCATCCAATCAAAGTTTGGCGCAAAAGCGTATGCGGCAGCTGATGCGAGTGCAAGGAGAAAGCCGATGACACTTACTTTGTTTGGGCTTAAGCCTATTTTGTGGGCCGTCATTGCTTGTGAAGTTAGCATTTGCTGAACTTTATTCTTGAGTTTTGTTAGCAAGTTAACTCTTCACTTTGGATTGTGTATTTGGTTTATAGGTGGGCTAGCTGTAGAAAAGCCTTTCCAGTTGCTCC
>Ga0316620_10000247_pt1 | contig 21496 bp, 13 predicted proteins | sample OWC_Aug_M1_C1_D5_FD_207651 | JGI IMG/M metagenome (GOLD analysis project Ga0316620, IMG submission 207651) | Wetland soil microbial communities from Old Woman Creek delta, Ohio, United States - OWC_Aug_M1_C1_D5_B | ecosystem: Environmental > Terrestrial > Soil > Wetlands | place: USA: Ohio...
TCACCATCCTCTCGACGCTTCCCTCGGCGGGCGTCGGCGCGCTGCTCGCCCTGCTCATCGCGCGTACCGACCTCGGCGTGATCGGCATCATCGGCATCATCCTGCTGATCGGCATCGTGAAGAAGAATGCCATCATGATGATCGACTTCGCTCTCGACGCCGAGCGCCGCGAGGGCAAGAGCCCGCGCGAGGCGATCCACCAGGCCTGCCTGCTGCGCTTCCGCCCGATCCTGATGACCACCATGGCAGCGCTGCTAAGCGCGCTGCCGCTGATGCTGGGTACCGGCGTCGGCTCGGAGCTGCGCCATCCGCTGGGCATCACCATGGTCGGCGGGCTGATCTTCAGCCAGGTGCTCACGCTGTTCACGACGCCGGTGGTCTACCTCGCGTTCGATCGGCTTGCGCGGCGCGTCGACGCAGCTGCTGCCGGGGCAGGGGCGGCATGAACTTTTCCGAGCCGTTCATCCGCCGGCCGGTGGCCACCACCCTGCTTACCGCGGGGCTCGCCCTCTCGGGAATCGTCGCCTTCAGGCTGCTTCCGGTGGCGCCGCTGCCGCAGGTGGACTTCCCGACCATCTCGGTGCAGGCGAGCCTCCCCGGCGCGAGCCCCGAGACGATGGCAGCCACCGTTGCGACGCCGCTCGAGCGCGCCCTCGGGCGCATTGCCGGCGTCACCGAGATCACCTCGAGCAGCTCGATCGGCTCGACGCGCGTGACGCTGCAGTTCGAACTCGACCGCGACATCAACGGCGCCGCGCGCGACGTGCAGGCGGCGATCAACGCCGCGCGCAGCCTTCTGCCCACGGGGCTGCCGAGCAATCCTACCTACCGCAAGGTGAACCCGGCCGACGCGCCGATCATGATCCTGGCGCTCACCTCCGGCACGCTGGACCGGGGCCATATGTACGACGCCGCGTCCACCATCCTGGCGCAGAAGCTGTCGCAGATCAGCGGCATCGGCCAGGTTGCGGTGGGCGGCAGCTCGCTGCCTGCGGTGCGCGTCGAGCTGAATCCGAACGCGCTCAGCAAGTACGGAATCAGCCTGACTCACGTGCGCAGCACCCTCGCCGCGGCCAACGCCAACCGGCCCAAGGGTGTCGTCGAGGAGGGTGACCGGCAGTGGCAGATCTACGCCGACGACCAGGCGACGCAGGCGCGGCAGTACCGGCCGCTCGTGGTGGCCTGGCAGAACGGCGCGCCGGTTCGGCTGTCCGACGTCGCGGACGTGGTCGATTCGGTCGAGAACGTGCGCAATGCCGGGCTCGCCAACGGAAAGCCCTCGGTGCTGGTGATCCTGTACAAGCAGCCCGGCGCCAACATCATCGAGACCACAGACCGCGTGCGCGAGGCGCTGCCGCAGCTCGAGGCGTCAATCCCGGCGGCGATCAACGTCGATGTCGTGCTGGAGCGCACCTCCACCATCCGCGCCTCGCTGCACGAGGTGGAGCGCACGCTCCTGATCGCGATGGGCCTGGTGATCCTGGTCGTATTCGCGTTCCTGCGCAATCCGCGCACCACGCTGATCCCGGCGATCGCCGTGCCGGTGTCGCTGGTGGGAACCTTCGGCGTGATGTACCTGTGCGGCTACAGCCTCGACAACCTGTCGCTGATGGCGCTCACCATCGCCACCGGGTTCGTGGTCGACGATGCAATCGTGGTGCTGGAGAACGCCACCCGCCACATCGAAAAGGGCGTGGCGCCGTTCGAGGCCGCGCTGCGCGGCGCGCGCGAGGTTGGCTTCACCGTGCTGTCGATGAGCCTGTCGCTGATCGCGGTGTTCATCCCGATCCTGCTGATGGGCGGCATCGTCGGCCGGCTGTTCCGCGAGTTCGCGGTCACGCTGTCGGTGGCGATCGGAATATCGCTTGTGGTGTCGCTCACGCTCACCCCGATGATGTGCGCGCGCCTGCTCAAGCCGGACGACCGTGCGGACCGAGGGCGTCTGTACCTGGCGGGCGAGCGGGCGTTCGAATGGGTGCTCGGGCACTACCGGACCAGCCTCGCCTGGGCGCTGCGCCACCCGCGCATCGTCATGCTGACCCTGGCGGCGACCGTCGGGCTGAACGTTTACCTCTACGTGATCGTGCCGAAGGGGTTCTTCCCCGAGCAGGACACCGGTCGCCTGATAGGCTCGATCCAGGCCGATCAGGCGATCTCGTTCCAGGCGATGCAGAAGAAGCTATCGGACTTCATGAGCATCATCCGCAGCGACCCGGCGGTCGAGAACGTAGTCGGCTTCACTGGCGGCGGCCGCGTTAACTCCGGCTTCATGTTCATCTCGCTCAAGCCGCTGGGGCCGCGCAAGCTCTCCGCTGCGCAGATCATCACGCGCCTGCGTGGCAAGCTGGCGCATGAGCCTGGCGCGCGCTTGTTCCTGGTGCCGGTGCAGGACATCCGCGTCGGCGGCCGCCAGGGCAACGCGGCGTACCAGTTCACGCTGCAGGCCGACGACCTCGCCGCACTGCGCACCTGGACCCCGCGCTTGCAGCGCGCGCTCGCCGACGTGCCCCAGGTGGTCGACGTCAACAGCGACCAGGAGGTGAAGGCGCTGCAAACCTCGCTCACCGTCGACCGCGACGCGGCGGCGCGCCTGGGACTGACGCCGAAGGACATCGACACCGCGCTGAACCTCGCCTTCGGACAGGCTCAGGTGTCGACCATCTACGCCCCGCTCAACCAGTACCACGTGGTGATGGAGGTCGCGCCGCAATACTGGCAGAGCCCGGAGGCGCTAAATGGCGTATACCTGATCCCCGCGTCCGGCGGGCTGGTTCCGCTCTCCACCATCGCCCACTGGGCGCCGACCAATACTTCGCTGTCGGTCAATCACCAGGGCCAGTTCGCCGCGGCGACGATCTCCTTCAACCTGCCTACCGGGGTGTCGCTGTCGCAGGCAACGCGCGCGATCGAGGACACGATGGCGCGCATCGGCGTGCCCTCGAACATCCACGGCAGCTTCCAGGGAACGGCGCGCGCCTTCCAGGCCTCGCTGGAGAGTCAGCCCTGGCTGATACTGGCCGCCTTGGTGACGGTCTACATCGTGCTCGGCGTGCTCTACGAAAGCTACGTGCACCCGATCACCATCCTGTCCACCCTGCCCTCGGCCGGTGTCGGCGCAGTGCTCGCGCTGCTCGCGTTCCGCACCGAGTTCAGCATCATCGCGCTGATCGGGGTGATCCTGCTCATCGGCATCGTCAAGAAGAACGCGATCATGATGATCGATTTCGCCGTCGAGACCGAGCGCGTGCGCGGCAAGCCGCCGCGCGAAGCGATCTTCGAGGCTTGCCTGATGCGCTTCCGCCCGATCATGATGACCACCATGGCGGCCATGCTCGGCGCGCTGCCGCTCGCGCTCGGCAGCGGCTACGGCGCAGAGCTGCGCCGGCCGCTCGGGCTGTCGATCATCGGCGGCCTGATGGTGAGCCAGCTGCTCACCCTGTACACGACGCCGGTCATGTATTTGTACCTCGACCGCCTGCGCCTGTGGTGCCTGCGCAAGTGGCGCGCCACGCGGCTCGGTCGAGCGGGATCCGTGGCGAGCGAGGTGCAGTGAACGCGCGCATCGCCCTTGCCGCGATCGCCTGCGCCGTACTCGGCGGCTGCATGGTCGGCCCGGACTACGAGCGTCCGAGCGTCGAGGTTCCCGCCGCGTACAAAGAGGCCAGCGGCTGGCAGCCGGCGCAACCGCAGGACGAGGCGCCGCGCGGCAGCTGGTGGACCATCTTCGGCGACCGGCAGCTCGATGCGCTGCTCGAACAGGTGGATGTCTCGAACCAGAACTTGCGCCTGGCGGACGCCCAGTATCGCGAAGCGCGGGCCCTGGTGCGGCAGGCGCGCTCCGCGTTCTTCCCGACGGTGTCCGGGGCGGTGTCGGTCACGCGCAGCCGGACGCCCGGGATCGGCATCGAGTCGACCAGCCACGTGCTGTCGCTGGATGCATCCTGGGAGGCGGACCTGTGGGGCCGCATCGGCCGCACGGTGGAAGCGAGTGTGGCGAACGCGCAGGCGAGCGCGGCCGACCTTGCGGCGGCACGCCTTTCGGCGCAGTCCGAGCTCGCGAGCGACTACTTCCAACTGCGCGTGCTCGACGTGGGAAAGCAGTTGCTCGACGACACGGCCTCCGCCTACCGCAGGTCGCTCGAGCTGACGCAGAACCGTTACGCGGTCGGCGTTGCGGGCAAGGTCGACCTGGTCCTGGCGCAGGCGCAGCTGAAGAGCACACTAGCGCAGGCGATCGACCTGGGGGTTCAGCGAGCGGCGCTCGAGCATGCGATCGCGGTTCTCGTGGGCAAGCCGCCGGCGCAGTTCGCGCTGCCTCCGGAGTCGATGGCCCTCGCGATGCCGCCGGTGCCCGCGGGTCTGCCCTCGCAGCTTCTGGAGCGCCGCCCGGACATCGCCGCTGCCGAGCGACGCGTTGCCGCGGCGAATGCGCAGATCGGCGTGGCCAAGTCAGCGTTCTTTCCGGCGCTCACCATCTCGGCGAGCGCTGGCTACCAGAGCCTCAGCTTGGCGGACTGGCTAAGCGCGCCGAGCCGGTTCTGGGCCGTGGGACCGGTGCTTGCCCAGACCCTGTTCGACGCGGGACTGCGCCAGGCCTTGACCGACCAGGCGATCGCGGCTTACGACGCGAATGTCGCCGCCTACCGCCAGACCGTGCTGAACGCGTTCCAGGCCGTCGAAGACAACCTCGCGGCCTTGCGCATCCTGGAAGAGGAGGCCAAGGTGCAGGACGAGGCGGTGCAGGCCTTGCGCGAGTCGGTGCTGCTCACCACCAACCAGTACAAGGCCGGCACCGTCAGCTATCTCGGGGTGGTCACGGTGCAGGCCGCGCAGCTCTCGAACGAGCGCACGGCGGTAACGATCCTGGGCCAGCGCCTGCTTGCCACGGTGGCGCTGATCAAGGCGCTCGGCGGCGGCTGGCAGGGTCTCCCGCCGGACGCCGCCTCAGCGCCCGCCCCCGGGTCCTAGCGCGATGTCCCACAGCTCTCGCACGGCACGCGCGTGCATCGCCACTTGCTCCGGCGGGACGCGCGCATACTGCGCCCCGCTGAGGCGCAGGGCGTGCTGCACGCGCCGGAATTCGCGATAGGCCTCTTGTCCGCGCTGCGCGAGCTCTGGCGGGATGAGGCCCAGCTCGCCCGCGATGCCAAGCAACGCGATGTTGCCCAAGTTTGCGGTAAGCCGCGGATGGCGGTGCGCGTGCGCCAGCACGAGGAACTGGACGACAAACTCGAGATCGATCATGCCACCGGCGTCGTGCTTGACGTCGAAGAGATCGGACCGGTTCGGGTGCGCATCGTGCATCCTGCGCCGCATGGCGAGCACCTCCTGTGCCAGCGGCCTCGGCTCGCGGCTGCGGCGCAGGATCTTCTCGCGCAGGGTTTCGAAGGCTCCGCCGATGGCAGCGTCGCCGGTGCAGAAGCGCGCCCGCGTCAGCGCCTGGTGCTCCCACACCCAGGCCTGTTTCTCCTGGTACTCCTCGAAGGCGGCGACGGACGACACCAGCAGGCCCGAGGCGCCACTCGGCCGCAGGCGCAGGTCGGTGGCGTACAGGACCCCCGCCGAGGTGCGGGTGGTGAGCCAGTTGTTGATGCGGCTGGCGAGCCGCCCATACACCTCCTGCGCCTGCTCGTGCGGATCGTCGTACAGGAAGATGATGTCGAGGTCCGAGGCGTAGCCGAGCTCCTTGCCTCCAAGCTTGCCGTAACCGATCACCGCGAAACGCGGCGGACCTTCGCGGTGCCGGCGCAGCTGGCTCCAGGCAAGCTCGAGGGTTGCGCCAAGCGTGATGTCGGCGAGCGCGGAGAGATGGTCGGCGAGGCGCTCCACGCTGAGCAGCCCGGCCAGGTCCTGCGCAAGGAGCCGGAACACCTGCGCCTGCTGCTGCTCGCGAAGCAGGTTCATCTGCGATTCGGTGTCGCCGGCGCGCGCAGCGAGTTGCGCGCCGAGCTGGCGCGAGAACGCGGGCCAGTCCGGCGGCGCGTACAACACGCGGTCGTCGAGCAGCTCATCGAGCAGCACCGGGTGGCGCGTTACGAATTCCGCCGCCCAGCTCGAGGCAGAGACGATCCGCGCGATGCGCTCCAACGCCTCGGGGTGCTCGGCGAGCAACGCGAGATAGGCCGCGCGGCGCGCGATCGCTTCGACCAGGTCCAGGCACCGCGCAAGCGTCGCGTCCGGCTGGGGCGCCGCGGCGGCCGCCCGGGCGAGGGCCGGGACGAGGGTATCGATGCGCCGGCGCGAGTCCTCCGGGAGCTGGGCGTAGCGCTGGCTCGAGCGCAGCGCGGCAAGGCGCGCCGCGCTCGCCTCCGGATCCCGGAACCCACGTGCTGCGAGGGCCGCCTGGATCGCTCCGGGGTTGTCCTGCCACAGCTCGCTCGCCGCCTCACCCTGGTTCTCCGCGAATACCGACTGGAAGTGGCGCGTGACCGCCGCGCGCGAGGCGGCGAGCTGAGCGGCGAAATCGTTCCAGGACGCGAACCCCGACATCTCGGCGACGCGCCCCCGGTCATCGTCGTCCTGCGGCAGCATGTGCGTCTGGCGGTCGTCGAGGTACTGGAGTCGGTGCTCGACGCTGCGCAGGAAGACGTAGGCCGCGGAGAGCTCCCGCGCCGCAGCCTCGGGCAGGACGCGCCGCGCGGCCAGGCGCGCGAGCGCGTCGAGGGTTGGACGCACCGTGAGCTCCGGTTCGCGCCCGCCGCGCGCGAGCTGCAGTGCCTGGGCGACGAACTCGATTTCGCGGATCCCTCCGGGGCCGAGCTTGACGTTTTCGGCGAGCTCGCGCCGCTCCACCTCCCGCCGTACCTCGGCGTGCAGCCGGCGCATGGCGGCGAGAGTGGCGTAATCGAGGTACTTGCGGTACACGAACGGGCGCATGATCGCCGAGAGCTCCGCATCGCGCTCGCCGGTGACGGCGCGCGCCTTGATCCAGGCGTATCGCTCCCACTCGCGCCCCTGCGCGACGAGATAGTTTTCCAGCGCCTCGAAGCTCGCCACCAGCGGTCCGGATTCGCCGTAGGGCCGCAGGCGCATGTCGACCCTGAAAGCGATCCCGTCCTCGGTCGTCTCGGCGAGCAGCGCGATCACCTTGCGCCCGGCACGCACGAAGTACTCGTGGCACGACAGGCGTCGCGCGCCGTCGGTCTCTCCCTCTTCCGGGTAAAGGAATACCAGATCGATGTCCGAGGAGACGTTCAGCTCCCGCCCGCCGAGCTTGCCCATCGCGACCACCACCAGCCGTTGCTCGGCGCCGGTGACACTGCGCGGGCAGCCGAACTCGCCCATGAGACGGGCGCTGGACCAGTCAAGCGCCACGGCGATCGACAGTTCCGCCAGGTCGCTCATCGTGTCGCAGACTTCGGCCAGATCGGCGAGCCCCGCGAGGTCGCGCGCCATAACGCGGAGCAGGACGCGCTGTCGGAGGCGCCGCAGGCGCCGCTTGAGCGCCGCCTCGTCATCCTCGGGCGCAGCGGCGAGCGCCTGGCGCATCGTTTCCCGGTCGAACGGCACGGGCTCGCAAAGCTCTGCGGCGAGTTCGGGCCGCGCCTCGATGACGTGCCGGGCGTAGCGCGAGAGCGCGAGGGTCTTCGGAATTGCGGTGCTCACTTCAGGGGGAAATCAGAATCGGCACGAATGTTTACGGTTAAAATGCGCGAGGAGCCTTGCAAGCTGCCAAGCGGCTGCCCAGAACTTTTCCTGCTGCGGTGCCCCTAAGCCGTGGGCCGAACGTTAAGTACTGCCGGAACCGCACGTGGACTATAGGGGCAACGCGAAGCACGATGCAAACCACAAGCAGACCCGAGCCTGAGCGCGCTACGGCGACGGCGCGCCTTCTTCGGGGCGCTGCGCCCTGGCTCGTCGGCCTGATCGAGGTCCTGGGATGGGCGGCCTTCATTTCCCTGGCCGCGATCTTCCTCGCTCTTCGTTACCGGGTGTTGCCCGATATCGAGCGTTATCGCGATGACATCGTCGCGGTGGTCTCGCAGTCGATCGGGTTGCGGGTCAAGATCGGCGCGATTCGCGCCGACTGGCGCGGGCTGCGGCCGGAGCTGGAATTTACCGACGTGCGCATCTACGACAGCCGGGGCCGGGAGGCGCTCGCCCTGCCCAAAGTGCAGAACGTCGTCTCGTGGAGTTCGGTGCTGTTCGCCGAACTGCGGCTATCTTCGCTTACGATCAGCGGTCCGCGGCTCGTCCTGCGCCGCGACGCGGCCGGTACGCTGCACGTCGCCGGCATCGTGCTCGATCCGCGCCGGGACGAGCATCGTCTCGCCGACTGGGTCCTCGGCCAGAGCGAAATCGTGATCCGGGACGCGGAAATCACCTGGCAGGATGACGAACGCGCCGCGCCGCCGCTCGTTCTGAGCGGGCTTACTTTCCGTCTGCGCAACGCGGGCGACCGGCATCTGATGGGCTTGTCCGCGCGCCCGCCCGCGGAGCTCGGCACCACGCTCGACCTGCGCGCCGCCCTGGAGGGACGCAGCACGGCCAATCCGGCGACCTGGAGCGGACGCATCTACGCCGCGCTCGGCTACACGGATCTCGCCGGTTGGAGCCAGTGGATCGACTACCCGGTCGAAGTGCGGGAAGGTCAAGGTGCGGTCCGGCTCTGGGCGACCCTGGGGGAGGGGAAAGTGATGAGCGCGACCGCCGACGTTGCGCTCACCAAGGTTGCTGCGCGCCTCGGCGAAAGCCTGCCTGTGCTCGAGCTTTCGGCGCTGAGCGGGCGCCTGCAGGGGCAAAAGACCGCTTCGGGCTACGAATTCAGCGCGCGTAACCTGGCACTGCTGCGCGAAGGCAAGGCTTCGATGCGCTCGACCAGTTTCGTGCTGGCATGGGATCCGGCAGCGGCGAACGCGCCCGAGCACGGCGTGCTGTTGGCCAACCTGATCGAGCTCGAGCCGCTCGCGCAGCTTTCGGAGTACCTTCCCTTCCCCGCCGGACTGCGCCAGCGGGTCTCGGAACTGGCGCCGCGCGGCAACCTGCTCGACCTGCGCTTCGAATGGAGGGGGCGCCTCCCCGACGCCTCGGAGTTCAGTGCGCGCGGCCGCTTTACGGGGTTGGGGATGAAGGCCTGGGGCAGTATCCCTGGGTTCGAGGGGATCTCGGGCAGCCTCGAGGCCACTCGCGACCGGGGTCTGCTGCAACTTTCCTCCCGCAACAGCGCGCTCGAAGTGCCGAAGATTTTTCCGGAGCCGCGGGTCAGGCTCGACGCCATGAGCGCGAACATCGCATGGACGCATCCGCGCGAGGGCGAGCTCGACGTGCGCCTGTCCTCGCTCAGCTTCGCCAATGCGGACCTCGCCGGCACCGCCTTCGGCAGCTACGCGTTTGTCGGCGATGGCCCGGGGGTGATCGATCTCACGGCCCAGCTGTCGCACGCGGAAGGGCGCACGTTGCAGAAATACCTGCCGCTGGCGACGATCATGGGCGAGAAGACGCGCCACTGGCTGGCGAGCTCGATCCTTGCCGGCGAAGCGAGCGACGTGCGCCTGCGGCTGCGGGGCGACCTGCGCAAGTTTCCATTCACCGATCCGGCCACCGGGGAGTTCAGGGTTGCGGCGCGGATCGACGGTGGAGTGCTCGACTACGCCGACGGCTGGCCGCGTATCGATTCGATCGAGGGCGAACTGCTGTTCGATCGCGACCACCTGCAGGTCATCGGGCGAAGCGGCACCATCCTGGGGGCCGCGCTCGCCAACGTGCGCGTCGCCATTCCGAGCGTCGTTTCGGAGCCGAGGGTGCTGCAGATCGCGGGCGAGGCGACCGGCCCCACCGGACAGTTTCTCGACTACGTCGCCAGGAGTCCGGTGCGCCGCATGATCGACGGCCTCACCGACGGCATGAGCGCGACCGGAAGCGGCAAGCTGGATCTCAAGCTCAAGCTGCCGTTGGCGGACATGGCCTCGAGCAAGATCGAAGGAGAGTTTCGCTTCAGCAACAACGCGATCGCGCTCGGGCACGGGCTGCCGCCGATCGACCGCGCCGCCGGCACGGTCGGATTCACGGAATCGAGCCTTACGCTGAGCGATACCGGAGGGCGGATGCTCGGCGGCACGGTAAGCTTCAGCGGGGGCTCCAAGCAGGGCTCGGGCCTGCGCATCGACGCGCGTGGCACGGCCGCAGTCGCCGATCTTGCGCGTGTGCTCGACCATCCATGGGGCCGCATGCTCTCGGGCTCGCTTTCCTATGCCGCGAGCCTGACGGTACGCGACCAGCACACCACGCTTTCTCTCGAGTCGCCGCTGCGCGGGGTGTCGAGCGTCCTGCCGGCGCCACTCGACAAAGCCGTGGGCGATGCGCTTCCGCTGCGCGTCGAGGAAGTCGCGAGCGAAGGCGAGACGCGCGACCGGATCTCCGTGACGCTGGGCGGGCGCGTCGCGGCCGAATTCCTGCGCCGGCGCGACGGTGGCGCGATGGCGCTGCAGCGCGCCTCGATCGAGCTGACTCCGGTCGCGGGGCGCGCGCTGCGCCTGCCCGAGCGGCCGGGCGTACTGGTCTATGGTTCGCTCGAGAACCTTGATCTCGACCGCTGGCTCGCGCTGTTTCCCGACCAGGGCCCGTCGCTCGGTCCGACGGCCTTCGACCTCAAGCTCGGCGTGCTCGACGCCTTCGGCAAGCGGCTTAACAAAGTCACCTTGAATGCGGGCGCGGACGGCGGGGGCTGGTCGGCCAACCTCGAGTGCGACGAAATGGCGGGAGACCTGGCCTACCAGGACGCTGCAGGCGGGAAGCTGAGCGCACGCCTGTCGCGCTTTCGCATCCCCGACGATTCGCCGGACTCGCGCGCGGCGCCGGCCATGCGCGTGCGGGACCTGCCGGCGGTCGACCTGATCGCCGAGAGCTTTACGTTTCGCGGCAAGCATCTCGGACGGGTGGAGATCGCCGCGCGGCACTCGGGCACCGATTGGCGCATCGAAAAACTCGTGATGGTGAACCCCGATGCGTCGATGAGCGGTAACGGCGTGTGGCGCACGGGCGAGCCTTCGGCCACCTCGATCGAATTCCAGCTCGACGCCAACGACACGGGCAAGTTCCTCGACCGCGTCGGTTATCCCAATCTGGTCAAGGGCGGCAAGGCGAGCCTTGGGGGCAGGCTATCCTGGCGCGGCGATCCGACGAAGATCGATTTTCCGACGCTGACCGGCGAGCTCGCGCTGAAGGCGGAGGACGGTCAGTTTCTGGAGATCGAGCCGGGCATCGGCAAGCTCGTGTCGCTCATGAGCCTGCAGATGCTGCCGCGACGCATCACGCTCGATTTCCGCGACGTGTTCTCCAAGGGATTCCAGTACGACAGCATCACGAGCTCGCTGTCAGTCAACCAGGGCGTGATGACCACGAAGGACTTCAAGATGCGCGGCCCGGCGGCGGAAGTCGAGCTGAGCGGTCAGACAGACCTGGCGCGCGAAACGCAGGACGTTAAAGCGCGGGTCATCCCGAGCCTCGGTGACAGTGCCTCGACGGTCGTCGGGCTGCTCAACCCGATCGCGGGCGTCGCTACCCTGTTCGCGCAACGCGCCCTCAAGAACCCCCTCGGCCAGATTTTTTCCTACCGTTACTCGATTACGGGAACTTGGTCGGAGCCACAGGTCAAACAACTGACCGCGGGATTGCCGGTCGACGAGGCGACGCCGGACGGCGGCTCGCGCAGCGGCGAGGGCAACTGAGGCGCCTTTGCTATGATGGCCGCTTCTGCCCAACTCCCGTTCCAGGTAAAGGCTTTGCCGTGATCCGCACTGCTGAAAAGGACGTTGTGCTCGGGACCGCCGAGCGTTTCCTGCTTGAGCCCTACGAGCTCGAGCCCGGGCAGCTCGAGCGCGTCTTCGGCGCGCTCGGCACGCGACGCATCGACTACGCGGATCTTTACTTCCAGTATTCGCGCTCCGAGAGCTGGAGCCTGGAGGAGGGCATCGTCAAGTCGGGTAGCTTCAATATCGAGCAAGGCGTCGGCGTGCGCGCGATCTCCGGCGACAAGACGGCGTTCGCCTATTCCGACGAGATCAGCTTCGATGCGCTCGAAGATGCCGCGCGCGCCACGCGCGCGATTGCGGCGGCCGGGCAGAGCCGGGGTACGCCGGTGAGGCACACGGAGGGCGGGCCCCGGGCCGTGCGCCGCTACGAGCCGCTGGATCCGCTCGCGACCCTCGGGTCGGAGGCCAAGGTGGCGCTGCTGGAACAGGTCGAGCGGATGTGTCGCGCGCTGGACCCGCGCGTCGTGCAGGTGGTGGCGCATCTCGGCGGCGAGTACGAGGTGGTGCTCATCGCGCGCTCCGACGGCGTGCTGGCCGCCGACGTGCGGCCTCTGGTGCGCCTGTCGCTGCAGGTAATCGCCGAGCAGGAAGGCCGGCGCGAGAGCGGCAGCTCGGGCGGCGGCGGACGCACCGGCTATGCGCATTTCACCGACGATGTCCTGCGGGAATACGCGGGAAAGGCCGTGGCGCAGGCACTCACTAACCTCGAGGCGCGTCCCGCGCCCGCGGGAACGATGACCGTGGTGCTCGGCCCCGGCTGGCCGGGGATCCTGCTGCACGAGGCGGTCGGCCACGGGCTCGAGGGCGACTTCAACCGCAAGGGCAGCTCGGCTTTTTCGGGCCGCATCGGTGAGCGCGTGGCTGCGCCCGGCGTGACGGTGATCGACGACGGCACCCTTCAGGGGCGCCGAGGCTCCCTCACGATCGACGACGAAGGCAACCCGACGCAGCGCACGGTGCTGATCGAGGACGGCGTATTGCGCGGCTACCTCCAGGACAGCCTGAACGCGCGGCTGATGAAGATGCCGCTTACCGGCAACGGTCGGCGTGAATCTTTCGCGCACCTGACGCTGCCGCGCATGACGAATACCTGCATGCTGGCCGGTCCGCACGATCCGCGCGAGATCATCGCCAGCGTCGAGCGCGGCGTGTACGCCGTCAACTTCGCGGGCGGGCAGGTCGACATCACCAACGGCAAGTTCGTGTTTTCGGCGGCCGAGGCGTACATGATCGAGAACGGCAAGGTGACGCACCCGGTGCGTGGCGCGACGCTGATCGGCAACGGGCCCGACGCGCTCACGCGCGTCAAGATGATCGGGACCGATATGCAGCTCGACAGCGGAATCGGCACCTGCGGCAAGGAAGGCCAGAGTGTCCCGGTGGGCGTGGGCCAGCCGACGCTCAGGATCGACGGCCTTACGGTGGGCGGCACGTCCTGACATGGACCGGCTGCCGGCGAACGCGGTGCGGTTCTTCGCGGACGCTGCGGCGCTGGCGGCGCAGATTCCGGACGGCGCGCTGGTGGCGATGCCGCCCGACTACAGCCTGCCCGCGATGGAGGTGGTCCGCGCGCTGATTCGCCGGCAGGCGAGGGATTTGAGGCTGCTCGGCGTTCCCGTGCTCGGCCTATGCGCCGACTTGCTGATCGGAGCGGGCTGTGTCGCGGAGATCGAGACCAGCGCGGTGTCGCTCGGCGAGGCGGGGCTTGCGCCGCGCTTTACCGAGGCCGCCGAGCGAGGCGAGATCGTAGTGCGCGACGCCACCTGCCCGATGATCCATAGCTCCCTGCAGGCAGCCGAGAAGGGCGTCCCCTTCATGCCGCTGCGCGGCGTGCTCGGGTCGGATCTCGTCACCGCGCGTCCCGACTGGAAGGTCATCGACAACCCGATGGCGATAAATCGGGGTCAAGGGCCAATTTTCCCGAAATTGGACTCTGACCCCGATTTTGCGGATCCCATCATTCTGGCGCCGGCGATCTCGCCGGACATCGCGCTGTTCCACGCACGCTGGGCGGACCAGGCGGGCAACATCTGGGTGGGAAGGCGCCGCGAGCTGGCAACGATCGCCCATGCCTCGCGGGCGACGCTCGTGAGCTGCGAATCGATCCGCGAAGGCGACATGCTGGAGGACGAGCTGCTGGCGCCCGGGGTGATCGCCTCGGTGTACGTGAGCGGAATCGCCCGGGTGACGCGTGGTGCGTGGCCGCTCGGCGTCGTGGACGAGTACGGCATCGACGACGCGCACCTGGTGGCGTACGCGAACGCCGCCCGAACCCGTGAAGGCTTTGCGCGCTACCTCGACGAATGGGTTCTTGCTCCAAGGAAGAGCTTCTCGCCTGCGTGATCGCAGGCCTCATCGGCGAAGCCGCGCATGTCGCGGTCGGCGCCGCATCGCCGATTCCCGCGACCGCCTGCGCCTTGTTGCGGGCGCGCGGCCGCGCGCTACGGGTGTCGCTGCTGCACAAGCGCAAAGGAAATCCCTTCACGGACGGCTCGCGCGAGCTGTTCGACCTCGCCGGCCAGGGGCGCATCGACGTGTTCTTTCTTGGCGGTGCGCAGATCGACGGCGAGGCCAACATCAACCTGGTGCGAGCTGAAGGCCGCCGCTTCCCCGGCTCGTTCGGCTCGGCGTTCATGTACTTTGCGACGCGGCGCACGATCCTCTTCCGCGAGGAGCACAGCCCGCGCGTGCTGGTGCCGAAGGTCGAGTTCGTCAGCGCCCCCGGCTGGAGCCCGCCCGGGGTGTGGCGGCCCGGCGGACCCCAGGCCCTGGTCACCGGCAAGGCGGTGTTCGCCTGGCAAAAGGACCGGCGCCGCTTCCGACTGGAAACCGTTCATCCAGGCCACGATCTGGAGGAGGTCCGGGCCACCACCGGGTTCGGGTTTGATTGCCCGGCGGTAGTGCCTGCTACCATAGCGCCCACAAGCGAGGAAATAACGATGCTGCGCGGTCCGGTGATGAGGGAAATCGCTGCGAGCTATCCTGAATTTGCGCGCCGCGTCTGGCCGCAGGCGTCGGCGGTCGCATGAGGACGAGGCGCGGATTCCTGGCGCGCGCGGCGCTGTTGCTGGCCGCCGCCTTCGGCGCACACGATGCCGGCGCCGCGGAGGTCGGCGTCATCGGCTGGGTCGAGCCGGTGCAGGTCGGCGACAAGGTCACCGTCAACGCCAAGATCGACACCGGCGCGGACAGCCCCTCACTCGATGCGCAGGACATGAAGATCACCCGTCGCGGGCGCAAGGAGTGGGTCTCGTTCTGGACCAAGGGGCCCGGTGGTCAGCGCGTCGATTTCGATCGCGAGATCTACCGCTACGTCGACATCGAGCGTGCCGGTGGCCAGAACGAGAAGCGCCCGGCGGTCCTGCTCGACCTGTGTCTTGACGAAGTCAGGCGGGAGGTGGTCGTCAACCTGGTCGACCGCAGCAAGCTGGAGTTCCCGATGATCATCGGGCGCAGCTTCCTGCAGAACAAGTTCATCGTCGATCCGACGCACACCTATACGACGGTTCCGTCGTGCGCGTCGGGTAAGGACAAGAAGTGAGCAAGCTCCACCTTTACCTGCTTGCCGGCCTGCTGGTGCTTGCCGGCGGCGCGGCCACCGCCTACAAGGTGCTGGTGCTCGGATTCCCGCTGACGCCCGACCAACGCTCGGAGATCTGGCGCGTGGAACTGCAGCTAAGTTACGACCCCGACGGCGGCCCCGCCAAAGTGCTGCTCGGCGTTCCGAGCGCGACAGGGCAGGTCTCGGTCATGGATCAGGGCTACGCGGCACGCGGTTACGGAGTGACCACCGAACGCACACCCAACAACGAGCGCGCCATATTCTCGATCGCCGACGCGCAAGGGCGCCAGTATCTCTATTACAGAGTGGTCGTCGACCTCTCCAAGCCCGCGGCGGCTCAACCCGAGCCGCCGCCGACCTCGCGTGCGCCGAACTTCGGTCCCGACGAACTGCTGGCGGCGCATACCCTGGTCGACGAAGCGCGCGGCAAGGCCGCCGACCCGCGCACCATGGCCGAGGTGCTTCTCAACCGGCTGAACCTCGCACGCCCGGGCGACGAAGCGTCCTTCCTGCTGGGGCGCGACCCGATGCGCGTTCAGGCGCGGGTGCCGGTGGTCGCGGTCAACCTGCTGCTGCTCGCGGGAGTGCCGGCTCGCGTGGTGAACGGTGTGCTGCTCAAGCCCGAGCGGCGCAACGCCCGCTTCGTGCGCTGGATCGAGATCTACGACGGCCAGCACTGGCTCTCGATCTATCCCACGGACGCACTTAAGGCAGACAGCCGCTACCTGCTGCCCTGGTGGCGCGGGCCCGCCCTGGTCGCGCACGTTCACGGCGGAACGAACCTTACGACCGACGTGACCGTGAGCCGCTCGCTTGAATTCTCGACCCGGGTGGCGGTGGCGCGCCAGCGTGCGCTCGAGCACCGTCTGATCGAGTTCTCGCTGTTCGGGCTGCCGCTGCAATCGCAGCTCCTGTTCCGCACGTTGCTGGCGGTGCCGCTCGGCGCGTTCGTGCTGGTCGTCCTGCGCAACGTGGTCGGCTTCAAGACCTTCGGCACCTTCATGCCAGTCTTGATTGCGCTCGCCTTCCGCCAGACCGGGCTCACCGCGGGCATCGTGTTCTTCAGTATCGTGCTCGCCTTCGGACTCGTGGTGCGCTTTTACTTCGAGCACCTGAAGCTATTGCTCGTGCCCCGGCTCGCCTCGATCCTGATCGTGGTGGTGATGCTGATCGCCGCCCTGTCGGTCGTCTCGCACCGGCTGGGCGTCGATGTCGGACTTTCGCTCGGTCTGTTTCCGATCGTGATCCTGACCATGACGATCGAGCGCATGACGATCGCGTGGGAGGAGCGCGGACCCAAGGAGGCCCTGCAGCAGGCGGGCGGCAGCCTTGCAGTGGCCGCCGTGTGCTACCTCCTGATCCAGCACGCGCTGGTGCGCCACCTGCTGTTCGTGTTCCCGGAGCTGCTGCTCATCGTGCTGGCGGCGACGCTGCTGCTCGGCCGCTACACAGGCTACAGGCTGGTCGAGCTGCGCCGCTTCCGGGTGCTGGCGAAATGAACGGGCTGTTCGCTCTGGCGAGCGCGCTGCGCGAGCGCGGCGTGCTGGGGCTGAACGCACGCAACGGCGAGTTCATGCTGCCGTGGAACCCACGTCGGTTCTATCCGCTGGTCGACGACAAGGTGCTCACCAAGACGCTGGCGCGCGAGCATGGGGTTTCGGTGCCGGAGGTCTACGCGATCATCGAGATCCCGCGCCAGATCCGCGAGCTCAAGGCGCAGGTCGCAAAGCACGAGGAGTTCGTCGTCAAACCTGCGCGCGGCAGCGGCGGCGAGGGGATCATCGTGATCACCGGCCGGACGCACGATGGCTACCGCAAGATCGACGGCTCGTCGATCGACGATCACGAGCTCGCGTTCCACATTTCCAACATCCTCGCGGGAATCTACAGCCTGGGCGGAACCCCAGACAAGGCGCTGGTCGAATACCGGGTCAATTTCGACCCGGTGTTCGACGCGGTCACGTACAAGGGCGTGCCGGATGTGCGCGTCATCGTGTTCCTCGGCGTGCCGGTGATGGCGATGGTGCGTCTGCCGACGCGCAAGTCGGGCGGGCGTGCCAACCTGCACCAGGGAGCGCTCGGCACCGGCGTCGACATGGCGACCGGCAAGACGCTCACGGCGGTGCTCGGAACCCGGATTATCAGCGAGCACCCCGACACCGGCGTGCCGGTGTCCGGCATCGAGATCCCGCACTGGCAAACGATGCTCGAGATCGCGACGCGAAGCTACGAGCTCACCGGGCTGGGTTATCAAGGTGTCGACATCGTGCTCGACCGCGAGCTCGGGCCCATGGTGCTAGAGCTGAACGCCAGGCCCGGCCTCGCGATCCAGATGGCGAACCGGGCGGGATTGCGCACGCGGCTCGAGGCGGTGCTGCGCGACCGTGCAGGCCTGCCGGGCCCCGCCGAGCGGATCGCCTACGCGCGCGAGCGCTTCGCCGCGCGGCTGTCCTAGGCTTCGCTCCAGCGCAGGCTGCGTCGCACCGCCTCGCGCCAGCGCGCGAGCAACGCAGCGGCCTCGGCGCGCTCCATGCGGGGCTCGAAGCTCCGCTCGGCCTGCCACTGCGCCGCAATCTGCTCGCGCGAGCTCCACACGTTCACGGTGAGGCCGGCGAGGTAGGCGGCGCCGAGCGCGGTCGTCTCCAGCACGCGCGGGCGCACCACGGGCACGCCGAGGATGTCGGCCTGGAACTGCATCAGAAGATCGTTCGCAGCGGCGCCGCCGTCGACGCGCAGTTCGGTGAGCGTCTCACCGGAATCCTTCTGCATTGCCTCCAGGACGTCGGCGCTTTGATAGGCGATCGATTCGAGCGCCGCACGCGCAAGGTGCTCGCGCGAGGAGCCGCGCGTCAGGCCGACGATGGTGCCGCGCGCGTGGGGATCCCAGTGCGGCGCGCCCAGGCCCGCGAACGCCGGCACGATGAACACGCCGCCGTTGTCGGGAACGCTTGCGGCGAGCCGCTCGATTTCGGCCGAGGAGGCGAAGAAGCGCATCTCGTCTCTCAGCCATTGCACTACCGCGCCGGCGATGAATACGCTGCCTTCGAGAGCGTATTCCTTGTCGGCGTCGCGCGCGTCGCGCGCGTGGCCGAGTTGCGCGCAGGCGGTCGAGATCAGGCCGTGCGCCGAGCGCACCACGGTTGCACCCGTGTGCAACAGCAGGAAGCAGCCGGTGCCGTAGGTGTTCTTGGCCATGCCACGCCGGTGGCAGCCCTGGCCGAAGAGCGCCGCCTGCTGGTCGCCTGCGATGCCGCCAATCGGCATCGCCTCGTCCAGCAGCGACGCCGGCAGCATGCCGAAGGCGTGCGCTGACGGATACACCTCGGGCAGGATCGCGCGCGGCACCCGCAGGATCCGGAGCAGCTCGTCGTCCCAGTCGCCCTTGCGGATGTCGAACAGCATGGTGCGCGAGGCGTTGGAGGGGTCGGTGACGTGGGTACGGTTGCCCGTCAGGTTCCACACGAGCCAGGTGTCGACCGTGCCGAAGGCGAGTTCGCCGCGCTCGGCGCGTGTGCGCGCGCCGGGCAGGTTGTCGAGCAGCCAGGCGAGCTTGGTGCCGCTGAAGTAAGGGTCGATGACGAGCCCCGTCTTCTCGCGCACGACCTCTTCCGCGCCGTCCGCCTTGAGGCGCGCACATAGCTCTGCGGTGCGCCGGTCCTGCCACACGATCGCGTTGTGCAGCGGCTCGCCGGTCTGGCGGTCCCACAGCAGCGTCGTCTCGCGCTGGTTGGTGATGCCGGCAGCGAGGATGCTCTTCGGGTCGACGCGCGCCTTCTGGACCGCCTCGCGCGCCACGGCGCGCTGCGAGGAGAGAATCTCGCGCGGATCGTGCTCGATCCAGCCGGGCTGCGGATAGATCTGCCTGAACTCACGCTGCGCCATGGATACCGGCTGCCCGGCCTCGTCGAACAGGATGGCGCGTGAGCTCGTGGTTCCCTGATCGAGCGCGAGGATGTGCTTCATGCGGCCGTTCTCCGGGCGGATTCTAGCAGCGGAGCCAATGTTAGAATCCGCCGCTTTCCGGCAATCTCGCTTCGCCATGCCACTTCCGATACCGAACGTCGAACGCGAGCTCACGCACACGCGGCGTGTGCGCTACGAGGGCTACAAGCGCGCGGACGGCAATTGGGACATCGAGGCCCACCTGACCGATGTCAAGAATCACGACTACACCCTCAAGACCGGGGTGCGCCGGGCCGGGCAGCCGATTCACGAGATGTGGGTTCGCATCACCATCGACCGCCGCATGACCGTGCTCGAAGCGGTGGCGGTGTCCGACGCCGTGCCCTACCCGGGTGGCTGCGACCAGGCGCCAGCAGCCTACGGCAGGCTGGTGGGACTGAACCTGCGCCTGGGGTTCCGCAAGCGCGTGCACGAGCTGCTCGGCGGCGTGCAAGGTTGCACCCACATCACCGAGATGCTGGCCGGGCTGCCGACGGCGGCGATCCAGACCTTCGCGGGCGAGATGAAGGAAGAACGCGACGACGGCACGAAGCCGTTCCAGCTCGATCATTGCATCGCGCTCGAGACGGGCTCGGAGACCGTGCGCAAGCTCTATCCGAAGTGGTACAGAAATCCGACGGGAGGAGACAAGGCGGCATGAAGATCCACGAATACCAGGGCAAGGAGCTGTTCAGGAAATACGGCGTCGCGACGCCACGCGGCATGCCGTGCTTCTCGGCCGACGAGGCGGTCGCCGCGGCGCAGAAGCTCGGCGGCAAGGTCTGGGTAGTGAAGGCGCAGATTCACGCCGGCGGGCGCGGCAAGGGCGGCGGGGTGAAGGTCGCGAAGTCGCTCGACGAGGTTCGAAAATTCGCGTCTTCGATACTGGGGATGCAACTGAAGACTCATCAAACCGGTCCGGAAGGCCAGAAGGTGCGGCGGCTGCTGGTGGAAGAGGGCGCCGACATCAGGAAGGAGCTCTACGTCGGGATGGTGGTCGACCGCGGCACCCAGCGCGTGTGCCTGATGGCCTCGTCCGAAGGCGGCATGGACATCGAGGAGGTCGCGGCGAAGACGCCCAAGAAGATCCGCAAGGTCTTCATCGATCCCGCGACCGGGCTGACGGATGGCGAAGCGGAAGAGATCTCGCGTCAGATCGGCGTTCCCGACGCTTCGGTCGGGCAGGCGCGGGAGCTGCTGCAGGCGCTGTACAAGTGCTTCTGGGAGACCGACGCGTCGCTGGCGGAGATCAACCCGCTGATCTACACCGGCGACGGCAGGGTGCTCGCGCTCGACTCGAAAATGAACTTCGACGACAACGCGCTGTTCCGCCACCCCGACATCGTCGCGATGCGCGACCTGGACGAGGAAGACCCGCTCGAGATCGAAGCCTCGAAGTACGACCTGTCGTACATCTCGCTCGACGGCGAGATCGGCTGCATGGTGAACGGAGCGGGCCTCGCGATGGCCACCATGGACACGATCAAGCTGTTCGGCGGTGAGCCAGCCAACTTCCTCGACGTTGGCGGCGGCGCGACGGCGGAAAAGGTCACCGCGGCGTTCAAGATCATGCTCTCCAACCGCAAGGTGAAGGCGATCCTGGTCAACATCTTCGGCGGCATCATGAAGTGCGACACCATCGCCGAAGGCGTCGTCGCCGCGGCGAAGGAGGTCAAGCTCGCGGTGCCGCTGGTGGTGCGCATGAAAGGCACCAACGAGGACCTGGGCAAGAAAATCCTCAAGGACTCCGGTCTGCCGATCATCTCGGCCGACAACATGGCCGACGCGGCGAAGAAGGTCGTCGCGGCGGTGAAGGCGAAGAAGAAGCCTGCGAAGAAGAAGGTCGTGAGGAAGAAGACCAAAACGAAGACCGGAACTAAAGCAAAGACCAAAACCAAAACCAAAACGAAGACAAAAAAGGCGGGGAGGAAGAAGAGATGAGCATCCTGATCAACAAGGACTCCCGCGTCATCACGCAGGGCATCACCGGCAAGACCGGACAGTTCCACACCCGCACCAGCCGCGATTACGCAAAGGGCCGCGCCTGCTACGTGGCGGGCGTCAACCCGAAGAAGGCGGGCGAGGATTTCGAGGGCATTCCGATTTTCGGCACGGTCGCGGAGGCGAAGGAGAAGACCGGCGCCAACGTCTCGGTGATCTACGTCCCGCCGCCGTTCGCCGCGGCGGCGATCTGGGAGGCGGTCGAGGCCGACGTCGAGGTGGTGATCTGCATCACCGAGGG
>Ga0316620_10000248_pt1 | contig 21493 bp, 14 predicted proteins | sample OWC_Aug_M1_C1_D5_FD_207651 | JGI IMG/M metagenome (GOLD analysis project Ga0316620, IMG submission 207651) | Wetland soil microbial communities from Old Woman Creek delta, Ohio, United States - OWC_Aug_M1_C1_D5_B | ecosystem: Environmental > Terrestrial > Soil > Wetlands | place: USA: Ohio...
GCAGCCTCACGGCAGGATCGCCTGACCCGGAAATCCTTCCTCGGCTTGCTGAGCAGGTATGCGGCTTCAGGCAGGAGCCCATTCCTGGTTTTTTTTGACGGCGACGATTCTGACCGCTCCCTGCCCTCGCGCGGCGTGCGGGTCCGCTATAGTGCTCCGCTGTCCTCAGACGACGCAATCCTCCGGGCAGTGGAAGGACTGAAGAGCCCCGCGGACGTTATTGTCGTGACCAACGATCGTGGGTTGGCGACCCGTTGCCGTGGCGCCGGCACGCGGGCTATGGACTGGAGCCAGTTCACGGAGAAGATGACGGAGCGCTCCCGCAGGGCCTCTGGAACATCGTCCCAGGAAACAAGGATCGATGTAAAGGAGTGGTCGGAATACTTCGGCCTGGATCCGGACAAACTGAAATAATCCCGGCCGCAAGAGGCCGTTCAACGGTTGATTCCTGGGACCGCGCGCGTCCTGCGCGCAAGAAACCAGCCCCAGAGCTACCGCATGCATGGCTTCAAGGTCAAGGCTGCTTTTGGTGGCAATTATGCGCACTTTGCGCGCTAGACGCGCACGGTCCCATGCGGCCGCAACCCAACCGCGGCTGCCTGAAAAATCAGCCGTCGGACATCCTTGCGAGATGCGGATCAGAGCGGCATCGAAACCAGGAAAAGGCCGGTAACCGCAAACAGATTCGGTAGCAAAATCACCCGACGGGTCCTGCCGATCCAGGCTGTCCTGTCAATCGATATCCTTCTGGCACGACAGTAGGAGACAAAATCCACAAGGCTGAGAAAATGCAGGTTCGGGGTATCGTGCCATTGATACGGCAGAGCCGGTGTTACCGGAGTCTTCCCCAGAAAAAAGATCTGGCTGCGAGCCCGGAGGTGGGCGAAATTCGGAAAGCCGACGATGACCTGGCGCCCCACCCGCAAAGCCTCCTGCAGGACGGTGTCGAGCTGTTTCACCTGCTGCAGGCTCTGGTTGAGGATCACAAAGTCAAAGGATCGTTCGCCATACCCGGTCAGGCCATGGTCGATGTCCTCATGAAAAACGCTCAAGCCCTTGGCGACGCATTGAAAGATGGCCTGTTCGCTGATCTCGATCCCTTGGGCCCTGGCGCCCCGCTTGCGCACCAGCAGCTCCAGCAGTTCTCCATCGCCGCAACCAAGGTCAAGAACGGACGCACCCGGTCCGATCCACTGCAGGATTACTTGATAGTCGGGACGCAGGATTTCGGGGGTCACGGCGCCTCACTTCGCATCTCATAGGGTTCGCGAGCGACTTTCTGCAGGAAATGTCTGATCAGATGGGATAGCTCATCGACTTCCAGAAGGAAGGCATCATGACCGTAGGTTGAATCGATCTCGCAAAAGGTCGCATCCGCGCCGGCTCGTTTGCACGCGCGCGCAAGCTCCCTCATCTGGGCCGCCGGATACAGCCAATCCGATCTGAATCCCACCAGGAGCATCTGCGCCTCAAGGCCGGCGAACACCTGGTGAAGCTCCTTTCCACGGGAGAGGTCGTAGGAATCCATCGCGTGGGTGATATAGAGGTAGGAGTTGGCATCGAAGCGCTCGACGAATCGGCTTCCTTTGTGGTGGAGATACTCTTCCACCTCGAAACCGCGACTGAACTTATGGCGCCGCCCGGCGTCATGGATGCGCCGGCCGAACTTCTCGGCCATCGAGGCTTCGCTCATATAGGTGATATGGCCGATCATGCGGGCGACGGCCAGTCCCTTTGCCGGCGGCTTGCCATCGTAACGACCTTCCTGCCAGAGGGGATCGAACATGATCGCCTGTCTGCCGACCTCGTTGAAAGCAATCTGTTGCGGGGAGTGTTTTGCCGCCGTGGCAATAACGATGGCGCTCTTCAGCCGGTCCGGATAGCGTGCCAGCCATTCGAGCCCCTGCATCCCTCCCATAGAGCCGCCCGCGACGGCCCGCAGGCGCCTGATCCCCAGGTGATCGATCAGATGCCGCTGCACCTCCACCATGTCCGAGATGGAAATAAGCGGAAAATCCAGATCGTACCGCCTGCCGGTCGCCGGGTTGATGGAGGAAGGGCCGGTGGTCCCCCGGCAGCCCCCGAGCACATTCGAGCAGACGATGAAGTGTTTCTCACTGTCGAAAGCCTTCCCTGGCCCGATCATCGCATCCCACCAGCCGGGCTGGACATTCCCCTCGTTGTATCCCGCAGCGTGGGCGTCACCTGTGAGCGCGTGCAGGACAAGAATGGCGTTTGATCCATCCTCGTCAAGCGTTCCGTAGGTTTCATAGGCGACGGTCACGGCGCCGAGCTTCTGTCCGCTCGCGAGCATGAACGGCTGCCGGGGGTGGGCAAAGTGAAAGAACTGCGTTGGCACCGTCCCTACGCTTTTTTTCTGTTTCCCGGTCAGCATTGCGACACCTCCGACTTTCTGAGCGCCTGATCGAGATCTTCCTTGATATCTTCGATATCTTCCAGGCCGACGGAGACCCGGATGAAATCTTCCGTCACTCCCGTGGCTTCCTGTTCGGTGCGGCTCAGTTGCTGGTGAGTTGTCGAGGCCGGGTGAATCACAAGACTCTTGGCATCACCGATATTCGCCAGGTGTGACAGCAGCTTTACCGAATCAATGAACTTCTTCCCCGCCGGCAACCCGCCCTTGATCCCGAAGCCGACAAGCCCGCCAAAGCCGCCCTTGAGGTACTTCCTGGCCAGAACATGGCTCGGATGCCCCTCCAGGCCGGGATAGTTCACCCAACGCACGCACGGATGCCCCTGCAGGAACCGGGCAACCGCCAATGCGTTGGTGCAGTGCCTTTGCATTCTCAAAGGCAGAGTCTCAAGCCCCTGGAGGAACAGGAAGGCGTTGAATGGACTCAGCGCCGCGCCCAGATCACGAAGAAGTTGAAGCCGGGTCTTGCAGATGAACGCGACGTTGCCCACACCCGGTACTGCGCCGAACTCGTCCCAGTACCGCAGACCATGGTAACTCGGATCAGGCTCCGCAAATTCCGGAAACTTGCCGTTGCTCCAGTCGAAGCGTCCTGAATCCACGATCACGCCCCCGATCGAAGTCCCATGCCCGCCGACATACTTCGTGGCGGACAGCACCGTGATGTCGGCGCCGTGGTGCATCGGTTGCACCAGGCCGATCGCCACCGTGTTGTCTACCACCAACGGGATGCCTGCCTTGTGTGCGATCGCGCCGATGGCCTCGAAGTCGGGCACATCGAGCTTCGGATTGCCAATGGTCTCCGCATAGACGGCTCGGGTCCGTGGAGACAGCGCATCCTGGAAGGCGCGCGGCCTGGAAGAATCAACGAATATCGTATTCCTGCCCAATTTGGGAAGGGTGTAGTGCAGCAGCTGATACGTCCCGCCATAGAGATTGTCGGCCGCCACAATCTCATCCCCCGCCGTGGTGATCGCCAGCAGGGCGTAGGACACCGCCGCCTGACCGGAGGCTAATCCCAGGGCCCCGGTACCTCCCTCGAGAGCGGCCATTCTTTTCTCGAAGACATCGGTCGTGGGATTCATGATGCGTGTGTAGATATTGCCCGGCTCCTTGAGGGCAAACAGGTTGGCAGCATGTTCCGAATTCCGGAACACATAGGAGGAAGTCTGGTAGATTGGCACTGCCCGGGCTCCGGTGGCCGGATCGGCCGCTTCCTGGCCGGCGTGCAACGCCTGGGTGTCGAATCGCCTTGAACTCATGGTTTTTCCCTGATGGGTGTCCATCGTTGACATGTGGCACAAAAACAAAAAAACCCACGTACCAGCGGCCCTCTCTGGCAGTGGGTTGCGTCGGCTCAGGTCTGGCTTGTGACCGTTACATGAGCGTGCCTCCCCTACCAAAGGGGCCGCACATGGGCATCGCCATGCAGCTCAGATTTCCGGTCTTCCTGTCAATCCTGGCGTCAATCATCGTCAAAACCTTATGGGCAGAAATTGATACTCGACTCGCAGGCCCATTGTCAAGGGCAATAAGGTACAATCTCCATGAAAAGAAGGCGGCACGTTTTCCGACAGGTGGGAAGGACACCGCATGACGATCCACTCAAGAGCCAAGGAATTTCGCGACCAACTTGAATCCCGCGCCCTCGTGGCCGATGGCGCCATGGGAACGATGCTGTATGCCAAGGGCGTGTTCATCAACCGGTGCTACGACGAGCTGAACCTCTCTTCACCCGACCTGGTGCGCGGCGTGCACCTGGATTATGTGAGGGCGGGGGCGGAGATTCTGGAAACCAATACCTTCGGCGCCAACCGGATGCGTCTCGAAGGCTTCGGCATCGCCGACAAGCTGCGCGCCATCAACCAGGAGGGTGTGCGCATCGCTCGGGAGGCCGCGGGCAGCGAGGCATTCGTAGCAGCTTCCCTGGGCCCGCTCGGCGCTCACATCGAGCCGCTCGGCCCGACCTCGTTTGCCGAGGCGCGCGCCATATTTGCCGAACAGATGGAAGCCCTGCTGGAAGCCGGCGTCGATCTCTTCATCCTGGAGACCTTCAGCAATCTCGACGAGCTGCGGGAAGCGGTATTGGCGGCCCGTGAGGTCGCCGGCCGCGATCTGGTCGTCGTCGCCCAGGTCACCATCGACGATGACGGCAGCCTGCGCGACGGCACCGACACGCGCACGTTCACCCTGCAAATGGATACCTGGCCGGCCGATGTGATCGGCTGCAATTGTTCGGCGGGACCCAAGGTGACTTTCGAGACGGTCGAAAAGATGATGCAGTACTCCCGGAAGCCCACCAGCGCCATGCCGAACGCCGGGCATCCATCGCTGGTCGACGGGCGCAAGCTGTACCTTTGCTCGCCGGAATACATGGCCCAGTATGCCAGGCGGATGCTTTGGGCGGGCGTTAAAATCGTCGGCGGCTGCTGCGGCATCACCCCGGAGCATATCCGGATGGTGCGCGCGGAGGCCCGTTCGCTGCAGCCCGGAAAGCGCGGCCCCAGCGTCACCGTCGAGGAGCCGGCAGCACCGGCGCCCACCCTGGAACCGGTGCCGGCCGCTGAGAAATCAAGGCTCGGCGCCAACCTGGCAGCGGGACGGTTCGTAGCTTTTGTCGAGATCCTGCCGCCGCGTGGAGTCAGATACGAGTCCGAGATCGCGGCCGCCAAAGCCTGTGCGGCGGCAGGCATCGATTGTATCAACGTGCCGGACGGCCCGAGGGCAAGCTCGCGCATGAGCGCTCAGGTCGCCTGCCAGCTGATTCAGCAGCAGGCCGGCATCGAGGCCATCCTGCATTTCTGCTGCCGGGACCGGAACATACTCGGCATCCAGTCCGAACTGCTCGGCGCTCAGGCAGTGGGCATCCGCAATCTGATCTGCATCACCGGGGATCCGCCGCGCATGGGCAGCTACCCGGGCGCGACAGCAGTTTTCGACGTTGATGCCATCGGCCTGGTTCATATTGTCAGCAATCTCAACCGCGGCCTCGACATCGGCGGCAACGCGATGGGATCCCAAACGGCATTTCTGATCGGCGTCGGGGCGAATCCCGCAGCCCTGAACCTCGATGAGGAGCTGCAGCGTTTCGACTGGAAAGTCCGGGCCGGCGCCGAATTTGCCGTCACGCAGCCGGTTTTCGATCTGAAGCTGCTCGAGCGTTTTCTCGAGCGCATTACATACGCCCGCATTCCCGTGATTGCAGGAATTTGGCCGCTCACCAGCTATCGCAACGCCGAGTTCATGGTCAACGAGCTCCGAGTGCCGGTCCCGGAGGAAATCCTGGAGCGCATGCGGCAGGCTCATGATGCGGAAGCCGCCGCGCGGGAAGGCATCGCCATCGCAGCCGAAATGGTCCGGCGCGTGCGCACCCTGGTGCAGGGCGTACAGCTGAGCGCACCCTTCGGGCGCTACCGGGCGGCCCTCGAGGTGGCAGCAGCCATCGGGTCCCGCCAAAATCCGGGGGCGCCGAAATCCCCCGGGTCGGCTGCAGGGGAACCATAGGGGGCCGCGCAACCGCGGGCGGCTGCCGGAGTGCGCAGGCCGTCCCCGGTTCCTCCGCGCCCCTGAAGAAATGATATTGACGTTCGAATGTGCTAGAGTCATGCCGTCGTATCGTTCCGCTTTACGTTTTGCGAATTGGTTGATTACGTGCCTGTCTACACAACAGCCTGCCCCTGCAACTGCTACAGTACCTGCTCGATGCTCGTGGAGGTGCAAGACGGCCGCCTCCGGCGCATCGAACCTCACCCCGACAATCTGGCGACTCCGGGAGGGCTGTGCCTGAAAGGCCTGAGCTATATGGAAAGGGCGACCTCGCCCGACAGGCTGCTCTACCCCATGGCGCGCACACCCGGCAGCGACACCTTCACGCGAATTTCCTGGGAGCATGCCCTGGGGCAAATCGCCGAAAGGTTGACCGCCTGCCGGGATCGTTTCGGAGCCCAGAGCATTCTTTACTATGCGGGAAGCGGTACGAAGGGCCTGCTCAACTCGGTGGGCATGAGCTTCTGGAAACTTTTCGGCGGCTGCACGACCACGTTCGGAGACCTGTGCTGGCCCGCCGGCCTGGAGGCGACGCGACTGACCCTGGGGGAGAACAAGCACAACGCGCCATGGGATCTCGCCAACGCCAGGCTCATTGTGGTGTGGGGCAAGAATCCGGCCGAGACCAACATCCACCAGATGCCGTTCATCGACCAGGCGCTGGAGCGGGGCGCACGATTCATCGTCATCGACCCCCGGCGCACCGAAACATCGGAGCGTGCGGAACTCCTCATCCAGCCCAGGCCGGGATCGGACGGCGCATTGGCGCTGGGAGTCGCGCACCTGCTGATAAAAAGCGGTGCTGTCGATCGGGACTTCATCACCCGGCACGTGCACGGCTTCGATGCTTTCCGCCGCATGGCGGGCGATTTTACGCCCGAGAGGGCTGCCGCCCTGAGCGACGTTCCCGTCCGCACCATCGAACGGCTGGCGGACTGCCTGGCCAGCATCAGGCCCGCGACGATCATCGCCGGCTTCGGCATGCAGCGCTATACAAACAGCGGCCAGACCATGCGCGCCATCATTGCGTTGCTCGCCGTCACCGGCAACATCGGAGCACCCGGGGCCGGCTGGCAATTTGCCAACCTGCAGAGCGCCGTTTTCGATCGAGTGCGTGATCCCGTCGCCTTCTACCCGCCCGCGCAGCAGCAAGACGGCGTGCGGGTGAGCATTTCCACGGCACGGCTCGGGCCGGACATGCTCGATACGAAGGAACCGGAACTCAGGATGGCGTGGATTGAACGCGGCAATCCGGTCGCCCAGAACCCGCAAACCCTCGCCGTCCGGCAAGCCTTCGAGAAACTCGATTTTTGCGTGGTGGTGGATCAGTTTCTGACCGACACGGCGCGCATGGCCCACGTTGTGCTCCCGGCAAAGACCCTCTTCGAACAGTCGGATGTCATCGGCGCCTACTGGCACTCGTACCTGCAGCTGAAACAGAAGGTGTTGGAACCTCCGGGCGAGGTAAGGCCGGAAAGCGACATCTACCGCGAACTCGCCTTGCGGCTGGGCCTGCCCGCGGCGGCCGTTGCCGAGCAGATTCCCGGCCCGACAGATGCCGAAGTCGAAGCCTGGCTCGAGCGCCGGCTTGCGCCGTTTCCCGAATTGACGCTCGAGCGGCTCCGACGAGGCCCCGTCCTGGCGCCCGGTACCGAGGAGATCGCGTTTGCCGACCTTGTCTTCAGAACACCCTCCGGAAAGATCGAACTCGACTCCAGCGAAGCCGCGCGCCGCTGGGGCGTCGATCCGCTCCCCGTGTACGGCGAACCGCAGGAATCGGCCCGCAGCGAGCAAGGAGCGGCGGGCGCCCGCACGCTGACTTTTCTGACGCCGAACACCAAGGACCGGATCCACTCGCAATTCGGCAACCTGAAGATGATCCGGAGCGTGAGCGAGCCGTTGTCCGTGCTCATCAGTCCCGCCGACGCCGGTATACGCGGCATCAGGGAGGGCGACCTGGTGAGCATTTACAACGGCCGCGGCGATCTCCAGGCGACAGCCCGCATCGACCTCAGCCTCAAGCCGGGCTGCGTGTCGATGATAAACGGATCCTGGATCGCCGAGGGGGGCAGCGTGAACAGGTGCTCCTGCGCCCGGGAGACGGACATGGGACATGGAGCCGCCTTTCACGACAACCTGGTGGAGATCGAGAAGGTGCCGCGATGAAAGGCTTTATCCTGGATCTGAACCGTTGCACCGGTTGTCAGGCGTGCCGTCTGGCCTGCAGCATCGAAAACGAGCTCGGAGCCGAGCTGAGCTGGCGGGCCGTCTACACATTCAACCTCCACGGGCACCCCCAGGCGCCCAGGTTCCACCTGTCGCTCGGGTGCCAGCATTGCGCCGAGCCGGCTTGCCTGCAGGGTTGCCCCTGCGGCGCCTATTCGCGAGATGCGGTCACGGGCGCCGTGCTGGTCGACGACGGTCTATGCATCGGCTGCAATTACTGCAGCTGGATTTGTCCCTATGATGCGCCTCGCGTCACGCAAGGGGCGAAGCCCATCTCAAAGTGCACTCTTTGCAACCATCGTCTCCATGAGGGCAAAAATCCATCTTGCGCCACGCTCTGCCCCACAGGAGCGTTGCGGTATGACGAACTCCTGCCCGAACAAGGTTCCGCCCTCGTTCCTGGAGTACCCGTCACGGACCTCGAACCCGCGATCCGGTTCACTCCGCTGCGGGCAGCGGGGACCATCCCGGAACTGAGCGCTGTGCCTGTCGGAGCGGCAAAAAGCGCGGTGTTTCGCGGCCTCGATTCGTCGGCACCGGGCAAGGCGACTCTTCGATCGGAATGGCCGCTCGTGCTGTTCACCCTGGGAACGGCGTTGCTGGTGGCTGTCGCGGCGGCGGCGTTCAGTGGCGTCGTGGAGGTTTACCCGGACTCCTTCCTGCTCGCAGGCCTGGGAGTGATCGGCGTCAGTGCCCTTCACCTGGGCCCATGGCATCGCGGATGGCGCGCCATATTCAACCTGCGCCGTTCCTGGTTGAGCCGGGAAATCTTCTGCTATCTGCTGTTCCTGGCGCTGGCGACAGGCATGCTGTACCCGGCTGCCCACTTCGAGACGCTGGGCTGGCCCGCTGTTCTGGCGGGATTCGCCTCCCTTTATTGCATCGATCGGGTATATGAAGCCGTAAGCCGGAGCCTCAGGTCGCGGCTGCACAGTGCGCGCTCCCTGCTGACCGGGCTGTTCCTTTTCGGAATTATTACCCTGCATCCCGTGGTCGCGGGGATGACCGGACTGGGGAAGCTCATCCTCTATGCATACAGACAGCCTTGGGCCATGAGCAAAGGGAGGTTGCTGGCTTCCTTTTTCAGGTTGGGCGTCGGATTCGTGATCCCTCTTGCGGTGTGGCGCGTGTATCCCGGCTTGGTGTTGCCGGCAGTTCTGGCCGGCGAGCTGATTGACCGCTGCGAATATTACCTGGATCTGGATATCCGCACGCCGCAGCGGCAGATCGCAACGGACCTGCGCCGAATTCGGGGGACAGGCTACGCGACTCCCGAATTCACACCGCCAGAAGATCAGATCCACTCCGGCAATTCGGGAGTCGCGTAGCCTGTCCCCCGAATCACATGATCCCTCCAGAAACGGTTCGAACCGGGTTCTGCGTTCGACACGGCGCGAAATCACCGCACGCCAGTGCCCGGAACCGCACTACAGCGCCGAGCCGCCTGACGGCAGGCGCACGCGCACGAAGTGCGTCCGCTTGTTCATCGGCAGCGCCAGAAGACGCCGGATCTGATCACGGACGGCGCGGCGGGTTTCTTCTCTCAACGCCCGCAGACGCGCCGCTCTTTGCTTTGCCTTTCTCATCCAGGGTTTGCTCCAGAATTTCCAGGACCGCCAGATCCTTCGGGCGTCCCAAAGCCCGCTTGCTTTTTACACTATCCTTCAAATCGGCCACCCAGATTGAAAACCCGCCGAAACACACGCGGCTTGCCCGCGCCCGCAGCCCCTCAAAAGACCGGATGCCGTGGATGGCCGGCATAAAGTCGAGCTGAAGCCCTCCCTCATCATCCACGAGCCGGTAGAGATCCGAGGCCGGATAGAAGGGTATGAGGATGGACCCGCCAGGCAACCTGGGAGGTTTTTCAGTTTCTTCACGTTTGACGGGATCTTGCAGAACATGAAGTCGAAATCAAGGGTAGTGACCGGCGCCCCCTGCAGCGCTGCTGCGGCATTCCCGATCAGCACCGCCTCCAATCCGCACTCATTGAGGTGGCGGGCGATTTCCTTCAGTACCGGTGCTGCATTCATGTAACGATTGTACCTCAAGAGTGTACCGCAATCTGGGACGGGAGTCGTCGGTACTGAGGAAATGGGTCGCCAGGACTCTTCGCCGGGAATGCTCCGGTCAGGTGGGAGGCCGGTAGCCGAACACCCGGCGCTGTTTGATGAGCCGGACTCCCGGTTCGGGGACCAGATCCTCCCATGCCGGATCGCCGGACTGGATCATGCGCAGGACTTCCTTCGGGAGGACGTGCAGATCCCTTTCGTCCACACAGCGGATGTCGGCGATCATGCCATTCTCGATGAGGTAGGCGTAGAGATGGCGCAGGCTGGCGGCGACGTCAAGCGTCGCCGCAGTGATCAACCGGGCACTTTCCGGATCCTTGTACGGGTAGGCATAAAGCCGGATGCCCGACTTGAAAAGCCGGCCGACGGATTCCAGGACACCGCCGTCCAGCTGGCTGTAAAAAGACTCTTCAAAGATCTTCCGCAGGTTGGGCACGCCGAGAGCGAAAACGATGCGCCTGCCGGTGGATTCGCGGAGATATTGCGCAAGGCCGTAGTAGTAGGCGTAATTGGAAATCATCACCAGTTTGCCCAGCGCACCGAGGATATCAACCCGGGCAAGGAAATCGGCATGGTCGATGCGGTCGCCGGACAGCAGATTGCGCAGGGACATTTCCATGACGGTGACCGGTTCTTCGTCGCCGGAACCCAGTTCTTCCGCGAACTGTTGCGCAGCCCGGTGCAGCAGATCAAGGGACGGCCGGGTAATGGGCCGGAAGCTGCCGCGCTCGACCAGCAGCGGCTTGTCGAACAGGGCTTCCGAGGGCTGAAGCACTTCCCCGCTGGCGGCAAACATCGCGGCGGGGGTGAAGCCCTGTTCCACCAACTGCAGGCTCATGAGCCGGTTGTCTACGCCGGCAAAGGCACAACCCGCGAAGCGGATCATGTCCACCTCGAATCGTTCGCGCTTCAGATCATCACGCAGCGAACGGATCAGCGCCGTTGGCTCGCGGTGGCGATACAACGCACCGTAGATCAGATTTACCCCCAATATGCCGAGGGCTTCCTGCTTCTGAACGTTGTCCGGCTCGGGCATGCGCACATGGATCATGATCTCCGAGGGGGGCGTCTGGGGCAGATGCTGAAAGCGCACGCCCACCCAGGCATGTCCCGGCTGGTTACGGCTGAAGCTGCCCATGGCCGCAGTGTCGGCAAAGACAAAAAACGCGGTGTCGGCGCCGCGCTTTGCGCGCAACCGTTCCAGCAGCAGCTCATATTCATAGTCGAGCATGGCCTGCAGCCGCTGGCGGCTAACGTAGTGATCGCTCGGCCCGTAGATGGCATCGCTCACCGCCATGTCGTAAGCGGAAATGGTCTTGGCCACGGTGGCCGCCGCGCCGCCGACCCGGAAAAACCAGCGTGCGACCTCCTGTCCGGCGCCGATTTCCGCGAATGTGCCGTGAGGAACGGCATCCTCGTTGATCCGCAGAGCCTTCTGGTAGGTGCTGGTCTTATCTTCAGATTCCATACGGTTTTAGTTTTCGCCAATTCGGCTTCAGAATCAACATCTCACTGGCAAGGCTGAAGCAGATGCGGAGACCATGCTATGAACGGGAAGGCGATCCTCGGCTCATTGGCCGCCGGCCCAGCGATTCACGGCCCGAGATCCCGATCCCGGCATTTCGTGTATTTCGTGTATTTCGTGGTTTGAGAATATGCCCGGCTCACAGGCTGCGGTAATTTCCGAACTTCAATTCGATGCCGTAATCCTGCTCGCGCAGCAGAGCCATCACCTGCTGCAGGTCGTCGCGCGAAGGAGAAGAAACGCGCACCTGGTCCCCCTGAATCTCGGACTGCACTCTTTTGATCTTCTGTTCCTTGATGAACTTGACGATCGCACGGGCGATTTCCGTGGTGAGGCCCTGCTGCAAATCCACTTCCTGCGTCACTGAGCCCCCGCCCGCCTGCATGACTTTCCCGAGGTGGAGGTTCCGGATAGGAACCTTGCGCCGCACCATTTTCTGCTGAACAACCTCCCACAGGGCCGTCAGCTTGAAATCGTCCGGTGCATGCAGGACCAGCTTGTTTTCCGCCCGCTGGAAGTCGACCGCGACATCGAGTCCCTTGAAATCATAGCGTTGACGCACTTCCTTCATTGCCTGATTCACGGCATTGTCCACTTCCTGCAGATCGCAGCCGGTCGTGACATCGAAAGACTGCGTACCCCCCATGGCATTCTCCTTTCCCGGCAAATCGGATGTGGCGCGGGGCCGCACCGGCAACATGGCCCGGGTGCGGCTCCGCGGATCAGCTCGCCTTTAGGACTACTTCTTGCGAAGTTGTTGCAGCAGGGTGCCCAGCTTCCGGATTTCTTCGCCATAGCCGGCCCAATCGCCCTGGCGTTGTGCCTGGATGGCACGGTCGTAAGCCTCGGCGGCCTGCTGAATCAGGCTGACAGGCATTCCGGAGACGGGCGGCGGCCCGGCCACGGGCGCCGCCGTTGCCGGCGCGGCGACATTCTCCAGGAAGATGCGCGCGAGAGAGGCCTCCAGGTTCTCCTCCATTGCAATCTTGTTTTCATATGCGACGATCACCCGCTTGAGCTCGGGAATCTTGCCGCTCTCCGCCCTCAGATACAAGGGGCGGACATACAGCAATGCCTCCTCGATGGGAATCACAAGCAGGGTTCCCTGTATCACCTGCGATCCACGCTGGTCCCACAGGGAAATCTGCCGGGAAATCTCCGCATCCTGATTGATCCGGGCAGTGATCTGTTTCGGCCCATAGACCAGCTTCTGCTTGGGGAAGCGATAGACCACAAGCTGGCCGTAATTATCGCCGTCGCTGCGGGCTACCATCCATGCCGACAGGTTATCCTTGCGGTTAGGCGTAAAGGGAAGCATCAGGATGAACTCTTCCTGCTTCTCCTGTGGGAGGCGCATGATCGTGTAATAGGGGGACATGGCCTGCTGGGCGTTCGCCGAGGATAGCACCGGGATTTCCCAGAGATCTTCTTTGTTGTAGAAGATCTGCGGATTGTTCATGTGATAGACGGAATAGATATAGGCCTGTACGCTGAAAATGTCTTCCGGGTAGCGGATATGGGCACGCAGGTCCGCGGGCATCGCTGCGAGAGGTCGAAATACGCCCGGGAAGATGCGCTCGTACACCTTGATCACAGGATCATCCGGATCCGCCACGTACATGTCCACGCTGCCGTTATAGGCGTCCAGGATCAGCTTCACCGAGTTGCGCAGGTAGTTGCCCACCCGGCCTGTGGGAGTCGAGTACGGATATCGGTCGCTGTGCGTGTAGCCATCCTGGATCCAGTACAATCTCCCCTCCGATACCACCATATACGGGTCCTGGTCCAGCAGCAGAAACGGCGCCAGCTTGCTGGCCCGGCTCTTGATGTCCCGGTTGTACAGAAAGCGGCTCTCCGCCTTCAGCATGGGGGAAATGGCTATGTTCAGGTCGCGGAAATAAATCGAGAAAAGCAGCCTCCGGAACAATGACTGGATCGGCACTCCACCCGTCCCCTGGTAGGTGGTGAAAACATTCTGCTCCCCGGACGGGTAGTCAAACTCCTGGGCTCCGGTGCGCACCACGGCATAGCCTTTGGTAACTTCGCCGTAGTAGATTTCGGGCCGGTCGATCCGGAACACGGGATCGGTGGCTTTGGGCGGGATGTCCTGAACCTCGAGCAACGGCAGTCCTTCGTTGGTGACGCGGTTGACGCCGCCGAGCGTCAGCCCGTACCCATGAGTGTAGGTGAGATGCTCATTGATCCAGTTCCGCTCCGGCAGGCTGGCGCTATCCAGCTCCCGGGGCGACAGCATCATCTGCCGCGGCTCCCCTTTCAGCTGATACCGGTCATTGTCGACGGAGACGAAGTCATAGTAGGTCCGGATCTCCTGTACCTGGCTGAAGGTATCCAGCAGGGGCGCATGGTCCCAAAGGCGGATGCTGCCGATGGTGGCAGCGTTTGCCCGGATGTCATCGGGCGTGAGCGCCTTGTCCCCGGACAGGTCTCTTCCCTCCACGCTGTCAAGATCGTAGGCGTGCGACGTCGCCGTGATGTTGTTTTCGATCTGCCGGCTTTCCCGTTCAAGTTCGTTAGGAGCCACGACGAATTTCTGCAGCAGAGCCGGATACAGGTTGCCTCCCAGGAAGACGAGCAGGTACAGACCTATGGCCAGGATCGCGGCGCGGAACTTGGCGGTAAAGGCATGGTAGATCGACAGCGCGGCGCACAGGAGTGCGGTCACGGCCAGGATATTCAGCACCGGCAGGCGCGCGTACAGGTCCGCATAGCTGGCGCCGTAAAACAACTGGTGGTCGGCATAGAGAATGCCGTAACGGTTCAGGTAGGAATTGGCGGCCAGAAGGATGAAAAATAAGGCCGCCAACAGCGACACATGTGCCCCGGCGCGCCCGCGCCGGGACTGGCGCGCAATCTTCAGGGAGAACGCCCTTTTGAAATAGTACAGCGCCAGCGTGCCGCCGATGGCCAGCAGGCTGATCAGCAGGCCGAAGCGGACGGCCTCTTCCAGCAGGGGCAGGGTGAAAAAGTAATAGGAGATGTCGCGGCCGAAAATCGGATCCGGCCGGCCGAAGTCGACGCGATGCAGCCAGCGCCAGACCGTCTCCCACTGCGCGGCCGCTCTGACGGCAAACAGGAAGCCGACAACCAGCGCCAGCAGGCCCAGCATCCGCTGCATCGTGACCGGGTCGAAGGTGTAGGCCGTAATCCGTCCGTCGGGCGTCGGAATGCCGATCTGGATGGAACCCGGGCCACGATTCGCAAACCACAGATTCAGATATAAGAACAGGAACACGCCTGCCAGGACGGCGGTGAATATTCCGCTCTGCGCGTACAGGGCCGTGGTGAACAGCACGGTTTTGCCTAGTTCGCCGAACCAGAGCCAGTCGAAATACATCTCAACGGCAAACGACAATCCGCCCGCCAGCAGGAACAGCACCAGCAGGATGATGACCCATGTGATCCTTTTTCGCATTTCACCTTCCTCCGGCATAAGTTGTCGCTTTTGCGGACGAGGCATTATATCAGCGAAATCGGACCGCAGACACCGAAATGCCTTGCCAGCTCCTGGAGTGCGGTATTCCTACGCCGCCTGCGCCTGTGGCCGGGTTGATGATTCGTGCGGGCTGGAAGCCGGTCTGTGGTATTGTGGACGCCCATGAGTACAAAATCGAGCACCGGAATCATCGAAAAAAAGGTTCTCATCCAGGCGGCACCCGAAGTCATTTTTCGAGCATTGACCGATGCCAAGAACATTGCCCACTGGTTCTGCGATCGTGTGACCTCCGATCCAAGAGTCGGCGGTGAGCTCAGGGCGTACTGGAGAATGGGCAGCAGCGGCCAGGCACAGCGCGGCCGCGCAGTCTACACCAAGCTGACACCCGATTCACAGGTTGAGCTGCAGTGGCTGGATGACGGGGCAGGCGAAACCCAAAGCGCGGATCGTCACATCCTCCGCTACACGATCCGCCTCAAGAGAGGGACCAGCGAGGTGACCGTGCGCGACGAAGGGCCGCCGCTTGCGGACGACGAGACCTATGAACTTCTGGACCAGGGCTGGATCGGAGTGCTGCGCGATCTGAAGGAGCATTGCGAGGCAAGACAGCGATCCGCCCGCCACCGTCTTCGTGCCGAATGACTGACGGGAACCTCGAGATTCGAAAACTCCGCTTCGCGCCGCGAATCCCGGATTTCGAGTCCCGGATTTCGAGCTATGGCCGGCAGCCGAGCAGGAATCGGCGATACTGGCCGAGCGCCATGAGCGGCCAATAGTGCCGGTAGTAATGGTATTTGAGGTAGAACACCCGCGGGAATCCGGTCCCCGTCCACTCCTCCTCTTCCCAGGTTCCGTCGGGCGTCAGCCGCTCGAGCAGATACTCGAGGCCGCGTCGTACAGCGGGGCTCCGTCCCTCCCCGGCAGCCAGCAGCCCGATCAAAGCCCACGCCGTCTGTGAAGGGGTTGAAGGCCCCAGGCCTTTGCGTTCAGGGTGGTCGTACGTGTCGCAACGTTCTCCCCAGCCGCCGTCGGCAAGTTGAACCGACATCAGCCAGTGGACCGCTTTCCGGACATACGGCAGGGACATGTTCTCGCCGATCAGGCCGAGTCCACGGAGTACCTGCGGCGTGCCGTACAGGTAATTGACCCCCCAACGGCCGAACCAGCTGCCGTCCGCGCGCTGGTCCTTCTTCAGGAAGCCGATGGCCCGTTTCACCACCGGGTGGTCGGGGGTGTAGGTGGATGGCGCTATGGTAGCGAGCATTTCCAGAGTACGCGAGGTGATGTCCGCCGTGGTCGGATCGATCATTGCATTGTGGTCCGCAAACGGCACTTTGGTCAGGAACGCCTTGTCGTTGTCCCGGTCGAAGCTAGCCCAGCCGCCATCTTCATTCTGCATGCCGCGCACCCAGATCAGCCCGCGTGCAATGGCGTCGTCGACTTCCGGACGCTCTCCCGGCGCCGACGCCCAGCGCAGCGCCATCATCGTCACGATGGTATCGTCCACGTCCGGATAGAACTCGTTGGCATACTCGAAGTACCAGCCGCCCGGGGGGGCGGGGTTTTTGATGTGCCAATCACCGGGGCGCTTGACTTCTTTGGAGAGCAGCCAGTCTACTGCCCGGCGGATCGCCGGGCTGTGCGGATCCGCTCCCGCCTGCAAAAGGGCGTAGGCCGACAGGCAGGTGTCCCAGACCGGCGAATGGCAGGGCTGGATGCGCACCGACCCATCGGCGGGATCCTGAATCTCGAGGGAGTCCAGCTCACGTAAACCCTCGGCCATCAGCGGATGATCATCCGGATATCCCAGGACCTTCAGGGCCATGACGCTGTTCATCATGGCAGGCAGGATCGCTCCCAGCCCCCCGGAAGCCTGGAAGCGCTCGATCATCCAGTTCTCCGCTTTCTTCAGGGCCGCGCGTCGCGCCGCTCCGATCGGGAACTTTTCTGCGATCTTGAGAGCTTTGTCGGTCAACAGGAAGAAATTGGTCCAGGACAGCTTCTGCGGCGTACGGGGCAGGCTCAGGTCCGCATGCGCGCGTCCTCCCAGGAAGAGTTCGTCCACATGGCATTCGGGCGGCAGCGGACAGACCGGCTTCAGCGCGTAGATCACCGATAGCGCCACAAAAATCGCCCGCGACCAGGAAGACATCTCGTAGATATTGAGCGGCGCAATAGCGGGAATGAACATCATTTCCGGCGGGATCGCGGGCACGTGCCCCCAATCATACTGGTCGAACCAGGCAAGATGGAACTTGGTATAGGTATTGACCTTGGTGGCTCCGCCGAGCCGGAGGATGGCATCCCGTGCCCGCTTCATGTCCGGCGCATCCGCCGGAATCCCGGCCACCTTGAGCGCGAAGTAACTCAGCACCGAAACGGAGATTTCCACTGGCCCATTCGTGTAGATGGACCAGCCTCCTTCCGGCAGCATGGCTTCACGGATGACCTTGGCGTACTTCTGGATCCTCGGATCGGAGCGGTGCCCGAAAAAGGTCCGGAAGAGTATGAAATAACTCTCCAGCGTAGTGTCCGCCTCCAGCTCCGCCACCCAATGCCCGTCCGGATTCTGTCGATCTTCAAGCCACCGGCTGCCGGCCGCAATCGCGGATTCAACCTGATGGAGCGACGGAAATTCATCGGATGAAGGAGGCACGTTCTCGACCGCATGCGCCTGACCTCCGGCGGGGGGCGGCAGGGCCATTCCGGCGGCACCCTCCCCGGTCATGTTCAGCGCGGCATGAAGACCGGAGCTTGCGGCGATCCATTCGTTCAAGTGCATGCTCAAGGCATCCAGGGCGCGGGACAGCAGAATCCCTCGCTGTCTGACCAACGTCTTCGCATTCGCATGTTGCCTGCTGGTTCCCATATCCGCGATTCCCTCTCGGACAGCCATTCGACGAATCCGCTCCCGGGCCTCGTGGAACCCGGCATTGGCTCGCCACTCCCCGGAAGCCAGCCCGGATTATTCATAGGACAGCTCGGCAAACGAGTGCGCGATGGCGCGCAATGCCGGTAACGGCCCTCAACAGAAACCTTTCAGGACGCGGATCCGGTCCGTGTTTATCCGTGTTTTTCCGTGTCCGCAAACGTCGTGTGATCCTTCCCTCATGAACACCCGAGCTAGGGCGAAACCACCTCCACGGACACATCAATGCCGGAGCGAATGCTCTGGGTCACAACGCAGTAATCCTCGAATAATTCCCGACAGCGCTGGATCTTGGACGCATCCGCCGGATCGAATTTCGGCACAATCTCGACTTTCATCTTGCCGATGCGCAGTCTGCCTTTCTCGTTGCGCGTGTACCAGATCCTGACGGTGGTGCGCAGACCCTCGACGGGGACGCGCATTTTGCGGGCACTGAAAAGAAAACTCGCGCTCAGGCAATTTCCCGCGGCCGCAGCCAGCAGACGTGACGGATTCGGACCGGTGTCGCGCCCGACCGGCGGCGGCTCGTCCATGAACAGATCCGGATACTGCTCCTTGTCGAACTTTACGCGGAATTCGTAGTCCTGAATCTGCTCCAGGGTAATGGCAATGTCTTCCCGTCTGGCTGCGCTCTCCACCTCGGGCTGTTCCGGCGTCATGGCGAGTTTCCTCCGCGGGCAAGAGTATCATGGCAGAGCGAAAAAGGGACATTCCTCTTTTCCCGTGCATTCATGGGCTACTGCGAGTCAAACGCGGAAAAGCGGAATGTCCCCTTTTCGCTCTATCAAATATGGTACCTTTTCTGTGTTGGACTGCAAGCACTAATGACCCTATGCCTTGGAGGAATCCTATGAAGAAAGCACTGATCCTGGCCCTGATTTTTGCGATTGGCTCTGTCGTCGCGCCGTCGTGGGCGCAGGAACGCAGCGAGGTCGCGGATCGCGTGGTCGGAGCCGCCGTGGTGCTGAAGGAAATCATGGACACGCCGGACAAGGCGATTCCCCAGGACCTGTTGGATAGGTGCCAGTGCGTCGCCGTGATCCCGTCCATGAAAAAAGGAGCGTTCTTCATCGGCGGCAATTACGGCAAGGGCGTCATCTCGTGCCGCACGGACAACGGCAACGGCCCCTGGAGTTCACCGTCGATGGTGATGATGGGCGGCGGCAGCTTCGGGTTGCAGATCGGCGTTCAGGCCACGGATCTCGTCCTGGTAATCATGAACCTGCGCGGCATCGAAAGCCTGCTGGATACCAAGTTCACACTTGGTGGCGACGCCTCGGCAGCAGCCGGCCCCGTGGGACGGAGCACCTCGGCGCAGACCGATGCCCTGCTGAAAGCGAAGATCCTCGCTTACTCGCGTTCCAAGGGAGTGTTTGCCGGCCTGAGCCTGAAGGGCGAAGTCGTCCGGGCGGACCGGGATGCCAACTACGTCCTGTACAAAAAGCAGGTGGCCCCGCGGGAGATCCTGTTCCGCAAAACGGAGGACAATCCCCGCGACGTAACCATTCTCATTGACTATCTGACGAAGATCAGCCCGAAACAGGTGAAGTAAGCGGGTCAAAAGGGACCATGCCGCTTTTCTGGTTTGCCCGGCCGTTTTATCGTCAGTCGGGCAAAGGAAGGAGTCCCCTTTTCTCTCGATTTTCAATCAGATTGACTTCTACCGCCGATATTTGCTAGCTTATCTTGCCGCTTGCGCTGGATTTGCGGCGGCCGGCTTCTCCAATGCTCCTCAGTAGCTCAATGGTAGAGCATTCGGCTGTTAACCGAAGGGTTGTAGGTTCGAGTCCTACCTGAGGAGCCAATACCTCCAGGATTGCCTCAATAAATAAGTCCATATAACATCAAGCGCTTCCAGCGTCGTTCCGGTTTGCATCCCGCAATCCTTCCATGCCCAGGCGACTTGAGTGATTCCAACATTTTCGCTGACAGCAGTCATCTGGTGGTCTTCGACAGAAAGACCGACGAGAAGATCGTTCGCAGGCCGCACGGGTTTTCAAGTCAGCCGCAGTCGTTGACAAAGCTGACTGCCACCTGGCTTGCACTGTGTCGTTCCATAACCGCATCAGCGCCGTGGAAAACTCCGCGGAATCCTGTTGGGGATTAGGGGCCGAAATTAGTCGGGGTCAGTTGTAAGATTCAGGCGGCGGCAGACACTAATCTAATGTGCATTCAAGAAAATCGCCCCGGGCAGGACACCCGGGGATGGTGGAATCCGACATGCGGTTGGACAAACGGCAGCAATTCGAGCAACTGTTGGAGAAAAACAGGAGGCGGTTCGCCGCCATCGCCCGAAGTTACGCGTCCGCCGACGATGCCGAGGACCTGTTCCAGGAAATGCTCCTACAGATCTGGAAAAGCCTCGACGGTTATGAGGGAAGGGCCGCACTCGATACCTGGGCGTACCGGGTTGCACTCAACACGGCGACCACCTATCAAAGGAAGAGCCTGGAACAACGGCGGAAGATCAAGCCTTCCGAGGAACTTCGCGAACCACGGGCGGGCGACACCCGGCAACCGGAATCCGCCCGCGACGAAATCCGCATCCTGAATGATTTCATTCGTACCCTGAGCAAAGTCGACCGCGCCGTATTTCTCTTGTACCTCGAGGGTTTTGACTACCACCAGATGGCTGAGATTACCGGCCTGACTGAAAACCATCTGGGCGTGCGCATATCCAGAATCAAACAATCGTATGTCGACATGCATATCGGAGCCTAGCCATGGAATTCGAAGATCTCAAAAGCCTATGGCAACATCAGACGACACCGGCTTTTGCGGGCAGGTCGAAGCTGGAAATCGAGGCGGCCATCCGGGCGCGGTTGACGAGGCTCAACAGGACGGTGCTGGCGCGCGATTTCCGGGAGATCGCTGCTGCAGCCTTGTGTCTGATCATTTTCGGCTGTTGGTTCTGGGAGACTTCCCGAATCGTATCGCGTATCGGCGCCGCCGTCGTCGTCCTGGGAAATCTCTTGATCCTGTTCCGAATCGTTCGGGCCCGATTCAACGGTCCAAAACCGCATCCATATCTGGAGATGCAGGCATTTTTCACCTACGAACGCGGGCGCATCCATGCGCAGATCCGCCTGCTGGAATCGGTGCTCTGGTGGTATCTCGGCCCGAGCCTGATCGGCACGAATCTTTACGTGTTCGGGCTTACGGGATTGAGCGCGATAAGTTTTGGGTTTCTGGCCCTGAGTGCAGGGCTTTCGTTCCTTCTTTATCGATTGAATCAGCGAGCCGTAAAGTCACGGCTCGTGCCGGTTCAAGACGCGCTTGATGCCCTTCTTGCTGAGACTCAGGATCGACG
>Ga0316620_10000249_pt1 | contig 21394 bp, 11 predicted proteins | sample OWC_Aug_M1_C1_D5_FD_207651 | JGI IMG/M metagenome (GOLD analysis project Ga0316620, IMG submission 207651) | Wetland soil microbial communities from Old Woman Creek delta, Ohio, United States - OWC_Aug_M1_C1_D5_B | ecosystem: Environmental > Terrestrial > Soil > Wetlands | place: USA: Ohio...
TGCAGCCCGGGACACGGGCGCCGAGGCGGTTCACCCCGGTTACGGTTTCCTGGCCGAGAACGCCGATTTTGCGAGACGCTGCGAGGAATCGGGCCTGGTATTCATCGGTCCCGATTCCCGAGCACTCGCCCTTGTGGGCGACAAGGTGGCATCCCGCAAGGTCGCCGGCAGCATCGGCGTACCCATCATTCCCGGGATGATGGCCGCAGGCGGATCCCTGCCTGAGTTCGAGGAGGCGGCCGCCACGATAGGCTACCCGGTCCTTATCAAGGCGTCGGGCGGGGGCGGCGGGAAGGGCATGCACATCGTCCGATCGCCCAAAGACCTCGAACCGGCCGTCGAGACGAGCAGGCGAGAAGCTCGCTCTGCATTCGGCAACGACTCGGTATACCTCGAAAAATATCTCGAGCAGCCCCGGCACGTCGAGTTCCAGGTGTTGGCAGACCGGCACGGCGGCGCGGTCCATCTCTTCGAACGGGAGTGCTCCATCCAGAGGCGTCATCAGAAGATCGTGGAGGAAACCCCTTCGACGGCGCTGGATGACCACCTGCGGCGGCGCATGGGCGAGACAGCGGTTGCCATCATACGGGCTACGGATTATACGAATGCCGGCACAGTTGAATTCCTCCTTGACCGGGAGCGCAATTTCTATTTTCTTGAAGTCAATGCCCGCATCCAGGTGGAGCACCCGATCACGGAAATGGTCGTGGGCGTGGACCTCGTGAAGGAGCAGATCCGCATCGCCGGCGGAGACGGGCTCCGCTTCCGGCAGGAAGAACTGCGACAGCGCGGCCACGCGATCGAGTGCCGGATCTATGCGGAAGATCCGGAAAAGGGATTTCTTCCCAGCCCGGGCAGGATCCTGCTGGCCGAGGAGCCGGGCGGACCCGGCATCCGCTGCGATTCCGGGATATATTCCGGGATCGAGATAACCTCCCATTACGACCCCATCCTCTCGAAACTCATTGCCTGGTCGGAAGACCGCGATGCCGCGCGCAGGCGGATGATCTCAGCCCTGAACGACTACACTATTCTCGGAATCCCGACCACCATCGGCTTTTTAGCGGAAGTCCTGGCTCACCCCGAATTCGCTTCCGGACGGACGCACACCGGCTTCATCGAGCAGCACTTCCCGCAATGGCAGCGGAGTCGCGGCGACCCCGGCCTGTTGGATGTCGCCCTGGTTGCAGCGGCGCTCGTCGCTTCCCCGGATCCCATAGCGGGCCCGCAGGCCCGGATCCTGAAAAGTCCCACACCCTGGCAGACCATCGGCAGGTGGGAGATCGGCGGCACAAAGCATGGACTATGAGTTTCTTGTCGACGGCAAGCCGCGCAGGATCTCCGTGGAGATCCGGGAAGGGAAAATCATCGCCACGACAGAGGGCGGCCGGCTGGAACTGGATGCCGCCCGCCCTTCCGGGCACACCGTGTCTCTGCTGGCCGCAGGAAGATCCTACCGGGTACACATCGCCGGCCAGGGGAACAGGATTTTCGTGGCCGTTGACACAGCCCAGTTCTGCCTGGAAGTCCCCGAACAGGGCTCATCTTCAAAATACCGGGAAGAAAGCGCCGGTCACGGCGACGGCACCGTCAAGGCGCCCATGCCGGGATTGGTCATCAAGATCAATGTCGCCGAGGGGGAAGAGGTGGCTCCCGGGGACAGCCTGGCCGTGGTCGAGGCCATGAAGATGGAACATGAGATGCGCGCATCCGTGCGGGCAATTGTTGCCAAGGTCCATGTCAAAGAAGGCCAGCAGGTGGATGCGTTCCAGCCGTTGGTGGACCTGAAAATCACCGGTTCATAAGTCATCCTTCCATACGGTCGTCACGGACAAAGGAACATGCCATGATTACGAATTTTGATCTGACCGAAGAGCAGGCCATCATCCAAAACACCATCAGGGACTTTGCCCGCGAAAGGGTGGAGCCGATTGCCGCAGAACACGACGAGCAGCAGAAATTTCCCGAAGCCACAATCCGGGAACTCGCACGATTGGGCATCATGGGCATCACTGTGCCGGAGGAATACGGCGGATCGGGCGGCGACGAACTGAGCTACATTCTGGCGGTCGAGGAGCTTTCCCGCGTGGACGCCTCCCACGGGCTGACGCTGGCCGCCCACATTTCGCTGGGCATCTACCCGATCCTGGCTTTCGGCACGGAGGAACAGAAGAAAAAATATGTCCCGCCGCTCTGCGACGGCACCGGGCTGGGCACTTTCGGCCTTACCGAGCCGGGGGCCGGTTCCGATGCGGGCAGCACCAGGACACGAGCCTCCCTCGAAGGCGACTCCTGGGTCATCAATGGGCGGAAGCAGTTCATCACCAACGCGACCTACAGTCTCTCCCCGGTCATCACCGCCAGGTCCGACCGCGAAAGCAAGGGCTACCATGGCATCAGCGCCTTCATCGTGCCCAGACAGAGCCCCGGCTTCGAACTGGGCAAAAAGGAAAACAAAATGGGATGCCGGGCATCGGACACCCGCGAGCTGATTTTCGAGAACTGCCGAATCCCGAAGGAGAACCTGCTCGGGGAGCAGGGGCAGGGGTTCAAGATATTTATGAACACTCTCGACGGCGGGCGGATCAGCGTGGCGGCGCTTGCTCTGGGCATAGCCCAGGCCGCCCTCGACAAGGCGCTGCCATATGCGCGGGAACGCCGGCAGTTCGGGCAGCCTATCGGTTCCTTCGAGTCAGTGTCCAACATGATCGCCGACATGGCAACCGAGATCGAGGCGGCACGGCATCTCACGTACCATTCAGCGCGGCTGAAAGACGCCGCCCGGCCCTTCGGCCAGGAATCCTCCATGGCCAAGCTTTTCGCCAGCGAAATCGCCATGCGCGTCACGACGAAGGCCATCCAGATTTTCGGGGGCTACGGCTACATGAAGGATTACCCAGTCGAGCGCTACTTCCGCGACGCCAAGATCACTGAGATCGGCGAGGGCACCAGCGAGATCCAGCGCCTCGTGATCGCGCGCCACCTGCTCGGCAAGCTGCAGTAATCCGCCTTTTTCCAGCTTCAGCCGCCGATCACCTCATAGTCGAGTTCTGGAAACTGGTAATGCTCGATCCAGTGTGATCAATCTGTATCCGCCTGCGCGCGCGAAAGCAGCCAGGCAGGCGTCCACGACCATCTTGGACGACCTGTCAAACGGCCGGCAGAGCATTTCCCATGTCGCCTCAAATTCCGGCGGTTCCAGTGTAAAGGAAAACCGGCGCGAAGCCGGCATGGCGGCCTATTTCCCGCATTCTATTTAGGATAGCGTCTTCGCATCGGCTGACCAGGTATGACTGGCATGGGCCCGGCGTTGGGTATAGACTTTAGCGCGATTCGGCCGGCATCTGTCGGGTGCCGGCTCTTAGTTTAGTGAGGAGTCATTCATGCTTTCAGGCAAATTTTGGAAACGAACTGGAATCATAGGATTGCTTCCCTTGGGGCTGCTTTTGATCGGCTGCAGAGCGGCTGAAGCGCCCCGTGCCGCAGGCCCGGCGGAGGTTGCCACCGTGACCCTCGCCCCGGAGAGGGTCGTGCTGACAACCGAGCTGCCGGGCAGGACAAGCGCATATCTTGTTGCCGAAATCCGCCCTCAGGTGAGCGGCCTCCTGCAAAAGCGCATGTTCATTGAAGGTGCCGATATCAAGGAGGGTGATCTGCTCTATCAGATTGATCCCACGCCGTACCAGGCTGCCTGTGACCAGGCTAAAGCGGCCCTGTCCACGGCGCAGGCGAACGTCGCCACGGCGGAGGCGAACGTCGTCATGGCGGAGGCGAACCTGCCGGCGGTCCGGTCGCGTGCCGAGCGTCTGAAGGGGCTCGTTGCCATCCGCGCGGTCGGCCAGCAGGACTACGACGATGCCGCCGCCGCTCTGCAGCAGGCCGAAGCCAACCTGCTGGTGAGAAAGACGGCCGTGGAGACGAGCCGCGCGTCCGTGGAGGTCAGCCGGACGGCTCTCGAGAGCGCCCGCATCAATCTGTCGTACACGCCGATCAAGGCCCCCATTTCCGGACGAATTGGCAAGTCCGATATCACAGTCGGAGCCATGGTGACCGCGTACCAGCCTGTTCCGCTGGCGGTGATTCAGCAACTGGATCCGATCTACGTGGATGTGACCCAAGCAAGCGCGGAACTGCTGCGCCTCAGGAAGGAACTGGAAAGCGGCAACCTCAAAGGCGGCGCGAGCCGGCGCAGGGTCCAGGTGCTTCTTGAAGATGGCACGCCATACCCGCTGTCAGGCACGCTGCAGTTCCAGGATGTCAGTGTGGATCCGACCACCGGTTCCATCACGCTGCGCATGGTGTTTGCCAATCCGAAACACATTCTTCTTCCGGGCATGTTCGTGCGCGCAATTGTGGAGGAGGGGGCGAACGAAAACGCTCTGCTCATTCCGCAGCAGAGTGTGAGCCGCGACCCGAAGGGGAATCCCATTGCCATGGTAGTGACTGCCGCCGGCAAGGTCGAACTGCGTCCCATCGAGCTGGACCGCGCGCTCGGAAACAGGTGGCTGGTCAGGAAGGGACTGGCTCCGGGTGAGCGGCTGATCGTCGAAGGCATCGAAAAGGTTCGCCCCGGCGATGCCGTCAGGACGGTCGATTTCGTAGAGCCCGCAGCAGCGGGTTCGACAACCGGCGCCGGCCCGTCGCCGGTACCGGCAAAGTAGGAGGCATTCCATGGCCAGATTTTTTATCGATCGCCCTGTTTTTGCCTGGGTCGTCGCCATCGGCATGATGGTTGCCGGCGTGCTGGCTATCTACAACCTGCCCATCTCCCAGTATCCTCCGATCGCGCCGCCTTCGATTTCCATCCGAGGCAGCTACCCGGGCGCATCGGCAAAGACGGTGGAAGACAGCGTGACTCAGATTATCGAACAGCAGATGACCGGCCTGGACCGGATGCTGTACATCCACTCCACATCAGATTCCGCGGGAATGGCGATGATCGAATTGACCTTTGCCCCGGGGACCGATCCCGATCTGGCCTGGGCCAAGGTACAGAACAAGCTCCAGCTTGCCATGCCCATGCTGCCCGAAACGGTTCAGCGCTCGGGTCTCAGGGTGAGCAAGTCCACACGCAACTACCTGATGATTGTCGGACTCACCTCGCTGGACGACAGTCTCGACCAGAATGACCTGGCCGATTATGCGTACTCGACGATCCAGTACTCGTTGGCGCGCGTGCCCGGCGTGGGCGAAGTGGAGACGTTCGGCGCCGGGTATGCGATGCGGATCTGGCTGGATCCGACAAAACTCACGAATTACCGCATGACCCCTGCGGATGTGATCATGGCGGTCCGCAGCTACAACGTGCAGGTGTCGGCCGGCCAGTACGGCGGGGCCCCCGCTGTGCCGGGCCAGCGCCTCAATGCATCGATCATCGTGCAGACGCTTCTGAAAACCCCGGAGGAATTCGGCGCTATCCCTCTGCGCCAAAACCCGGACGGCTCCGTCGTGCGCGTACGGGACATAGCTCGCACGGAACTGGGCACCGAATTCGCAAGTGTGAAACTCAGCTACAACGGGCATCCCGCCACAGGCTTGGCGATCCGGCAGGAAGCCGGGGCCAACGCGCTGGACACGGCCGCGGGTGTTAAGGCCAAAATGGAGGAATTGTCCAGATACTTCCCGCACGGGATGCAGGCAGTGTATCCGTTTGATACCACTCCGTTTGTGAGGGTGGCCATCAACGAGGTGGTGAAAACACTCGTCATTGCGATCTTCCTGGTGTTTCTCGTCATGCTCTTTTTCCTGGGAAATATCCGGGCCACGCTGATACCGACAATCGCCGTGCCGGTCGTGATTCTGGGGACGTTCGGCGTGCTGGGGCTTTTCGGCTATTCCATCAACATGCTGACCATGTTTGCCATGGTTCTGGCGATCGGCCTGCTTGTGGATGATGCCATCGTTGTGGTTGAAAACGTGGAGCGCGTGATGTCCGAGGAGGGCCTCTCTCCGCTGGAAGCCACCCGGAAATCGATGGACCAGATTACCAGTGCGCTGGTCGGCATCGGACTCGTGCTTTCGGCGGTATTCGGCCCCATGATATTTTTCGGCGGATCCACCGGGGTCATCTACCGCCAATTCTCCATCACGATCATCTCCTCCATGCTTCTGTCGGTCCTGGTAGCTTTGATCCTGACGCCGGTGCTCTGCGTGTCTCTGCTCAAGCCGATAGGCAAGGGGCATGAGGCCGCGGAGACCGGCCTTCGTCTCCTCCGGCCGTTTTTCCTGTGGTTCGACCACATATTCCTCCGTTTTCGCGGGAGCTACCAGGCCGCGGTCGGGCATATACTCAGGTTAAGACTCGTCTTTGTCTTCGTATTTGTTCTAATTGCAGCTGCGACGGTGTTTCTCTTCATGAGAATGCCGACGGGGTACCTGCCGGATGAGGACCAGGGTGTCCTCATGACCATGGTGCAACTCCCCCCCGGGTCCACCCTGGAACAAAATGAAGCCGTCATGGCAAAGCTGCGCCGCCATTTTCTGGTGGATCAGAAAGAGGCGGTGGAGTCCTGCATGACGATTTCCGGTTTCGGCATGGCGGGCCAGGCCCAGAACCAGGGTTTGGCCTATATCAAGCTGCGAGACTGGGGCCTGCGCAACAGGCCGGAACTGCGGGTCAACGGCATTCTGGCGAAAGCGGCACCGTTCCTCGCCGGTATTCGGGAGGCTACCGTCTTTGCCTTTCCGCCCCCCGCTATCACGGAACTCGGCTCGGCAAAGGGATTCGATTTCATGCTGCAGGACCGCGGCGGGCTCGGCCACGAGAAACTCATGGAAGCCCGGCTCCAGCTCCTCATGCAGGCCATGCGGGACCCGCGGCTGACCTCCGTCCGGCCGAACGGCATGGCGGACGTGGCCCAGCAAAAGGTCGACATCGACTGGGAGAAGGCCGGCGCCCTCGGCGTTTCGGTTCCCCTGGTTCAGAGCACGATCTCGACCAGCTTCGGCAGCGCCTATGTCAACGACTTCATCCAGGGAGGGCGGGTCCATCGGGTATTTGTGCAGGCGGACGCTCCATTCCGGATGTTGCCGGAAGACCTGGACCATCTCTACGTCCCGAATTCGGTGGGCCGCATGGTTCCGGTCTCGGCACTGGCAACGGGGCGCTGGATCTACGACTCCCCGCGGCTGGAGCGCTACAACGGATTTCCGGCGCTGAACTTCCAGGGTGAGGCTGCAGCGGGAAGGAGCACCGGGGAGGCCATGCAAGCCATGGAGGCAATCTCCGCGAGACTGTCCCAAGGGATCGGCTACGAATGGACCGGGGTATCCTACCAGGAACGGTTGAGCCAATCCCAGACGGGACTGCTGTATGGATTCTCCGTGCTTGCGATTTTCCTGGTTTTGGCGGCCCTGTACGAGAGCTGGTCGATTCCCATTTCCATTCTGCTCGCCCTGCCCCTCGGCTTGATCGGGGGTATAGTGGCCACCTCGTCCCGCGGGTTGCCGAACGACGTCTACTTCCAGATCGGCCTCCTCACGGTTCTGGGACTTACGACGAAGAACGCGATCCTGATCGTGCAGTTTGCCAAAACCCGCGTCGAGCAGGGAACGGGCTTGATCGAGGCCACTCTCGAAGGCGCGAAGCTCAGACTGCGCCCCATCGTGATGACCTCGCTGGCGTTCGGCTTCGGAGTGCTGCCGCTGTCGCTCGCCACGGGCGCCGGGGCAGGAGCGCAAAAAGCCATCGGCACGAGCGTGCTCGGCGGGATGGTGACGGCGACATTCCTGGCGATCTTCTTCATCCCGCTGTTTTTTGTGGTGATCACCAGGGTTTTCGGCAGAAAGACCGGCGCCCGGAGCCGGCAAATCGGTCCCGCCAGCCATGCGTCATCGGAGGGAAGCGAACATGATGCGTAAACTGACTCCTCTCGTCTGCCTTGCCGCATTCCTGACCGGATGCCCGCGCCCTCAGAAGTATGAAGTGCCGCAAATGCCGGTCCCTGCCACATGGCCGGCCGATGCAAAGAGCCCGGCCGGCGCTGCCGCCGCACCGGCGGCCGATGTCAAGTGGCAGGAATTCTTCGCGGATCCGCGCCTGAAAGCGGTGATCGATCTGGCCCTGGCCAACAACCGCGATTTGCGGATTGCCTCGCTGAATATCGAAAGAGCGCAGAACATGTACCGGATCCGCCGCGCCGGACAGTTCCCGGTAATCGGCATCGCCGCCAGTGTCGACTCGAGCCGGGTTCCCAAAAGCATGTCGTCGAGCGGTGAATCGCAGACGGCGGAGCAGTACAGCGTCAGCTTTGGCACTGCCGCCTGGGAACTGGATCTCTTCGGGCGCGTGCGCAGCTTGAAAGCAGCGGCATTGGAACAGTACCTGGCAACGGAACAATTCCGTTCCGCCACGCAGATTTCGCTCGTATCGGCTGTAGCCAACAGCTATCTGGCCCTGGTCGCCGATCGCGAAAACCTGAAGCTCGCCCAGGATACTCTCCGAACCCAGCAGGCTTCCTACGACCTGATCCGCCAGATCCGCGATCTCGGCATGGCCTCGGACCTGGAAGTCCGGCAGTCACAATCCCAAGTCGATGCGGCACAAGTCGAAATCTCCGTCTACTCCAGCCTGCTGCCGCTGGATGAAAACGCTCTCAACCTGCTGGTGGGTTCTCCCGTACCCGCCGACATGCTTGCCGACGACCTGGGCCAGATAGCCGGCTTCAAAGACGTCTCTGCCGGGATTTCCTCCGATGTGCTGCTCGGCCGGCCCGATATTCGGGCCGCCGAACATCAATTGAGAGCCGCGCACGCCAATATCGGCGCGGCCCGCGCGGCGTACTTCCCGAGAATTGCCCTGACTGCCGGCGTCGGTCTGGTGAGCGGCGATCTGACCGATCTGTTTAAATGGGGCTCCGCTACCTGGGCCTTCGCTCCCCAGGTGATATTGCCGATCTTCGATTCCGGATCAAGGAAGGCTAATTATGCAATCGCTCAAACGGATCGGGATATCGCCGTCGCCGAGTATGACGGAGCCATTCAATCGGCGTTCCGCGAAGTAAGCGACGCCTTGAGTTTGCGAAAGACACTGGTTGACCAGCAAAATGCGCAGCAGGCTCTCTTGTCCACGCTTGAGGAAACCTACCGGCTGTCCGAAGCCAGATACAAAGGCGGCATCGACAGTTATCTGAGCGTTCTGATCGCCCAGCGATCCCTGTATGGCGCTCAGCAGCGGCTGGTCGAAATTCGCCTAGCGATGCTGGCCAATATGGTCACGCTGTACAAAGTGCTGGGCGGGGGACTCTGAACTTCCGCTGACTTTCGATTCACCAGGGCGTGCGTTGTGTCAGCCGATGTCAGCGCTGACGGCACTGCTATTGGGAAAGCGCTCACTGAAATCGCAGCAGCTGTTTTCTTTCATGGCGATTTGAAAACGGCTCTAATTGCCAACTCATGTCGGATCAGCATCGACAGAACATCCGGTTCATCTTCCTTCATAGCCTGCCCCGCTTGATACGTCAGTTTATCGACCGTAAACTGCTCAGACGGCAGAACAAACCGCACTCCCTTTTGGAGACCATAAAGTTCCAGCCTGTACAATGAGACGTGGGGAACACTCATGGCTCCCGGTCCGATTTCCAGGATTGACAACGGCAATTCGCGATACCATACATGCTCCAGCCATGATAGGAACAGGCAAAGTCACCACGCGAATCTTCAAGTTCCTGTCGCGGCTTCAGCCGGGCAGCGTGCGCGAGCCCGGAAGAAGCCGCGATTCGCTGCTTCAGGATATCAACTCTCTCCGGGCCCGGCTGCATGCAGAGCAGGACGCGCAGCTTCGCCTCCAGGCCGAGCATCTGCGCCGCCAGGCCTGGAATGAAAGCCTGCTGCCGGAAGCTTTCGCGCTGGCGGCCGAACAGGCCGAACGTATCCTTGGCATGCGTCTGTTCGACGTGCAGCTTCTCGGCGCCCTGGTGATGACCGAAGGCAAAATTGCCGAGATGCAAACCGGAGAGGGTAAGACACTGGCAGCCGTGCCCGCGGCCTGTGTGCTGGCGATGGCCTCCGGCGGCGTCCACATCCTGACTGCGAACGACTATCTGGCCAAGAGGGATGCCGTCTGGATGGGCGATGTGTACAGGTCCCTGGGATTTTCGGTGGGCTGCGTGACGCAGCAGATGACCGCCGCCGAGCGCCGTAAATCCTACGCCTGCAACATCGTCTACGCCACGCCGAACGAGATCGGATTCGACTTCCTGCGGGACCAGCTTTGTCTCGAGCCGGGCGAGCTGGTCCACGAGCCGTTCCGCGCAGCTTTGTTCGACGAGGTCGATTCCATTCTGATCGATGAGGCCCGCATTCCCCTCGTCATCGCCGGGGGCGATGTGACACCTCCGGATCTGGCCTATCGCTGCGCGGCCATAGCCCGCACGCTGCGGCCGCATCTGGATTACGGGATTGACGAGTATGCGCGCAACGTGCATCTCAAAGACCCCGGCGGCGCCATCGTGGAAAGAGCTCTCCAGTGCGGCAATCTGTACGATCTCCGGAACGCGCACCTGCTGACCGCCATTCTCGACGCGTTGCACGCGCAGGCTCTGCTCCGGCGGGACGTGGATTACCTGGTCAAAAACGATGCCATCGAACTGGTGGACGAATTCAAAGGGCGCATTGCCGAAAACCGCCGCTGGGCTGCCGGGCTGCAAACGGCAGTCGAAGCCAAAGAAAACCTGCCTCTGAAAAAGCAGGGACAGATCCTGGGCTCGATTACACTCGAAAACCTGGCCGGGCTGTACCCGCATATCTGCGGCATGACCGGAACCGCAGCCACGCAGGCAGCCGAGTTTTATGGAATATACGGTCTCGAAGTCGTTGCGATCCCGACGAACCTCCCCATGATCCGGGTCGACGAGAAGGACGTCCGGTTTCGTACCAAGGCGGAGAAGGAGCCGGCGCTCATTGAAGAGATAGCCGCCGTGCATGCGACGGGCCGGCCTATCCTGGTGGGGACAGCCAGCGTCATCGAATCGGAACGGCTCAGCGCTTCATTGCATCAGGCAGGCATTCAGCACAACGTCCTGAACGCACGCAACGACGAGGCCGAGGCGCAGATCATCGCGCAGGCGGGCTCGCCTGGCGCAGTCACAATTTCGACAAATATGGCCGGCCGCGGCACCGACATTCCGCTGGGCGGCACACCGGCGCGGGATCGGCAAAAGATTCTGGATCTCGGCGGCTTGTATGTCATCGGCACAAACCGGCACGAGAGCCGGCGCATCGACCACCAGCTGCGCGGCCGGTCGGGCAGGCAGGGCGATCCGGGATCATCGCGCTTTTTCATAAGCCTCGAGGACGACCTCATGGTGAGGTTCGGCATCCGCGACGCTCTGCAGGACAGAATCCCCGAAGCAGAGGCCGTGGAGCACGTGCAGCGCATTATCGAGGGCCAGAACCTTGAAATCCGCCAGACGCTCCGCAAATACGAACAGATCATCGAAGCGCAGCGCCGGATCATTCACGCCAAAAGGCGCGCGGTGTTGACGGGCGACACCGGCAGCCTGCTCGAATCCCGCTCCCCTGAATTGTTCGAACGGTTGTGTCGGGCCCACGGTCGCGCGCGCGTGGATGACTGGGAGCGGCGGCTGGCGCTGCTGAAGATCGACGAGGTGTGGTCCGACTACCTTGCGGACATTGCGGACCTGCGGTCGGGTATCCACTGGGTTTCCCTGGGCGGGAAAGATCCTTTGAACGAGTATCTTCACCAGGCCGCCACTAGATTCGAGAGTCTGCTGGCCGGACTCGACGAGCAGATCATCGGCGGTCTTTCCCATCTGCCGGCGGAGCGCGGCGAAGCTGCCGGCTTGCCGCAGATCGACCGCGGTGCCACCTGGACCTACGTAGTCAGCGACCAGCCCTTCGGCAACTTCAGCGAGCGTATGTCCAGAGCCATCGTGCAGCTCGTCCGCCGGATGCTGTAGGAAACAGGCCCTCACGCGCCTGTGGCGCACCCGGTGGCGCATGAGAATTTTCGGGGTCGGTATCGGAAGCGTGAAGATTCGCCACTCGATACCGATTCTGACCCGAATGGCACTAAGTTAAGCAATATTTCCTGTAGAACGTGGACGTGGACCTGGACGTGGTCCTGGACCCGGACAAGGGTTGAACATTGATTTTTGGATATCAGCCCCGTCTCGAACAGGATCATCCCGGTCCACGTCCAGGTCCAAGTCGAGGTTTTGCCTAGATATTCCCTTAACTTAGTGCCATTCGATTCCGACCCCGATACCGACATTCGTGGCTTTCGTTCTATTTTGGAAGCAGCATCTTGGTTTTAGGTCGGAGGTCGGAGGTCTGAAGTCGGAGGTCTGAGGTCGTTATTTTCGGAACAGGTCGGAAGTCTGAGGTCGGAGGTCTGAGAAATGCCGCCTCAGCCGAGAAGATCGAAGATCGAGCGCAGATTGTGCCGGCGCGACAGCGCGGGCCAGATCGCGGCGAATCTCGCCTGTGCCACCGATCGACGGTCTCTCAGGAATGCAAAACGCAACGGGGAGAGCCGTTCCATTCGGCGCAGGTACCCGCCGGAATAGTGGCTTGCGGATTCCGCAACGGATCGCAGCAGGAGCATCCTGCAATTGCGGCGGATCAGGTCTTTCAGTTCGAGACCGTCGGGATTCGTGCCGCAATCCGTCAGATCCAGCACGCGGTTCATAAAGTTCCAGAGCCGATTGGTCAGGCCGTCGAGGTATTCGTGCGATGCCGCCCGCACGAACAGGGTCCAGTGCCCGGCCTGGAGGTCGTCAGGCAGGTCCTGGAGATCGTCCAGCAGCTGCAACATGACACCGAAGCCGAAGAAGAACTCCGCCTCCTCCCGACGAAGCATGCCGCTGACGAGCCAGCCGTCGGCGAGGACCGATGTTCCCCCCTTTTCGATGCTGATCCGCAACAGTGATTCTTCGTTCATTACGCAGCGCCTGCCTTGCTGGCACAGGCTCTTGACCTGACCGGCGTGAATAGCCAGGAGACTCCTGTAGACATCGGGGAAATGTTCTCGCGAGTATTCCCCTTCAATCATTCCGACCAGCCGGAAGATGGCCGCCTCGTGGGCATTGAGGGGATCCAGGTCCCTTCCGGCAAGACGTAACTCCAGGCGCCCGTTTGCCGTCTCTTTGGCCTCGTGGGACAGGTCCGTCCGATCGAGATAGTTGTCCGTAAAGGGATAGAGCATGCTATAGGCAAACATCGAAGGCGCCAGGGAAGGCCGCCGGCCAAGGAACATCTGCAGGCAGTTCATCACCCAGACGTTGCGGAGCGCCTGGCCGAGCGAAGCGGCCTCGATTTCCCGATCAAACGCATACGCCTGGCGGGCAAAAGCTCTGGTGACGGCGAAATATTCGGGGGAGAAGATGATATCGAAGTGACGGTCGGGGAACCGGAACGATTCCGTCCCGACGCGGCGCAACATCAGAAAAACCTCATCGCGCCAGGCCGACTGCTTTTTCTCCCCGCGCGGGTACTTTCTCAGTCTCCTTTCCAGGGTATCCATCAGGCGGTCCATTTCCCGTTCGTTTTGCTGCTGCTGCTCCACTTCAAATGTAAGGGCAGGTACTGGAAATTCCGTGGGAGTGCTTCGCCAGAGACCGGCGTATCTTCCGATAAAGGCCTGAAGGTCTTCCTCAAAGCCCGTTTCCATTCCGCGCAATTCAACAGCTGGACACATGGACACCTCACCTATGCACAGATGCACCTTCATACGAGGATCGCATGCGATTAGTTCAATGCGGAGGTGGTTTGCCCTGTAATCCTCCCCGAAATTCCTGCGTTTTTTGAGTAAGAAATCGGTAAAGGAATTCGCTCCTCCGTTTCGGGCGGGGAGACCCCCAGAATGGGGGAAGGATTGACGAAGAGCGAAAGGAGCACGCCGGCCATTATTCGGAGGATAGGCTACACGACTCCTGAACTTAAGACCGCCAGACAGAACCGAGAGGCGTTTGACTCGGGAGTCGTGCAGCCTGTCTCTCAAAGCTCCCGGGAATCGGGCGCGCCCAGGATGTCGGCCCGATAGAGGACGTAGCGGTGGGATCCGGCTTTTTTCAGGGCCCGGAAAACCTCATCCTGGTTATGGATGGTGTCGCGCCGGTAGCCGACCCGCTCCGCGACCCGGAGCGAGCCCTGATTTTCCGCCATGATCCAGAGATAGATGACATCCAGCGGATGCTGCTCAAATCCCCGGCGCGTGTACACCGCAAGGATCTTGCTCATCCAGCCCTTGCCCCAGTACTCCTCGCCCAGCCAGTAATCAGCCTCGGCGGCACGGACGCCGGCCAACGGCTTGTCGAAGCGCAGGCGGCATTGCCCCACCGGCCGGCCTTCCATCTCGATGGCGAGGACCTCGTTGTAGGATTCGAGCCACGATACCTCAATCAACTCGCGCGCAGTCCGTTCCGTAAAGGGGTCAGGACGTTCTCCGTACAGGTATTTCCAGACGTTGGGATTGCCAAGCAGCTGCGCGTACCGGGGCGCATCGGACAGTTGCCATTTGCGAAACGACAGTCCGGGCAGAACGTCGTTTCCGGGCAAGCTCAGGATCGGGCCGCGGATCCGCGCAGCCGCGGTTGCGGCTGCGGCGCGAAGCACCGTGCGGCCGCGATCCACAGATACGATATCAAACTGGGCCGCGAGCCCGTCCGCCGCCCGGTCGGCAGCATCCCGGAGTTGTCTTTCCGCCTCGGCAGAGGGACATGAGCCGCTTTTGGCCTCACTGAGGATGCGCCGCGTCCTTTCCGGGAATCCCGACTTCAGAATCGCGACATCCTGCTCCAGGTCGGCCGCCGGCAGCGCTGCCGAACTCGTACCGCCCGAGGGGAGTGAATGAAGCAGATCATCATCACAGGCAAGGGTCACCCAACCGCACTGCAGGGAGTCATATCCGATAGGGATCCCGGCGCTCCTGCAATATTCGAGCTCTTCCGGCCCAAGTACGCCGTCCGAGCGAAGCCTCTGCGGATCGAAGGTTGTGCCACTGGGAAGAACAATGCGACGCGAACCGGACATACAATCTCCTCGCTCCAACCTATCGACTTATCGTCCATTCTATACCGGAACGTTGCCGGAAAGATGGATCCCGGCCGTCCTGAATTTGCGCCCGGCGCTGGCGCCCGGGCCGCTTGTCCATTCTCCCGGCAGCCTTGCCAGCATCGGCTCTGAATGGGATTGCAGCCGGGTGCCATCCGGCATAGACTCGTGCCGTCAGTATGACATGGCAAAGGAGAACCATCATGAACTGGACACAGCTCCTGAAACAAGAGGTTGAAAGCACGTACGCCAGTGCGGTGAAACTGCTGGACAAGGTCGATCCCGGAAGTCTCGACTGGAAGCCGCAGAGCGGCCACAACTGGATGACCACCCGCCAGCTGCTGAAGCACCTGACCAACGCCTGTGGCGCGGCATGCAAGGGATTTGTCTCCGGCGACTGGGGCTTGCCGCCCGGAGTCAAGTTCGAAGATCTGGCCGCCGAAGAGATGCTGCCCCCGGCTGAAAAAATGCCCGGAATAGAGAGCATCGAAGAGGCCAGGAGGCTTCTCATCGAGGACAAAGCCCTCGCTTTGCAATTCATCGATCGGGCCGGCGAGCCTGACCTGTCCCACAAGGAAACCGCAGCTCCATGGGCCCCCGAGATCAAGTTTCCTCTGGGCTGGCATCTCCTGCAGATGGTCCAGCATCTGGACAAGCACAAGGCGCAGCTGTTCTATTACCTGAAGCTCCAGGGCAAGCCGGTCAATACCGCCGATCTCTGGGGCTGATTCCGCTCGGGGGAATGCCCGAAGAATAACCACGAAATACACGATTGCCGATTTGGGACGGGCAAAGGATCGTACGCACGCCGTCACCTTAGTAAGGACGACACAAATAATGCAGCACGTTCAAAATCCCCGACCCGTTCAAGCGCAGAAAAGGCGGAGTCAAACATTGCTTTATTTGCACAGTCCTCAATAATGGACGCCCCGGTTTGGACATTTCGGGCAGTTCGTGTATTTCGTGGTTTGTATTCGTTATTCGTCACGCCACTGCGGCTTGCGCCTTTCGACAAAGGCGCGCACGCCTTCCTTGCTGTCCTCGCAGGCCATCACCCTGCCGAGTGCGTCCTCGAGATATTTGAGGTCCTCGCTTAGTGCGCGGTCCTCGACCTGCCGTATGGCCTCCTTGCCCAGGCGCAGGATACCGACGCTCTTCTCGGCCAACAGCCGGATCAGCCGGCCGGCTTCGTCGTCGAACCGCGCGCGCGTACAAACATGATTGACGAGTCCGAGCGCATGCGCGTCAGGGGCCGCGATCCGCTCTCCTAGAAACAGCATTTCCGCAGCTTTCTTGCGTCCCACATGGCGGTAGAGCAGCGCGAGGACCATCATGGGAAACATGCCGACCTGGATTTCGGGGGTCGAGAAGTGAATATCATCGCAAGCCAGGGCCAGGTCGCAGGCCAGCAAGAGCCCCAGCCCGCCGGCCATCACATGCCCCCGGGCGAGCGCCACGGTGGGCTTGGGACAGTGCAATATTTCCAGCAGCAGTTCTCGATAGTCGCTCCTCCGGAAGGCATCCCCGCCGGCTGACTCCGGAAGCGACGATTTCAGGTCGGCTCCTGCGCAGAAGACCTTGTCTCCGGCTCCCGTAAGCGTGACCACCCGCACCTCCGGATCGTCGGCGGCATCGTGGAATGCCTGCCTAAGGCCTGTGAGCACGGCCTGATTCAGGGCATTCCTCCTGTCAGGCCGGTGGATGGTGATCGCAAGAATTCCCGACTCCATGTGCAAACGTACTTCGTCTGTCATAAACATCCCGCGATTCCCTATCAACGCAATTTGCCCTGCCCGGACGGCTTTCACGACCGCAGAAGACTCGATTCAGGGGATAATCACCACGGGCAGGGTGGCAAACACGTCCAGCTGCAAGTTGTCGTAGCGCAGGGCGACGGCGCTGACCGCCGCCGAGGCCATGACTTCCAGGGTGCCCTCGAACTCAGAGAAACCGTGCGGGAACCATTCGGTAAAAAAGCGCGCCACGTGCCCCCGGGGAGGCAGAACAACATTGGTGCTCGCGGCCGTTTCGCCGGAGGAGCGCCGCAGGTTCAGTGTCAGCGTAACCGCCGCTTCACTCGGATTGCAGACGGCGAGGCCGGACTCGGTCGCGTTCCGGCTTTCCACATAAGCGGCAAAATGCTGCGCCAGGGGTGACGATGCGACACCCGCTTCCGACAGAATCCGGGTCCCCGCGCGCGTCTGGAAAACCGACGAGCCGACGATGGGCAGCGGACTGGTGGCCTTGACCCATCCCACATTGAGATCGGCCGAATTCCCATCCGTGACAAAATGAACCACTCCGCGGGCGGGCAATTGCAGGCCGTAGCTGCTGCGCCATGTGCCGCCGATCGAGACGCTCAGCGGAGTGCCGTCGCTCCGATAAAATTCAAGCTGCGCGGTCGTACCGGTGCTCTGAGGATTCATCAGAATGAGGTTGGTGCGATAGCCGCTGCCGTCGGCGAGCTGGGGAAAATACAGGACCGTGGCAGCTTCATCCACCGCAACCGGGATGGTGGAGAACACCTGCGGTACCCCAGCCAGATTGGCATTGTCATAGCGCAGGGCAACGGCAGCCACGTTCTGTTCGCTGTTGAATTCGAGGCTGCCCTCGAATCCATCCGGCGCCGTGGCCTGAAAACGCTGGTAGGCAAACTCGCTGATGTGCTGTCCCGCCGCCAGGATAAGTGGAGCCTGATCTTTGATGGCACCGTCGCGATCGCGCAGCGTCAGATTCATTGTGACTGCGGAACTCCCGGTGTTGGCCACGGCATATCCCGATCTGGCGCCGTCCGTGTTGTCGATGTAAACCGTGAAACGCCGGGTGGGCTTGGACAAGCCGACTGCGGCCTCGCTGAGTATCCGGCCGCCCTCCCAGGACTGGAACAGGGCGGTGCCGCCGATCGAAAGGCTGGAGAAAAGCTGCGCATAACCCACAGTCACATCGCCACCAAGTGTGACCGGCAAACTGGCGATCCCCATCGGCCTGATGAGGAAGTGGCGGAGATCGGAGAGGCCGTCTGCGGCACCGCCGGCCGGAGCGCCGCGCCATCTGAGAGAGACGAGAACATCGGCAGGCACCGGCCCCGTGTTCATGCTTGTCAGGATGGTCTGGTAATAGCCCCCCGCAGCAATCTGGGGGAAAACCCCGGTGAACACCGGTTCGGCCTGCGCGGGCAGGAATGGAACCCAGGCGGACCATGTGCCATAACGGCCCGCCGAGGCAGGCCTCAGCCGCCAGCGATATTCCTTGCCGGCGGTCAGTGCAAAAGGAAGCACAAAGCTCGTGCCGTACACGTCAAAAGCAGCCACGAGCTGAGCGCCATCTGCGGTTTCAATCTCGAGCAGGTAGTGGGACACTCCGTTCAGAGGCTCCCAGCGGAATTCCGGATAAAGGCAGCCCACTCCTGCTGCGGGAGCGATCGGATGGGCTTCAGGGACGACTCCGGTAATATCCCGCAGGCGCACTTCAATCTCAGCCGTGCAGACCGGGCAGTACCGATTCCCGCTCACCATCATGCAGTACTCGGTGGGCCGGTATTTCCCTCCCGTGTAGTAGCCCGCGCCTTCGAAGAGCCCTATGCCGCCGGATCCCGGGATGCTGGGAATCTCCTTCCCGGGGGTGATGAGATAGTTCCATGGAATATGACGCCAATCCGTTAACGATGTGACATTCCGGGCGGCGGATTCCACCCCCCAGTATGTCTCCTGGTATTCCGTGTACTCATCCGCAACCAGGCCAACGTTGTGCCCCATTTCGTGAGCAACCACGTAGTCGTTGCACAGCGTGGGAACCTCGCCGCCGTATTGAAACATGTACGAATTCACCCGTCCCATGCGGATCGGCTGGTTCACCATGACGATCCGGGTGTCGCATTCGGGAACGTACTGATTGATGTATTGGGAGACCAGCGTGTAGTTGGCGCTGAAGAGATAGCCCCTGCTGGGCGTGTTCAGATAGGTTCCCAGCGCGGTGTCCCGCTCGATGACGACGTTGCCCGCTTCATCGAGGACCTTGTGCCCCGCCTGGTTGGAAATCAGGCGGATGCGGAAAATATTGAACGCCTCCCGGTGCAGCTGCCACTCGTCCTGCCCGAACAGGGAGCGGGCCGTGTCCAGCGTGTTCTGGTCGAACAACGCCTGGTCCTGCAGATTGGGCACGCCGTCGCCGTTGAGATCCGTGAAGGATTCGTTGTTCAGAGTCGGATTGGATCCGGATACCGGAACCGCGGCTATACCATAGCGTTGATAGGGCTCCCCGCTATTCCAGACGCCGTTCTTGTTGATATCGTAATAGAGGACGCCGTCCCATCTGCCGTTGCCGTTCACATCGGTGTACGTTTCGTTCACACCCGTGTAGCCGTCGCCGATCATCACGATGTTCCAGCGGCTGTAGCGATCCGGGTTGCCATAAATCTGGGTCAGCGGCTGTCCGGAGTCGGTGAACGGCGGAAACTCGTCGAGCACGACATCATCATTCCTGCCGGCGGAAATGTCTCCGGGCCTGACCGTGCGCAGGATGTTGCGGCTTGCCGGGTTGGTATAGAACTTCATAAACCCGTTGGGGGTGAGCAGCACGGAAAACTGCCCGGAGGCGTTGGTAGTTGCATAGTCATAATTGGTCGCCAGGTCGTTGTAGGATTGAACGATCATGCCGGCCAGCGGTGCATTGTCCGCGCCGCGCAGAATCCCTGTCCAGAGGAATGGTTCGGGGACTGTGACGGAAACCGAGGCTTGGCCGGATACTTCTATGGTGCCGGGAACCGGGATCGGCCGGCAGCCGGCCAGGAATGCCTTCAGCGTATAGGTTCCGCTGCCTATATACAGGTTGAACGGCCTGAAATACTTCCCTTCGGACGTGTCGAATCCCCCCGTGCCCGGGATGCCGCTGCCGGCAAGTACGGTCAGACCTGATTGATGCACTTCGAAGCGAACGAAGTTTTTGTTTGAAAAGCGGTTGTAGACTGCCTCGCCGGGAAAATAGAGTTTCACAGTGAGAATGCCGGGCGCGACATCCAGGGAAATGTCCAGTGTGCGCGGTCCGTTCACGGACACATCTTTCATAACAGCCGGCGCCAGCGTGCTTCCCGCCGGCGGCAGAGCCTCCACTTCGTACATGCCCGGCGGCAGGGGCAAGGCATAAGAGCCATCGGTAATGGTCAACGCTGAACTGACAAAGGTGCCGTTCTGGTAAGCTCGGACCCGGCTCATGCGGATGGCGTTTCCAAGGTTGTCACGGACTATCCCCGACACCATGTTTCCCGGCGCCAGTTGCAGGGTGTACGCCGTGTCCCGGTCGATTTCCAAGCCGACGGATTGCAGCGTAAAGTTGGTTGCGAAGGCAGCAAGCACGAAGTCCCCGGGTTCAAGATTCTTCGGCACGGCAAACTTGATGATTCCGTTGGCGGCTGTCCTGCCGCTCCAACTCGGAGTGCCCGTCGTTGTGCCGGCGAGCTGCCGGAGAAGTACGGTGGCTCTCTCAAGCGGGTCGCCTCCCTCCATGAGGACAGTGACGGTGACCAGCCAACCGGTAGCCAGACGGTAGTCGCGCCTCGTATCTGCACTGAGGATCACATTGAGTTCGGTCGGCGGCGGAATGTATGGCTGGCCGGGCGTGACCGAAATCCGCAGCGAACGGTTGCGCGGCACATCCAGGGAATACCCGCCGGTGGTACTTGTGGTGCCGATGGTAAGCTGCAGTTCTTTGGCATACACCTGAATGATGACGCCGGACACTCCCAGACCCTGATCATTGGTCACAGTTCCCGAAAGCGTCACGCCCGGCATCGCCTTGAAGTTCCAGGTGGTATCCCCTGTCACCGTCACGGTTTGCGATACCCTCACATATTTGCTGCCGGGTGGATAGGTCGGGTATATGCGGACAGTTCCCACATCGACCGACATGACGTAGTTGCCCGCCGCATTGGTGGTATAGTTGCCGATGAAAGCCACGAACTGGCCGGCGGTGTTGTATTGATAGAACGACAAGATGGCATCCGCGACCGGGGCTCCCGTGTCTGCGTCTGTGACTTGGCCGGCGAGCATGTACGCGCCGGCGGCGGCGCTCATCTCCGGCGCCACGATTGCGGCGGCCACCATCTGAGCCTCTCTTACATGGCTCGACAGAAGCTCCGGCTCGACGTTCAGGCTCCGGTGCAGATCCATGATTTCCGCGCCGTACTGTTCCAGTTGCTCGATCTCGAGGGCGATCTCCCCCCGGACCCGTTTCTGCAGCTCTTCGGGCAGGTCTGCGAAGCCCGAGGCCGGTTGCGGCCGCCTTACCGCCACTGATGCCGCACGCCTGCCTGTCCTTGCCTCTTCCTGGAGCATCCTCCGGTTTGCGCGATCATGAGCCAGAAAGTTCCGCCGATTCGCGGCTGCCC
>Ga0316620_10000250_pt1 | contig 21393 bp, 13 predicted proteins | sample OWC_Aug_M1_C1_D5_FD_207651 | JGI IMG/M metagenome (GOLD analysis project Ga0316620, IMG submission 207651) | Wetland soil microbial communities from Old Woman Creek delta, Ohio, United States - OWC_Aug_M1_C1_D5_B | ecosystem: Environmental > Terrestrial > Soil > Wetlands | place: USA: Ohio...
CCACTGCGATTTCGCCGATTCGACGAAGTCTACGCGCGCAGTGAACCCTTGACGGTTGTTGGGATAGGAGTTGTCCTTTACGTAATTGCTCGAAAAACCCGTGAGGTTGGAAGGGGCATAATATTTCAGGAACTTCTTCGAGATTGGATCGATCCGGTTCGCAGGAATCTTGTTGCCCGGAAATGGCGTCTTGTTTCCGTTGCTATCAAGGTTGTTCGGATCGTAAATCGTCGTGGGCCAGGCGCTGAAGTCGCCCTCGAACATGGCGGCCGTCGGGACGGAATAGACCGCCTGGGAACTCGTGCGCACGCTCCTCCTTTCGTAATTCGCCATGAAGAACAGCCGGTTGCGCAAGTCGAGCAGTCCGGGAATGCGCACCGGGCCGTCGAGCTCGAAACCGTAATCGTTCCATTTAAACGGCGACTTTGCGGGGTGAGCGGTGGTGAAAGCGTACGGCTTGGCATCAAATTTGTCGTTGCGGACGAATTCGAATAGCGCGCCGTGATAGGCGTTGCCGCCGGACTTGGTCACCACGTTGATTTGGGTGGACTGGTGGCCGAACTCGGCCGGGTAGACGCCGGTCTGGACCTTGAATTCCTGAATGGCGTCGATCGAAGGCAGCACGACATAGGTGGAAAAGTTCGGGTCGGTGTTGGTGACGCCGTCCAGGGTGAAGTAATCGAACATGATGCGGTTGCCGCCGGCCGAGATGGATTGAGAGGCTCGGTCGCCGCCCTGCCTGCCGGCCGCCTGGCCCGATATCGGCGAGAGGGTGTTGGCGTTCGCCGCCAGGGCGACCAGGCCCAGGTAGTTGCGGCCGTTCAGCGGCAGTTCCGTAACCCCCTTGTTCTCGATTACGGTGCCAAGCGACGCAGTCTCCGATTGCAGCATCTGGGCCGAAGCCGAGACCTCGACCGTTTCGCTGATTTGCCCGAGCTCGAGAGCGAAATCGAGGCGGACCGTCTGCTGCACCTGGACCTGGACGTTGCTGCTGGCCGTTTTGAAGGCGGCCAGTTCCACTTTGACGCTGTATAAGCCTGGGGCCACCGCGGGGAAGGTATAATCTCCTGAACCCGTCGATACGGTCGTTCGTAAAGCATTGGTTGCGATGTTGGCAAGGGAGATTTTCGCGCCCGGTACGGCGGCGCCGCTCGGATCGCTGATGTGACCCGTTACCCCACCGAATGTCTGAGCAAACAGAGGTGTCGCAAAGAGAGCCACAAGCATGGCCAAAGGCAACAGAAAACGCCTCATTTTGGGGAACCTCCTATAATGTGAATTGTTGAACGAACTTTGTTAAACGGCGCTTCGAAGCGGGTATAGGTTGCTCTGTCAACGCTGGTCGCAGCGCGTGATCACTTCCAGGCTTCAGTGCACGACGACGACTCGCAACCGGGAGCATTGCCATTGCAGCCTTCTTCATCTCTTCTCTCCGCATTCACGCCCCGATTTCAATCACGCTGCGCGTGCATGCGGAGATTCGCGGTAGTTTCCCGTGCCCTCCAACGGAATCTTGGATCCCGGCAGCCGCACGCCGTGCACGATCTGATCCCGGAGCGGCTCGACAATAGGCTCCTTGATCCTGAGACGTTTCACGTGTCCGAGGTCCGGCTCGGTTGTAATGTGCTTGTATGATAACTTACAACTCTATTGCCGTCAAATACCCACTCTCGTTGTTTCCTGACCTCCTCTCGTGGGAGCCAGTCCCGATTGGATTTATTTAGGCTAGCGCATGCTACGATCAAGTAATATCAGAAAAAAGTCGAATTATTGGCTGGAATCCATCGATTTGCTAGATGTATTCCTGATTGAGGAACTCCACTCTCGATGAATGGGAAATCTTCGCGCCGTCGTTCCGTCGCCAGGCTTTGCGCCAGCGGCGGATCCATGCAATCGTTCTCAATCCACGTTCCGCTGCGCCATCGATCGGCCTCGGAAGCAGTTTGGAATCCAGCCGTTGGATAGTGGACGATTTTTTCCCGCAGGATGATTCGCGACAAGGACCTCGTGTCGCAAATGGGGATCCTGACGAACACGGCCGGGTCGTCCGGGCCGTCGGGCAAACGGCAGCCTGCCTGGTTGCACCGGGATACAGCTACTGCCAGGCAGGCCGGGATTGATAGCCTCGCTCGTGATAATCGAAGTAGTCAAAATCCGCCGGCCGGCGCGTTCCTGCGCCATCCTGGCAGCAGACACCCGCAAACGCGCCCGTGAAGTTGGGCAGGATAGGCGGCCCGGCCTCGTCGGAGACGATGCTGGCATCGAAAACCTGCGGCAAAGCATGCCAGGCCTGCCCGGGCAGCCGGTAGGAAAAAAACAGCCGCTCGAAATCCACATCCATGCGCAGCTCGATGTTCCCCGTGCCCGCCGGCAGCGGAATCGGCGCACTGAAACCGTCGCCCACATCCGTCACGCACGACATGACGTGCAGATGACGCCCGATCTCTCCGTCCTCCGTTAGGAACAGGTAATGAAACTTCGTGGCGTGGTAATACAGGATGAGACCGGCAGCCTGCTGAAAATGCTCCGGCTGGAATTCCATGCGCGTCGCGGCAGTGAAGCAGTGAGCCTGCTGCCGGCGGGCCACGAGCGCCTGCTCAAACTGGCTGCCCAGGGTTTCGCGGCCAAAAAGGCGCAGGAAGCCGGGGCGTTCCATAAGGGTCCAGAGTCGCTCGGGATAAGGCGAGCGCAGCCACTGAAAGTCGATGGGCAGTTCCGGCGAATCGAAGTCCTCGCGGACGGGCGGCGCGGGGAAGGGGTGCGCCGGCAGGTTTGGCGCAGGGACGCTGACCTGCGGCACGCCGTGGCCGTCGGCGGCGCGCAGCCATCCATCCGGCGACCAGATCATCTTCTGGATCGCCGTCTCCCGGCCCAGGACACAGCGGCCGCGATTGGGCAGCGGCCTGCCGCATAGATAGACCATGTAGGTTTCGCCGTCCTGCGTCTCCACGAGTGAGGCGTGCCCTGCGCGCTGCAACGCGCTGTCCGGCCGATCGCGCGCCGTCAGAACATAGGTGTCGGGATGCACCTCGTAGGGCCCGTCAATCTGCCGCGAGCGGGCCATCGTCACGGCATGGCCCCAGAACGTCCCGCCCTCGGCGACCATGAGATGATAGTGTCCGCCGCGCTTGTAGAGATGCGGCCCTTCGGTGAAGCCAATCGACGTGCCCCGGAAGATCAGACGCCGCCGGCCGATCAGTCTTCGTTCGCGCGGCGAGTATTCCTGCAGTACAATGCCGGCAAAACGATTCCGGGCCGCACGATGGTCCCAGAGCATGTTGAGCAGGTATTTGCGGCCATCCTCATCATGAAACAGCGACGCATCAAAGCCGCTGCTGTTCAGGTAGGTCGGTTCCGACCAGTCGCCGTCGATGCGCTCGGCCGTCACCAGGTAGTTGTGAAAGTCGCGCAGCGATGCATTGGCCGTGCCGCCGCCCGACGCCCGGCCATACCGTTTCACGTCGGTATAGACCAGGTGGAAGAGGCCGTCGGCGTAAGTCAGGCACGGCGCCCAGACGCCGCAGGAATCCGGATCACCCCGCATGTCCAGCTGGCTCGCCCGCCGCAGCGGTCGCGTCAGCAGCCGCCAGTGCACGAGGTCCTTTGAATGGTGAATCTGCACCCCGGGGTACCACTCGAAAGTGGACGTGGCAATATAGTAGTCATCTCCCACGCGGAGAATGGAAGGGTCGGGGTTGAAGCCGCGCAAAATCGGATTGGTGATGTTCACGTGGTCTTCCTCTCACGCACAACGGTCCACAGGACAATCGCACCGATGATGTCCAAGATGCTCAGGCACACGAAGAAAGGCGAGTAGCCGATTCGGGTCACCAGCGCTCCCACGGTCAACGTGAAGATCAGCACCCCGGCGTTGCCCATGGTTCCCGCCATGCCGGCCACGGTCGCCACCTCGCTCCGCCGGAAAAGATCCGACGACATCGTGATGACCGTCACCGACAGCGTCTGATGGGCAAAACCGGCCAGGCTGAAGAGCATGATCGCCACATACGGGTCATCGACTCGGCCGGCAAACGCCACACTGACCATCAGGCACACGCCCACCGAAAACGCGAGACGTCGTGCATTAATCAGGGATACGCCAGCATACTTCTGCAGTGTCGCGGCCACCAGCCCCCCGAAAACGCAGCCGAAATCCGCCGCCAGGAACGGCAGCCACGAAAACAGAGCGATCTTCTTGAGCTCCCAATGCCGCTCGCTCGCCAGATACAGCGGCAGCCAGAACGACAACGTGCCCCACGTGGGGTCTGCCAGAAAACGCGGGATGGCTATTCCCCAGAAGTTCCGCTGCCGGATGAGCTCCCGGACCGACGGCCGTCCTCCTTCGTTGAGAGCCTTCTCCTGCCCCGTTGCGATGTAATCCCGCTCTTTCTCCGACAGCCATCGATGCCGCGAGGGCGACTGATAGAATAGGAGCCACAAACACACCCACACCAAACCCAGCCCGCCGCTGATCACAAATGCGCTTTGCCAGTTCAAGTAAATGACCGCAAAGGCCACCAGCGGCCCCGCAAGCATCGATCCCGCCGACGCCCCGATATTGTAGATTCCCCCCGCAAAGCCCCGTTCTTGCGCTGTGAACCACTCCGCCGTCGCCTTCATCCCCGCCGGATTCGCCGATCCCTCCGCAAAGCCCATCAGCCCGCGCAGGAACGCCAGTCCCTTCCACGAACCCGCCAGCCCATGCGCCATGTTGATCAGGGACCATGCCGTGGCAAAGATCGCAAATCCGATCCTGAGCCCGACCACGTCCAGTACATACCCGCAGATCGGCTGCAGCATGATCATGATCTGAAACGCACCCGTGATCCACGAATACTGCGCTTCCGAGATGTGCAGCGAGTCTTTGAGGTGCACCTGGGCCACCGACAGCGTGTTGCGCGTCAGATAATTCAATACCGATCCCAGCATGATCAGGACGATCATCCACCAGCGCAGCCCGGGCAGCTTAAAGCCCGATGGCTTTTCAGCTTCCTTGATGGATTTCGGCTTCACCAACTCACCTCCTTCCGCAACTGGCTGGTTTTAACGCAAAGGCGCGAAGACGCAAAGCATCGCAGCACCCTTGCGGAAAGTGCTGCGTTGCAGGGTTTCCTTGCGCCTTTGCATCTTTGCGCCTTCGCGTTTGGTTACCCTCGCTGTTCGCGCTTGGGCAGATGCAGCAGGGGCAGCAGGACCGCCGCCATCAGCCCGCAGCCGGCGGCCACCAGCAGGAATGTCGGCCGGTTGAACGCCAACCCTACGCGCAGATTCGGACTCAGAAAATTCCCCATGAGGTTCCCCAGCGCATTGATGATGGCCAGTGACGCGGCGATTGCCGTCCCGGTAAGCAACTGCGGCGGAATCGCCCAGAACACCGCAAACGATGCAAACCAGCCGATCGCCGTCAGGGACAGTCCCGCCACCGTGAGCATCGTTCCGCTCATCCCGCCGGCGAGGCGCGGCGCCACCGCGGCCAGCGCCAGTCCCAGCGCCATCAGTCCGCACGCCGCCGCCGCATGGAACTTGCGCTCGTTGCGCCGGTCTGAGTGGCGCGCGATGGCCAGCATCGTGAGCGCCGCCGCCCCGAAGGGAACGGCCGAAAGCAGGCCCACGTACAGCGATACGACGTATTCGGGCGTCGGCGTCATCGCCGGCGCTGACGCCGCATTCCCCTGCGCGGCCACCGTGATGATACGCCCTTGCACCAGGGCGTCTTTTAGGATGTCGGGCGTGAAAAAATTCGCCGGGAAATACGCCCACACCATCAGGCTGTAGATCAGCGACAGAACCCAGGTGAAACGCGAGGCCAGCGCCTGGCGGAAGTCCGAAGCGCTGTGGCCCGCCACCTCCTGCTTCTCACGGGCCATGATGTCGATCAGCCGCGAACGTTCCCCGGACGACAGCCAGTGCGCATCCTCCGGTTTGTCGGTCATGTAGTACAGAACGATCACGCCCACGATGATCGACGGCACTCCTTCCAAGAAGAAGAGCCACTGCCACGCATGACCCGGCAGATGGAAGTAGTCAGCCAGCGCCAGGAGGCCTCCGCCCAGCGTGTTCACCAGCACCTGGGCGATGGCCTGCGACAGGAAAAACAGCGCTGACGCCCCTGCCCGATAACGATGCGGTATCCAGTACGAAAGATACAACAGCACGCCCGGGAAGAATCCCGCCTCCGCCAGCCCCAGCGACGCCCGCAGGATGTAATAGGCCCACGGCCCGCTGGTGAACATGAAGCAGGTCGAAACCATACCCCAGGTGATCATGATGCGGGCGATCCACCGCCGCGCGCCCACGCGCTGCTGAATCAGGTTGGATGGCACCTCGAAGAGGCAATACGGAATGAAGAAGAGGGCCACGCCGATGGCGTACACATTGTCGGTGAATCCCTGCACCGTCGCGATCATCGACGATTTGGCGATCGCGATATTGGCCCGATCGACGTAGTTGAGCAGGAAACACAGGATGCAGAACGGAATGATCCGCCGCAGCACCTTGCGGATCAGCTGGTGCGTTTCATCCTCCGCCGTGGCGTTGGCCGGCAGTTGTCCCGCAAAGAATCGCGACTCGCCCACTGCGTCCTCCAGCGATGGCGCCTATCGGCCGATCTTCATGCCGGAAATCTTCGCGTAGTATTTCGCCAGCCCGCTGTGGTCGTTCTGGCCGCAGCCGTCGGCGTGGAGCGTCTGCATCATCTCCATCACCTGGGCCGTCAGCGGCATGGGCGAGCCGACATTGTGCCCGGTTTCCAGCGCGTTGTTCAAATCCTTGATGTGCAGGTCGATCTTGAAGCCGGGGTTAAAGTTGCCTTCCAGAATCATCGGCACCTTTGCGTTCATCACGGTCGAACCCGCCAGGCCGCCCTTGATTGCCTCGAATACCCGCTTCGGGTCGACGTCCGCCTTCCTGGCCAGCGTGAACGCCTCGGCCACAGCCGCAATGTTGCACGCCACGATTACCTGGTTGGCCAGCTTGGTCGTGTTGCCCGCACCGATCGGGCCGCAATGAACGGCACTGGCTCCCATTTTCAGCAGGATGTCCTTTACCGAATGGAACACCGCCTCGTCGCCGCCGACCATGATGGAGAGGGTGCCGTCGATGGCCTTCGGCTCACCGCCGCTTACCGGGGCGTCAATCATCTTCACGCCCTTCTGCTCACATGCCTTGGCGATTTCCTGCGACGCCAGCGGGGCGATCGAACTCATGTCGATGAGAATCGTCCCCGCCTTGGCGCCTTCCAATACGCCGTCCGCTCCCAGCACCGCTTCCTTCACGTGCGGGGAGTTGGGCAGCATCGTGATGATGATCGGGCATCGCTCGGCCACCGCCTTCGCCGAGCCCGCCGCCCCGGCGCCTGCCGATGCCACCGCATCGACGTTCTGCCGGATGATGTCGTAGCACACCACTTCGTGGCCGGCTTTCAGGAGGTTTCTGGCCATAGGCTTGCCCATGATGCCCAGTCCGATGAATCCGATTTTCATGCCGTTCGTTCCTTTCAGAATACGGATAGGGTTGGATCGCTCGCGTCCCGGTGTGCCTGCCGGGAAAGCCCCACGGGTCGCGCGCGTTTCTACGGTTTGACGGTCACCAGTTTCCTTGCTTTATCTGCGATGTTGTCCGCCGTCAGGCCAAACGCCGCCTGAAGCTCCTCAGGATAATGCGCCGACTCGCCGAAGACGTCATTGATCGCCAGATAATCCATGGGCACCGCGCTGCGGCGCAGCGCCAGCGCCGTCGCCGAGGCCAGGCCGCCGATATAGCTGTGCTCCTCCGCTGTAATCACGCCCTTTATCCCTTGAGCCATTTTCGCGACGCCCTCGTAATCGAACGGCTTCATCGTCGAGATGCTCACCACCTTGGCGCTCAGGCCCGCCTCCTCCAGCAGCTCCGCGGCCGCCAGTGCCTTTTCCACCATCACGCCATGCGCCAGCAGCAGGATGTCCGTCCCCTCCCTGAGCACGCGGTGCTGGCCGATCTTGAACGTGTCCTCCTTGGTCAGCACGTCCAGCAAGGGATTCCGGTTCACCCGAATGTATACAGGCCCCGGGTGCGCCGCCGCCGCGCGCACCGCCAGGCGCATCTCCGCCGCATCGACAGGCGTGAGGATCGTCATGTTCGGGATCGCGCTCATGATCGCCACGTCCTCGATCGACTGGTGCGTCGAGCCGTCGCCGAAATCCGACAGCCCGCACGATGAGCCGCACACCTTCACATTCAGCTTGCCGATGGATATGGTCTGGCGAATCTGATCGTACGGCCGGCCCGTCGCGAAGACCGCAAACGTGCTGGCGAACGCGATCTTTCCGCTGACCGCCAGCCCCGCCGCCATGGACATCATGTTGGCTTCCGCGATGCCCATTTCAAAAAAGCGGTCCGGGAACGCATCCTGAAACAGCGCCGACATCGTCGACTTGCACAGGTCGGCATCGAGGACCACGATGCGCGGATCCTCCTTGCCGAGTTCGACAAGCGCCTCGCCGTAGGCCGTGCGTGGATTGCTATGGGTTGCCATCGATCAAGCCTCCGTCTCACGAAGCTGAAATTCCGCCAGGGCTGCGTCGGCTTCCTTAAGGCCCAGTTCGTACTGAGCCTGGGTCATTATCCCGTTGTGGAAAGCCGCCTGGTTCTCGGCAAACGAGAATCCCTTGCCCTTGATCGTGTGCGCGATGATTGCCGTGGGCCGCCCCTTGATTGTGTCGGCCGCATCGAGGGCCGCGATGATTTCCTCTAGGTTGTGACCATCAATCTCCAGCACGTGCCACCCGAAGGCCCGCCATTTCTCCGGCAGCGGATTGCTGTTCATCCGCTCGGCCACGCGGCCCATTGCCGAGATGCCATTCTGGTCGATGATCGCGACGAGATTGTCGATCTTCCTGCTTCCCGCGAACATCGCCGCCTCCCACACCTGCCCCTCGGCAAGTTCGCCGTCGCCGAGGATGCAGTAGACCTTGTTGTCCTTCCCGTCCAGTTTCATCGCCAGCGCCATGCCGTTGGAAATCGACAGCCCCTGCCCGAGCGACCCCGTATTGGCCTCGATCCCCGGCGTCCTGTGGATGTCCGGGTGGCCCTGCAGGATCGATCCGAGCTTCTTGAGTGTCACCAACTCCTCGGTCGGAAAATATCCGAGTTCCGCCAGCGCCGCATATTGGATAATCGCCGCGTGCCCCTTGCTCATCAGCAGCTTGTCACGCCCCTCCCATTTCGGGTTCCTGGGATCGTGCTTTATCTTGTGGCCATAGAGCACCGCGACGATGTCCGCGGCCGAGCACGAGCCCCCGATGTGCCCGGCCTGCCCTACGCCGACCATCAGAATGATGTCTCTGCGCATTTTGGCCGCCAGATGCCGGAGCTTGGTCACCTTCTCTTTGCCGATCATTTGCTCCTCCGAATCAGAACTTTGTGTCGTATTCCCACGGCGTTCCCCCTGCGAGGCACCCGCCATCCACGTGATAGGTTTGGCCCGTCATGTAGCTGGAGGCATTGGAACAGAGCATCAACACCATCCCGACGATTTCTTCCGGCAGGCCGGGCCGGCGCATCGCGATGCGCTCCCGCAGGTACGGGGCGCGCGTCGGATGGTTCCAGGTGACCTGGGTCAGTTCCGTCAGAATGTGACCGGGCGCCACCGCGTTGGCCTGAATGTTGAACTTCGCCCATTCGATCGCCATGGAGCGCGTCAACGCGGAGACCGCGCCCTTCGTCGCCCCATACACCGAAACACCCCCCAGCATCCCCTGCGCATTGTGCGAGCTGAAATTGATGATCTTGCCGCCGCCCTGCTTGATCATGTACGGCACGACCGCCTGTGTCATGAAGAACGTGCCCTTGAGGTTGACGTTCATGATGAAGTCATACGTCTTCTCCGCGACATCCAGGAACCCCTCACGCTTGTTCACGCCGGCGCAGTTGATCAGAATGTCGATCTTCCCGAATTCTGCCACCACCGCCTCGACACACTGGCGGATCGACGTCGCGTCCGTCAGTTCCACCTCGAACGCCCTGGCCTGGTAGCCTTTAGCTGTCAATTCCGCCACGATCTCCCGTGCCCGCCCGATGTTCACATCGCATACGGCGGTCTGCCCGCCCGCACCGCACAACCCCATTGCCAGCGCCTGGCCAATGCCCCCAGCACCGCCGGTAAGCAAAGCTGTCTTCGCTGCCAGTGAGAACTGCGTCTCCAGATAATTGCCGATGTCACTCATTTTCGTACCCGACCTGGATACCCGGCAGCACCAACGGACGCCACGTCCCTGTGCCCGCCGGGGAAAAGCGATTCTTACACAATCAAATGCTATTTTTCAAATCGAAGCCCACCCAAAAACAAATGTTCCCATCATGATGACGTTATGTGGTCGTCCAAAATGAAGAACTCCAACCATCGTTTCATTATCCATCCGCAGGAATCTCGGGAACGGTTTCTCCTAAGATTGGCTTTGTTCAAACAAGCCCATGCTACGGCCAAGAAATATCGAAGAAAAAGTCGCCTTTTTTGCTATAATCCATCGAATTGTTAGATGTATTATCCATTGATGAACACCACTCTCGATGAATGGGAAATCTTGCGCGCCGTCGTTCAGTTGGGCGGCTTTGCACCTGCAGCGGAGCAACTCCATCGCTCTCAATCCACGATCAGCTACGCAATCGCCCGGCTTCAGGAACGGCTTGGAATCAAGCTGTTGGAATTGAAAGGCAGAAAATCCCATTTGACTGAACTGGGTCGCGTGCTGCTCACCGACGCCGAACCCCATTTGGCCGGATTTCATCAGCTCGAACAGAGGGCTCGTTCACTCGCCTCAGGTGGAGAATCGGAGATTCGATTGTCCGTGGATAGCATCTTCCCGAATGAACGGCTCTTTGCAGCTCTCTTCGAATTCTCTCGGCGATTTCCCTATGTTCGCTCCATACTCCGGCAAGCAACGTTTCTCTCCGCGGACTCTGAGTTCTTGGCGAAGCATGCCCATCTCTGTGTTTCGGGACTGCCGTCACTCGAGTATTATGTCAAACCGATCCTGCGAATCAGGATGCTCGCGGTGGCCCGGGTGGGTCATCCACTCCACTCGCTTCTGCAGCCGCTGTCTCAGCTCGACCTGATTCAGCACACGATCGCGACTATCGAAGGAACGGCCCCTGGCGTCCCTCTGCGCCAACCACGCAGTCCTGCCCAACGTTTTTTGTCAGTCAACACCATAGAAGCCGCGATTGCTGCTGTTCGCAGCGGGCTCTGTTTCGGCTGGCTGCCCATTCACCGCATTCAGCCCTATTTGGATAGTGGAGAATTGCTACCGCTACATATGCCAGTCGGCGGCAGCAGAGAAGTTCGTCTCAACGTTGTCTGCAAGGATCTGAGCCCCCGCCTCCGAGAACTCAATGCCCTGGCTGAATTGCTCGGTATCAATCGCGATCTGGAATTGATTTAGTGCACTCGCCGAAAGCGATGGCAGCCATCCCTTCCTATCCTTGGCCGTCTTCCGCCTCCCCACTGCCTGCGATCGGCCGCCGTTCCGGAAAGTCCATCCGAGCCATAGGATGGGCTTTCCGTTAGCAGCAGATCTTCATCAGAACTGCAACCGCATTACGAGCTGGCCGTAGCGCTGGCTGAACATACCCGAAGTTGCACTCGAGAGGACGGTTGCCGAGTTGATGTAGCCGAAGCCGGAAGTCGGGACACCGTTGGCGTCCCTGGTCTGTGTGGATAACGGGTTGCCGCTCGACGGACCCTGCAAGACCAACCGGTTGAACACGTTGAAGAACTCCATGCGAACGGACAGGGTCACGCGCTCCTTCACTCGAAAATTCCTGCCGAGGCTGAGTTGTTCGTCCGGATGCCGCATGTCGCGATAGTCGTTGTAGTAAGCCGCCGAGTAACCGAACTGTCCGGCCGGCGCGTCGCTCCACGCCTTTGGATTGAGCACGAAGTCCTTCCTGGGATCGTAACAACTGTGGCAGTTCAAGTCCACCGTGTACAGAGGCTGACCCGGCACGCGGTTCATTCTGGTACCGCGAAAGAGCAACGAGTTCAGAGCGTTCTGGGCGCCAGGCACGCCGATCAGAAGGCCGCTGGCATAGCGGAGGATGCCGCCGAAAGTCCAGCCGCCGGTGGCCTCGCGCAGCCATCGGTTGCCCCCCAGCTTGGGGACAGTGTAGTTGAAGTTGACCACGAAGACGAACGGCTGGGATGAGCCGTCGAGGCCCTTCTGGGCCGGCCGGTTGAAGACGTCGTTAATAGGCCCCATCGTGGACAGCTCCTTCTGCCAGGTGAAGGCAGAAGTGAGCTCCAGCCCGCGCGAAAAGCGTTTGGAGACCTTCGCCTGCAACGAGTCGTACCAGGTATTTCCCAGCGGCGCCCAGCGGACGCCGAGACCGCCGAACTGCGGATATGGTCTGAGGCTCTGGGCCACCGTGTTCGCCTTGGAGTATGTGGCGTAGGGTATATTGCCGAATCCACGGTTGATGGCGGTGGCGGAATCCAGACGGGAGGTCAGCAGGGTACGGTCGGCCGCGTTGTTGATGTCAAGGCCGAAGGACTTCAAGCGCTCGATCGAAATCGCGTTCAGGTCGATCAGGCCGTTGGCCTCGAACCAGGCTCCGCGGTTGCCGACGTAGCTGGCCTCCACCACGAGGTCCTTCATGATCTCCCTCTGAACGCCGATGCTCCACTGGATCAGCCTCGGCGGCCGGCCGCCGTTCCGATCCGTCATGGCTCCGGGAGAGTCTATTTGACCGGTCCGTGGGCGGAGTCCGGGATCGAAGTTAGCCTGGTACAAGTCCGCAACGTTATACTGCATGCCGGTGCTTAGCACCACGGCAGGGTCGCCATAGGAGGTCGAGCTGAAGTTGAGGGTATTGTAGCCGACGCCTATGGATGGACCCATCCAACTGAAATCCGCCGTCCTGGAATAGGTGATGCCTCCGCCGGCCCGCAAGACCGTCTTGGAGTCGAGCCGGTAGGCGGCCCCGATTCTCGGTCCGAGGGCGTAGGGATAGGTCTGAGCGAATCGGCAGTTACAGCGTCCGGGCCCCCATCCCTCGTACGCGGTGGCACCCAGAAGGTTGCCGGCGGCCGGATTGGGAATGCTCGGATCGAAACCACTCACGCGGTCCCATAGCTCGTGCATGGCCGGTATATAGTCCCACCGCAGGCCGTAGTCCAGGGTCAGCTTGCTGGTGACCTTCCAGGTATCCTGCACGAATATAGACCATGCCTCCTTGCGATATTGCGGATCCGAGGCGTTAGAAATACTGGCACTGCCGGCCCGCCCAAGCAGAAAACTGGCATAGGCGAAGCCGATGCTCCCACCGCCGAGACTCATCCCCTGCGTGGAAGGGAGTGTGGTCTGCTGAGTGCTGAAACCGTAGCTCCCGTACGTGTTGTTACGGTTCCGATTGCTGTAGATGTCCCTATGCCATTCGGCGCCCGCTTTGTAAAAATGGTTGCTGCGGGCCCAGGTGAGGCTGACGTTCGCCGAGGGCTTGTCGGTGTAATACGCTTGTGCGTTCGTAATCCCCATGCCCAGGCTCATCCCGCCCAGGGATCCGCTGAGCCCGGTAATTCGCGGGAACCCGAGATCCACCGCCCCTTTCAGACCCAGCTCTCTGGCGGCATCATAGTTCAGCACTTCGTCAATTGCATTATCCGGCACCCTCTGCCGGACCACGCCCGCGCCCAGGTGCAACAGGAGCATGGGGGTTATGGAGTAGTCGTACGAGATGCGCACAGTGTGAGTGCGTGCAAGCCCTTTGCGCCACGCAGTGATGGGCGCCGGCAGCCCATCCGCGCCGTTGTTGCCGAAGATGGTGCGATAGTAGTGATCATAGAAGGAGATCTTGGAATTGGCGCCGAAGCTGTGGTCGATCTTGAAACTCGTGATCTCGTTCTCCCGCATCATCGAGCCGACTTGCTCGAAGTTGTTGGTCAGGCCCGGCCGCGTGGCCTTCGGGATGAGCGCCTGGATCCTGGCGGCGACCGGGTCAAACATGGACTGCGGGATCTGGTTGTTCGGGAACGGATCGCGAATCCGGTAGCCGCTCTGAATGCGCGTGGTGGTCGGGTCGTAGATGGCGTTTTCCATGATCGGACGGCCGATCTGGTCCGTGCCGAGCTGGCGCCCGGTCAGAATCGCACTGAAATCGCCGGTCCGGAAGGCGTCGGTGGGGACGGTCGCAAAGGTCCCCGAGTAGCGTTTCCGGTCGATATACTTTTCGTAGTTGACGAAGAAGAACGTACGGTCCCGCCCGTCATAGAGTTTGGGGATGTAGACCGGGCCGCCCAGGTTGGCGCCGTAATCGTGCTTCCGGACCCTGGGTCGGATGTGGCCGCCTTTCCCGTTGTCCGTGAAGGGAAGACCCGCCCCAAACGCCTCGTTCAGCAGGTACTCATATCCGCCGCCGTGCAGGGCGTTGGACCCGCTCCGGGTTGTGAAGTTGAACAGTCCGCCGCCCGCCTGCCCGTACTCGGCAGAAAAGTTGCTGGTTTGCACCGTGATTTCCTGCAGGGCATCGACAGAGGGCGCAACCATATCCGAGTTGTCCGGGCCCATTGGCATGGTAAGGTCCTGACCTTCGAGCAGAACTCCGAAAGTCCAGGCTGGAGCGCCGTTCACCTTGATGGTATTCCGTCCTTCGATCTTGGCGCCCGGCAGGGTCTGCACGAAAGTGAACGGATCGCGCAGACTACCCGGCCCCCGCGCACCGAAGTTCAGCGGCAGGGAGTCAATGGTCTGAGCGCTGATGATGTGGCTCAGTTCGGCTCCCTCCGTACGGAGCAAAGACGCGTCCGCCGTCACGGTCACCGAATCCGAGGGCGAGCCGACCTTGAGTACCACGTCAACCCGCACTGTCGTGGCAACCAGGGCGTGGATTCCCTGCTGCACGTACTTGCTGAACCCGGGCGCCGCCACACTCAACTCGTATGTGCCCGCCGGCAACTGCGCGATAGCATAGTTGCCAGTTGCCGTGGTGACGGTTTGATACTGCAGCCCCGTCTCCTGATTCCGCAAAGTGACGGCGGCATTCGGAACCACAGCACCGGAAGGATCGGATATGGTGCCGCTTATGGTCCCCCGATCGCCCTGTGCGAATGCGGAGCCCAAGAAAAGCAGCAGACAGATAACAATCCCCAACAACCGCATGATTCCTCCTTTGGCTTCACGGTACAACACCCGCCTAAACAAGTACTCTAAGCACCCTTCCGGGCGCTTTCCCAAGGATAGGAAGGACTGGCTGCCGTAGCGCAGTTGTTCCTTCGGCAAATTCCTTCCCCTCAGTTGCTGACAGTGGCTTCCTAGGCCCTCCGACGGAATTTGGGATCCCGATGGCCGCATGCCCCGCACGATCTGATCCCGAAGCTGCTCGTCGATCTGCTTACTGATCTTGGCGCGCTTCGCGAGTGAGAGGTCTGGCTCGGTTGTCAGTAATTTGTACGATAACTTACATGTTTGTCACTGTCATCAAAGAAATGGTTCTATTAGTCGGCTGGAGTCCATCGAAATATTAGATGTATTCCCGATTCACAGCGCACTTCTGGAACGTCTGCGACCCGACTGCAGCCGGATTTCACTCCGGGCCCGCTGTCATGATGGCCGCGAGCTCTGAATACGGGCTGGTTCAGGGACAACCCTGTCGATTGAAACAGCCGGCGACTGGTTGCCGGTCTATTTGGTTGCAGCCGCCTGCTGCACCTTCACCGGATTGGTTTGTCCCAGTGCATTCAGGTGGTGCTGCCGTTTTCTGTGGTCCCGTGCGATCCGCCGAAGCTGTATACGCAGATCTGTTGCCGTCATACCTTCATGAAACAACCTTGCGGATAGTTACATGGCGGCGGAGCTGCGCCAAAATGCGGCATTCCTCTCTGCCGTTCTGGTATACAATGCAAGAGAGTTAAAATCGACCTCTGGTAGTCGGTATATTGCATCGTATCAGATCAAGAGCAGGGAACGGGGAGGCCAAAGTTTGGCCTTCGGTTCGGCTTTCCGTGTCGTGGATGCTCATAAGAAAGGAGTTGCCGTAAGGACCTGAGAATCGACCTCGCCGGCAAAGGCATGCTGCGTCGCATGGCGCCGCAGACCCTCACTGCCACTGCGGTCGTCGGACAGGAGCCGGGCGTCAGGATCGAAGAACAATCCGTCAATCAGGTTCCCACGAACTCGACGTTCGCCCCGTTCAGCGTGAACATCTATCCATTCCCGGTACAATGATGACGGCATCTGTCCATTGAGCTTGTGAATCTTTTCCATCCTGCGCTATAAGGAGCTTATGAACCGACGCATCCTGCTTGTCACCGGCGACGCCGGAGAATCGTACGAGACGCTTTACGCCGTGCACCGTTTCCGAGAGGCAGGCGATACTGTGGCGATTGCCGCGCCTGCGCGCCGCCGCCTGCATCTGGTAATGCACGACTTCGAGCCGGGCTGGGATACCTATATCGAGCGCCCCGGTTACGGCGTTGACGCAACCCTCGCTTTTTCCGATGCGCGAGTCCAGGACTTCAACGCCGTCCTGCTGCTGGGCGGGCGCGCACCCGAGTACCTGCGCCACGACGAGAAGTTGCTGGAGCTGGTGCGTGCTTTTGATGCTTCGGAAAAATGGGTCTTCGCGATTTGCCACGGCATTCAGGTCCTGGTAGCGGCGGGATTGGTCCGGGATCGCTGCGTTACCTGTTATGAGAATGTGCGCTTCGAGGTGACGCAGGCCGGGGGCACCTGGGATCCGCGCCAGGCCGTGCGTGACGGGCACATCATCACTGCGCAGACCTGGCAGTCGCATCCGGACTTCTACCGCCTGGTCTTCGCCGCTCTGGAGGAATAAGTGGTACTCGCGCCCGACTCGGCGGCCTATCTGGCGGAGGTCGCTCGCCTGAACCTGCCGGCGCGAACGATCGACGAGATCCGAGCACGCTATCATCGCCTGTGCGCGCATTTCGCGCCGCCGCGTCTGGAGGTGGCGAGCGTCATCGACGGCACCGGCAGTCGCCTGTACGCGAACAGCGATCGGGCACCCGTGCTGGTCTGGTTTCATGGCGGGCGCATGATTTCGGGCGATCTTGAAACGCACGACGCGGTTTGCCGGCAGCTGGTGCATGCCAGCGGCTGGCGTGTACTGGCGGTCGACTACCGCCTCGCTCCGGAGCATCCATATCCGGCTGCCTTCGAAGACGGCGCCCTTGCGATGCGGGCTGCACACTCACTGTCGTCCACCGTGGCGGTGGGCGGCGACAGCGCGGGCGCCATTCTGGCCATCGATGCCGCCCGGCGCGGAGCTGCCGCCATGGTTCTTGTCTACCCGATGATCGATGCCACGCTCTCCTGTCCGTCGCACGCCGAATTCCGCATCGGGCCCGGCCCGTCGAGCGGGGACATGCGCTTCGGCTACGACCTGTGGCTGCCGCCCGGCACGGACCGGCGCGACCCGCGCATCTCTCCTTTGTTCGATACCAACCTTGCCGTGCTGCCGCGCGCTTTCGTCGCGGTCAGCGGCATCGATTCTCTGCGCGACGAAGGCATGCAGTTCGCGCAGAAACTTCCTTCCGCGACACTCGTTTGCTATGAAGGCGAAGTGCATGGCTTCATCGCATACGCGGCCCGCTTTCTGGCTGCGGGTGATGTCGTCGGGCGCATCGCAGCATTTCTGCGCACCGCCGTTCCGACCTCTGCATTCGCTGCATAACTCGAGTTCGATGCCTTCGGGGAACCTCGTGGTCCGCGAAAACCGGCCGATTTTGCTCTCATCTCGTGATCCAACGCGGATGATTTCCGAAAAGCGAACCATAATCCGCGCCCGGTTCTCAACGACAATCGCTCCACCGATGTGGGTGTGATTTCCGCGGGAGTCGGTTCAGCGGCAAACCTGTCCGTCGAAGGAACAGACGCCGGCGATGACGGACAGCACGCGAGCCTAACCTGGTGGATTTATCCGGAAACGGAAAACATCAGAGGGGCATCGTTGACTCAAACGAACGGGTTGAACACTGAAGTGGTTTTGCCGCCGGCGAAACGTCATAGCTAGCGGAACAGGCGCGGCGCGAAGTCGTTCAGGCACCGGCGCTCGGTCCTCACCATTCCGCGACAGAGCCGTCAGTATGGAAAACACGCGCCATTGGCCTCGTGCCGCCAAACGGGTACTTCTTCAGCGCGTCTTCACTCAATTCGAAGCCCAGGCCCGGCTTGTCCGACAGAGGGAATCTCCCGTTCACCATCCGCATCGCCGGGAAGCCGAGCCACTCTTCCCAGACTTTCTCCTGAGGGCCCGGCGCCACTCCGCTGCAGACTTCCTGCACGACGAAGTTCGGCATGGCAGCATCCACATGAATCGTGGCCAGCCCGCCGATCGGCCCTTCGCAATTGTGCGGAGCCATGGAAATCCCGGAAGCTGCCGCCACGGCACCGATTTTCCAGATTGCCGTGATCCCGCCGGCATGATTGATGTCGGGCTGCAGAATATCCACGATTCCCATCTCGATCAGCTCCCGGAAACCGTAGGAGGCCACGAGGCGCTCCCCGGTCGCGATCGGGGTAGTGCAGCGCTTCGAGATCCTCGCCAAGGCCCGGATGTTTTCCGGAGGGCACAACTCCTCGACGAACAGGAGATTCAGCGGATCGATTTCCTTGACGATAATCGAAGCAACCGACGGGCTGGTCTTCGCATGGAAATCGACCGCAATGTCGATGTCCGGGCCGATCGCTTCCCGGATCATCTCCAGCGATTTCACCGCGCGGTCAATCTGGGCGTGGGTTTCGATCCACTCAAAGGTGTTCCCCGCAGGGCCCGTCTTAAAACAGGTAATCCCGTCCTGAACCGCGGTTGCGCGCAGTTTGACCAGCTGGTCCCTCGTGCGCGCCTGCGCATGGTAATAACCGCGGACGCCGAGCGGGTCGACCGGTCCCCCCAGCAGCTTGTACACAGGCATGCCCAAGATTTTTCCCCGCAGATCCCAGAGCGCCTGATCAATGCCGGAAATTGCGGATCCCATGACCGGACCCGCACGGTAGAAGCTGTGCACGTACATCGACTGCCAGTGGTGCTCCACCTGGATGGGATCGCTTCCGATGAGGAAATCACGGAAATCGTTCACGCAGGCCATGGCCGCTCCCGCTTTGCCTTCGAGCGTTGCTTCGCCCCAGCCGACTACGCCCGCGTTTGTCTCCAGCTTCACAAAAACATAGGGCCGGTCGGAATTGGGTGTCAGGGAGACGCCCAAAGTTTTTACATTGGTGATCCTGACCTTCGAGAGGATACGGTCGTATTGACCTGTCTGCCAGGGAGTGCCGAATGGGGGTGCAGCCGCACCCTCAACGCCTGGAATGCCGCATGGGCAATCGTCGGTCCAGAGCCTTCGGCCGGCCAGCGCGGCTGCCACACTTCCCACGAATTCTCGCCGCCTCATGACGCGCTCTCCTTGTATTTTTCAAGGTTCCGTTCGTTCACAGTGACGCCCAGGCCGGGACCTGCCGGCAGCTCCAAAAACCCGTTCCTGGGCGCTTCGAGGGACGCGCCGCACAGCTCCTCCCTCATTCGCTGGTCCGCTGCGGCCCAGGGAATCTGCTGGATAAAGAAGTTCGGAATCGATGCGGCAAGCTGCAAAGCCGCGGCGGTCGCGATCGGACCGCCGTAATGCGTCGGAGCCACGGCGACGTAATAGGTTTCTGCAATGGCAGCCATTCTGCGAATTTGAGAAATGCCGTTCCTGCCGATATCGGGCCGGATGACGTCCACTGCGTCCTCTCGCAGCAAATCCTGGATTTCGCTGCCATCGCACGCATGGCGCCCGATGCCGATCGGCGTCACGTTTTCGGCGGCAATCTTCTTGATGGCTCCCGCATTTGCCGGCGGACAGGGCTCGTCAAACCAGAGAACGTGAAAACGCTCGATTCCGGCGCTGATCATCTGTGCGTCGCCCGGTGTCAGCCGGTTACCCCCATCCAGAACGAAGTCGGTGCCGTCGCCGCCCGCTTTGCGGAGTGTTTCGAGCCGCTTCCGCGTTGCCAGAAGGTAGGCTTGGCCCTGATTACGATTAGTCGTTTCCGGCACGGGAACAATGAAAGCTCGAAATCCCGCCTCCTGGGCCCGCTTCATGGAATCGACCAGCGCCGCATCGGAATTTCCTTCCAGTGTCGTGAGCGCACGGGCCTTGGACCGCGTGGGCCCGCCCAACAACTGATAGACAGGAATCCCGGCCGCCTTGCCCACAGCATCGAGCATTGCGATGTTCAAAGCGGCGCGTGCCGAGGGCAACGCAGCGAGCAGAGGAGCGGTCACTTCAAAAGCGGTGGCCGGCCTGCCGCTGATCAACTTCCGGGCCCCCTCAAATTCCGCGCGGGATAGAGCAGTACATTCGCCATACCCCGAGATTCCGGATCTGGTCCGGATGCCAAGAATGGTGTAAACACGGCCCGATCCGGGCTCACGCAGATTCCACGCGACTGCCTCCCGTATCTCCATGTCGCTTGCGGAACCGCCGGCCACGATAGCCCGCGCCTGAAGAATGGGAAGCAACCTTGCGCTCCGAAGACGGATGTTCGCCGGCATGCTCTTCCTCCCTGCCCCAAACAGCGAGCTTGATGACGGGCAGCATGATACGCCGAAAAAACGGCCGGAGCCACAAAGGATGAAATATGGTCCCGGCAGGGCGAATCCGGCGCTCCTGGCTGGAGCATCACAACACCTCGATGATCTTTCTCCCCGCCGCTTCGCAACTCGGCCTGGAAATATCCACTCAGCTACCGTCGTGGTTCAGCCTTTTATCAAAGGGGAGGGCAGTGCCGCAGGTGCAACTTCCCGACCGCAGCCAATCCTTCCTATCCCTCAAACCTCTCGACCAGTAGCGGATATAGTGCTGACACAACCACTGACAGTGATGGCAACTATCGATTTGAGGGGTTTCCGCAGGCACAGATTCAATTCAAGGTGACTCCCCCTGCGGAATCGCCGTATTATGGCGCGCCGGCGATCTTCAATATCACCAGGGAAGGTCAAAACGCTCTTCGAGCCGATATTTATATTACTCAATTGAAGGAGGCGATCGTTAAAAAGGAAAGAACAGAACAGCGGGACAAAGAAGCCCTCTGGAGATCTAAGATCCCCCCAGAACTCAAGTAACAAAATCCGTTTCGAATGGAGTTTTATTAATAAATATGGCAGGAGCCGATACAGAAAATCCATGAGGCTGCCGAGACCGCTCACGAAGGGATGGATAGGATTGGCTGCCTGCTTCGGCTGTTCCTCCGCGAGGCGCGCCTGCCTGGTCCCCTTCTCAGGCTTCTAACCCGGTTTATTCATCACTCGGCTTGAAAGTGGGTCCCAAGCGGTGTTTCTGGTGTTTTGGTGGTAGCGACCCGGCCGCGTACACCTGAATGTGGCAAGGCGGTCTGCATGGGATTGATTTAGGAGGGTCAGGGCGCG
>Ga0316620_10000251_pt1 | contig 21391 bp, 18 predicted proteins | sample OWC_Aug_M1_C1_D5_FD_207651 | JGI IMG/M metagenome (GOLD analysis project Ga0316620, IMG submission 207651) | Wetland soil microbial communities from Old Woman Creek delta, Ohio, United States - OWC_Aug_M1_C1_D5_B | ecosystem: Environmental > Terrestrial > Soil > Wetlands | place: USA: Ohio...
CTCGATCAGGAACAGCACGCTCAGGTTGGGCAGCCCGTTCTCGGCGCCGATCACGAAGTCCGGACCGCTGTCGGCCGGGTGGACCCAGATGCCCGCGTCGGTGCCGGCCCACACCCGGTTGCGGGAGTCCACCGCCACCGTCCACACCCGCTGGTGGGGCAGCCCCTGCTCGAGGGAGTAGGGGGTGAAGCGAGCGCCGTCGAAGCTAGCCACGCCGCCGTTGTGGGAGCCGATCCAGAGGACGCCGTTGCGGTCCCGGGCGAGGCCGCGGAGGTTGCTGTCGGCGAGGCCTTCGGCCTTGCCCCAGGTGCGCCATCTGCGGCCGTCGAAGTGGGCGACGCCATCCCTGGTCGCGGCCCACACCGATCCGTCCTCCTCCACCAGGAGGACCCTGGCGTAGTGGTCGGGGAGGCCCTCCTGACTCGTCCACACGCGCTGCGGTCCGCTGGCCGGGCGGTGGACGATGCCGCCCGAGGTGGCGATCCACATGCCACCGCGGCGGTCGGTTTCGAGGTCGAGCACGCGACCCTCGGGCAGGTCCACGCCCGGGCGCAGGCGCAGCCAGCGACCGTCGTGGCACCAGCGCAGCACGCCGACGTCCTCGGTGGCCATCCACATGCAGCCCTGCTCGTCCTCCAGGAATCCCCAGACCGCGAACGCCGGGAAGCCGGAGGTGCGGTCGAACACGGCAAAGGCGTGCGGCCGGAGCTGGTACAGGCCGCCGCTCCAGGGGCTGATCCAGAGGTTGCCCTCGCGATCCTCGTACAGCGACCGGATCTCCATCTCCGGGTCGGTGGCATGCAGGGGTTGGCGGTCGCTGCTTCCGTCCGGGAAGACCCGCCGCAGCCCGTCTGAGGCGCCGACCCAGACGCCGCCCTCGCGCGCCGGCAGGAGGGTGCGGACGCTGACCCCGTCGAGCTCGAAGCGCTGGTCGACGCCGGCGGGCGAGACGTGGAGGATGGTGCCTTTCGCGTCGGCGACCCAAACTCCGCTCAAGGTGCGAGCCACGGCCACTGGCGCGGTTCCGGTGAGGCCGGTTGGCACCTCCACTAGCTGTCCCGCGGTCGTTCCCCCGAGGAGGTAGACCGCGTCGGCGAGGATGGCAGGACCGGTCCACCCCCGAGCCGGACCGTCGCCCGACTCGGGCACGTCGATGGCCGTCACCGGCGCGTCGAGAATCTGCTCGGCGCGATCCGGGGTCCAGCGGTAGAGACCCTTGCCCGTGCCGACCAGGAGCGTGCCGTCGTCGAGACGGCAGAGGCCGGTGACGGTGGTCGGCTGCCCGGCTTCGGGCCCTGGCCAGCTCGAGAATCCGTTGCCGTCCCAGCGGCCGATGGCGCCGGTGTCGGTGCCGAACCAGAGCCCACCGCTGGCGTCTGCCGCGACCGCCGTGACGGTGTTGTCGGGCAGGCCCTCGGTCATGGTGGAGGTGTCGAAGCGGTGGCCGTTGTAACGCGAGAGACCGCCCTGGGTCGCCACCCACAGATAGCCGTAGGTGTCCTGGGTGATGGCCATGACCTGGGACTGGGCGAGACCTTCGTGGACCCCGAAGAAGCGCATCGGCACCCACTGGGCCGAAGCTGTTGCAGCCGTGAGCAGGTTGAGGACCACCAGCCCGAGGACGGACCCAGCGCGTGGCCGTGGCAGGCAGATGTGCCACATCTCGAGCTGAGTATTGCACAGCCCCGCACGAGCCCGCAGCGAGCGGGCCGAGGCGCCAGGCGGGCCCTGGTCAGGCGGCTCCGTCCCGCGATGGGGCTCACGCTTCCGCCGGACTGCCGAGGGACAGAGGAATGGCGCGACCGTCGGACCGGTTGGCACGTGTCATGGAGATCCTCTCTCGGCAGGGCCGTCTGCGGCGCGGGTGCCGGCTGGAGGATCTTCGCAGCCCGGCATGAGCATGGTCGAACGACGAACGGCGACGGCGTCCAGACGGAGGCGGAGCATGAACGTGAAGGCATATGCGGCGATTGCGGTCCTGGTCCTGGCGGCCGGCGCGTCCGGCGCCCAGGAGACCACGCGCTTCCTGGCCGGGGCGGCGAGCGTAGAGGGAGTCAACAGCACCTTCTGGGTGACCGACGCGCGGGTGTTCAACCCCGACCCCGAGATCGCGATCACCGTGAACCTCGCCTTTCTCGAAAGCGACACCGACAACTCCGGCGCGGCGGAGCTGTCGATCACCGTCCAGCCCCGGCAGGCGGTCGCCCTCGACGACCTGGTGGCGTCGCTCTTCGCGACCTCGGGCGCCGGCGGCGTGCGGCTGCGCTCGAGCATGCCCTTCCTGGCCGCGTCGCGGACCTACAACACCGGCGACGGTTCGTCCGGGACCTTCGGTCAGTTCATCCCCGGGCTGAGCCCCGATCAGGCTCTGCAGCAGGGGATCCTGCTGCAGGTGGCCAACGACCCGATTCCGAGCGGGTTCCGCTCCAACGTCGGCTTCGTCAACCCGGGACAGAGCGCGGTCGAGGTCACGGTCAGGGTATTCGACGCCGACACGGCGACGCTGCTCGGCGAGGGCTCGCGGACCTTGCCGCCGCTCGCCTTCTCCCAGATCAACAACGTTTTCGCCTTCGTCGGGGCGACTGCGGTCGTGGCCCGCAACGCCACCGTGGAGCTCGTCGCCGACGGGCCGGTGCTGGCCTACGCCTCGGTGGTGGACAACACCTCGGGCGACCCGTTCTTCGTGCTGCCGGAGGCGGACTCGGGCACCCCGAGCGGGAGCAACAACCCACCCGAGGGGACGATCCTCGAGCCCGCCGGCGCCGTGACCGTCGCGGTCGGGCAGGCGGTCGGCTTCACCGCCGCGGTCAGCGACCCCGACGGCGACCAGGTGACCGGGCTGGAGTGGGACTTCGGCGACGGCATCAGCGCCAGCGGGCTGAGCGTGAGCCACACCTATGCCGCGACGGGCTCGTACTCCGTGACCTTCACGGCCACCGACGAGCACGGCCTCGACGACCCCACCCCCGCCTCGCGCGCGGTCACCGTGACCGAGGCCGCGGCCACCTTCAGCGAGGTCCAGCAGCAGATCTTCAACACCTCGTGCGCCTTTTCCGGCTGCCATGGCCAGGGCAGCGCCTCCTCCGGGATGAACCTCGACCCGGGCTCGGCCTGGAGCGAAATCGTCGATGTACCGTCGGTGGAGCGGCCGGCCCTCGATCGCGTCGAGCCCTCTGCGCCGGACAGTAGCTACCTGTGGCTCAAGGTGATGGGCGATCCCTCGATCTCGGGCTCGCAAATGCCGCGCGGCGGTCCCCCCCTGACCCAGGACAAGCTCGACCTGCTGCGCTCCTGGATCGAGGCCGGGGCTCAGAACAACTAGGTGCGGGCGACCACCATGACGGCACTACGTCGCACCCTCCGGCGACTCGTTCTGGCCCTGGTCGCTGCGACCGCGGCCGCGCGCGGCGTCCTCGCCCACGCAGGGGAGGACGAGACCGAGAGGCTGCGCTTTGACCGCCCCGAGGCGTGGGCCATGCAGTACTTCGCCTCCGCCTCCATCCTGACCGGGCTGGGCCCTCCCTCCACGCGTGATCCCTGGTCGCTGGACCTGGCGCTGGAGATGGGGTGGCTGCCGCACCTCGACCAGGAGCAGCGCCGGGTCGGCTTCAACGGGACCAAGGTCGAGGACCTCAACCGGCTCCCGGTCCTGGTCCGGCCACGGCTCACGGTCGGCCTCCCGGCTCGCTTCTCCCTCGACCTCAGCTGGGTGCCGCCGGTCGAGGCCGAGGGGGTCAAGTCCAACCTGGTCGCGGCCGCCCTGGAGCGGCCGTTGGTGGAGCGTGGGCGGTGGGTCCTGGGCCTGCGCGCCCTCGGCCAGGTGGGCGAGATCAAGGGCGACTTGACCTGCTCGGAGGAGGATGCCAGTCATCCCCCCGGCTCGCCGGAGAACGAGTTCGGATGCCAGGAGCCGTCACGGGACGTCGTCGGCCTCGACTACGCGGGCCTGGCCGTGACCGGTGGGGTCGATCTGTCGGCGTCCGGCAGGTCGAGCTTCTACTACGCTGCCGGAGCCAGCTACCTCGACCTGGAGTTCCAGGTCGACGCGATGACTTACGACATGCATGACCACACCCTGCTCCTGGCCGAGGGCTGGACCTACTGGGCCAGCGCCGGCGTGAGCTGGCGGGCTGGGGAGCGGACCACAATCGCGGCCGAGACCTTCTACTCCCCGCTCGAGGTCCGGCGCGGTGCCGGCGCGCCGGTGGAGCACGACGACTTCTTCAACCTGCGGCTCATGCTCGGCTATCGTCTGCGATGAGGGTGCCACGTATCATACTGTGGCAACTGAGGAGGCGGCTCATGCTTCGTGAGAACCTGACCGTCGCACAACGCCTCAATGTGATATGTGGCACACTGTTCCTCTTCCTCGCGGCCGGCGCCCTGACGGCGTCGGCCGCCGAGCGGGTGCTGACCCTCGACCCGCAGAAGACCGAGGTCCGCTTCACCCTCGGCGCGACCCTGCACACGGTCCACGGCACCCTGCGCCTGGCCGAGGGGCGTGTCCAGGTCGATGATCAGACCGGTAGCGTCTCGGGCCGGGTGGTGGTGGACGCCAGGAGCGGCGACACCGGCAACGAGTCCAGGGACCGCAAGATGCACGAGGAGGTCCTGCGCAGCGCGAGCTTCCCCGAGATCGTGTTGACCCTCGACCGCGTCGAGGGCGCGCTGGTCAGCGACGGTGCGACCGACCTGACCCTGGTCGGCAGGCTGCGCCTGCTCGGCGCCGAGCACGCGGTCCGGATCCCGGCCCGGATCGAGATCGCGGGCGACCGCGTGCGGACCCATTTCGAGCTTGAGGTACCATACGTGGCATGGGGCCTCAAGGACCCGAGCGTGTTCCTGCTGCGGGTCGAACAGGTGGTGCGGGTGGCGGTGGAGGCGACCGGAGCCCTGTCCGACCCGGACCTGAGCAGCGGCGGTTGACGCGGCGCGCCAGCCCGCGCCGGGCCCCGCGGGGTCGCCTGTCCTCAGCCACGGCGCTTTGCGGGTTGCGGCTGGCGTCGGCCTCGCGGCGGTTGCGATCCACCGTTGCCGGGTACGGTCGGTAGAGGTGGGAACCGCGGTGGGCTCACGGATGCTGTTCACCCTGCTGGTCGGCGCGGTGGCGGTGCAGCGCCTGGCCGAGCTGGGCCTCTCGGCGCGCCACGTGCGCCTGGCGCGGGCCCGCGGCGGGGTCGAGGTAGGGGCCGGGCACTACCCGTGGATGGTCCTCCTGCACAGCGTTTTCCTCGCCTCGTGCCTGCTCGAGGTGTGGCTGCTCGGGCGTCCGCCGCTGCCCGTGCTCGCCGGCGCGGCGCTGCTCGTGATGCTGGTCGCCACGATCCTGCGCTACTGGGCGATCACCACCCTCGGCGAGCGCTGGACCACGCGCGTGATCTGCTTCCCGAGCCTGCCGCGGGTCACGAGCGGCCCCTACCGCTGGCTGCGCCACCCCAACTACCTGGCGGTAGGGCTGGAGGTCATCGCCTTGCCCCTGGTCCACAGCGCGTGGATCACGGCGGTCGTCTTCAGCCTGGCCAATGCGGCCCTGCTGCGGATCCGCATCCGAGTCGAGGAGGCGGCCCTGGCCAGCTACTGCGGCGGGGCGACGACAGCGGGGGAGCCGTGACCGAAGCCGAGATCCTCGACGGCATCGCCGACGTGGCCCGTCGCCATGTCGGCTGGGAGGGCACTCTGCGGCCCGAGCAGAGCCTGGTCGAAGACCTCGGGCTGGACTCGCTCAAGCTGCTGACCCTGGCGGTGGAGGTCGAGAACCGTTTCCGGGTCCGCCTCGACGACGAGGCCATCGTCACGGTCGACGACCTGGTGGCGGCGATCCAAGCGCAGCGCTGAGATCGAGGGCTCAGCCCTCGGCGGCGAGCGACTCCTTCATCTTGGCCAGCAGCTGCTTGGCGTCGCTCGGCGACAACGACCCGGGCTTCCAGCCGATGCCGAGGCCGGCGTCGTCGAAGCGCGGGATGATGTGGAAGTGCACGTGCATCACCACCTGGTGGGCGTCGGTCCCGTTGTTCTGGAGGAGGTTGTAGGCCTGAGCGCCGCTCGCCCGCATGACCGCCCGGCAGAGGCGGGGCAGGACGCGCCCGATGGCGGCCGCGGTCTCGTCGCTGAGCTCGTGGAGGAAGGCCCTGCGCTCCTTGGGGATGATCAGGGTGTGGCCGCGGCTCAGGGGCCCGACGTCGAGGAACGCCAGCACGTGCTCGTCCTCGTATACGCGGTAGCAGGGGATTTCGCCGGACAGGATCTTGTCGAAGATCGAACCTGGTGCGCTCATGCGGGTAGTATAGCCGGCGGGAGAGCACCGTGCGGTCGTACCTCGAATGCGTTCCCTGCTTCTTCGCCCAGGCGGTCCGGTCCGGCCGCACCGTCGGCCTCGACGAGGGGGCGATCCGTGACCTGCTCGAGCACATCGGCAATCGGATCGGCGAGCTCGACCCGTCGCTGCCGCCGCCGCAGAACGCGCGCCTGCTCTACGACCGCCTGGCCGAGCTCGCCGGTCGTGACGACCCCTTCGCCGAGGCCAAAGCCCGCCACACCGAGCTCGCCCTGCGGCTGGTGCCGACCATGCGCGAGTGGATGGCCGGGGTGGAGGATCGCTTCGACGGCGCGCTGCGCCTGGCCGCGGCCGGCAACATCATCGACCTCGGCGCGACGGCCGAGGTCGAGGACCTGGCCGGAGCCCTCCTGCGCGCGCTCGACGCGGCCCGGCCGCGCTGGGACGTGGCCCCCTTGCGCCAGGCCCTTTCCACAGCCCGCCGCCTGCTCGTGCTCGGCGACAACGCCGGCGAGACGGTCTTCGACCGGGTGCTGCTCGAGGTCGTCACCGAGACCTGGCCCGGGATCGAGCTCGCCTACGCCGTGCGCAGTCGGCCGATCATCAACGACGCCACTGTCGCCGATGCCCGGGCGGCAGGGCTCGACCGGGTGGCCACGATCGTCCCCACCGGCTCCGACCTGCCCGGTATCGTGCTCGACCGCTGCTCGCCCGAGCTGCGCGAGCGGTTCGACGCCGCCGACGTGGTCCTGGCCAAGGGCCAGGGCAACTACGAGACCCTGGGCGAGGCCGGGCGCGAGCTCTTCTTCGTGCTCACCGTCAAGTGCGGGGTCGTCGCTCGCGACCTCGGCCTGCCGCGCGGCGCCTCGGTTTTGCTGCACCACCAGGGGGGACCCTCGGTGGTGAGTCCCTGATGCGTGCGAGGCGTGAGCTACCCGATCATGTCCTCCAGCGTGTCCTCGACCAGGCCGCGGATCAGGGGCACCTTGTAGGCGTTGTGCGCGAGCGGCTCGGCGCCCTCGACCGCGGCGGTGGCGGCGGCGGCGATCGAGGTGGCGTCGAGGTGGCGCCCCTCGAGGGCGAGCTCGGCGGCGCGCGCCCGCCACGGCACCGGCGCCACGCCCGAGAGGACGATCCGAGCGGACGCGATCGCTTCGCTAGAGAGGTCCAGGGCGACGGCTGCGCCGGCCAGGGCGAAGTCCCAGGCGGCCCGGGTCCGCACCTTGCGGTAGGTGCTGCGCAGCCCGGCCGGCGGCGCCGGCACCACGATCTCGGTGATCAGCTCGTCGCGCTCGAGCACGGTCTCGCGAGTTGGGTCCTGAGCCGGGGCCACGTGCAGGGCGGCGACCGGCACGCTGCGGCTGGTGCCCGAGCCCTGGACGCGCGCCATGGCCTCGAGCGCGACCAACGCCGGCGCCGTGTCCGAGGGGTGGACGATGAAGCAGCGCTCGCCGCCGAAGACGCAGTGGTACTGGTTCTGCCCCTCGGCCGCGAAGCACTGCTCGCCGCCCTTGCGTAGGCAGGGGAAGCGACCGCGGTAGTACCAGCAGCGCGGCTTCTGGCAGAGGTTGCCGCCGAGGGTGCCCTGGTTGCGGAGCTGAGGGCTGGCCACCGCCGCCGCGGCCTCGGCCAGGACCTGGAAGCGCTGGCCGATGAGCGGGTGCGCGGCGACCTCGGCGAGCGTGGTCAGGGCGCCGATGCGGAGCGAGCCGTCGCCCTCGGCGCGGATGCCGGCCAGCCCCGGGACCCGGGACAGGCTCACAACGATAGCCGGGTGGAGGACGCCGTCGGCCAGGCAACCGAGAAGGTCGGTGCCGCCGGCGTGGGCCTGGGCCCCGCCGCGGGCGAGGACGGCGGTGGCCTCGTCGAGCGAGGCCGGAGAGAGGTAGTCGAACTTGGGCAGCATGGCTCAGCCCTCCTTCGCGGCGGCAAGCAGCGCCAGCAGGCGGGCGGGAGTGATCGGTGAGTCCCACACCCGGACGCCGGCGGCGTGGGCCACGGCGTTGGCGATGGCGGCGGCGGTGGGAATGGTGACCGGCTCGCCGAGCCCCTTGGCGCCGACAGTGTTGGCCGCGACGTCGGGGCGGTCGATGGGCAGCGAGACCTGCTCGGCCGGCACGTCGAGGGCGGTGGGGAGGCGGTAGTCGTGGAGGTTGGCACCGAGCACGCGACCGCTGCCGCCGGCGTCCAGGACCCGCTCCTCGGTCAGGGCCAGGCCCACACCCCAGGCGATCCCGCCAAAGACCTGGTTCGAGAAGGTCAGCCGGTTCATGACCCGGCCGCTCTCCTGGGCGGCGAGGAAACGCAGCAGCCGGACCTCGCCGGTTCGGGTGTTGACCTCGACCTCGCAGAAGTGGGCGGCAAAGGGGTGGATCGCCTTGTCCTCGGGGTTGGGACCGCGGTAGCCGACTCCGACCAGGAGCGCCCGCCGCCGTAGGCCCTGCAGCTCGACCAGCTTGCGCCGGGTCTCGGGCTGGGAGATGGAGACGACCGCGTCGCCCTCGATGCGGAGGTTGTCAGCCGCGACGCCGAGCTCCTCGGCGGCCAGCTCGAAGAGCTGCCGGCGGACCTCGAGCGAAGCGGCGCGTACCGCCGGGGCCTCGGTGGGCACGGTCTTGGACCCGCCCGACGCGGAGGCGAACTGGGTGGTGCCGGTGTCGGCGTGCTCGATCTGGATGCGGTCGAGGGGCACGCCCAGCTCCTCGGAGACGACCATGGCCATGACCGTCTTGGTGCCGGTGCCGATGTCCGAGGCGCCCAGGTTGAGGTTGGCGCTGCCGTCGGCGAAGAGCTTGACGATGACCGTGGCCGGCGGCCAGCCGCCGCCCGCCGCCCACATCCCGCAGGCCATGCCGACCCCGCGCCGCAGGTGGCCACTGCCCTGGGCGCGGGCCCGGGCCTCGCTCCAGCCAAAGGCGTGGGCGCCCTCGGTCAGGCACTCGCGCAGGCCGCTCGAGGTGTAGGGCAGGCTGCCCTCGCTGCCCTGACTGACGGTCGGGATGTTCCGCAGCCGCAGCTCGACCGGGTCGAGGCCGAGCCTCTGCGCCAGCTCGTCCATCACCTGCTCGAGCATCCAGGCGCCCTGGGGGTGGCCAGGCGCGCGCATGGCCCGCGCCGGGCCCGAGTTGACCAGGGCCACTGTCGCCTCGGTGCGGACGTTGGGGCATAGGTAGAGGTCGCGCACCTGCCAGTCGACGCCACCGGTGCCGCCGCTGGCGTAGGCGCCGGCGGCCGACAGCACCGCGAAGTCGAGGGCGGTCAGGGTCCCGTCCGCGCGCGCTCCGGCCTTGAGCCTCATCGCGGTGCGCGGCCGGTTGCCGACGCTGAGCTGGCACTCCTCGCGGCTGAGCACGACCTTGACCGGCCGGGCGGTGAGGCGCGCGAGCAGGGCCGCGATCACGGTGTACTTGCCGGCCTGGAGCTTGGAGCCGAAGCCACCGCCGACGTAGTGGCCGATGACCCGGACCTTGGCCAGCGGCAGCTGGAGCATCCGGGCCAACTGCGCCTGCACCGGGTAGACGCCCTGGGTCGACTCCCAGACGGTGAGGTGGTCGCCGTCCCAGCGGGCGACGCAGCCGTGGCGCTCGAGCGGGTTGTGGATCTCGCAGGCGGTGCTGGCGCGGGCCTCGACGACCTGGTCGGCCTCGGCCAGGCCGCGCGCCACGTCGCCGCGCTCCGTGGTCTCCGGCTCCAGCCGGTTGCCGCCCTCGTGCACCGGCGGCGCCCCGGGCTCGAGGGCCTGCTCGGCGTCGAGCACGAAGGCGAGGGGCTCGTAGTCGACCGTGATCGCGGCCAGGGCGTCGTGGGCCTGGTCGAGGGTCTCGGCGGCGACTGCGGCCACCGCCTCACCGTGGTGCCGGCAGTGGGGGTCGAAGAGCTTGGCGCTGTACCCGCGGTAGCCCCACTCGACGTCGGCCCCGGGTGAGGAGCCGGTGAGCACGGCGTGAACCCCGGGCATGTCGCGCGCGACCGACATATCGACCTCGCGGACCAGGGCATGGGCATGTGGGCAGCGCAGGATGGCGCCGTGGAGCATGCCGGGTAGGCTGACGTCGGTGGGGTACACCGCCGACCCGCTCACCCTCTCGTAGCCGTCCACCCGCGGCTGGGCCGACCCCACGATCCGGGGATTGACCCAGGGGGCGGGTTCGCCCGGAGGCAGCGGCGTCTCGGGCAGCGGCTCGTCGACCGAGTAGCGCGGATCGTTGGTCATCGCGCACCCCCGTTCCGCCTCGTCCTCGCCGCCCGCTCGACGGCGCGGAAGATGTGCTCGTAGGCCGCGCAGCGGCACAGGTTGCCGCTCATCGCGTGGCGAATCTGGTCGCGCGACGGGTCGCTCGAAGCGCGCAGCAGACCCTCGGCCGCCATCACCTGGCCCGGGGTGCAGTAGCCGCACTGGAAGGCGTCCTCGGCGATGAACGCCCGCTGCACGTCGCCCAGCTCCTCGCCCCGCATCAGCCCCTCGACGGTGGTGATCTCGGCGCCCTCGGCCGCCACCGCCAGGGTCATGCAGGCGTAGCGCGGGCGCCCGTCGATCAGAACCGTACAGGCGCCGCACTCGCCGGCCTCACAGCCAGGCTTGGCGCCGGTCAGCCCGAGGCGGTCGCGGAGCACGTTGAGCAGGGTGCAGCGTGGCTCCACCTGCAGCGTGTGCCGGCGGCCGTTGACCTGCAGCACCACGCTCCTCGTGTCCTCGTTGATCGGGCGGACCGGCTCGGCGGACCCGGCCTGGGCTCCGACCGTGGCGGCGGCCACGGCGCCGGCGCCCACCGTGCCGAGGAAGCCGCGGCGGGTGAGGCCCCCTTGCCGGTCCCTGGAGTGGTCGCACATGGGTCGCTCCTTTGCTCGGGCGGACAGCCATCTCCGCATCTCGCGTCCTGGACGGCTGCCCTCGTGACAGCAGACTACACCAGCGCGGCGGTCTCTTCCCGCCCCGCGGCCGCGAAGCCGCGCCTCCGCCGGTCCCGGTCGGGCTACACTGGCGCCGATGACGATTGATGACCGCTACATCGAGGCCCTGCTCACGCACCTGCAGCAGCGCCCGGGCACGGCCGCCGCCCGTACGCTGGACGTGCGGGTGGGACCCTTCTGGGTCGCGGTTCAGACCTCGATCGGGACCGGGGTGGCCTCGACCCTGGCTGGCGAGGCGCGGCCGAATGACTCTTTTCCCGTGGCCGACGCGGGACGCCTGCACGAGCTCACGCCGCTCGCCCTGGCCGAGCTGGCCCGCTCCTCCTCGACCCCGGAGGCGGCGATCGGGCTGGCCGCGGTCAACGCCCTCGTCGGCGTGCCCGAGGCCGGGCTCGGCGAGCTCAACGCCGAGGCTGCCATCCGCGCGCGGGGCAGCAACCGGGCGGTGGCAGTGATCGGCCACTTCCCGTTCGTCGACCGCCTGCGGCCGGTCTGCCGCGAGCTGTGGGTCTTCGAGCATGACCCCAACCGCCAAGCGGGCGACCTCGGTCCCGATCAGGTGCCCGAGCTCCTGCCGCGGGCTGAGGTGGTGGCGATCACCGCCTCCACCCTGGTCAACCATACGCTGGCCGAGATTCTGGCGGCGGTTTCGCCCGAGGCGTTCATGCTCATGGTGGGACCGAGCACGCCCCTGTGCGAGACCATGTTCCGCTTCGGGTTCGACCTGCTCTGCGGATCGCTGGTCGTCGATCCGGAGTCGGTGCTGCGGCAGGCGTCGCAGGGTGCGGTGACGCGCCAGATCCACGGGGTGCGCAAGGTGACCATGGTCCGCGCCGGCGGCGGCAATCCATGAGGGTGCCTTTCGCCGGTCTGGTCCTGGCCGGCGGCGCCGGCGAGCGCTGGGGCGGACCCAAGGCCTGGGCGCTGCTGCCGGACGGGCGGTCGTTCCTCACGAGCTGTGCCGAGACGCTGCAGGCCGGCGGCGCCGCGCGAGTGGCCGCGACCCTGCCCCCGGGCACTGCCGCGCTCGGGGTGCGCGGCCTACGCTGCCTGGAGCTGCCGCGCCCCGGCATGGACATGTTCTCGTCGCTCGGCTGGGGCCTCGCGGGCCTGGCCGCCGAGTGGCCGTGGGAGGCGGTTGTGGTGCTGCCCGTAGACCACCCCCTAGTTGCCCCGGCGACGGTGACGGCCCTGGTGGCGGCCGGACCGCCGGCCGCCATCCCCACCCTCCACGGTCGCCACGGCCACCCCATCTGCCTGTGGCGCGAGCTGGCGGAGCAGATAGCTCAAGGCACCCTGACCGGACCGACCCTGCGCCAAGTCCTGCGCGCGGCCGGGGCCCGCGACGTGCCGGTCGAGGACACGGGCGTGCGCGCCAACTGCAACACCCCGGAGCAGCTGCGCGCCGCGCTCGAGCAGCTCGGGGCGTGATCGCGCCTGTGCCGAAAGCCGGGCACGAGAAGAGCGCAGGCTGACGACCTCGGCCGCGGTTTCGGTCGCCTGCGCCGCGATCCTGGCTGTCGGCGAGCCGTGACCTGGTCGCCACCAGCGTCCGACCCCTCCGTCCGGGCAGCTGCTATCCTCGCTCCCATGGGGATGCGGCTCCAGCCAGAGATCGCGCCTGAGGTCACCGATCTCAGCCCGGCCTGGCGCCGGCGGCTGCTGGTCGTGATCGCGGCGGGCGCCGGGCTCGTCCACGGCGGCCTGTGGTGGCTCTACTACCAGCCGGTGACCAAGCTGCTCTGGGGTGACGAGCGCTGGTACCGCGAGGCCGCGCTCCAGGTCCTGGCCGGGGACTCCTCGTGGCGGCTCGACGGGCTGTGGCCGCCCCTCTACCCGTTTCTGCAGGCCGGGATCATGGCCGTGACCGGCCGCGGGGTGCTTGGCGTCCAGGTCGTGCAAAGCCTGCTCTTGCTCGTGCTGGCATGGGTCGTCGGCGACCTGACCCGGCGGCTGTCGGGTTCTGACCTGGCCGCCCTGACCGCGGCTGGGCTGACCGTCGCTTTCCCGCCCCTGGCCGCGTTCAGCCACTACCTGTGGCCCGAGCTGGTGCACCTGTTCCTGTTCCAGTGCGCGCTGTGGGCCCTGGTCGTGCGGGGGGAGAGCAGGGGCTGGAACCTGGTGAGCGGCGTGGCCCTCGGCCTGTGCCTGCTGACCAAGAGCCTGCTCAGCCCGTTCGTCCCGGTGTTGCTCGTCGCGGTGGCGCTGCGCGGGCAGCGGAACCAACCCCTGCTGCCCCGGCGTGGCGTGATCGCGGCGGCGACCGTGGCCCTCGGCCTGGCCTGCACTATCGGCCCGGTCATGGCGGTGCAGGCCGCGCGCAGCGGGTCGCCGGTGATCGCCGACAGCTCGGCCTTCAACTTCTGGGTAGGCCTCAGGGACCGCTCACGCCAGAACCATGTCGACCCGGTGGAGGTCCAGGCCTACAAGGACTTCATGCGCAGCGGCACCAACCTCGAGTACCGCAATCGGGTGACGCGGATGCGCATCCGCCGCCACTTCCGGGAGCACGCGCTGGTCGACGTACTCGCCGGCCAGCTCGGCAAGCAGTACTTTCGGCTGTTCGACAAGGGATCTTTCCTCACCGACCAGCTGTGGGGCGGTGCGGCGGTGGCGCAGCACGAGGGCTACGTGGGCGCGGGAAGGAGGACCTCGGCGGTCGTGCGCGGGGTGTGCTACTCCGGCCATGCCCTGATCCTGGGCCTCGCACCGTTCGGCTGGCTGTGCTGGCGCTATCGGCAGCCGCGCTGGATGCGGGTGCTGCTCGTGTTCGTGGCCTACAACCTGGCGCTGTTCTTCTGGCTCCACGTCAAGACCCGCTACCAGGTCCAGATGCTGCCGGTGTTCTTCGTCGGCTGCGGGTGCACGCTGGAGTGGCTCCGTCTGCGCGTGCGCGGCGTCGTGCCGACCATACCCCCGCTCGCCGCCCGGGTGAGCGCGCTCGTCCTCGCCCTGCTCCTCGAGCTGCTCGCCTTTGCCGGCCCCCTGCTCTAGATAGTCGGTCGGACGGCGTGGCGGCGGTCGATCGTTCGCGAGACCCGGGCTATACTGCTGCGCCGTGAAGGGAGGGGCCTTGCCCAGGACCATCGCCTGTCTGTTGGGTGTCGCCGCGTTGCTCGGGTCGCCGAGCCTGGTGGCGCAGGAGCTCAAGATCTACGTCGAGGACCCCGGGGCTTACCGGGTGACCTTCGAGGAGATGGTCGAGGCCGGCCTCGGACCCGAGCCGCTGCCGAGCTCGGGCATCGGCCTGGAGAGCTTCGGCAAGCCGGTGCCGGTATGGGTGGAGGACGGCGGGGATGGCCTGCTCGGTCCCGGTGACCGGATCGAGTTCGTCGGCCAGGAGCTGCGCGGCGAGTACTCCTATCTCGACGAGTACTCCCGATTCAACTGCTACCGGCTGCGCTTCGACCACCAGACGCCGGCGCGGTTCCGGGTGCTGGACGGCGCCCCGCAGCCAGCCGCGGCCGACGACCTGGAACTCGAGGTGAGCCGCCACTTCGAGCACGATCTGCTCATGCTGCGCTACCGGCAGGACAAGGGCCAGCCCGAGGAGTGCTGGTACTGGGCCAAGCTCACCCACCTCGACCAGCAACCCTTCAAGGTCCAGCTCGAGCTCGCCGACCTCGACCGCCAGAGCCAGGGCATGGTCAACCTGAGGGTCGGGCTCAGGGCCTGGTCCGAACCGCGGACCAAGGGCAAGATCCCGGAGCACCGGGTCGAGGTGCTGGTCGACGGTCAGCTGGTGGGGAGCGACCAGTGGGACGGCCTCGATCACCACCCGCTCGACTTCGTGCTGCCGGTCGCGGCCCTGCTCCGGGGGACCAACACGGTGGCGCTGCGGGTTCCCAGACGCCTGCTTCCGGACAGCGACGAGAACATCATCGACGTGGTGATGCTCAACTGGATCGAGATCCGCTATCCGTCCCGGCCCACGGTCGGCGACGCGCAGGTCCGGTTCAGCGTCGGCGAGGCGAGCGAGGGCCAGGCGGTGCGCCTGGCAGCGACCACTGACCGCCCAGTCAAGGTCTATGGCGCGACCGGGCAGGGGCTGGTCACGGCCGGGCCCGAGCAGGGTTTCATCCGCTTCGACCCGCCGGCCGGTGAGCCCGAGCTCTACGTGGCCACCGCCGAGGCGCTGCTGGTGGCGGACGAGTTGGTCCTAGACCAGCCGTCGCGCCTCGAGGCCGAGAATCTCCAGGCCGACTACATCATGATCACCCACCGCAGCCTGGCCGAGGCCATCGAGCCCCTGGCCGAGTTCCACCGGAGCCGCGGTCTCACGGTGACTGTGGTCGACGTCCAGGACATCTACGACGAGTTCAACCACGGGGTCCTCCACCCGCGCGCCATCCGCGACTTCATCAGCCACGCCTTTCATCACTGGCAGCGCCCGGCGCCGCGTTTCGTGCTGCTGGTCGGCGACGCCAGCTGGGACTTCAAGAACCCGACCGTCGACGACGCCAGCTACGCCGACTGGACTTATCGGCCGGGCGAGATGCGCAGCTTCGTCAAGAACACGAGCACGCCTTACGCCGACCACCCCGGCGTCAACGACCGCAACCTGGTCCCGACCTGGGGCTTCCCGACCATGGAGGGGCACGCCGCGGCCGACACCTGGTTCGCGTGCGTCGATGGCGAGGACGACAAGCCCGACCTGGCCATCGGTCGCCTGCCCGTGGTCGAGCCCGGGGACGTGACTGCGATCGTGCGCAAGACCATCGCCTACGCGAGCCAGCCCGAGGTCGGACCGTGGCGCCGCAACCTGCTCTTCATCACCAACGAGAGCAAGGGCTTCCAGCTGCGCAGCGACGCCGTGGCCGAGAGCTTCCTGGAACGCGGCTACGTTCCGGTCAAGATCTACCCCTCGAGCGAGGAGCTGGTCAACGAGCAGCACACGCGGCGGATCGTGGAGAGCCTCGACAAAGGCGTCAACATGATCCACTTCATCGGCCACGGCGGGCGCTACATCTGGCGCACCGGCCCGCCCGACCTCAAGAAGAATCACGACCTGTTCGGGCTTGACCACCTCGACCAGCTCGCGCAGACGCGGCGGTTGTCGATGGTGCTGAGCCTGACCTGCTACTCGGCGCCCTTCGACCACCCCGGCGCGGACTCGATCGGCGAGAAGTTCCTCCGCGTCGCGGACAAGGGCGCCATCGGCGTGGTCGCCGCATCGTGGCGCAACAGCCCGTCGCCGACCATGGGCCAGCTGCTGATGGAGGAGATGGTCAAACCCGGGGCCACCATCGGGGAGGCGGTGATGCGCGCCAAGCAGCAGCTGAGCTCGGTGGCGCTGATCCAGACCTACAACCTGCTCGGCGACCCTGCGGTTCCGGTCGGCGTGCCGAGCTCCGACCTCGAGCTCGAGGTGGAGCGGGTCGACGACCGGCTGATCGTGCGCGGGCGGAGCCGGGCCGACGGCTCACTCGTGCAGGCCCTGTTCGAAGTCGTGGACAGCGCTCTCGTGACCGCGGGCCGGCTCAGGCTCGAGGTCAACCCGGGCGGGTTCGAGGTCGAGCTGCCTGTGCCCACCCTGGAGGAGGGCGTGGAGCTGCGCGGGGTGCGGGCCTGCCTGTGGGATCCAGCCGCCGCCTGGGACGCCGTCGGGTGGTACGGGCTGGCGTCGCCGGCCGACGAGAAGCCCCAGGCTCCAACGGCAACCGCCGGCCCAGCCGGTCCATCCCCGGCGAGCGTGAGGCCCCTCGACCGCAATGACGAGTCGGAGCCGGAGGAGGAGAGGGAGAGATGAAGATCATGAAGCGAATCCCCTGGATGGCCTGTCTACTGCTCGTCGTCTCGGGAGGGTGCCGGAGCACCGCGCCCGCAGTCGCCGCGGCCGGCGTCGAGCCGGAGGCAAGGCCTGAAGCCGCAGCCGCCGCGGCCGCGCCGGCCTACAAGAACACGCTCAAGTGGACCACTGCCAGCGAGGTCAACAATTTCGGCTACGACATCTACCGCGGGGCCGCGGAGGAGGGGCCGTTCGAGCGCATCACGAGCGATCCCCTCCCTGGCGCCGGGACCACTGACGAGCCCACCTCGTACGTTTTCGAGGACATCACCATCGACCCCACTCAGGGCTACTGGTACTACATCGAGAGCATCTCCATGACCGGGGTCCGCGAGCAGTTCAGCCCCACCACCTACATCGGGCCCAAGGCTCCGAAGGCGGAGTAGCGGCGCGGTCGGACCGTCCCGAGCGCCGGCGCCCTGTCTTTCGGCCGACGATGAAGGCCGGCCGTGCCGTGAGACTCCGTGGGGCCGGGACTTGCGCCGATGCGCGCGAGTTTCGCGGATCGGCCAGCACGGCCTCCGAGCCCGAGCCCGTTACCGTTGTCGTTGCCGGGCTTGCTCCTGCATCAGATGCTCGGTTCACGTTGTCCAGCTCCGACACGCCACGAGAGATTCCGACTTCCCGCCTCCTCTGAAGCTGCCACTGTCGGTAACGGAAACGACAACGGGATCGGGCTCGGGCTGGGGCACGAACGGGAAGGGCCGGGTCTTCCCCCTGGCCCCACCCAGCAGGCCGAACGCCACCCCCACCATGCCGCCGACGGCGTGAGCCTCCGGGACCGGGACGAAGCCGGCGCCGGCCGAGTTGACGAAGGCGGCCTGGCCCGCGACCAGCTCGTAGCCGATCTTGGCAGCGAGGCCGAGCAACGCGGCCATCGGCAGCAGGGCGAGCGGCCAGCGCCCGGCCCGCGCCTCCTGACCGAGCAGGGACGAGGCGAGCAGCGCGTAGAGCGCGGCGTCGAGGCCGGACAGCCCCCGGTAGCAGACCATGTCGGGCAACGCCAGCCACACCACGGCCGGGATGAGGACCGCGGACAGGGCCACGCAGCCCAGCCAGCGGCGAGCGCAGTGCAGGCTGCAGGCGAGGCCGAGGGCAACCAGCACCGCGGCGTCGAGGAGCAGGTGCTCGGCCGACCAGTGGGTCCAGTGGCAGGTCAGCAGACGCCACAGCTCCCCGTCGGCGATGCGGTCGCGGTCGTACTCGAGGGCGGCGGCCAGCCCCGGCAGCACGAAGACCGCCGCCGCTGCCAGGCCGAGCAGGAGCGGGGCGCCGGCTAGGCGCCCCGCTCGCGACACGACGACGTGCGTCACGGCCTGCGCCCGTGGCCGAGGCCGAGCAGGGCGAGGAGGACCAGGCCCAGGGCCGCGGCCGCGCTTGCGCCGTCCACGGCGCCGCCGCCGCCGAGGTCGAAGTCGGTCCCGCGCGAGGAGCGCGAAGTCTCGCTCTGGGACTGGGCGGTGGCGGGCTGTTGGAGCTGTGGCACGGGTCGCGCGAGGTCGACGCCGCCCGGGCTGCCCGCTGTTGCCGGCTCGGGCCCGAGGTCGGCGCGCGCCTTGTCGCGCATCGCCGCGAGCTCGTCGCGGACGGCAGACTGACGGGCGCGGTCGCGTTCGATGCGGAGGGCGTTGCGACGGTCGATCTTCCAGCGCTGGTACTCGGCGTCGTTCTCGAGGACCAGGAACGAGGTGTGCTCGGTGACAATGGAGTAGGCCTCGCCCAGGCGTACGACCTCGTCGCGCACGGCGCCGGGAGTGCCCTCGCGGTCGGCCTGCTTGAGCAGCCGGTCGATCCGGTGCCAGGCCCACATGCGCTCGATCTCGGGGTGGTCGGCGCCGGTTGCGGGCAGCTCGAGCTCGAGCCAGCGCTCGATGGGCTGGCCAGCCACGGTTGCCGTCAGGCGGACCGTCAGCGGACCGCCTTCCCGGTAGCGACCGTAGAGCCGCAGCGGCGAGCCGTGGAACAGGTCGGGGAGGGTCTGCGGCTCGAGGTCGTAGACCCCGCCGCCCTGGAAGTCGAGGGCTAGGTTGGAGGCGGCCGGCCGCAGCAGCTTGCGGCGGAAGGCCTTGGCCTGGCGGGTGAAGTCGTCGCCGCGGGAGACGAAGGCGGCGAGGCCGCCGGCGTCCTCGGCCAGCTCCTCGAGCAGAGCCCGGTCGACCTCGTTGCCGATGCCGATGGCGAAGACCCGGGTCCCGGGCGGGCGTTCGGCGATGGCGCGGTGGAGCTCGGCGCGCTCGCCCTGCTCGGTCATGCCGTCGGACAGGATGACCACGTTGAGGGTGCGGTCTTCGGCCCGGTAGCGATAGGCGGTGTCGAGCGCCGGGCGGAGCACGGTGCCGCCGCGCGCGCGCTGCGAGTCGAGGAAGCTGGTCGCCTCCTCCTTGGCCTGCGCTTCAGCGAATGCCAGCTGGTCGAACAGGGGCATCGGGTTGACGTTGAAGCACAGCACCTCGAAGCGGTCCTCGGCGCCGAGCTCGGCGATGAAGGCGCCCGCTGACTCGCGCGACAAGCTGAGCTTGCCGTCGGCGTCCATGCTGCCCGAAACGTCGAGCACGAACACGTAGTCCATGCCGGTGTCCTGCTCGGCGAGCTCGTCGTCGCCCACGGTCAGGGTGAGCAGGAAGTAGCCGTCCTCGCCAGGTTCGACCGACGGCACCAGGTCGAGGCCGGTGCGCGGCCGGGAGAGCTTGAAAGCCACCACCAGGTCACGGTCGAGGTCGCCGCCGGCCGCCTCGAGGCTGGCCTGGAGGTAGCCCTCGCCGTGGCGGACGACGGCGAGCTCGGCGCCGTGGCTCGGGCTCTCCATCTCCGCGATCGGGATCTCCGAGCGGGCGTCGAGGTTGAAGGCCAGGCGGCCGCGGGCGCGGGCGTCGAGCCCGGGCCGGCTGACCGTGGCCAGGGGGTAGACGTAGGTCGCCCACTGGTGGTCGACGTCGAGCTCCTGGTAGTAGGTGATCTGGACCCGTTGCTCGGCTCCGGCCTCGATCGGGAAGATGCGCATCTCGAAGGTCTTGAAGTCGGTTTGCTCGAGCAGGCCGGGGTCGCGGCGCTTCTGCTTGTAGGAGTCGTAGATCTGGCGCGCGCGCTCGGCCTCCACCACCTCGCCGACCATCTCCTTGCCGTTGATCCACATGCTGAAGTTGGCCACCGAGGCCGCCTTGGGCACCGGGAAGGTGTAGAGCGCTTCGACCTGGCGGCCCTCGGTGTTGCGGAAGACCTGGTTCACCTCGGTGACCGCGATGCCGTTCGAGACGGTCACCTCGACGACGTGCTCCTGGATCTCGAGCACGCCGCCGAAGCCGCCGTCGGCGATGAGCAGCCCGGCCGCCCGGGCCGGGCCGGCGGACAGCGCGAGCCCGATGAGGGTGACGAGAACGGGGATGGGTGCGGTGCGTCGCATGGCTAGCTCCCTTCTCGCGGCGCAGGGCCGCGTGTGCCGAGCCCAGGAGCGAGCGCCGTGCCAGCTCGGGTCGGGGCGGAGAACCTCCAGCCGACGAGCAGGTTAGGTTTCGCGCGCGCGACAGCGGCCCGAACCGCGCCCGGGTCCACGCCTGACATGCGCTGTCACGCTGGGGTCATCCCGTGCACGGGGTCGCCGCTTTGGCGCCTCGGGCGCGCTCGACACATCGCGGTATCCTGGTGGCCGGGTCGCGCGCTTTGCCGCGGGCGTGAGGGGAAGGAGGAGCTCAGATGAGGGAACTCGTGAGTGACAAGGGCCTGGTGGCAAACTGCGGCCTCTATTGCGGGGCCTGCAAGGCCTACCTCAAGGAGCGCTGTCCCGGCTGCCACGACAACGCCAAGGCGTCATGGTGCAAGATCAGGACCTGCTGCGGCGAGCACAATTGGGCCACCTGCGCCGACTGCACGGACTTCCCGGACCCCAAGCAGTGTCCCAAGTTCGACAACCTGATCGCCCGGGTGATTGGCGTGGTGCTCAACTCCGACCGCCGGGCCTGCGTGCTCAAGGTCCGCGAGCTGGGCGCCGATGGCTTCGCCGCCTTCATGGCCGGGCAGAAGCGGCAGACCCTGCCGCGGCGAGGCGCTTGAACCCGGTGTCGAGCCGCCCCGGCCTCACCTGAGCGCCTGATCGATCAGCTCCTGGCAGCGTTGGATGTCGGCGCGGGTGGTGCCGAGGTTGCCGATGGCGAGGTGGAGCGCGATGCCGGGGTCGAGCCGGGTGTGGGAGAGGAAGACCTCGCCCGAGGCATTGACCTTCTCCATCAGCGCGAGGTTGAGGCGGTCGAGCGCGGCGGGATCGGCCACGTCCGGGGGCACGGCGCGGAAGCAGACGACCGAGAAGGGGGCCGGCGCCAGCCGCTCCAGGGTCGGGTGGGCATCGACCCAGGCGGCGAAGTCGCGGGCCAGGCGGCAGTGGTGGCGGAGGCGCTCGCGGATGCCCTCGGCGCCAAAGGCGCGCA
>Ga0316620_10000252_pt1 | contig 21384 bp, 20 predicted proteins | sample OWC_Aug_M1_C1_D5_FD_207651 | JGI IMG/M metagenome (GOLD analysis project Ga0316620, IMG submission 207651) | Wetland soil microbial communities from Old Woman Creek delta, Ohio, United States - OWC_Aug_M1_C1_D5_B | ecosystem: Environmental > Terrestrial > Soil > Wetlands | place: USA: Ohio...
GCCAGCGGATTCGCGACACCCTTTCCCGCAATGTCCGGCGCCGAGCCGTGGATCGGCTCGTACAGCCCTTTGCCTCGCGCATCGAGCGAGGCCGATGGCAACATGCCGATCGACCCCGTGAGCATTGAAGCTTCGTCCGACAGGATGTCGCCGAACATGTTCCCGGTGACGATGACGTCGAATTGCTTCGGATTGCGCACCAGTTGCATCGCGCAATTGTCGACGTACATGTGCGACAACTCCACGCCCGGGTAGTCTTTACCCGTGTCCGTCACGACCTGCTTCCACAGCTCGGTAGTCTCGAGAACATTTGCCTTGTCGACCGAGCACAGGCGACCGCCGCGCTTTTGCGCGGCCTGGAATGCGACGTGCGCGATGCGCCGGATCTCGCTTTCGCGGTAGCGCATGGTGTTTACGCCCTCGCGCTCGCCGCCCGCAAGCGTGCTGATGCCGCGCGGCTCGCCGAAGTAGATGTCGCCGGTGAGCTCGCGCACGATGAGGATGTCCAGTCCGGCAACCACTTCGGCCTTGAGGGACGAGGCGTCCGCCAGTTCTCGGTAGACCCGCGCGGGGCGAAGATTGGCGAACAGACCCAGTTCCTTGCGCAAGCGCAGCAGGCCGCGTTCTGGGCGCTTATCGCGCGGCAGCGTATCGTACTGCGGTCCGCCGATGGCACCGAACAGAATCGCGTCCGCCTGCCGCGCAAGATTTAGCGTCGCCTGCGGCAGCGGGTCGCCGGCGGCATCATAGCCGGCTCCGCCCACCGGAGCGGGCTCGAGCTCCAGACTCAGCCCGTCCTCGCCCATGCGGCGCAATACCTTCAGCGCCTCGGCGACGATCTCATTGCCGATGCCATCACCGGCCAACACCGCGATTTTCACGATGCCTACCGGTAGATCCAGGGAAACTGATCCCGCCGCCGCGCCTCGAAAGCGCGGATCTTGTCGGCGTGCCGCAGTGTGAGGCCGATCTCGTCCAGGCCATTCAGCAGGCAGTACTTGCGGAACGGCTCGACATCGAACTTCGCCACGAAAGAGGCGTTTTGCGTCGACACGGTCTGCTGCTCGAGGTCGACCACCAGCTTGAATCCAGGGAACGATGCCACCTCATAGAACAGCCGGTCGACCTCGCTCTCGGATAGCACCACGGGCAGCAGGCCATTCTTGAAGCTGTTATTAAAGAAGATATCACCGTACGAAGACGCGATTACACAGCGGATACCGTAGTCGAGCAGCGCCCAGGGCGCGTGCTCGCGCGAGGAGCCGCAACCGAAGTTCTTCCGCGCAAGCAGGATCTGCGCACCCTTGTAGCGCGCCTGGTTAAGCGGAAAGTCTTCGTTGAGCGGCCGCCGAGCATTGTCCATTCCTGGTTCGCCGTGATCCGCATAACGCCAGGCGTCGAAAAGATTCGGGCCGTAGCCGGTGCGCTTGATCGACTTCAGGAACTGCTTCGGAATGATGGCATCCGTGTCGATATTCGCCCGATCGAGCGGGACGACGATGCCTTCCAGTCGCGTAAATTTCTGCATGGGCCCTATCGCCTCATCCGAACTAGAAATTCGACCGCACGTCTACGAAATGACCCGCCACGGCCGCCGCGGCCGCCATCGCCGGGCTAACGAGATGTGTTCGACCGCCATCGCCCTGCCGGCCCTCGAAGTTACGGTTCGACGTCGAGGCGCAGCGCTCTCCGGGCTCCAAGCGGTCCGCATTCATTGCCAGGCACATCGAACACCCGGGCTCGCGCCACTCGAAGCCGGCGTCGCGGAAAATCCGATCCAATCCTTCGCGCTCGGCCTGCGCCTTGACCAGCCCCGATCCGGGCACCACCATCGCCAGTCGCACACTCGAAGCTACGCGGCGGCCTTTGACGACTGCAGCCGCGCTGCGCAGATCTTCGATTCGCGAGTTGGTGCATGAGCCGATAAAGATCTTGTCCAGCCGGATGTCCGTGATGCGCGTCCGGGGCTTGAGCCCCATGTACACCAGGGCGCGCTCTATGCCCTCGCGTTTGATGGGGTCCTTCTCGCGGTCCGGATCGGGCACCGTCGCATCGACGGGTACCACCATTTCCGGGGACGTTCCCCAGGTGACCTGGGGTTTGATCTCCCGCGCGTCGAGCGTCACCTCCCGGTCGAACACCGCGTCCGGATCGCTGCGCAGGCTGCGCCAGTAGATCACCGCCTGGTCCCACTCAGGGCCCGTGGGCGAAAACGGCCTTCCCTTCAGATAATCGATGGTGGCGTCGTCCACGGCGACCATTCCTGCGCGCGCACCCGCTTCGATCGCCATGTTGCACACGGTCATGCGACCCTCGATCGACAGCGCCCGAATCGTGCTGCCGGCGAACTCGATTGCGGAGCCGCTGCCGCCCGCGGTGCCGATCCGTCCGATCACGGCGAGCACCACGTCTTTCGCAGTGACCCCGCGCGCGAGGGGCCCTTCGACCAGAACGCGCATGTTTTTCATCTTCTTCGCGACCAGGCACTGCGTCGCCAGAACGTGCTCGACCTCGGAGGTCCCGATACCGTGCGCCAGGCAGCCGAATGCACCGTGCGTGCTCGTATGCGAGTCGCCGCAAACCACGGTCATGCCCGGAAGCGTGGCGCCGTTCTCGGGACCGATCACGTGCACGATGCCTTGGCGGCGATCGAGAAACGGGAAATAGGCCTTGGCGCCGAATTCGCGCATGTTGGCGTCCAGGGTTTCCACCTGCAGCCGCGAGATCGGATCGCGGATCCCGTCGATGCCCTGCTCCCAGCCCGTGGTCGGGGTGTTGTGATCCGCAGTCGCGACAACCGATCCGACGCGCCAAGGCTTGCGTCCCGCCGCTTTGAGCCCTTCATAGGCTTGCGGACTCGTGACTTCGTGGACCAGATGGCGGTCGATGTACAACAGCGCAGTGCCGTCTTCCTCGACGTGCACCACGTGGGCGTTCCAAAGCTTGTCGTAGAGCGTCTGTCCCATGCGTCGCGCGCGGCTATGAGTTATGAGTATTGCGAGAGCTGGAAATTATCGCACAGGGTCACGCTGACATGCGCCCGTCAACCTCGTTAAAGCCCCGCGCGTTTCAGGCGCTTCACCAAGAGCGATCCCGCAATGGCCGCCGCGGCAGCGAAGGTGAAGGTGAACGCGGCCCCGCCCCATTTCCAGGCCCACCCGGCGAGCAATGAGCCGATAGCGCCCCCCGCCCCGTACGAAAGACCCGAGAACAGCGCTTGGCCGCGCGCGTGCGAAAGCGGCGGAAAAAGGCGATGCACGGCAGCGATCGACGCAGAATGAAACGCGCCAAAGGTCGCCGCGTGCAGCAATTGGGCAACGACCAGGACGGCCACGTGGTCGGCGGCCCAGCCGATTGCGAGGAAGCGAAGCACTGCGGCGAGGAGACTCACTTGAAGTATCGACGCCAATGACCAGCGCCGGAATAGCGCCGGAAGGTGGACAAAAACGAGTATCTCGGCGAGGACGCCGAGCGTCCACAACGCGCCGATTGTCTTGCCGCTATAGCCCAGATGCTCGAGATGTAGCGTAAAAAAGGCGTAGAGCGCGCCATGCGCAACAGCCATGCAGAACCCCACGCCGATCAACGCGCGCACAGAGGGGCCGACGACAAACCTCTCGGGTCGCGCGTCGGCGGTCCCGGCGCGCGGCACTCGGCTATCCGGGAGAAGCAGTGAAGCGGCGAGAGCTGCCAGCGATAGCCCGAGTAACACGGCGGGCAGCGTTCGCACGGGGTTCGCGTCGAGCCACGCCCCCGCGGCGAGCACCGCGCCGATGAAGCCTACCGACCCCCATAGACGGATTGGGCCGTAGTGCCCGCTTCGTCCAGCGAGCTCCGATAGGGTGATGGCCTCCACCAGCGGCAGGCCACCTGCGGACAAGGCGCTCATCAGCGCGATGACTACCGCGATTCCCGCGAAACCCGGCGTGATCGGAAGAAGCGCGAAGCTCACCGCGGGCGCCGCGCAGGAAAGCACCACGACCCCGTAGCGCGCGGCCCAGCGGTCGGCAACCCATCCCCACAATCCGGGCGCGACGATGCGCGCCAGTTGCGGCAGCGCGAGCACCGCCGCGATTTGCGCCGCGGCCAGGCCGCGGTCAGCGAGATAAAGGGGAAAGTAGGGCACGAACGCGCCGACGAATGCGAAGTAGGCAAAGTAGAAAAGCGAAAGTCGGGTGGCGACGGCCATTGCGCGTTGTCCCGCCCCCCGTTGCTACGGGATCGGCCCGGCGGCACGCGCCCGCAGCGTAAAGCGGACCGCGGCCAGCACGTCATCGACGAAGCGCTCTTTCGCGATCTCGCCCGAGGCTGGAGGACCAATGTGACCGTCGAGCATCAGCTGCGACAGGCCGTGCACAAGGGCCCACGCTGCCCATGCCGCGCGTTGCGTTTCCCGCGGCTCGGCCAGAGCCGTAAAGGCATCCGCGAACGCATCCGCCGTATCACGCATGGCCTTGCGAAGGGGCGCGCCGTCATTGACGCCGCTTGCTCCCGAGAACATCAAACGGAACCGCTGCGGCTCGGCAAGCGCAAAGCGCACGTAGGCCTGAGCCACCGCGCGCCCGCCACCCGGCGCGGCCGCGCGCAATTCGCCGCCAAGCCGGCCGAAGCCTTCCAAAGCAACCGCCGCCAGCAGGGCGCTTCGATCCGCGAAGTGCCGATATGGCGCCGCGTGCGACACCCCCGCACGCCTCGCAGCCTCGCGCAAGGTCAGGCCGCGCGGGCCGCGTTCGTCCAGTACCGCGCCCGCCGCCTGTACCAGGGCCTGGTGCAGGTCGCCGTGATGGTAAGGACGCTTGGCACGGCCTGATGTAGACACGCAAAACATTATGCCACTGCGAATGTACTCCGTGTCAACATGCGCCTCTGGAGGATCAGCCCCGCTTGGACTGACGGCGGGCGTAGGGATTGCCGCGCGTGCGGAATTCGACCGCCAGTGGCGTGCCGCGCAGGCCGAAGGCCTTGCGAAATCTCGCCTCGAGGTATCGGCGGTAACTGTCCGGCACGTAATCGAGTGCGTTGCCGTGAATGATGATGCGCGGCGGATTCATCCCGCCCTGGTGCGCGTAGCGCAGCTTGGGCCGCACCAAGCCCTTGCGCGGCGGCGCCTGCTGTTGGACCGCGGCGATCAAGGCCCGCGTGAGCTTCGGCGTCGAGAGCTTCGCCATCGCAGCCGCATACGCGACGTCTACCGAACGCATCAGCTCGCCCAGTCCCTTGCCTTCCTTGGCGGCGATGAAATGAGTGTCTGCGAACCCAAGGAACCCGAGCTTCCACGCGAGTTCCTGCTTCACCCTATCGCGTCGCTCGCGGTCAGCCGCATCCCATTTGTTGATCGCCAGCACGACCGCGCGGCCGCGCTCCAAGATGTACCCCGCTACGTGCGCGTCCTGGTCGCTGACCCCCTCGAACGCATCGAGCATGAAAATCGCAACGTTGGCCGCCTCGATCGCCTGCAGAGTCCTGACGATGGAAAAACGCTCCACGGCCTCACCCTGCCTGCCGCGCTTGCGCAGGCCCGCGGTGTCGATCAGCGTGTAGCGCCTGCCACTGCGCTCGAACGGCACCTCGATCGGATCGCGCGTCGTCCCCGGCTCATCGAAAGCGATGACGCGCTCCTCTCCCACCAGCGCATTGACCAAGGTGGACTTGCCGACGTTCGGGCGGCCCACCACGGCCACGCGCGGACCTCCCTCCTTCGACGATTCCGGTTCGATATCTTTGGGGAGTTCTGCGATAACCGCCTCGAATAGGCCGGTCACGCCCTCACCATGCGCCGCCGAAATCGCAATGGGCGCCCCAAGCCCCAATTCGTGGAACTCGGCCGTCGCGCTCTCGGGAACCAGGCCCTCGCACTTGTTGACCGCGACCCGGATGCGGCCCTTTACCTTGCGCAGCCGCGCTGCGATCTCGCGGTCGGCCGCGGTAAGCCCTGCTCGGCCATCGACGACGAACACGACCGCGTCCGACTCGGCAATAGCCTGATCAGCCTGTCTCGCCATCTCCACGAATATGCCATCGGTCGCGCCAGGCTCCAGGCCGCCAGTGTCGATGACGATGAAAGAGCGTTCGTCGAGCCTGCCCTCACCGTAGTGCCGGTCCCGTGTCACCCCGGGCACGTCGAGCACTATCGCATCGCGGCTGCGCGTAATGCGGTTGAACAGCGTCGATTTGCCGACGTTCGGACGCCCCACCAGGGCGATCACGGCCTTCATCGCGGCTCGACGATGGCGCTAGGGCGCAAGCGCGTACAGCCCGCCGCTCTGCGATTGGACCAGAAACCCGGTCGGTAAACGAATTGGAGCAGCCCGTACAGGCGTACCGCCGGTGGCGATGCGCGCCACGAACGCGCCGGATTCGCGCGCGAGAAAATGCACGTATCCCTCGAGGTCGGCCACCACGATTTCCGAGCCGATGGGCAAGGGCAGCGAGAGTTGCCGGTTCGCGAGACGGTCCTGCTTCCAGACGCTGCGCCCGCTTCGAATCTCGAGCGCCTGGACGGCGCCTTTGTCGTCGCTCACATAGGCGTTCCGGTCGTCGAGACTTACCCCGGTCAACGAGGACATTTCGCGGGACCATAGCTGATTTCCGGTGCCGGAATCGAAGCATGCAACGCGCCCCTGGAAGGCTGCTGCGCATACCTCGCGCCCCTGCACCGCGGGGTCGCCCAATACCTCGGTGATGCGCTCCAGCTCGGTCGCCCCGCGCGGCACCGCGACGCTTGCTTCCCAGCGCACGCCCCCGTTTTCCATCGCGATGGCAACCAGCTTGCCGCCGGAGAAACCAGCATACGCGGTGTCGCCCGCAATGGTCACGCCCGTCGGAGACCTCACGACGAGGGAGGCGGGCGCGCGCTGATAGACCCATCTGCGTTTGCCGTCGGACGCTTCAAACGCAAAGATGCGGCTGTCGCCACTGCGCACCAGCACCAGGCTCGAGCCAACCGCGGGCGCCGCAAGCACTTCGCTTGATACGCGAGCCCGCCAGCGAACACGGCCGTCCTGCGCATCGAGGGCGAACACCTCGCCATCGTCCGTCGCGACGACGACGAGAGTTCCGTCGCTTCCTACGCCGCCGGAAAGACGGGCGTTGACCGATACGCGCCAACGCACTTGCCCCGTCCCCGCGTCGAATCGCGCGACAGACCCGTCGCGCCCGGCGGCGTATACGCTGTCGCCGGAGAACGCCGGACTGAACGTAAACCCGCCGGCCGCGCCGACGCTTGCCGACCACAGCACCCGCACCGGCTGGGGATTGGCGATCGGCGTGAGGGGTGCGGGAGTCGGTCCGGAAGGACCGCCGAACCAGTTCATCGGATTCATGCTCGAGCAGCCGCCGAGGACGAGAGCGGCGACGAGCAGCGCCGGAAGCTTGCGCACTCTCAACCTCCAAGCGCCTCGAGGCGCATGCGCACGCTTGCGCGAAAGGCGCCTTCGCGCTTGTCCGCTTTTTCCAGGGCAAGTTGGTACGCCGCTCGCGCAGCGACCGTCTGATGCTGGGCCGCCAGGATATCCCCCTTCAACGCAGCGTATTGCGCATCGTAAGCTGGCGGATGCGGCGCCTCGAGCAACTTGAGCGCCTCCGCGTAGGATTTATCGTCCAGCAACACGGCTGCGAGACGCAGCCTTGCGATGTCCACGAAATTGTCCGAGGACGAACGGTCAAGCACCCATTGCAATTGCGCCTTCGCGCTCTTGTTGTCGTGCCGATCGAAGTAAAAACGCGCCGATAAGAGCGCACCCATCGATGCATACAGCGTGCGCGGATACTTTTCCGCCAGCTCGCCGCCTGCGTCGCGCAAGGTCTTCGCATCGCCCGCCTCCGATGCCCTGATCAGCACCTCATACAGCGCGCTCGCCTGCAGCGCCTGGCTGCGCTGGTACCAGTCCCAGCCACGCCAGACTGCGATCGCGATGACCGCCGCCGAGACGACCAGCAACACCAGACTGCCGTTCGTGTTCCACCAGCCCTTAAGCGCCTCTACCTGCTCCTGCTCCTGATGATCGAGTGCCATGCTATGACCTTGCCCTCCGCAACGCGTCGCCAAAGGCGGCGACCGAATTCTCGAGCCGAATCCTGAACTGGGGTTCTTCCCGGCGGAGGAACTTTACCGAAATCTCCTTCGCGCGGACCTCATCCTCGCCGACGATCAGGGCCGTCCACGCACCGCTCGCGTCGGCCTTTTTCATCTGCAACTTGAAACTGCCACCGCCGGCATGCCGCACGATGCAGTACCCCGCTTTGCGCAGTTCCTCGGCCAGGACGAGCGCATACGGCTGGGTACCCTCCCCTTGCGCGACCACGTAGGCATCCACCGCGCGAATCGAGGGAGCGTGCGCCGTCTGTCGCCAAAGCGCGATCAGGCGCTCGTTTCCCATCGCGAATCCTGCTGCCGGCGCGGGCTTGCCACCGATCTGGGCGAACAAGCCATCATAGCGGCCGCCTCCGCACACCGTGCCCTGCGCACCCAGCGCGTCCGAGATCCACTCGAAAACGGTGAGATTGTAATAGTCGAGCCCCCGCACCAGACGGGGATTGATCTCGAACGACACCCCCGCGGCTTCCAGCATTCGCTTGAGGCCGTCGAAATGGGCGAGTGACGGCTCGCCGAGGTACCCCATCAAAGCGGGCGCCCCGGCGACCACCTCCTGCACCTGCGGATTCTTCGAATCGAGAACACGGAGCGGGTTGGTGTGCATCCGACGTTTGGCGTCAGCGTCAAGCCGGTCGACATTCGCTTCGAGGTGACGCACGAGATCCTGGCGATAGCGTGCTCGCTCCCCGGGCGATCCGATGGTATTGAGCTCAAGTCTGATCCCACTCAACCCGAGCTCGCGCCACAGCGAGGCACACATGACGATCAGCTCGGCGTCCAGGTCCGGCCCTTCAAAGCCCAGCGCCTCGACCCCGTACTGGTGGAACTGGCGATAGCGGCCCTTCTGGGGGCGCTCGTGCCGGTACATAGGCCCCGCGTACCAAAGGCGCTTGGGCCCGTCGTAGAGGAGATTGTGCTCAATGGCTGCACGCACACATGAAGCCGTGCCCTCGGGGCGAAGCGTCAGGTCTTCGCCGTTCAGCTCATCTCGCCACGCGTACATCTCCTTTTCGACGATATCCGTCACCTCGCCGATCGCCCTCCGGAACAGCTGCGTGTGCTCCACCAGCGGCATACGGATGTTGCGGTACCCGTAGCGCTCCAGCCAGGACTCGACTCGCGCCTCGAAATCGAGCCACCATTCCGCCTCGTCCGGCAATATGTCGTTCATGCCGCGAACGGCCTGGATGCTTGTGCTCATGCGTAAAGCGGCGGTCAGGAGACCGCCTTGATCCTGATCTCTTTGGGCTCGTTGGCCGTCTGGCGGTGGCGCCGGGCCCCCGGCGCATAGTGGCTATGGACGTAATCGCTGACGATCGCCTGGAATTCCTCGGCGATACGATCACCCTTGAGCGTCACCGTTTTCTCACCGTCCACGTATACGGGGGCCACCGGATATTCGTTCGTTCCCGGGAGGCTGATACCCACATCGGCGTGCTTGGACTCTCCCGGGCCGTTGACCACGCAGCCCATTACGGCCACGCGCATGTCCTCCACGCCAGGGTATCGATCGCGCCACAACGGCATTTGCTCTCTCAGATACGCCTGGATACGTGAGGCCAGCTCCTGGAAATAGGTGCTCGTGGTACGGCCGCAGCCCGGGCAGGCGCTCACCATCGGCGTGAAGCTGCGCAGCCCCATGGTCTGCAAGATCTCCTGCGCGACCTGCACCTCGCGGGTCCGGTCGCCACCGGGCTCGGGGGTGAGGGAAACTCGGATCGTGTCGCCGATGCCTTCCTGGAGCAGGATCGCCAGCGCGGCCGACGATGCGACGATCCCCTTCGAGCCCATGCCGGCCTCGGTCAGCCCAAGGTGCAGCGAGTAGTCGCAACGGCGAGCAAGTTCGCGATACACGGCAATCAGGTCCTGCACCTGGCTCATCTTGCAGGAGATGACAATGCGCTCGCCGGGTAGCCCCCAATCCACGGCCTGACGCGCGGACTCGAGGGCAGAGCGGACGACGGCCTCCCGCATGACCTCCTGCGCGGACATTGGCATTGGTGCTCGCGCATTTTCGTCCATCAATCGCCCCAGCAATTCCTGGTCAAGACTTCCCCAGTTCACGCCGATGCGCACCGGCTTGCCGAATTTGATCGCGCACTCGATCATGGTCGCAAACTGCTCGTCGCGTTTTGCTCCTGCGCCGACATTGCCCGGATTGATACGGTATTTCGCCAGCGCCTTCGCACAGTCCGGGAACCGGGTCAGCAGCCGGTGACCATTGAAGTGAAAGTCTCCCACCAGCGGTACGTCGCAGCCCGCCGCGTCGAGACGATCCCGGATGCGCGCAACCTGAGCCGCCGCCTCCGGGCTGTTCACCGTGATCCGAACCAGCTCGGAGCCGGCACGCCAGAGTTCGATCACTTGCGCTGCGGTGGCGACCGCGTCCGCAGTGTCCGTGTTGGTCATTGATTGCACGACGACGGGCGCACCGCCCCCGATGGCAATATGTCCCACCATCACTTGGGTGGAATGGCGGCGTTTCGCCACGGCAGCGCCCTGGCTCATTTCAACGTGAAACGCGCCACGTCGACCCTGGTATACGGCTTCAGGTCGAACGGCTTGTCCCCATAGACGACTTGCACGTGTTGCGCATTGCCGATCACCAGCGCAAACGGCGGCTGTCCTTGAATCACCCTCCTGCTGCCAGCGGGCACCAGCTGCGCCATCAACGTGCGACCCGCGGCATCCCGTGCCTCCACCCAGGACTCCTCGTCGAACTGCATGATGATGCGCCGCGTGTCGGCCCCGGCGGCGACGGTCGTCGCTACCGGAGCCGCAGCGGGCATCGCCTGGACGGCTGGCGCCGGTTGGACGTCCGGCGCCACCTGGGCGCTCGGCGCCTTTTCGACGGTCGGCGCCGCTGGAACTTTCACCGCTGGAGCCGACGTCGCCATTTTGTCGGGCGCGGCGCTCGCCACGGTCGCCGGGGACGGCTCCAGGGGTGCTTTGGCCGCCGCAATGAAAGTGAGACGTGCGGGATTCGCGCCCTCGTGCTGCCACTCGATCAGAACGCCTGCAACCGCCGCCAGTATCAGTACGGAGAGAACTGCGTATATGACATTCGACCTTCGGGAGGCGTCGGAGAACGGTACCGCCTGGTTGAATCGCGCGGCCAGCCTGCCCGAGTCCGGAATGTCGAACCGGTCTTCAACGCGGGCAAGTAGCGCATCCGCGTCGAGCTTGAGCAGCCGCGCGTAACTGCGCAGCATGCCGCGCGCGAAAGTTCCCCCCGGCAGGCGGTCGAAGTGGCCTTGCTCCAGCGCCTCGATCTGGCGCGGAGCGAATTTCAGCTGCTGCGCCACGTCCTCGATGGTAAAGCCATGCGCCATGCGTTCCCGCGCGAGGACTTCACCGACGTCGGCTTCGCGCGAGCTCGCCGACGGGTCTCCTTGTGCCGAAATCGTCGCCTGGACACCGAATCCCGACTCATCAACCGCGCTGGTCATAGGCTCCGCGTTGCAGAAGCTGGTATTCGCGCGAGCCGGGGAACCGGCGTCGCAATTGATTCGCATAACCCGCCTCGGCCGTTGCGTTTCCGAGCTTGCGCTCGATCCGCAGCGCAAGCCAGAGCGATTCGGCGGTGGGCGGCATCTGGCGGTTGTAGCGCAGCGCGTAACGCTGCGCGTCGTCCATGTTGCCCTGGCGATAACGAATCTGCCCCATCTGGAGCAGCGCAATCGGTTCGTTTGACTCGAGTTGCAATGCGCGCTGGAAGTATTGCTCGGCGTCTTCCAGCTTGTTCTGCCGCATGGAGCACACTCCCGCCGCAGTGTAGGAGCGCCACGGCGTCGGATAGAGGGGATTACGGACCGCTTTCATGAAATAGTTGATCGACTGCGCCTCGCGCCCGGTCTGGCACAGGAACCAGCCGTAGTTGTGATTGATATCAGGATCGCCCGGCGAAAGGCTCAAACCACGCTCGAAATTTTCCTGGGCCAGGCGGTTTTCCTTGAGCTCCATGTAGACAAGCCCGAACATGCTGTAAGCGGGCGCGTAACGCGAGTCGGCAGACGTGGCGGTGCGCAGTTCCTCGAGGGCCACCGCCATGTTCCCGCGGCTGTAGTAGAGAGCGGCGAGCTCGGTATGGAGCCGCGCTCTGTTTTGCGGATCTCCCACCTCGCCGACGATTTGTCCGGTGTCGACGGTCGGGGGCTGTTCGTCGCTATGGGTCGCGCAGCCCGCCACGATCAGGGCAAAGCCGATGGCGACGACGCGTCTCATGCGCGGATCTCCGTGATCTTGTGAGTGAGGCGACGCGATCGTCTCGTGCGGTCGGTCACCTCCCCGGCGAGCTGGCCGCAGGCCGCGTCGATCCCCTCACCACGCGTCTTGCGCGTCGTCACGGTAACGCCCGTCCGGCGAAGGATATCGGCGAAGTGCCGGATGCGATCGGGTGAGGACCGCCGGAAACCGGAGTTGGGAAACGGATTGAACGGGATCAGGTTGAATTTGCATTGCACGCGCCGGGAAATATCGGCCAACTCCCGCGCGTTCGCATCGGAATCGTTGACTCCTTCGAGCATGACGTATTCGAAGGTGATGAAATCTCGCGGCGCCTTCTCGAGATACCGGTTGCAGGCCTTGAGGAGCTCGCGGATAGGATATTTCCGGTTCAGCGGGACGAGCCGATCGCGCAGCGCATCATTCGGGGCGTGCAGAGATATAGCGAGCGCAACCGGGCACTCCTGCCGCAAGCGGTCGATGCCCGGGATGACTCCGGAACTGGACACCGTCACGCGGCGCCGCGACAGGCCATAGGCGTTGTCGTCGAGCATGAGGTTGAGCGCCGGGATTACGTTATCGAGATTGAGCAGCGGCTCACCCATTCCCATCATCACAACGTTGCTGATCAGGCGTTCGCCCTTCGGATCGCGTCCGAGCTCGCGGTTGGCGATCCAGAGCTGCGCAATGATCTCCGCGGTGCTGAGATTCCGATTGAATCCTTGCTTGCCGGTCGAGCAGAACGCGCAGTCCAGCACGCACCCCGCCTGGCTCGATACGCACAGCGTGCCCCGACCGGTTTCGGGGATGAAGACCGACTCGACCGCGTTCGCGCCGTCCACCTTTAGCAGCCATTTGCGCGTGCCGTCGTCGGCCGTCTCGTCTCCGACCACCTTGGGGGTCCGCACTTCCGCTCGCTGCACGAGCTTCGCTCGCAGGGCCTTGGCGAGATCACTCATGCGGCCGAAGTCCGATTCGCCGTATTGGTGGATCCAGCGAAGCACCTGGCGCGCGCGAAACGGCTTTTCGCCCATCTCGGCGAAGTAGCGTTCCAGCGCCTGCGTATCGAAGTCCAGGAGGTTGTCAATCATGGCGGTGCCGGGTAGGCCCGCATCAGCGGGAGAAAACCTCGCAAGCGGGGAAGAAGTAGGCGATTTCAACGCGCGCGGTATCCGGGCCGTCGGAACCGTGGACTGCATTGGCATCGATCGATTCTGCGAAGTCGGCGCGGATCGTTCCTTTTGCCGCCTTCTTGGGATCGGTGGCTCCCATCAGCTCGCGGTTCTTGGCGATTGCGCTCTCCCCTTCGAGCACCTGTACCAGCACGGGCCCGGAGGTCATGAATTCCACTAGGTCGCGGAAGAACGGCCGCTCGCGGTGTACTGCATAGAATCCCTCGGCCTGCGCTCGGGATAGGTGCATCATCCGCGCCGCGGCGATCTTGAGTCCGGCGGACTCGAAGCGCGCACAGATCTTGCCGATGACGTTCTTTTGTACTGCGTCGGGCTTGATGATCGACAAAGTTCTCTCGACCGCCATTACTCGCTCTCCCATATAGGCGTGGTAACCGTAACTCGAAATTCTATCACGTCACCTGCTCGAACCGCGTAAAAACAAAGGCTTGCGCTACGGTGAAGGATCTTGGGTGCGCCACTCCGGCAGCACGCCCGGCATCCCCGTCGCAGCAAGATACCCTGCGTCGATACCGACCCCCGGCACCCATACGAGATCGCCGTCGCAATAAAGGAGCGGTACTCGGTCCCGCTGCCAAGGCGGTATCCCCGCCTCTTGGAAAAGGTTCTTCAGGGTGCGGCGCGGCCTCTTTGGATCGGGCTGCAAGCGCTCACCGCCACGGCGCAGCCGAACGGTCACGGTCCCGGCCTCGAGTCGCCCCATGTCGATGCCCGCGCCCCGCGTAGGCCGCATGACCAGTTCGCCCTCGAGTGGAAGCAACTTGAGCCTGGACTGACCCGACCAACGGACCGGCCCGAAGGCACCGCGTTCGGTGGACCGGGCGATCCGAATGACGCCACGATACAAGCGCAACACGGCGCCATCGTGCGCGATCGCGGTGCGTGCGCCGCCGCCAAGTAGCTGGCGCAGCATCTCCGCAAGGCGGCGCTCGCTCGGCGCCCGCAGACCCTGAGCCGCCAGATGCTCACGCAGCACAAGCTTTGCCTCCGCTGGCGAAGTCTCGCGCAACTCCGTCACGCGCAGAGCACCTCCACGGTGCGCAAAACCCCGGAGCAGGGCGTCTGCCTCGGCAAAATGGCGCGCCGCCCGCGCAAGCGCTTCACGCCAGCGCGGGTATTTTTCTTGCAGCATGGGCAGAACCTGGCACCGCAGGTAGCCGCGGCTCAGAGAGGGGTCGCGATTGCTCTCATCGTCGACCCACTGGAGCCCCTCGACCCTCGCGTAGCGCAGAAGCGCCGAGCGCGGCACGCCGAGCATCGGACGCAAAACCTGCTTGCGGCCAAGTCGACCGAGCACCGGCATGCCACTTGCACCACGCAGACCCGCGCCGCGCAGCAACGCCATGAGGACGGTCTCGGCCTGATCGTCGAGCTGATGTGCGAACACGATCATGTCGGCATCGACTGCGGCGAGCGCCGTGCGGCGCGCCGCGCGCGCCGCAGCCTCGAGTCCGATGCCTCGCGTCGTGCCAATCTTGACGCGCCGGACCTGCAGCGGCACGCCCCAGCCCCGGCAAAGACGGCGACAGAAATTCTCCCACCGCGCCGCGTTGGGACTGATGCCGTGATTGACGTGGATTGCACTCAGCGAGTAGCCGCGCTGCGGAGCCAGGCTCACAAGCATGTGCAGCAGTGCCACGGAGTCGACGCCGCCCGAGAGCGCGACCACGATGCCCTTGCCCCTCATATCGATGCCGCGGAGGACGCGATCGACCGCTGCGCGCGGTCCGCTCAGCCGCGCATGCGCGTCAGGTCCGCTCTGCGACGTCCCGGAACTTGCCATGCTCCATGAGACGCTCGAGGCGTTCCTCTACGAGCTCCTTCGCCTTCTTGCCCTGGAGCTGCTTCACGGCCTCTGTGAGCGCCTTCTTGAGCGATGCCGCAGTCGCCTGCGGGTCGCGGTGCGCGCCACCGAGCGGCTCGTTCACGATCTTGTCGATCAGTCCCAGCGTCTTGAGTCGGCCGGCCGTGATGCCGAGCGCCTCGGCGGCTTCGGGCGCCTTGTCTGCGCTGCGCCAAAGGATCGACGCGCATCCCTCGGGAGAGATCACCGAATAGGTTGCGTACTGCAGCATCAGAACGACGTCGCCGACGGCGATCGCGAGCGCCCCGCCGGAACCGCCCTCGCCAATCACGCTGACGATGATCGGAGTCTTCAACCCCGCCATGGCGTACAGGTTGCGCCCGATCGCCTCCGATTGGCCGCGCTCCTCGGCGTCGATGCCGGGATACGCACCCGGCGTGTCCACGAAAGTAAACACTGGCAGCCGAAACTTTTCCGCCAGGCGCATCAGGCGCAATGCCTTGCGGTAGCCTTCCGGCTTCGGCATACCGAAGTTGCGCAGAATCTTCTCCTTGGTATCGCGCCCCTTCTGGTGCCCAATCACCATGCACGGCTCACCGTTGAACCGCGCCAGACCGCCGACGATCGAGGCATCGTCGGCAAACATCCGATCGCCGTGCAGCTCCTCGAAATGCGTAAACAACATGCCGATGTAATCGAGCGTGTACGGCCGCTGCGGGTGGCGTGCGACCTGCGCCACTTGCCAGGGACTCAGCTTGCCGTAGATGTCCTTGGTGAGCGACTGGCTCTTCTTCGTCAGGCGCGCGATTTCCTCGGAAATGTCGACTGCCGAATCGTCCTGGACGAAGCGCAGTTCCTCGATGCGCTGCTCGAGCTCGGCTATTGGCTGCTCGAAGTCGAGGAAGGTCGTTTTCATGGCTGCGGCATTCTACGCTCAAGCCGACGCGCTAGTACTCGACCGGAACCGGGTCGAGAGATCGCCACAAGTACCACGTAGCGACGGAGCGCCAGGGCTGCCAGTCCTTGGCGATGCGCCGGATACCGCCTGTGCTTACGCTGCGTCCGCCGCGGTAGCGGAGGCTCACCGCACGCTGCAGCCCGAGATCGTCGAGTGGAAGCACGTCGGGGCGCAGCAGGTTGAAGATCAGGAACATCTCGGCCGTCCAGCGTCCGATTCCGCGCACCTCAACTAGCTCCGCAACCACCTGCTCGTCGCTCATCATCTGCCAGCGCTCGGGAACGAGTTCGCCGCCGTCGAAGCGCGCTGCCAGGTCAAGGACGTACTCGACCTTTCGCCGCGACAGACCGCATGCGAGTAGGCGCTTCGGCCCCGCCTCGATGGCAGCGCCCGGAGTTACCTCAGGCATCGCAGCTACCACTCTCTCCCACACCGCTTGCGCCGCTTTCACCGAAATCTGTTGGCCGACGATCGAGCGTGCGAGCGTGAGAAACGGGTCGCCGCGCGGCGAGAGGTGGATGCGCGGAAAGCGCCGCACGATCGCGCCCATGACGGGGTCACGGCGCGACAGCTCACGCTTCGCTTGGTCCCAGTATGGCGGTTTCACGCGCGCGCGAGCGGCAAGCTGACCAGCAGGTTCTGCGGTTTCATGCGCAGGACATGTTCCCCGTCGCACGACAGGGCGAGGTAGACCGGGCGCCCGGAAATCTCGGCACGCATGTCGGTCGCATCGGCGAAGTCCATGCGAAACAGCGCCAGAATCCTCTCCATGCGCTCGGGTTCGACTTCCGCACCGCCCCACAGCTCGTTGAGGATTGACGTCGATTCCGCGTCGAGCCCGATATGCCACGCCCAGCCGGTTTCGTCGATGCGAGGCAGCGGGCGTACGTGCACGCGCACGTCGAAAAAATGCGCGACCCAATCCTCGATGACACGGCACAGGGCGTCCAGGGCGCTCCGCCCGTAGGTGAGGGTGATCACGGTGTCGAAGCGCGACTCTCGCTCCCAGTAAAGCGTGGCGTTGTCCCGATCGATCACCTCTAGCTCGGCGCCGCCGGGCGCTCCCTGCGCCTCGACGATCAGCCTGCCAATGTGGCCGTAGCGGCTTCCGGACGCGTACATCTCGACCGTCTCCTGGTCGGCCAGCAGCGCGTGGCCATCGCGCAACGTGACCTTCTGATCGCGAAATAGGAGCTCGGCCGCGCGCAGGCGCAGCGGGTCCGCGCAGCCCTCAAGAATGTTTCTCAGAATGACGTGCGCGAGTTGCTGGACAAAAAGAGGGGGCACGTCCACGGGCCCCCGGAACAGGTTGCTATAGCATCCCTCGATCGTTCCTGCGTCGAGCAACCTCTGGCGGAAACGCAATAGCAACCGATAGTTGTCCCGCGCGTCCGGATCAGCGAGCGAGTCGATCTCGGCAGGATTCACCTTGCGCCGGGGATCACTCATCATTGCTGCGTGCAGTCGCCGTTCCGCATCGCAGGAGTCCTCGACCGGGCAGATCTCCGGGCGGAGATAGTAGGCGCGCAGAAAATCGTCCGTGACCTCGAGGCGACCTGCCGCATCGCGCCGTAGAAGCCCGAAACCACAATTGCGCCAGAAGTCGGCCACGCCGCTGGTATTTCTGCCTGCCAACGCCCCCCTAGGTGGCGGCGATGACGAGGCGGGATTGAGCCGACACGTGCTGCCTGAGGAACTCCATCTGGTCGGCGAAGATGCGTCGGTTGCTCAGGATCAGATACTCGGCCTTGTTCGGAACGTACGGCGCGTACAGCAGTTCCATACCCGCCTCCTGCGGTAGGCGATTGCGCTTGACGCCGTTACACTGACGGCAGGCTGTCACGACGTTCATCCACGTATCGTGGCCACCGCGGGAAAGCGGTGTAATGTGGTCGCGGGTGAGTCGGAAGAAGTTGAATGCACCGCCACAATAGGCACAGACGTGACGGTCGCGCCGAAAAAGCTCGCGGTTATTCAGCGGCGGCACCTGGTTAAATCCACGCACGGCAAGGGCTTTGCCCTTCACGGCGATGATCGACGCCGCGGTGATACGCGAGCGCTCCCCCGTCAGCCGGGAAACTCCACCGTAGAAGGTGAAGGTCTTGTCGCCGAGAGTCCACGCCACGAGATTTTTCGCATAGTAGAAGCATGCCTGCTGCCAGCTGATCCAGCGGTGCGGCACCCCATGGCTGTCTAGCGAAAGGATTAGCGGGTTTTCCATGGCATGGAGCATGTTAGCGCGACGATTCTGCCAAGCCTTCTTGTGCTTTGCAATCGCCTGCTAATTCGTATGCTTAGAAGAGATTGTTGGCAGTCCGCCTCACCCTCACGGCGGCTCGACCAGAGCGCTTTCGCGGCCGCATCCGGGCCGCCCTTCGGCTAACGACCGCCGACGGCGTCCTTGAATCCCTGCCCGGCAGCGAACGCAGGTATCGTCTTCGCCGGGATCTTGATTTCCTTGCCGTTTGTCGGGCTCCGACCCGCACGCGCCTTGCGCTTGCGCGGCAGGAAGGTTCCGAACCCCACGACGGTGACACGATTCCCCTTGGCAACGCCGGCAACGATTGCCTCGAACACTGCGTTGACGGCCTCACCAGCTTCGGCACGGTTGAGATTGCCGGCTTTCGCGGCAGCCTGAACGAGGTCGGATTTCGTGATCACCGATGGCATACGTTCTCCTCATGCGCCCGATCTAGTGCCGGACATCTCCCACATGTCTCTTGCGTCGTGCGCGCGATGCAAGAGAGTTCGCATCGTAGCGAATCCGCGCCACGAACACAACGCGGCATCGTGAATTTGCGCACGGCAACTGCCAAACTATTTCGATGACGCGCAAACGTCTCAGCGTTTGCCCGAAAGTAATTCGACGAATACGCTGGGCTCATCCACTCCCCTGCCCTGCGCGATCAGCATGCGGTAGAGCTCGCCCGCCGTGCGCGTCATCGGCATTGGTACGTCGATTCCGCGCGCGACCTCCCCTGCATTCTCCAGGTCCTTGAGAAGTGTGTAGGCCGTGCCGCTCGGGTCGGAGAAGTCGCGCCGCGCCATCCGCGGTCCGAACACTTGCAGCGGCAACGAATCCGCAAACCCGCCCCTCAGCGCTTCCGGCAGCAACGTCGCATCGACCCCCGCCGCCTCCGCGAGCCGAACCGCCTCCGCGATCACCGGAAACAGACAACCGACGATCACCTGGTTGCACAGCTTGGTGACCTGCCCGGCGCCCGCCTCGCCCATGCGTGTAACCCGCTGCGCCAGTACCTCGAGGACCGGGCGCACCCTGTCTATTTGTTCCGCCCTTCCGCCCGCCATTACAACCAGCTTGCCCTTCTCCGCGCCCACCACACCGCCGGAGACGGGAGCATCGATCAGCCCCATGCCGTATTCGCGTTCCAGGCGCGTGGCAAAAGCGCGCGCCGAAGCGGGGGCGATGCTGGAAAAGTCCACCACCAGCTTCCCGGCGCGGCCGCCCCGGGCGATCCCCGCGGCGCCGAACAGCACCTCCTCGGCGGCATGCTGATCGGTCACGCACATCATCACGACTTCGGAACTGCGAGCGAGGTCGGCGGGTGAATCTGCCTCCTCGGCACCGTGAACAGCCACGGCGGCGACCTTGTCACGCGTGCGGTTCCATACGTGCACGCGGTAACCTGCCGCCAGCAGTCGCATGACCATCGGTCGTCCCATGAGGCCGACGCCGACGAACCCCAGTGCTGGTTTTCCGCTCATGCCCTTCTCGCTCGCTTGGCGCCGCCGCGATGGGTGACCGCGCCGGTGAACGCCGATCCGACCAGCGCGGCGTATTTCTCCAGCGCTCCGGGAGGTGGCGCGCTCGCGGGGCGGCGCCATGTCCTTCGCCGCCTGGCGAGTTCGGCCGCGCTCACCTCCAGGTCGAGCAAACCCCTTTCAGCGTCGATGAGCACGCGATCACCGTTACGCACCAGGGCGATCGGCCCGCCGGCGGCGGCCTCGGGCGACAGGTAGCCGACCATCATGCCGCGCGTTGCGCCGGAGAACCGGCCGTCGGTGAGCAGCGCCACTTTCTCGCCCATTCCCTGGCCGTAGATCAGCGCGGTCACGCCCAGCATCTCGCGCATTCCGGGCCCGCCCTTCGGGCCTTCGTAGCGGATGACGAGCACGTCGCCTTCCTTGTAGGCACGCTTGCGCACCACCTCGGCGCAGGCTTCCTCGGAATCGAATACTCGGGCCTTGCCGTCGAACCTCAGTGTCTTCAACCCCGCGACCTTGATCAGCGCACCATCAGGACTGAGATTGCCCTTCAGGACGACGATGCCGCCGCTTGCGAGCAGCGCCTCTTTGCGTACCACCTCGCCGTCCGCGCCCGGATGATGCATTAGCTCCTGCTCCAGGGTCGTGCCAAACAGGGTGAGACAGTCTCCATGCAGCGCACCTCGATCGAGCAGCTCCCTCAGCACCGCGTACACGCCGCCCACCGCGTGCAGATCCTTGGCGAGGAAGCGGCCGCCCGGCTTCATGTCCGCGATGAGCGGCGTGCGTTTGGATACGCGCGCCAAATCGTCGAGCGAAAACCGGATGCCCGCTTCGTGCGCGATCGCAGGAATGTGCAGTCCCGCGTTGGTTGAGCCCCCCGTCGCCGCAACTGCGGCGCAGGCGTTCTCCAGGCTCTTGCGCGTTACCAGGTCGCGCGGCAGCGGTCCACCGCGCCGCAAAAGATCCATCGTTACCCTGCCCGCTTCACGGGCCTGGGCGAGCCGCTCCTTCGCCACTGCAGGCATTGTCGCCGAGCCCGGCAGCGCGAGCCCGAGCGTCTCGGAAACCATCGCCATCGTATTGGCGGTGAATTGGCCCGGGCACGATCCGAGCGTTGGTAAGCACACGTGCTCCAACTCGTCCAACTCGCCACGCGTCATGTCGCCGGCCATTACGGCCCCGACGGCCTCGTAGGTATCGAGCACGGTCACGTCGCGGCCGCGCCATGTGCCGGGCAAAGCCGCGCCGCCATAAACGAACACCGACGGAAGGTTGAGGCGCGTCATCGCCATCATCATTCCGGGCAGCGTCTTGTCGCAGCCCGCAAAGGTGACCAGTGCGTCGTAGGCGTGCCCCCGCGCCACGGCCTCTACGCCGTCGG
>Ga0316620_10000253_pt1 | contig 21379 bp, 18 predicted proteins | sample OWC_Aug_M1_C1_D5_FD_207651 | JGI IMG/M metagenome (GOLD analysis project Ga0316620, IMG submission 207651) | Wetland soil microbial communities from Old Woman Creek delta, Ohio, United States - OWC_Aug_M1_C1_D5_B | ecosystem: Environmental > Terrestrial > Soil > Wetlands | place: USA: Ohio...
CCATGAACGCCTGGATCGATCAACTGGTCGTCGGCGCGCTCGTGATAGCGAGCGCCGCATTTGCGGCTTATCGCCTGGGACCTGCGGGCATGCGACTGTGGATCCGCCGGCAGTGGGCGCGCGTTCGCGGCAAGCCGCTGCCCGCCGCCAGCATCGGTGTCGGCGGTTGCGGCGACTGCCCGCACGCGGCAACCTTTCGAAAGAAGGAACAATCCTGACCGGTGAGCAGTCGCGGCCGGTTCCGGAGCGGAGCCGGCGCGACCACCCCGTGAGGCCGGTCAGTAGCGGTAGTGATCCGGCTTGTACGGACCCTCGCGCTTGACGCCGATGTAGCGCGCCTGGCGGTCGGTGAGCTCCGTCAGCTCGGCGTTCAGCTTCTTCAGCTGCAGCCGCGCCACCTTCTCGTCGAGATGCTTCGGCAGCACGTACACGCCGATCGGATACTTCGCCGTGTTGGTGAAGAGCTCGATCTGCGCGATCGTCTGGTTCGCGAACGACGAGCTCATCACGTAGCTCGGGTGCCCGGTGCCGCAGCCGAGGTTCACCAGGCGCCCTTCGGCGAGCAGAATGATGCGCTTGCCGTCCGGGAAGATCACATGATCGACCTGCGGCTTGATGTTCTCCCAGGTGTACGCCTTGAGGGCCGCCACCTCGATCTCGTTGTCGAAGTGACCGATGTTGCACACGATCGCCTGGTCCTTCATGCGCTTCATGTGTTCGTGCGTGATCACGTGGAAGTTGCCGGTCGCGGTCACGAAGATGTCGGCCTTGTCAGCCGCGTAGTCCATGGTGACGACGCGATAGCCCTCCATCGCCGCCTGCAGCGCGCAGATCGGATCGATCTCCGTCACCCACACCTGCGCCGACAGTGCGCGCAGCGCCTGCGCCGACCCCTTGCCGACGTCACCGTAGCCCGCGACGAGCGCAATCTTGCCCGCGACCATGACGTCAGTGGCGCGCTTGATGCCGTCGACCAGCGATTCGCGGCAGCCGTACAGGTTGTCGAACTTGGACTTCGTGACCGAGTCGTTGACGTTGATCGCCGGGAACGCGAGCTGGCCGTCCTTCGCCATCTGATAGAGGCGCTTCACACCGGTGGTCGTCTCCTCGCTCACGCCCTTGATGGCCTTGAGGCGCTTTGAGTACCAGGCGGGATCCTTCTTCAGCATCTCCTTGATGCTGGCAAAGAGCGCCTCTTCTTCCTCGCTGGTCGGGTTGGAAATTACCGCCGGATCCTTCTCGGCCTTGCTTCCGAGATGCAGAAGCAGCGTCGCATCGCCGCCGTCGTCGAGGATCATGTTCGAGTACCCGCCGTCCGGCCAGGTGAAGATCCGGTGCGTGAATTCCCAGTACTCGGTGAGGCTCTCGCCCTTGTAGGCGAATACGGCCGTGCCCGATGCCGCGATCGCGGCCGCCGCGTGATCCTGCGTCGAGAAGATGTTGCATGAGGCCCAGCGCACCTCGGCGCCGAGCGCCTTCAGCGTCTCGATCAGCACCGCGGTCTGGATCGTCATGTGGAGCGAGCCGCTGACGCGCGCGCCGCGCAGCGGCTGCGTGGCGGCGAACTCCTCGCGGATCGCCATCAGGCCCGGCATCTCGGTCTCGGCGATGCGGATTTCCTTGCGGCCCCAGTCGGCCAGCTTCGGGTCCGCGACCCGGTAATCGCCCTGGGTATTGGGCTGCAATACTGCGCTCATAGTGTCTCAGCTCTCCGTTGACTGTGAGGCGCCGTTGCATTGCGTGCCGGCGGCGTTCGAGCCTCGTGGGTCCGTCCCACTGCAGCGCCCCTCGAACGCACCGGCATCGGAAAGTCGTTCAACCCGTCGCGCGCGATTTTACGCCTGCATCCGCAGCAAGCGCCTGCGCTTTGTCGGTCTTCTCCCAGGTGAATTCCGGCTCCTCGCGGCCGAAATGCCCGTACGCCGCGGTCTTCTCGTAGATCGGACGCAGCAGGTCCAGCATCTGGATGATGCCCTTCGGACGCAGATCGAAATGCTTCTGCACCAGCTCCTCGAGCTTCTCATCCGCAATCTTGCTGGTGCCGAAGGTCGTCAGCATGATGCTCGTCGGGCGCGCGACGCCGATGGCGTAGGAAACCTGCACCTGGCAGCGGGTCGCGAGGCCCGCGGCTACGATGTTCTTCGCAACGTAGCGCGCGGCATAGGCGGCGGATCGGTCGACCTTGCTCGGGTCCTTGCCGGAGAACGCGCCACCGCCGTGCGGGGCGGCGCCACCGTACGTGTCGACAATGATCTTGCGGCCCGTGAGACCGCAGTCGCCGTGCGGCCCGCCGACGACGAAGCGACCCGTCGGATTCACGAGATACTTGATGCCCTTCGCGATCATGTCCTTTGGCAGCACCGGCTTGATGATCTCCTCGATCACCGCCTCGCTGAGCTTCGCGTGCTCGATGTCCGGCGCGTGCTGTGTCGAGAGCACGACCGTATCGATCTCCTTCGCCTTGCCGTCGACGTAGCGGACCGTGACCTGCGATTTTGCGTCCGGGCGCAGCCAGGGGAGCTTGCCCGAGTGGCGCAGCTGCGCCTGGCGCTCCACGAGCCGATGAGCGAGATGGATCGGCAGGGGCATCAGCTGCGGGGTTTCCGAGCACGCGTACCCGAACATGAGGCCCTGGTCGCCCGCACCCTGCTCGAGATTGAGGCCGCGCCCTTCGTCCACGCCCTGCGCGATGTCGGGCGACTGCTTGTCGTAGGCGACCAGCACCGCACAACCCCGATAATCCATGCCGTATTCGGTGTTGTCGTAGCCGATGCGCTTGATGGCCTGGCGCGCCACGCTCTGGTAGTCGACCACGGCGTTCGAGGTGATCTCGCCCGCGAGCACGACGAGCCCGGTGTTGCACAGAGTCTCCGCGGCGACGCGCGAGTACTTGTCCTGCGCCAGGATGGCATCGAGGATCGCGTCCGAGATCTGGTCCGCGACCTTGTCGGGATGGCCTTCGCTCACCGACTCGGAGGTAAACAGGTAGCTGCTCGCCATGTCTCGTTACTTCCTGCTGAAGTTGAATTGTAGCCGCAGATTATCGAACAAAATCGCAGCGAATGCGTGACTGGATCGAGGCTTCGACCGCCGTCAGCGGCGCAGTTCGAAGCGCGTGCCATCCGGCCGCAGGTCGAAGGCGCCTGCGCGCACCTTGCGCATCCACTGCACCGTCTCCATGAGCCCGCCGAAGCAGAAGAAATGGGGTTTGACAATGCGCGCCGCGATGTCCGGCCCGGCGCCGCGGACGACGCCGGTGAGCATCTCCTCGGGTGTCGTCGCCATGCCCGCCATGCCGGCGAGGGCGCTGGTGCTTTTCATCAGGGTATTGAACGAGGCGCCGATGCCGCAGCGCATGGCGAAGCGAATGAGCTTCGGCAACGGGGTCGGACCGGCGAACCCGACGTGGACCGGCAGGCGGATGCCCTTGGAGTCGAGTTCGCGTACCCAGGCGTCCACCGCATCCGGATTGAATCCGAACTGCGTCACGAGGCGCACTTCGGTGCCGGTGCGATCCGCGAATGCCTGCTTGATCCGCAACGCCTCCCACAGGCGCGTGGCGCCGATCGTGCGATTTCCTTCCGGATGGCCGGCCACGCCGATCACCTTGATGGCGCAGTCGACGGTAATTCCCGACTCGAGGATTTCCCAGGTGCTCGGGTAAGGCCCGGCCGGATCCTTGCGGTCGCCCGCGATCAGCAGGATCTGCCTGATCCCGAGCTCACGCGCCTCATTGAGGCCCGCGCGCAGGCTGGCTTCACTGTGCACCTCGCGCGCCGCCACGTGCGGGCAGGCGGCAAAGCCGAGCCGCTCGACAATGGCCGCGACCCGCAGGAGCTCCCGAAACTCGGTGCGCGGCGGATGCGCGATGTAGATCGACGTGCCCTTCGGCAGGTAGTCCACGAGTTGCGGCAGCAGCGCCTCGTCGTGCGGCGTGATCTCGGTCGACCCTGCGCCGACGAACGCGGCGATGCGCGCCGTCAGGTCGTCGCCGGAACTGCTAATTGCCACGCTATTCATGTGTTGAGACGCTCAGACTCAAGTCCGCTTGCGCGTCACCACGAAGGTCTCGTCGTTGAACCACAGGCCGCCGTGCTTCATGAGCACCGCCTGCGTCGCTTCGAGGTAAGCGCCGCTCGTAACCACCGCGTCGAGACGCTCGTCCTCGATCTGATTGACGTAGATCGCGGCATTCCAGGCGGCAAACAGCGTCGACGTACCGATACGGTCGCCGATCTCCGAGGGCAGCGTGTGCATCTCGTAGCGAAAGATGGATTTCTCGTCGCTGGGTGCATTGAGGTTGAAATCGCGTGCATCGCGGCCGAGCTCGACCTTGAGCGCCTCAAGCAGCTTGTGGCGGTCGACGGTGAAAGGGTTCTCGCCCGGCCAAAGCTTCTGGGTGATCTCGAGGCCCGGATCCGCCCCGTAGGACTGCACCACGAGGAGCCGGCCGCCCGGCGCCAGGCTGCGCGCGAGCGGCGCCAGCACCTTCTGTGCCTTGAACTGCGCCGACATGCGGGCGCGCCACGGCTGCGACGCGAGGACCAGGTCGTAGGTCTCGAACACGTGTCCGGGACGGGGAATCACGGAGTCCAGGAGGAACTTGTGATCCTCCCGGTAGATGACGAGGACCGAGGGCCGCACGTACACGGGATTGCCGCTGCGCGGGCTCGGCTTCGTCTGCCAGCCGTAGGCTAGCGTTTGCCCCAGCGCTTCGATCTGCTCGCCATACTCGAACGCGGAATTGCCCTGCAGCCGCACTTCCTGCCAGTTGAGCGCGGCGGCGGATGCGAGGTCGCGCGGCATCAGTCGCGGCGCCTCCGAGTAGTTGAGGTTGGTGATCACGAGCACCGTGGCCGGATGCTCGTTAAAGCGATCGGGCATCTTCTCGAGCCCCAGCCGCACATCCTCGAGGCTGATCTCCTTGGCGACCACGAGCAGCGGCACGGTGGGAAAATGCCGGTGCGTGCTGCGCATGAGCCGCGAGAGCACGGTAGCGTCGCCCATGCCCGCATCGAACACGCGCAGCGCCGGCGGACTCGGCCGCAGCTGGTTGATCTCCTGCGCCGCGCGCCGCGCCACCGCGGACTTCTCGTTGCAGGTGTTGACGAAGGCGAGATATTTCTGCCGATTGTCGTAGAACCGAAACGGCGGTGAAGCCGCGTCGGCACTCGTTTCGGACGCTTTTACGGTCGCATTCATGTCGCGGTCCCCGCAGGTCCACGAATTTGACCGGTACCCTAGCTGCCGGCCCGCCAACGCGGAAATAGATTGCGCAAATTGGTGCTATTTTTCGCAGGCAGTGCCGCCCGTCGCCCCGTTCCGGTCCCGCCCCCCGCCGCCATCGGCCGGACTCTGTTGCAGTGCCTTGAAATCGCTAGCACTATCTGCGCCCGGCTGCCCCGATTCACTCCATGCAACTCAACCGCTTTGACCTGAACCTGCTCACCGCACTCGACGCGCTTCTGCACGAGAAGAACGTGACGCGGGCGGCCGAGCGGGTCTATGTCTCGCAGCCGGCCATGAGCGCCGCCCTGCAGAAGCTCCGGGACTATTTCGACGACCAGCTGCTCGTGCGCGTCGGCCGTGAAATGGAGCTCACGCCCCGGGGCCTGGCGCTGGTCGAACCGGTACGCGAAGCGCTCCTGAGGATCCAGGCGACCTTGGGTACGCAGCCGACCTTCGACCCGGCCACGGTCAAGCGCCCGTTCGCCGTGATGGTCGGCGACGTCGCGGCACCGCTCATCATGCCGCGCGCTCTGGCGCGGATCACTCGCGATGCGCCGGGTATCCAGTGCCACATCGAGCCGGTCCTGCAGAACAGCCTCACGCGGCTGGAATACGGCGAAGCGGACTTGTGCCTGTCGATCGACAGTCCGCGGCTCTTCGGCCTGCGCAGCTATCCCGAATCGCTGCGCATCGCCGAACTGCGGCCGGTGAGCTGGGTGTGCGCTGTCGCGCGCGATCACCCCACCGTCGGCGACTCGCTGTCCGCCGCCGAGTTCCTGCGCCTGCCGCACGTGCTCCCGCGCCCGGCAGGCGCCATGGAATCCCTCGAGGACGTGGCACGCCGGCTCCTCAACGCCGAAGTCGAGGTGCGCGCAACGGCGCACAGCCTCATGCTCCTGCCTTTCCTGCTGCCGGGAACGCCCCTCGTGGCAACCTTGCCCGAGCGCCTCGCGAACCTGATCGCGCCGCTTGCGCCGCTGAAGCTCTTCCCGGTGCCGATCGACCTGCCCGTGTCGCGCGAGATCCTGCTCTGGCACAAGCGTAACGAGCCGGATCCGGGGCACGCCTGGCTGCGCAATCTCTTCATCGAGCTGTCGCGCGAGCCCTGAGCCGCTGTCGCACGCGATCGCCGTTCGCCGGCGTCCCGGCATCAGCTGCGGGCCCGCTCCCGCTCCCACTGCGCGATCGACTTGCCCTGCTTCACCAGGTCGACGAGGAGCCGCGCCGGTTCCCAATGCATCGGCCCGAAGATCGCGCGGTACTTCAGCATGCCGTCATGGAGCGTCTTGAGGCCGATCGTATCGGCGTAGAAGAGCGGCCCGCCCCGATAGCGCGGAAACCCGTAGCCCGCCGCCCAGACCACGTCGACATCGCTCGCACGCAGGGCAACCCCCTCCTCGAGGATCCGGAGCCCTTCGTTGAGGAGCGGGTACAGGCAGCGCTCGAGGATCTCCTCGTCATCGTGCGCCCGCGGCTCGACGCCCACGCGGCGCGCGCGCTCTGCAATGATCGCGATCGCCTCCGGATCGTCATGCCGCGTGCGATCGCCGGGCTGGTACCGGTAGTAGCCCTTGCCGCTCTTCTGCCCGAGCCGGCCCGCTTCGGCCAGCGCGAAATCCGCCTGGTAGTAGGCCGGGTCGGGCGGATACTTGTCGGCGTTCGCCTTGTGCACGTTCACGCCGACGTCGATGCCTGCCATGTCGAAGACCGCCAGGATCCCCATGGCCATGCCCCACTTCTCGAGCACCGTATCGACCTGGCGCGGCGTTGCCCCCTCGAGCACCATGCGCTCGGCCTCGCGCGCATAGCCTTCCATCATGCGATTACCGATGAAGCCGTAGCAGACGCGCGCCAGGACCGGCGTCTTCTTGAGCGGGCGTGCGAGATCGACAGTCGTGCGGATGGTCTCAGCCGAAGTCTTCGCGGTGCGCACGACCTCGAGCAGCGGCATGACGTTCGCCGGCGAGAAGAAGTGCATGCCGATGACGTCCTCGGGACGTTTCACGGCGGATGCGATCTGGTCGATGTCGAGCGTCGAGGTGTTGGTGGCGAGCACGGCTCCCCGCTTTGCGACCCGGTCGAGCTCCGCGAAGATCTTCTTCTTGAGCGCCATGTTCTCGAACACCGCCTCGATGATGACGTCGGCGTCGGCGGCGTCCTCATACTTCAGGGCGCCCCGGATGAGGTCCACCCGCTTGCGCACGTCCTCGGCGGTGAGGCGCCCGCGCTTGACCGTGGTCGCGTAGTTGTCCGCGATGACCTTGAGCCCGCGGTCGAGCGCTTCCTGGCTCACGTCGATCAGCGTGACCGGGATGCCCGCGTTGGCGAAGCACATGGCGATGCCGCCGCCCATCGTCCCGGCGCCGACAATGGCAGCGCGGCTCACCCGCCGGCCCTCGACGCCGGCGGGAATTCCGGGGATCTTGCGCGTCTCGCGCTCGGCGAAGAACACGTGGATCAGCGCCTTCGCCTCGAGCGTTGCCTTGGATTCGTTGGCGAGCTCGGTCTCGTATTCGAGGCCGCGCTCGAAGGGCAGGCGCACCGCCGCCTCCACGGCCTTGATCGCAGTCAGCGCCGCGGTCCGGTTCGGGTACTGCTTCGCCGCGGCCGCGCGATGCTTCGCGAAGATCTCCGGCGTCGCGGTCTCCGGATCCACCGCACTGGCGCACGTGCGCCGCGGCCCCTTGCCGGCCGCGATCAGCTCGCGCGCGAAAGCGATCGTCGCGGTACGCAGGTCACCCTCGACCACCCGATCGATGAAGCCGAGTTCGAGCGCGCGCGCCGCGTCGACCGGACGGGCGGAGATGATCAGGTCGAGCGTCGCATCGGCGCCGATCAGGCGCGGCATGCGTTGCGTGCCGCCCGCACCGGGGATGATGCCGAGCGTCACCTCGGGCAGTCCGAAGCGCGCGCCCGCGAGAGCGACGCGGTAATGGCAGGCGAGCGCGATCTCGAGCCCGCCTCCCATCGAGGTGCCGAACATGCCCGCGACGAGCGGGATCGCGAGGTTCTCATACGCGCGAAATAGGTCGCGGTATTCGACCTCCTTCGGCGGGCCGGAAAATTCGTTGATGTCGGCGCCGGAGAAGAAGGTCGTGCCCGCGCACAGGAGCACCGCCGCGCGTGCATCCTTGCGCGCGGTGAGTTGCGCGTGCGCCGCCCGCAACCCGTCGCGCACGGCCTGGTTGACGGTGTTGACCGGCGGGTTGTCGACCAGGATGACCGCAACGTCGCCCTCGAAGCTCAACGAGACAATCTGGCTCATCGTGTGACCTTGTGAGTTGCCCGGGCTCGCGCCCCGGCGGGCATCAGGGCTTGAGTTTCAGCAGTCGCACCGCGTTGTCCTTCATGACGAGCGGCCGCACCTCGGGCTTGATCGCGAGCTTCTCGAAATCCGCGATCCAGCGGTCCGGCTGGATCACCGGGTAGTCGGTGCCGAAGAGCATGCGGTCCCTGAGGAGCGTGTTCGTGTACTGGACGAGGTTCGCCGGGAAGTACTTGGGCGACCAGCCCGACAGGTCGATGTACACCTGCGGCTTGTGGGTCGCGACCGCGAGCGCCTCGTCCTGCCAGGGAAACGACGGATGGGCGAGCACGATCGGCATGTCGGGAAAATCGGCCGCGACATCGTCGATGTAGATCGGATTGGAGTACTTCAGGCGGATACCCATGCCGCCGGGCATCTTGGCGCCGACGCCCGTCTGTCCGGTGTGAAAGAGGGCGGGCAGCCTGTGCTCCGCGATGACCTCGTACAGCACGTACGCCTTGCGGTCGTTCGGGTAGAAACCCTGCGCCGACGGATGAAACTTGAAGCCGCGCACGCCGTACTCCTCGATCAGGCGGCGCGCCTCGCGTGCCCCCATCCGGCCCTTGTGCGGATCGATGCTCGCGAACGGAATGAGCGCATCGGCGTGCTCGGCACACACTTCCGCCACTTCCTCGTTGGCGATGCGCCAGTGACCGACGTTCGCCTCCGAGTCCACCGGAAAGATCACCGCCGCCATGCGCCGCTCGCGGTAGTACTGGGCGATCTCGGGCATGGGGACGGCGTGTACGTTCTTGAAATAGCTGCCCATCGCCTCGTCGACCTGTATGGCGCAGGGGTCGCGCGGCGCGCGCCCGGAGATGTTGGCGTGCGTGTGGACGTCGATCGCCACCAGGCGGTCGACGTCGAAGCGGGGCTGGTATTTGCTCATCGTTCGATTCTCAGTCTCTTGGGCCGCGGTGCAGGAGCTCGGCATGATGCCGCAGGTGATCTTCGATAAAGCTCGCAATGAAATAGTAGCCGTGATCGTAACCCGTGTGGCGGCGGAGTTTCAGCGGGTACCCGACTCGGGCGCAGGCTTGCTCGAACCGCTCGGGCAGCAACTGGCTGTCGAGAAACTGATCGGCGAGACCCTGGTCGATGAGAATTGCCGGACCGCGCTGCGCCTCGGTGATGCCCAGCATGAGCGCCGTGGCATCGTACTGCTGCCACTTCGCAGGATCCGCGCCGAGATACCGCGTAAACGCCTTCTGCCCCCAGGGACAGGCGCTCGGCGCCGCGATCGGCGCGAATGCCGAGACCGATCGATACCGATCCCGATGCTTCAGGGCGATGGTCAGCGCCCCGTGGCCTCCCATCGAGTGTCCGAAGATGCCTTGGCGCTTGCGATCGGCGGGAAAGTGCTTGCCGACCTGGTCCGGCAATTCGCCGGTGACGTAGGAATACATGCGGTAGTGCGCCGACCAGGGCAGCTCGGTGGCGTCGAGGTAGAAACCGGCGCCGACGCCGAAGTCCCAGGAGTCGGAGTCGCCGGGCAGGGGCACGCCACGCGGACTGGTGTCGGGTGCAACCAGCATGATCCCAAGCTCGGCCGCGAGCCGCAGCGCGCCCGCCTTGATCATGAAGGTCTCTTCGGTGCAGGTGAGCCCCGCGAGGTAGTAGAGGACCGGCACCGGGCCGCGCTCGGCGGCCGGCGGCGTGAATACGGCGAATCGCATCGCGCACGCGGTCGTCGCCGCCCGGTGGCGATAGAACCCCACGGCGCCGCCGAACGAGCGGTGCCGGCTCAGCGTTTCGATTTCCATTCGCGCGGGTCGATGCCTGTGACTATGCCGCGAGCACGCCCTTCGCCTTGGCCGTATGCGTGGCGATCGCGTCCATCAGCGCCGGCGACAGACAGTCATAGGGCTCGAGTCCGAGCTCCTTGAGGCGCTTGCGTACGGCGCCCATCTGCTCCGGTTTCGCGCCGGATTCGATGATCGAGGAGACGAAGGCGGCGAACTCCGGTGCCGCCCAGCCCTTGTCCTTCGACAGCTCGACGTGCACGAAATCGAGCCCGTAGAACGGGTGATTCTTGTTCTCGATGCGCCCGTACATGTGCACGCCGCAGCCCGTGCAGGCATGGCGCTGGATGGTGGCGGTAGCGTCCACCACCTTCAGTTTCTGCCCATTCGCCGTCACGCTGAGCTTGTCGCGCGGCACCACCGCAACGACCGAGAACAGGGCACCTTTCGGCTTCCAACACTTGGTGCAGCCGCAGGCATGATTGTGGGCGACGTTGCCCTTGATGCTGACGGTCACCGGGTCCTTGGCGCAGTGACAGGTGAGCGTGCCGCCCGCGAAGTCCCTCGCGCCCGGTTTCACGCCCTGATCGACAGCCGGATGAATGGTGATGGCAGCCATGATGTTTCCCCTGTTGTTAGAAAGTGACGACCGTGCGGATCGACTCGCCCGCATGCATCAGGTCGAACGCGCGGTTGATGTCCTTGAGCGGCAGCAGGTGCGTGATCAGATCGTCGATGTTGATCTTCCCGTCCATGTACCAGTCGACGATCTTCGGCACGTCGGTGCGTCCGCGCGCGCCGCCGAAGGCCGTTCCCTTCCACACGCGTCCCGTGACGAGCTGGAACGGCCGCGTCTTGATCTCCTGGCCCGCCCCGGCGACGCCGATGATGACCGAAACACCCCAGCCGCGGTGACAGCACTCGAGCGCCTGGCGCATGAGATCGACGTTGCCGACGCACTCGAAGCTGTAATCGGCACCGCCGTCGGTGAGATTCACCAGGTACGCGACCAGATCGGCGCCCGCCTCTTTCGGGTTGACGAAATGCGTCATGCCGAATTTCTCCGCCAGCGTCTTGCGCCGCGGGTTGATGTCGACGCCCACGATCTTGTTGGCGCCCGCCATGCGCGCCCCTTGAATGACATTGAGGCCGATGCCGCCGAGGCCGAAGACGACGACGTTCGCACCGGGCTCGACCCTGGCCGTGTTGATCACGGCGCCGATGCCGGTGGTGACGCCGCAGCCGATGTAGCAGACCTTCTCGAACGGCGCGTCCTCGCGGATCTTGGCGACCGCGATCTCCGGCAGGACCGTGTAGTTCGAGAACGTCGAGCAGCCCATGTAGTGATGGATCTTCTCGCCGCCGATCGAGAACCGGCTGGTGCCGTCGGGCATGACGCCCTTGCCCTGGGTCGCGCGGATCGCGGTGCAGAGGTTCGTCTTGCGCGACAGGCAGGATTTGCACTGCCTGCATTCCGGCGTGTAGAGCGGAATGACGTGATCGCCCTTCTTCACCGAACTGACGCCCGGGCCGACGTCCACCACGACGCCCGCGCCCTCGTGTCCGAAAATCACCGGGAACAGTCCCTCCGGATCGGCGCCCGAGCGCGTGAATTCGTCGGTGTGACAGACGCCGGTTGCCCTGATCTCGATCAGCACCTCGCCCGCCCGCGGACCGTCGAGGTCAACGGTCGTCACTTCGAGCGGCTTGCCAGCGGCGTAGGAAACGGCGGCTCTTGTTTTCATTGGTTTGGCTCCCCGGCGGCCCGTATGACGCCGAAATTACTCCTGTTGGACTCGACCGCAACGGAAATCCGACTCGATCGAAAGGGAAGTCCCGGGGGAGCCTCCCGGGTTACTATTGCAGCGCAGTGATTCCACTGCGCGCAAGCGGATCCGGGCCGCATGAGCACCGCGTACCAGGCACCGCTGGCCGCCCAGCGCCTCGCGATCGACCAGGCGTGCCGGGCGACCGGCCTCGGCGCGCAACCGGCCGTCGCGGAAACCCTGCGCGACGTGGCGGACGCCGTTCTCGAAGGCGCCGCGCGCTTCGCCGGCGAGGTCCTCTCACCGCTCAACCCCATCGGCGACCGATCCGCTTCCCGCCACGACGCTGGCCGCGTAATCACACCTCCGGGGTTCCCGGATGCGTACCGGCGCTTCTGGTCCGACGGCTGGACCTCGCTCGGCGCTCCGCCCGAATACGGCGGACAGGGCCTGCCGCTCGTCGTCAGCGCCGCGGCCACTGAAATGTGGGCCGGCGCCAACCTGTCCTTCGCGATGTGCCCCGAGGTCGCGGTCGGGGCGATCGAGGCGTTGCGCGTTCACGGCTCCCCGGCCCTGCGCGGCGCCTGGCTGCCGCACCTGGTGCGCGGCGACTGGACAGCGTCCATGTGCCTCACCGAACCGCAGGCGGGCTCGGACCTCTCGACGCTGCGCACGCGCGCTGAGCCCGATGGCGACACCTGGCGCCTCTTCGGACGCAAGATCTACATCTCGTGGGGCGATCACGATCTCGCCGACAACATCGTGCACCTCGTGCTCGCGCGCGCGCGCGGGGCTCCGGAAGGCACCCGCGGCCTGTCGCTCTTCCTCGTTCCCAAGAGGCTCCCGGATCCCGCCGGCGGCGGCCCGGCGAACGACGTCGATGTACTGTCGCTCGAGCACAAGATGGGCATTCGCGCGAGCCCCACCTGTGCGCTCGCGCTCGGCGAGCGCGTGGGCGCGCGGGGCTGGCTCGTCGGCGAGCTCAATTCCGGCCTCGCCTGCATGTTCACCATGATGAATCACATGCGGCTCGGCGTCGGGCTGCATTCGCTCGGCCTCGCCGAGCGCGCCCTGCAGCTCGCACGCGAGCATGCGCACACGCGCCGCCAGGGCCGCACCGCCGCGGGCGCCGACCGGCCGATCATCGAGCATGCGGACGTGCGCCGGATGCTGCTCACGATGAAGGCGCTCGTGCACGCGGCGCGCGGTCTCTGTTACACGGCAGCCGCATCGATCGATCTCGCGCACGGCGCCGCCGACGGGGCTGCGCGCAGTCGCGCCGCGAACGCCGCGGGACTCCTCACGCCGCTCGTCAAGGCCTGGTGCTCGGACCTCGCCGTCGAGGTCGCCTCGCTCGGCGTGCAGATCCACGGCGGGATGGGCTACATCGACGACTGCGAGGCCTCGCAGATCTATCGCGACGCGCGCATCGGCCCGATCTTCGAGGGCACGAACTACATCCAGGCCCAGGATCTCCTCGGCCGCAAGGTCCTGCGCGACCGCGGCGCGACCCTCGAGGCGCTGATCGCGGACATCGAACGCTCGGCCGACACGCTGCCGCTCGGCGAGCACGGCCTCGGAATGTTGCGGACGCAGCTCGCTCGCGGTTGCCTCGGACTGCGCCGCGCCACCCGCATTCTCATCGACCGCGACGGAGACGATCCGAATCTCCTCGGTGCCATCGGTCATCACTTCCTGCAGTGGCTCGGCACGCTCGCGGGCGGGTGGCAATGGGCACTGACCGCGGCCGCCGCTCTGCCGGGCGCGGCGCGCGACCCGCAAGCGCGGGCGCTCGTCGACACCGCGAGTTTCTATGCAGCGCATGTGCTGCCGCGCGCGGGCATGCACGAGGCGATCGTCAATCGCGGCGCGGGTCCGGTCACGGACGCTGCACTCGCCGAGCTTTGACGGATACTATGCTGCGGATCGGGAGCCTTGCATCGGGGTTTCAATTGGGGGGAGGAATGGCATGACTGACACGACGGCTCAACCGGGCACGGACATCGGCCGGATCATCGATACGCGGCCGCTGACGGGCCTGCAGATCCGCGTGCTGCTCCTGTGCGCGCTCATCGTCCTCCTGGACGGCTACGACATTCAGACGCTGGCGCTCACTGTGCCGACGCTCATGAAGGAATGGTCGCTCGCCAAGGCCGAGTTCACCTGGGCGCTCACGGCGTCGCTCCTCGGCTACGGCGCCGGCGCTGCCTTCATTGCCGGCCTCGGCGACCGCTACGGCCGCCGGCCGGTGCTCATCCTCGCGACCGTCCTCATGGGCATCGGCTCGATCGGCACGGCCTACGCGTCCGACATGACCGGACTCGTGATCTGGCGCTTCATCACGGGCGCGGGATTCGGCACCAGCATTCCGAACTGCACGTCGCTCACGTCCGAGTACATGCCGGCCGCGAGACGCGCGCTGCTCATCACGCTGATGTACGTGGGTGTTGCGCTCGGCGCGCTCATCGCGGGACTGGTCGCGCCGTCGATCGTCGCCGCCTACGGATGGCGGGCGATCTTCGTCATCGGCGGCGCGTTGCCGCTGGCGCTCGCTGTATTGCTGTTTACGGGACTTCCGGAGTCGGCGCGCTTTCTCGTTGCCAAGCGCCCGGGCGATCCGCGCCTCGCGCGGATCCTGGCGCGCATCGCGCCCGGGGTCGATCCGGCCACGGCGCGCGACGAGCATGCGGGCAGCGAGCGCCAGTCGATCGCGTCGCTCTTAACGCCGGTGTACAAACCGCGCACCCTGCTCCTGTGGGCCGTGTTTGCACTGAACCTGTTCGCGCTCTATTTCCTCATCAGCTGGCTGCCCGCCCTGCTGACGGGCGCCGGGTGGTCCATACGCGATGCGCAGCGCGGCGGAGTGCTGATCCAGGCGGGCGGCATCGTTACCGGCTTGATCATGGCCTGGTACGTGGACAAGGGGCACACGGTGGGCGCGATGGTCACGGCGTACCTCGCGACGGCGGTCAGTTTCGGCCTGTTCCTCGTCCTGCCGTCCTCCGGCAACAGCTGGTGGTTCCTGCTGTTCGCCATCGGAGCGGGAACGTCAGGGACGCAATTCGCGCTCAACGCGCTGGCGGCGGCGTTCTATCCGCCCGTGATCCGCTCCACCGGCATCGGTTGGGCGGTCGGCATCGGCCGTGTCGGCGCAATCCTCGGCCCGCTGACGGGCGGCATTCCATTGCTCGCGCACCTGCCGACCGCGCACATGCTGGGCCTGCTCGTGGTGCCGGTGATTGCGTGCGCGGCCTGCACCATGCTGCTGCCGCGCGTCTGGCGCGGCTAGGCGAGATCGGAGTTCGTGAGGCGGTCGAGCAGCGTCAGGAGCTGCTCGCGGCCGCCCGACCCGAGGCGCCGCGCGAGACGCGCTTCGTGTTCGCCATGGAGTTCGCGCGCTCGGCGCAGGAGATCCTTGCCGTCGGCCGTGAGGTGCAGCGCGTACGAGCGCCGGTCTGTGACGCCCTCCTCGCGGACGGCGAGCCGGCGCCGCTCGAGCTCGTTGAGGAGCGGCACGAAATTCGCCTTCTGGATGCCGAGCGCGGCGCACACCGCCGACTGCGGGAGTCCCGGATTCTGATCGATCACGATCAACACGCCGAAAATGGTGGGGCGCAGCTCGAGCCGTCTCAGTGAAGCGATGAAGTCGGTGAAGGCCGCGATCTGCGCGCGGCGCAGGGCGTAGCCGACGTAGCCGGTGAGCGCGCTCATGTCGATGGCCGCCGCGCTCACGGCGCGTCCATTGCGCGCGGCATGCGTGCGGCGCCGCGGGTGCTTCGCCGCCGCGCCGCTGCCGTTCGCGGCACGCTTGCGTCCTGTCTTGCGCATCACTGCTTCTCGAACCGCTCGATCAGGTCCTTCGGGATGACCTGCGCCTTGAGGCCGTGAGGATTGTCCGGGTCGCGTCCCACCCAGACCCGCGTCTCGAAGCCTTCCACCGCGAGTTCGCCGTGCTTCGTGAGCCGGTGCTCGACGTCGAAGCTCGTGCGTCCCCACTTCCTGATCGAGCTTTCGATCTCGCAGTCGTCGCCGAACGTGAGCGGCTTGAGAAATCTCCCGCGCACGTCGACCGCCGCGAAGCCCGCGATGTTGTACTTGCTCAGCATCTCGCGTTTCGGCAGACCCACGGCTTCGAACAGCGCCGTGGTCGCGTCGTTGAAGAACTCGAAGAAGCGCGGGAAGTAGACGATCCCTGCCGGATCACAGTCACCCCACTCGATCCTGATCGTGCGTTTGTTGGTAAACATGATCCCGGGCTCTTCAGGCGGCTGCGGCGTGCGCGGCGTTTTCGACCAGAACTGCGATGCCCTGTCCGCCGCCGATGCAGGCGGAGGCGATGCCGTAGCGCAGACCCGAGCGCTCAAGCTCGCGGGCCACGGTCAATGTGAGACGCACGCCTGTCGCGCCGAGCGGATGACCGATGGCGATGGCGCCGCCGTTCACGTTGAGCTTCGACTCGTCGAGCTTGAGCTCGCGCACGCAGGCGAGGGTCTGGGCGCCGAACGCCTCGTTGATCTCGATACGACCGACGTCGCCGAGCTCGAGACCGGCCGCCGCGAGCACCGCCCGGATCGCCGGCACCGGTCCGATTCCCATGATGTCGGGTGGCACGCCGACGGTCGCCGCCGCACGCAGGCGGGCGAGCGGCTTCTTGCCACGGCGGCGCGCATAGTCGGCCGTGCCGACGAGCACCGCCGCCGCGCCATCGACGACGCCCGAGCTGTTCCCGCCGGTCTGTACGCCGCCGAACGCCGGCTTGATTTTCGCCAGCGCCTCGACCGGTGACGGCCGCACATGCGTGTCCTGCGCGAGCGGCCCTTCCTGGCCCTTGAGCTTGAGGCCCCGCGGGCGGAAGCCTTCGCGCTCGAAGGTTTCGCTCTGCAGCGGGACAATCTCCCCGGCGAGAAAACCACTGGCCTGCGCCGCGAGCGCACGCTGGAAGCTGCGCGCCGCAAACGCATCGACTTCGGCGCGTGTGATGCCGAAGCGCTTCGCCAGTATCTCGGCCGTGCCGCCCATGGTGACGTCCACCGCCGTGTCGAGCAGCGCCTCCCACAGGAAGTCCTTGAACTCGGCCTGGCCCATGCGAAAGCCCGTGCGCAGCGTGTACGCGGCGATCGGATTGCGGCTCATCGACTCCGCGCCGACGCACAGCGCGAGCTCGGCGCGCCCGAGCGCCAGGCAATCGGCCGCCTGCGCGATGACCTCCATCCCCGTACCGCAGATGCGCTGCACCAGGTGTGCGGGGACCTCGATCGGGACACCCGAATAGATACCGGCGTGCCGCGGAAGCAGGAACGCATCGAAACTCGCCTGGGCCATCGATCCGGCGATCACGGTGCCGACGTCCTGCGGCGGCAGCTGCGAGCGCGCGAACACGGCGCGCGCGACCTTGATGGCGAGATCGATGGGCGAGACCAGGGCGAGCGCCTGGGCAAAATCGACGAACGGTGTGCGGATTCCGTCGATGAGCCACGCGTCCTGCCACCGGGACAGGAGCGCCTTGGGGACAGTTGCGGCGGCCATTGGTTACCCCCTGTGAGAGCGCGCGCGCTGTGCGCCGCACAAGGTGGCGCGCACGTTATGTCGGAAAACGAGCCGCGTCACCGCCGGCACCGCCCGTGCCCGCGTCGCACTTTCGCCGTTGTGAACGCCTCGCATCCTCCCCCCACTATTCAAGGCGCACGGTTATAGTATATAACTAACTCGCCGACTGCCGACGGCCGAATCCGACGTCGATGTGACAGAAGAGCCGAGGTTTGAAACGCGCGACCGCGCACGACCAGGCACACGGAATTCGCTGGGTTGGGGGGACGACGATGACTCAGCTCGAGACGTTTACGACGGCCGGCCTCGAGCCGCGCCGCAAGCTCGCATTCTGGAACGACACGGCCTGTGACAGCTTCACGCCGATCGTCTCCGATCCTGTCGATATCCGCGCCTTCAGCGGCTCCCTGACCCGCACCCAATTCGGCGACCTGCGCATGGCGGAGGTCTACTCCGATCCGCAGATCGTCCGCCATTCGCGCTCGCACGTCGCGCGTACGCGCGAGGCGATGTTCTTCCTGCACCTGATGCTCGATGGCGCAAGCGTGAACCGCCAGGACGGCCGGGAAGCGAAGCTCGCCGCGGGCGACTTCACGCTCTGCGACAGCACGCGTCCCTACGACATCGTCTTCGATCAGCCGAACCGGATGTTCGTCCTCGGCGTGCCGGATGCCGTGATGCGCCGCCACCTCGCCTGTCCCGAGAGCGTGGTCGCGGTTGCCATGTCCGGGAGCACCGGCATGAGCGGACTGCTGTCGAGCTTCCTGCGCGACCTGTGGGCGCAGTGCCGCAGCGAGCTCGAGCCGACGGTCGCCGCGCGTGTGACGCATGCCGTGCTCGACCTGATCGCGAGCGCCTACTCCGTGGTGCCGCAGGCGCGCTCCGACCGCTCCTCGCTCGCGACCGCGCATCGCATCCGCATCATGAATTACATCGAGGCGCATCTCGGGGATCCCGACCTCACGCCCACGCAGGTGGCGCTGGCCTGCAAGATGACCACGCGCTACCTGCATCACCTGTTCTCCGAGGAAGAGGAAACGGTTGCCCGGTACATCCTGCGCCGCCGTCTCGAGGAATGTTCGCGGGCGCTCGGCGTCGTCTCGCAGCGCGGCCGCACGGTGACCGCGATCGCGTTCGACTACGGGTTCAACAGCCCGACCCACTTCGGCCGCGTGTTCCGCGCGCGCTATGGCGTGACGCCACGCGAGTACCGAAGGCGCACTGCGACCGAAACCTGACATCCCGTCCGCCTCACATCACCCGGTAGAACTCGAGCTCGACGGCTGCCGCCCGGCGCGCGCCGGTGCATAGAAACAGACTGCGGTTGAGCCAGGCGTATTTCCCCTCGGGCGCAGAGAAGCTCGGCGCCGCCCGAAAGTAATATTCGTTCGGATCCACGGGCTCGCCGGCCGCCAGCCGGCGCATCACTTCCTCCGGACCGTGGCGCAGCCCACGGTTGCGAACCTGGATCAACACACCATCGTCGGTGCGCAGGAGATAGAGCGCCTCGAGCTCGGTGACGCCATCGCCGCGTGTGAATTGCCAGTCGGCGCCGCCCCGCAGAACCTCACCGCGCATCTTCGGACCCTCGAATCGCCCGCCGATGATCGGCACCACCCGGCGCGCTCCCTGCGGCGTCGCTCCGACCACGAGCGCCGGATCGAGCGCCGCGGTCGCCGAAAAGATCAGTTCGAGCTCGGGTTTCATGTCAGGCAGCGGGGAGCTGTTCCGCCCCGACCCAGTTGCCGTGCACGGCGACGCGCAGGCGCAGCGGAATCATGAGCCGCGCGATCGGTCCGTGCTCCGGATGCTCCGCTTCGAGCACGAACACCTCCGATTCGTTGCGCGCATGCCGGTCGACGATGAAGGCGAGGTAACCCTCGTGACCGCGCCGCTTCGACGGAATGTGCACGTGTTCCTGCACCGTCGAGTGCGGGTCCATCGCGAGATTGCGCAGCTCGCCCGTCTTGACGTCGATGCGCGTGATCGTGTTGAAGCCCGCGCCCACGGGCCCCGCGACGTTGGGTGGCCCCGCGGCCGGATCGAAGCGCTGGTAGTAGCCGATGCGGTAGTCGGCCATGTGATCCTTGTCCGCGATGCGCGGCATGTCGCCCGGCGGGCCGATGGTGCGCTCCTCGAACGAGTCGCCGGGCTTGCCGAGATCGAACGTCCAGCGCACGTACCCGCCGCGCATGTTCTGCGGCTCGATGTGGATACCCGACGCCTCGCGGATGAACGGAAACGGACTGGTGTTGCCAACGCCGAAATCGAGGTGCACGCGCTGGCCTTCCGTGTACGCGTTCATGAAATGAAACGCCGAGCACGCGGGATGGCGAAACCAGCGCAGATCCCTGACGCTTCCCTTGCGCGGCATGATGCCGACGAAGGCTTCCCTGTCCGGCTCGTAGATCCAGTGTGCGCCGCCCGCCTGGATGCGCTTCAGGTCCGCCGTCGTTGGAAATACCGGAAAGATTACGTGCTCGCGGGTCACGGCGAAGTCGTGCATCAGCGCGCAGTAAGGAACCTCGAACCACTCCTCGCGCACGAGATTGCCGGCACGGTCCGCGACGCAGAACGCGACGTCGCGCGTCGCGAGCCCGCTGGCCTCATAGCCGAAGAAGTAGAGCTCGCCGGTCTCGTGATCGAGCCGCGGGTGCGCCGTCATCGTCTGGCTGCGCAGCTTCCCGTGATAGTCCCAGGTGCCGCGCGTCTCGAGCGTGTGCGGGTCGAGCTCGAGGGCGCGGCTGTCCTCCTTGAGCGCGAGCAGCCGACCGCCGTGCCAGAACGCCGTCGTGTTGTTGACGCCGCGCCCCTGGCCACGCACCGACGGATCGTCGGTGTAGGGATTGCGGTAAAGGCCGTAGAGCGAGCGGCGGGCGGCGCGCTCGTTCATGAAGCGCTCGGTGCGGACGTAGCGTTGCTTCAGATCGGCGTGGCCGTCCTCGAAACGCAGCAGGCCCAGCATGCCGTCGCCGCTCAGGTACGTGTCATGACCGAGGAACGGCGGGTACTGCGGATCCGGGATGCAGCGATACCAGGAGCCGTTGATCTCGCGCGGCAGCTCGCCTTCGACCACGAGGTCGTACACGTCGCACTCGATGCGCGACGGCGCGTTGTAGCCGCTGAAGTCCATGCTCTTCGGGAACGGCTTCGTCACGGGATGGTTCTCCTCGGATGATTGGCTAGGGCAGCGGCCGGCCGGTCACCGGATGCGCATAGTGAAACGGCACCACGCGGTTCTCCGGCCAGATCTTCGGATCTTCGGGCACGAGCTCGTCGGGCCCAAGCGGCTCCTTCGGGAACGTTGCGCTGAAGAGCGGCGCAACGTAGCCCGGCTTGGTGTGCGCCCAGCCGGATTCATAGGGGCAGTGATAGAAGACGTTGTAGTTGAGCGCCCCGATCTTCCAAACGCCGCCTTCCCTGACGTAGGTATTCTCGTAGACGCCCCCTTCCCAGTACTGCGGAATCCGGTCGCGCGCGGAGTCGTGCGACCCGCCGTGCAGGAAGCAGCGGAAGCGCGCGCGCGCCGAGGCGCGATCGGGGGCGACCGTGATCACGTCCTGCAGCTGCAGGTGCTCGAGCAATTGCCCGTGCGCCGGGCCGTTGCGGCCTTCGGCGAACGCCTTGCGAAAGCGTCCCGCGTACAGGCGCCGCGCGCCCGGCTGGCCCCTGAAAAGGCCGTTCAGGAATCGCACGTGGCCCTGCTCGGAAAAGAGCTCGACGACCTCGTCGTACAGGCACTTGTCGATCAGGTAACCGTAGGTATGGTGGAGCCGGCGGATGGCCTC
>Ga0316620_10000254_pt1 | contig 21275 bp, 16 predicted proteins | sample OWC_Aug_M1_C1_D5_FD_207651 | JGI IMG/M metagenome (GOLD analysis project Ga0316620, IMG submission 207651) | Wetland soil microbial communities from Old Woman Creek delta, Ohio, United States - OWC_Aug_M1_C1_D5_B | ecosystem: Environmental > Terrestrial > Soil > Wetlands | place: USA: Ohio...
GCCGATTCCTCGCGCGCCGGCTCCTTGAGGATCGAATTGATCATGCGCATCGCGGCGTCGGAGTCGTCGAGGAAGGAAGCGAGCTGCGCCGGATCGACGTGCAGCACGCCAAGGAGCGTGTCGAGCTGTGCCTGCGCCTTGTCCTGCGATTCCTTGAGTTCGCGCGCGAGCATCACGCGCTGTGAAACGTCGTTCACCGACACCAGGATGTTGTCCACCCGGTTGTCGCTTTTCACGCGGTGGAAGTCGAATTCGAGATAGCGCGTTTCATGGCCACCGCGGCCGTCGTCGAAGTTCACCTCGACCTCGCCGAGCGGATTGATCGACCTCACCAGGTTCTCGCGCGTGCGCTCCGACCACAGCACCTTGACGAACTTGACCGCGGTCTGCAGCGTCTTCTCGGGCACGAGTGGCCGCAGCAGCTCCTCGAACGTGGCGCCGGCGAGCGTCTCGCGCTGGAACAGTTGCCGCACTGCGGCCGAGTGGGTCGGGCCGATGTTGAGGTTCGCGTCGAGCAGGAACAGGCCGTCCTTGACCGTCTTCAGGATGTCTTCGGTCTGGCGCTGCGCGTCGATCACCATGCGGTCCTGGCGGCGGCGCGCCGCAACCAGGTAACTGAGCGCGAGCGCCAGGCCGCTTGCGACGACGAGTCCGGCGAACATCAGGTAGCGCAGCTGCCCCGCGAGGCGCTCCGACCGCGCCTCCAGGTCGCGGGTCAGCTCGGTGGTCAGTCCGTTCAGGAGCGGCGTCTGCTTGCGGCTCAGGCGCAGCGCGGCGAACACGTCGACCTGCAGGCGTTCGCCCAGCTTGTTCAGCTGCGTGCCCGCCTGGTCCGTGTCCTTGTAGGGCAGGCCCGTGAACGCCGCGATCGGCATCAGCGACTTGTGATAGTCGGCCCACTCCTGCTTGAGCCGCTTCAACTGCGCGCGCGCAAATTCGTTGCGCATCGCGTCCGCGGCGTTTGCGCCGCTGAAGAGACTCCCGCCGTCCGCGCTCGGCGTGAGAGTCGTCAGTGCCTGGTCGAATTCGGTCATCGCCTTGTTGAGTTCGGAGACGGCGGAGTCCACGTAGCCGCGCGCTTCCAGCCGGTCCTGGATGGAGGCGAGAGAGCGCGCCAGGGCGTCGGGCTGCCGTCGCTGCTCGCTCATGAGCCTCAGAGCCATGGTGTTGTTGGACAGCCGGTTCGCGAGCCCGAAGCCCGGGAGCAGCACGGCCGCAAATGCCAGCACCACCAGAGCGCCGAACAACGCGGCGGTGCCCCGTGCCGACAAGCGCTTGATCCAGTTCATCATGGTCTAGGACTCCAGGGGTCGCGTCTTTGCCCCGTCAGCTGACGGGCGTTGATTGAGCGATTTCCTTCAGGGACTCGAGCAGCTGGTCGGCGCTCGCAAACCGCTCCGCCGGCGATTTTGCGAGCAGCCGGTCGACGAGCGGCTGGATGCGCGCAACACGCTCAGGCAGCTGCGGAATGCTGGCGGTGCGGTGCTGGTCCAGGATCTCGCGCACCGTAGTGCCGGCGTACGGGACCGCCCCCGCCAGCATTTCGAACAAGATGACGCCGAGACTGTAGAGGTCGCAGCGCTCGTCCGGCTCGTGTCCCTCGATCTGCTCCGGACTCATGTAGTAGGGCGTGCCGACGCGCTCGTTGGGACTCGTCACGTCGATGCGCAGGACCGAGGAGCGCGCGAGGCCGAAGTCGATCAGCACCAGCCGGTTGTCCTCGGTCAACATCAGGTTCGAGGGTTTGAGGTCGCGGTGGAATACGCCGGTCTTGTGCAGGACCTTCAGAGCAACTGCGATCTGCAGCGTGTAGTTGAGTGCTTCGGCCTCGCTCAGGGGGTTGCGCAACCGTTCGCGCAGGCTGCCGCACGGGAAGTACTCCATTGCGAGGTAGAAGCAGCGGTCGGTGACACCGTAGTCGTACACGTCCGCGACGGCGCGGTTGTTGAGCTTCGACAGCAGCTGGCACTCGCGTAGAAAACGGTCGCGCTCGTTGCTCGAGACCGGTTCGCCGGAACCGATCGGCTGAATCTTGAGTGCGACCGGCTGCGGCAGTTCCTCGCTGTGGGCGAGATACACTATGGCGCGCGTCGACTGCGCTATGCGCTTGACGATGCGGTAGCCGGGCACCTCGAAGATGCTGTCGCTGGCGGCCACGGAGCGTCGCTCGCGACGTAGCGCGCGCGCGCGTACCGTTTCGTGCAGCGCCACACCCAGATCCGCGGTGTTGAGTGCATGGAGCGGCCAGTAATCCGCGATTCCCTCGCGCATGGCCTTCACGGCCCAGCGTTCGTCGCCGCCGCTCGCGATCACGACGACCGGCACGCCGTCCGCCTGATCGCGCAACGTCTGCAGCACTCCGAGCGGTCCTGCGTCGTCATGGGGGAGTGCGGCAAAATCGATGACCGCGAGCACCGCCTGATAAGGCTCGTTGCGCTCCGCGGAGTTGCCGCGCACCGCCGCCCGCGTGCACGTGTCGACCGTCGCCTGCGCCCAGCACGCGCGCACCATGTCGGCGAGTTTCAACCGCAGCTCGAGCTCGTCGTGCACGACCAGAAACCGTGCACGCGCCGCACGCGCCGCCGGAGCCGGTGGCGGCGCACTCGCTGCGTTCTCTGTTGCGGTGGCGGTCATGCTTCGGTCCGGCGCTAGTTCTTGCTGCTCACGCGGAACGCGATGCGAAAGTGCGCCTTCTGCGCAACCGCCTGGCCGTCGACCAGGACAGGCTCATAGCGCGCGTGCTTCATTGCGCTCACCGCGGCCCGATCGAAAACGTTCTTCGGTTCCGACGCGGTAACCTCGACGTCCGACACCTTGCCGTCGGCGTCCACGGTAAATTGCAGCTCGACCCAGCCCTCGATGCCCTTCCTGAGCGCGTCCTCGGGGTACATCGGACTGATTGGGCGCGTGAGCTTGAGCGCGCCTGCCGACACGATGGTATTGCGCTGCGCGGCCAGCGCTTTCGCATGTGCCATGCGCTGCTCGAGCGGTGCCGTATCGGTTGCAGCCGCGCCCAGAGTGCGCGCGCTCTGCAGCGCGCTGTCGGCGTCGGCGATGCGATTGCCGTCGAGCGCCGCGCGTGCGGCGTTGAGTAGCTCCGCCACCACCCGGCGGGTGAGATCCGGGATGGCGGTGTTCCGGGCGTCGGCGGTCTTCAGCGAACCGAGGTAGAACACCGCGCAGTCGTTGGGCGGATCAATGAGCCGCCCCTGGCTGATGCGGTCGTTGACGAGCTGCACCGTGCGCGCGGAGTCGATCTTCGGTTTCTGCGTCTGCTGGGCGAACTCGCGCTGCACCGCCTGGATGTCGCGCGCCGAGGCGCCCAGTTCGCGCGCCTCGCCGAGCCAGCGGTCGACTTCAGCCGACTGCTGGCGGCCCGCCGCCGCGCGCGCTTCCTGCAATATCGCGCGTGTCAGGTCCTGCGCAAGCGACTGCAGCTGAGTGTTGTTTGCCGCGTTCGGTTTCCTTCGCGCGACACCCAGGTAGTACTTGGCGCTGTCGTTCTCGGGCTCTACCAGCCGGCCCTGCTGGAGCCGTGTCTGCAAGAGCTTCAGCGTGTCGGTCAGCTCGCTCTCGGCCTGGCGACGGCCAAGCTCCTCGCGCACGCGCGCCAGGACGTCCTGCGGTACCGACTGCGCCTGCTGTGCCTGGCGCATCAGCTGCTGGGCGCGATCGAAGCTCTGCGCCTGCATCGCAGCCTGGATCTGCGCAAGCGCCAGCTCGCCGCGCCGCTGTCCGATTTGTGCGTCGAGCGCCGCGAGCCGCGGATGATCGGGGCGGATGCTGCGCGCCGTTTCGATGGAGCGCAGGGCAAGGTCGTAGTTGCGTTGCTCGAAGGCACTCTGGGCGCGCATGAGCAGCACTTCGGCAATGCGGTCGAGACCCTGGCGCGCCTCGCCGTTCGAGGCATCGAACAACAGAACGTTCTTGTAGTAGGCGAGGGCGCAGTCGTTCTCCGGCTCGTCGTAGCGCTTGTCGCGCATCGCCTCGCGCGCCTTGGCGAGCAGCGGCTCGACCTGATCGGTCTGGGAATCCCTGGCCGCGCCCGCGGCAGGCTGCTTGGCTGCGGCGGCGGGTCCGGCCGCAGTCGTCGCCGTGGCCGCGGCGGTCACGCTCTTGGAGCCGTGCGACAGCCACCAGTAGACCCCGACGCCGCCCAGCAGCACGACGGCCGCGATCGCGGCGATCAGCCGGGTCGGCAGCCCGCCCGACGAACCAGCCGAGGATGTACCTTGCGTTCCGAACAGCGCCGCGCGCGCATTCGCCTCTTCGCGCGCCGTTTCCAGAGCCGTGCTCACATGGCTGTCTGCGAGCGGCAGCGTGAGGCGGCCGAGAATGGATCGCTGGCGCAGGAGCCCCGCGATCATCTCGCGCGCTGGATCCGTATCGATCACCACGGGCACGAGGCTCGCAGAATGGTGCTGCAGCTTCGTGAGCCCGCGATTGACCTGCTGTTCCGAGCGGATGTCCCAGACGAAGATGCCGGCCTGTCCCGCCGGCCAGGACTCCACCGTCTGCTCGATGGAGTCGGCCTGCTGGATGTTGTAGGCGGGGCCCGCAAGATCCTTCAGCTGGATCCAGAGCTCGTCATCGGACGTGAGGAGCAGGACATTGGTGACGGACGATGCAGCGGCACCCTGGGTGCTGCCGCCGAAAGATTCGGTCGCCTGGGTAGCGACGCGACGCTGAGCTTCTGCCACGACCGGCCTCCTGGGTCTGGGGAAGCGACGGCTTCCGCGCAGGAATTCGAGGGCCCGGGCGCAAGGTCCAGGCCCGCACAGGGCACTATCGGGACAGATACTTGGTTATGCGGCCGCAGGGCACCATGCCTGATTTCACATTTTCTGGCCCCCCGCGGAGCCTGGGGCACCGAGTTTCCCCGACCGGGGCGAGAACTGTGACCTCCGGCACAGGGGCGGCCGGCGCACTGCGGCTTCAGAAGCTCGCGCGGACGAACGCCTGCGGACCCGAATTGTCGAGCGCGAACTCGCCGGTATCGCCGGTCTGGTTGGACGTGAGATTCACTTTGAATTTCCGGTAACCCACCCCGATCGCGAGGTTCTCCTGCCAGCGGTAAAGCACGCCGAGGTGCAGATTTTCGGCCGATCCGTCGAAATCGTTGATGCTGACGTTCAGATACTCCGCGCGCGCCTCGGCGTAGAAGCGCCGGCTGAACGGTACGGTCGCATCGATGCCGATCGTCGGAAATGCGCCGGCCGCGTCCTTGCTTTGATCGACCCCGCGGGCACGCACCAGCGCGCGCGCGTGCACCTCCATCACGTTCACGCCGAAACTGCCCGCGAGATCGACGTGCGGCTTGTGCAGGAACGAATACGCATACGTGAGCGCGAACATGCGCACGTCGAAATGCGATTCGACGAAGTCGTCGATGTTGTAGGTGTCGCTGCGGATCTGAAGCTGCCGCACGAGAGGCTGCGACGACGAGCGGTCCAGTTTGAAGAAGTCGAGACGCACGCGGTGCCGTTCGCGCATGCCGACCATGATTTCGATGTTCGCCAGGGTATTGCGGTGCTCGAGACCGAGATCGTTCTCGCCGCTTATCGGCGTGCCCGACTGGGGTACCGCGCCGTCGAGTCGCAGGGTGGTCGTCGTGGAAGCGAGGAACGCACCCGCAGTCAGGCGAAAGCGGTCGTCCAGCGGGCTTGCATAGGGGCCATCGTCCGCGAGCGCTTGCGAAGCGATGAAGGGTGCGGACGCTGCGAGCAACCGCAGCACTCGGCGTGAATTCACGAGCAGCCTCCGGGGGCGAAGAGGTGGCCGACTCTATAGCGGCAAGCCGGGGCGCGCGTCAATTTCTTGCCCTCGAGCTGTTTCCATTCCGCGACAGAGGCGAATTCAAACGGTCTTGTATACACGGCCGCTGGGCAGGGGGTTCGACAATTGCAGCAACGAGAGCATAATCGACACCCACGGGTCGGAAAAAAACAACCAATCTTCGACTTCGGGAGGGACCTCATGAACCGTTCATTCAAAGGTCTGCGCGGCTTTGGCGCGCGCGGCTGGTGACGGTCGGCGTCAACAACCTCCTCAACCAGGATCCGCCGTTCTGCTTCAGTTGTGCGCTCAACAGCTTCGACGGCTCGACCTACGACGCGCCGGGGGTGTTCTGGTACGGCCGCGTCGTGGCGCATTTCGGCAAGGAGAAATAACCCGGCGATGAGCTCGGCGGGCCGGTCCCTCCAGGGGGACCGGCCCATTTTCTCGGTGCAAATCAATGCGCATTTACGCCGACTGGCGGCGGGCGGCGGCCGGCAGGTATAAATAGGCGCACAAAGAACCACAGCGGTTCAGCGTGACTTCACGGTGGGCGTCCTCGCAAACCCCGGTGGCGGGGCCGGAGGACGGCAACGTCGGGAGAACTGCCATGGCCGCGTATACGACGCAGGACATTCACAACATTGCGCTGGTCGGCCACACCGGCGCGGGGAAGACCTCGCTGTTCGAATCGCTGCTCGCAACGGCCGGCGCGATTCGCGGCCGCGGCAGTCTCGAGCGCGGCACCACCGTGTCCGACTACGATCCGCAAGAGAAACGCCTCGGTCACTCGCTCGATTCGGCCTTTGCAAGCCTCGACTACGACGGCCGCCATATCAACCTCGTCGACACGCCCGGTTATCCGGATCTCGCGGGCCGGAGTCTGAGCGTCCTGCCGGCCGTCGAGACCGCGGCCGTCGTGGTGAACGCCGCCTCCGGAGTCGAGCTCGTCACGCAGCGCATGATGGAGTTTGCGGCCGAGCGCGGCCTGTGCCGCCTCGTGATCGTCAACAAGATCGACAGTCGCGAGGCCGACACGGCCGCGACGCTCGGGCAGATCCGCGAGGATTTCGGACGCGAATGCCTGCCGCTCAACCTTCCGGCCGACGGCGGCAAGCGGGTGATCGACTGTTTTTTTCGCCCGACCGGGGAGCAGACGGACTTCTCCTCGGTCGAGCAGGCACATACCGAAATCGTCGATCAGATCGTGGAAATGGACGAGGCCCTCATGGCCCGCTATCTGGAGCAGGGCGGCGAGCTTGCTCCCGACCAGTTGCACGATGCATTCGAGGCGGCGCTGCGTGCCGGTCACCTGATCCCGGTGTGTTTCGTCTCGGCCGAGACGGGCGCGGGCATCAAGGAGCTGCTCGAGATCGTCGTGCGGCTGCTGCCGAATCCGACCGAGGGCAACCCGCCGAAATTCCTCAAGGGTGAAGGCGATGCCGCCGAGGAGGTCGAGGTGCGCCCCGACCCGAATCGCCACGTCGTGGCGCACGTCATCAAGGTCATCGTGGACCCCTTCGTCGGCAAGCTCGGCGTGTTTCGCGTGCACCAGGGTACCGTGCGCGCGGGCAGCCAGCTGTACGTCGGCGACGGGCGCAAGCCGATCCGGGTCGCACACCTTCTGCAGCTGATGGGCAAGGAGCATCGGGAGGTGCCGGTGGCCGTGCCGGGCGACATCTGCGCGATCAGCAAGATCGAGGAGCTGCATTTCGACGCCGTCCTGCACGACTCGCACGACGAGGATCACTTTCATCTGCAGTCGCTCCACCTGCCGCCTTCGATGCTGGGACTCGCCATCGAGCCGGAGCGGCGCGGCGACGAGCAGCGGCTGTCGGACGCCTTGCACAAGCTGGCGGCCGAGGACCCCTGCGTGCGTCTCGAGTTCAACAGCGCCGGCAACGAGTCGGTGATGTACGGCCTCGGCGACCTGCACCTGCGCGTGCTGCTCGAGCGCATGAGCGAGCGCTACGGCGTGCAGGTGAAGACGCACCCGCCGAGCGTGCCGTACCGCGAGACGATCACGCGCGCGGCGGAAGGCCACAACCGGCACAAGAAACAGACGGGCGGCGCCGGCCAGTTCGCCGAAGTGTTCCTGCGCGTCGAGCCGCTCGCGCGCGGTGCCGGTTTCGAGTTCGTGGACGAAGTGTTCGGCGGCGCGATCCCTTCCCAATACATTCCCGCCGTGGAGAAGGGTGTGCGCCAGGCGCTGGCCGAAGGTGCGCTCGCCGGGTATCCGGTGTGCGACCTGCGCGTCGTGGTCTACGACGGCAAGCACCACCCGGTCGATTCCAAGGAGGTCGCGTTCGTCGCCTGTGGGCGCAAGGCGTTCCTCGATGCCTTTCACAAGGCGGGCCCGGTGGCGATCGAGCCAATCGTCAATCTCGACATCGTCATGCCGGCGGCGGCGATGGGCGACGTGACCGGGGATCTTGTCAGCAAGCGCGGACGCATCACGGGCAACACTTCGCTGCCCGGACAGCGCGTTTCGGTGAAGGCGGTGGTGCCATTGAGCGAGCTCGAAGGCTACCAGTCGCGCCTGAAATCCCTCACCGGCGGCCAGGGCATGTACACGGTGCAGCTGTCGGGCTACGAACCCGTGCCGCCGCGGCGCCAGCAGGAGCTGGTGCAGGCGTACCGGCCGAAGGCCGAGCAGGACTGAGTCACGGCTTGAAGGTCTGCTCCGTCACGTGATGCGCCACATCGCGCAGCGCCGGCAGTCCGCCCTCCACCATGTAATGCAGCGGCGGCTCGCCCTTGAACGGCGACTTGCGGTTCGGCTCGTGCATGAACCGCCACGCGCGATCGCCGCCCGGATCCTTGCCGATGAGCGCTGCCCAGATTCCGACCAGCAGCGACAGGCGCTGCTGCTGCGTGCTGTTCAGGCGCGCGCCGTGCCCCGCGCGGTACTGCTTCAATACCTGCGGCGACGGGCATTTCATCAGCCGGCACTGCTGCAGCTCCGACAGATCCAGCTCCTCGGCCATGCGAAAGAACCGCGCCAGCGTCGCCTGCCCGCCGCTGGCGCGGCCGGCGCGGATCGACGGTGCGAGCGAGAGTGGCGGACGGCCGGAGCGTTGCATCGCGTCTTGTTCTTGGCGGCTGCTTGAGGCGCACAGTCTGCAACGATTGCGCGCGCTTGCCAAACCCCGGGCGGCGAGGCGGCTCCGCGGGCCGGCGGGCGTCGCCGGGAGCAGTGCGTCCTACATGCGCGCGATGCGCAGCCGCATCGACACTGAGCCGTCGGTGGTTCCCGCGAGCAGACGGTAGAAGGTTTCGCCGTCCATCGGCCGGCCGAACACGAAGCCCTGCGCATATTCGCAGCGCTCCTCGACCAGAAAGTCGAGCTGCTCGGCGTTTTCGACGCCTTCTGCGCACACCGGTATGCGCATGGACTGAGCCATCGCCAGGATCGCCCGCACGATCGCGGCATCGTTCGGGTCGCGCGCGATGTCGCGCACGAACGAGCGATCGATCTTGAGCTTGGTGATCGGAAAGTGCTTGAGATAGCTCAGGCTCGAGTAGCCCATGCCGAAATCATCTACCGAGATGCCGATCCCGAGCTCACGCAGCTCGTGCAGGGAGGCCGCCTCGTCCGCGGCATGCTGCATTAAGGCGCTCTCGGTAAGCTCCACTTCCAGCAGATGCGCCGACAGCGCGTGCTCGCGCAGCATGCCCTTCAGCCGCGGCAGAAACTCCGGGCGGCGCAACTGGCTGGGCGAGATGTTGACGGCGATCGGAAAGTCGCGCGCGAGCGTCTCCTGCCAGTGCTTGCGCACCCGGATCGCCTCGCGCAGCGCCCATTCGCCGATCTCGACGATCAGGCCGCTGTCCTCGGCGACCTGGACGAAGCGCGCCGGCGACAGCAGTTCGCCGTTCACGTCGCGCCAGCGCAGCAGCGCCTCGACGCCGATGATCTCCCCGAGCCGCAGATCGATCTGTGGCTGGTACAGCAGCTGGAAGCGCCCTTCCGCCACGGCGCTTCGCAGCCGCGCCTCGAGAGCCACCCGGTCGGTGAGCGAGGTGTTGAGATCGGCGCGGAAAAACTGATAGTTGTTCCGGCCCTTTTCCTTCGCGTGATACATGGCCGTATCGGCGGTACGGATGAGCGTTGAGAGATCCCCTGCATCGCGCGGAAACACGCTGATGCCGACGCTGCCGGTGACGAGAAACTGCAGGTTTCCGTACCAGAACGGAGTGCGCAGCGTCTCGAGAATCCGCTTCGCGAGCAGCGTCGGCGCTTGCTCCTCGCTGACGCTCGGCATCACCACAACGAACTCATCACCGCCCATCCGCACAACGAGCTGCCCATCGCCAGCAGCCGCCGTGATGCGCGCGGCCAGCTCTTTCAGAAGAGCGTCGCCGGTCTCGTGGCCGCGCGAATCGTTGATGTCCTTGAAGCGGTCGACGTCCAGGAAGAACACCGCGAGACTGGTGCCCGCGGCCTCGGCCTCGGCCATCGCGCGCTTCAGGAACGACTGCAGAAACAGGCGATTGGGCAAGCCCGTGAGCCCGTCGTGATGCGCCAGGTGGTCGAGGCGCTTCTCGCTCGCACGCAGCCGCACTTCGGCGGCTTTTCGTGCCGTGACATCGCGCGTCACCAGGCACAGCACGTCGCGGCCGCGATGGATGATGAGGCTGGCCGTCACCTCGACGTCGAGCAGCTGGCCGTTGCCCGACCGCAGCTGCATTTCCATGGTCCCGACGCTCGGCTTCAGGTCCTGTCCCATGAGCTTCGCATTGATGGTGCTCGGCGGAAATACGTCATACAGAAAAAGCTCGCGCGGCAGCTTCTCGGCGAAGCCCGCGGATTCGAGAAACGCCTGGTTCGCCTCGAATATGCGCCGCGTCGCGACGTCGACCAGGGCAATGCCCTCCGATGCCTGGGCGACCACGGCCCGGTACCGTGCCTCGCTCGCCTCGCGCTCCGCCCAGTGCTTGGTGAGGCGCGCCGACAGCAGGAACGCGATGAGCCCGAACAGGCTGCATACCAGGAGCGCCGCGCTCACCAGATAGCGGATGGTTTCCAGTCCCTTGGCGTACACCTCGCGCGGCTCGGTCACCCCGACGACGAGCGCAGGCCGACCGTCGGCGCCCGGCAATACGAGATACGTCCGGATGTCGCTGTCGCTCAACGGCAGGCTGATCGAGGCCCAGCCTCTGGCGTTCCCAGCCGCGAGCTTGCGCACCTCGTCGGGCAAGGCGGCATCGGTCGGCGCCTCGACCGTCACGGGCCGGCCCATGGTCGCGCTGAGGCGTCTGAGGACCGCCTGGTCGACGCTGCGCCCGAACAGAAGAATGCCGCGCGGCGGCGCATTCGTAAGGCTCGGATAGATCGCATGGACGACGACCGCCATCAGCCGGTCAGGCGTTTGCACCAGACCGGAGAACAGCGGACCGTCGGGGCGCGCGGCGTCGAGATCGAGCGCCGCGGGTGGCAGCAGCGCGACGAAATTCGCGGCCGTGGAAAAGCCGCGATTCTCGGGATCGTTGAACCGGCGCCAGAAGACGGGCGCGCGGGCTGCATTGAGGACGAGAACCGTGTCGACCTTGAAATTCGACATCGACGTGTGCGCGAAATTGCTCTGCACGAAGGGTATGTTCGGGCGCGCCACGAATTCATACATGTCGTCCCAGATCGCGTAGTCGCTGGTCGCGGTCGCGAGCTGCTTCATCTCCTCCGCCCACGCGCGCTCGAGCTGGTGAGCGGTGCGTTCGGTGGCGGCGGACTCGAGCTCGGCGTAGCTCGTCAGCAGGTAGTAGCGCGCGGCGGCCAGCACGGCGCCCATGAGCAGCGCCATGCCGAGGATGATGATGAGCCCGGTTCTCAGCGTGGTGCGCATTCCCGGTCCGTTGCTGCCCGGCTGTTGTCCGAGGACGCGACGATGCGGCCCGGCCGCTATTCGACCGTCACCGACTTCGCGAGGTTACGCGGCTGGTCCACGTCGGTGCCGCGCAGCACCGCCACGTGATAGGCGAGGAGCTGAAGTGGAATGGTGTAGATCGCGGGCGCCTGGAAATAGCTCACGTGCCGCGGCATCGTCGTGACGTGGACGCCGTCCGAGCTCTCGATGCCGGAATCCGGGTCGGCGAATACGTACAGCCGTCCGCCCCGTGCACGCACCTCCTGCATGTTCGACTTGAGCTTCTCGACCAGATCGTTGTTTGGCGCGACGGTCACGACCGGCATGTCCTCGTCGACGAGCGCGAGCGGGCCGTGCTTGAGCTCGCCGGCGGCATAGGCTTCGGCGTGGATGTAGGAAACCTCCTTGAGCTTGAGCGCGCCCTCGAGCGCGATCGGGTACAGTGCACCCCGGCCGAGAAACAGCGCGTGGTGCTTGTCGGCAAAGACCTTTGCGAGCTCGACGATCTGCGGCTCGAGCTTCAGTGTCTGTTCGATGAGTCCCGGCACCCCGAGGAGCCGCGACACGAGCTGCCGCTCACGCTCCGCATCCGGGCGCAGCATCTTGGTGAGCGCCACCACGAGCATGCCGAGTGCCGCGAGCTGTGTCGTGAACGCCTTGGTCGATGCGACGCCGATCTCGGGGCCGGCGCGCGTGAGCATGACGAGCGCCGACTCGCGCACCAGCGAGCTCTCGGGCACGTTGCAGATCGAGAGCGAGGAGAGATAACCGAGCTCCTTCGCCATGCGCAGCGCTGCCAGCGTGTCGGCGGTCTCGCCCGACTGCGAAATGGTGACGAACAGCGTGTCGGGAGTGAGGACCGGATTGCGGTAGCGGTACTCGCTCGCGATCTCGACCCAGCACGGGATGCGGCAGATCTGCTCGATGAAATACCGGGCCACGCACGCCGCGTGATAGCTCGTGCCGCAGGCCACGATGTGCACCGCGCGCGTGCGCTTCAGGATCTCCTCGGCGGCCGGACCGAATGCCTGCGCGAGAAGCTTGCCGCCGGCGATGCGCTCCTCGAGCGTATTGGCCACGGCGCGCGGCTGCTCGAAGATCTCCTTCTGCATGTAGTGCTGGAACTGACCACGCTCCACCGCATCCGCCGACAGCTCGCTTTCGCGTACCGGCCGCTCCACCTTGTGGCCCGCGGAATCGTACACGGTGACGCCGGTGCGCCGGATCTCGGCGACGTCTCCTTCCTCGAGGAACATGAACCGGCGTGTGACCGGGAGCAGCGCCGAAACGTCCGACGCGACGAAATTCTCGTTCTTGCCGAGCCCCACGACCACCGGGCAGCCACAGCGTGCGAGCACCAGTCGATCCGGCTCCCGTTCACTCATCACCGCAAGCGCATACGCGCCGCGCAGCTCGGCGACGGTTCTGCGCACGGCTTCGAACAGATCACGCGCGGTCTGCAGATGGTAATGGATGCGGTGCGCGATCACTTCCGTGTCGGTCTCGGAGGAGAACTTGTAGCCCGCGCGCTCCAGCTCGGCGCGCAACTCCTCGTGATTCTCGATGATGCCGTTGTGTACGAGCGCGACACCGTCCCGGGAAATATGCGGGTGGGCGTTGCGCTCGCTCGGTACCCCGTGTGTCGCCCAGCGCGTGTGGGCGATGCCGAGCTGGCCGTGGGTCGGGTTGGCGTCGAGCGCCTCCTCAAGCATCTTGACTTTGCCGACGGTTCTCAGGCGCGCAACGTGGCGCGAACCGTTCAGAACGGCGACGCCCGCCGAGTCGTAGCCCCGGTACTCGAGGCGGCGCAAGCCGTCGATCAGGATGGGGACGATGTCGCGCTCGGCGACGGCTCCGACAATTCCGCACATGATTTCCTCGCCCTTGTGGGAGGGGTCGGCGGGTTGCTCCCTGCGAGGAGTGCTAGTCTGCCCGACCCGCGCTGGAAAGGCCGAATTCTACTGGAAAATTCGTGACTGTCGTCTCACCCCTGCGGCCCCGGACCACCTCGCTACTTGTCCGGTTTCACCTTTCTGGGCCTCTGCCAGCCCTCGATGGTGACCTGCTTGCTGCGGGCCAGCGTCAGCTTTCCCGCTGGAGCGTTCTTGGTGATGGTCGAGCCTGCGCCCGTGTTCGCTCCCTTCTCGATCGTGATCGGCGCCACCAGCATGTTGCCGGAGCCGATGAACACGTCGTCCTCGATGGTCGTGCGATGCTTGTTCGCGCCGTCGTAATTGACGGTCACGGTGCCCGCGCCCACGTTGACGCTGCGCCCGACGACCGCATCTCCGAGATAGGTCAGATGGTTGGCCTTGGACCCGGCGCCGATGCGGGTGTTCTTCACTTCGACAAAATTGCCTATGTGCACTCGGTCCGCAAGCGTCGACGACGGACGGAAGCGAGCGAACGGACCGATGTGGCAGTCCGCGCCGATGACCGCCTTGTCGATCACGCAATTCGGGAACACTTCGGTGTCGTCGCCGATCTCGGTATCGCGGATGAAACAGTTCGGTCCAATCTTGACGCGGGCGCCGAGTTTCACCTTGCCGACGAACACGACGTTGACGTCGATGAAGACGTCGCTGCCGATCTCGATGTCGCCGCGAACGTCGACGCGCGCGGGATCCGCAAGCGTCGCGCCCGCAAGCATCAACTCGTGCGCGCGGCGGGCACGATGCTCGGCCTCGACCTGCGCGAGCTGAATCTTGTCGTTCACACCCAGTACCTCCGTCGCCGTCGGTGCGATCGTCGCGTTGATGGTGACGCCCTCGCGCACCGCCGCAACGACGATGTCCGTCAGATAGTACTCGCGTTGGGCGTTGTCGTTCTTCAGCCCTGTGAGCCACGCGCGCAGACGTGCCGCGGGCACCGCCATCAGTCCCGTGTTGACCTCGCGAATCGCGAGCTCCTTGTGGTTTGCGTCCTTCTGCTCGACGATGCGCACCACCCGGCCCGAAGCGTCGCGCACAATCCTGCCGTAGCCGGCTGGATCATCGAGCAGCACGCTCAGGAGCGCCGCGGATTCGCCGCGAACGGACTTGAGCAGACTCGCGAGAGTCTCCCGCTGCACGAGCGGCACATCGCCATACAGAACGAGGACGAGGTGGTCGTCGGGAACGGCAGGCATCGCCTGCAGGACCGCATGGCCGGTGCCGAGCTGCTCGGCTTGCCGCACCCAGTTGACGGGTTCGCCGGCCAGCGCCTGCGGCACCTGCTCGCCGCCGTATCCGTACACGACGTGGATCGCCGTGGCATCGAGCGAGCGGGCGCAGTCGATGACGTGCTTCAGGAGCGGCCGCCCGGCGAGGGGCTGGAGCACCTTCGGCAGGTCGGACTTCATCCGCTTGCCCTGCCCCGCCGCGAGAATGACGATGCTGAGTTTCAGTCGGTCGCTCCGCTTGCCGTGCCGGTCACCGGCGCGCGCATGTTAGCAGGAGCCGGTTCCATGGGGTCAGGGGCTTGACGCATCCCAACGGTGCAGGGCGGATGGCTATTGCGCCGGAGTCGACATCGACACGACCGGCTGCGCTTCCGTCTCGGAGACGAGCATCGTCATCAGGTTGATCACGAGCTGCGCGCGCTGTGCGTCGCTGAGCGTGACAAGGTGCAGCTGCGCCAGCGTCTCGACGGCGTGCGCGACGATGCCCACGGCGCCCTCGACGATCTTGCGCCGTGCGGCGATCACTGCTTCCGCCTGCTGCCTGCGCAGCATGACGCCGGCGATCTCGGGAGCGTACGCAAGGTGCGCGAGGCGTGCGTCGAGCACCGCAATGCCGGCCGCAGCGACGTGCGCACCGATCGTGCGCTTGAGCTCGCTGCTCACGCCCTCGATGTTCCCGCGCAGCCCCTGGCCGACGGCCTCCGAGTCGTACGGATGGCCGCCGATCACCTGGCGCAACGCGGACTCGGCTTGCTGCGCGAGAAAACGCTCGTAGTACTCGACCGCAAACGCGGCGCGCGCCGTGTCCTCGATCGCCCAGACGACAATCGCAGCCACCTCGACCGGATTGCCCGAGAGATCGTTCACCTTGAGCGTCGGCGTCGTGGTGTTCACGACACGCAGGGACAGCTTGCGGCGGGCGCAGAGCGGGTTGAAGAACCACAGGCCGTCGCTGCGGATGGTGCCGGCGTACTTGCCGAAGAAGGTGAGCACCGCCGCCTGCTTCGGCTCGAGCGTCACGAGCCCGCGTGCGAGCAGGACGAGCGTGAGAATGGTGCCGCCGATGTTCAGCACCGGAGCCGGGGACATTTCGCCCGAGCCGATGAACGCAAGGAAATTGCGCGCGAAGAAGGCGATCAGCGCGAGCGCGATCACGATCGCGAACCAGCCGTTGATGTAATGCGCCGGGCGCTCGTTGATGCCCGCGGCGGGCGTGCTGTTGCTCATGGCAAAACCTTTACGGAACGATCCCCTGATATTGCGCCGGTCGCGCGGTGCCTGTCGGCCCAGCCTGCCCATGCCACCAGCAACCAGCCGCCGAGTCCGAACCATGCCAGCGACCTTGCATCGGGCGGCGGCGGCGCCCACGGACCCGAGGCCCACATGACCGTCGATATGAGAATGAAGCTCCAGAATGCAATGGATCCGATGCGGTCCCTGGCGCGCGTTGCGCGCGCGTAGAGCGCGACGCCGCCAATGAACATAATCCCCTCTATTAATAACGTTGCAGGGATCGAATTCCACAGACCCAGGCCAAAGCGAGGCGAAGCACCCGGCCACAGGGGCATGTCGGGAGCGTGCGCAACGAAATCCAGGACCCAGTGGCTGACCACGACCGCTGCCAGCACCGCGGCTGCAGCCGGCGCCACGCCGCGCAGGCGCGCGATGCCGGCGAACAGCATGCCCCATGCGCAGGTCATGAGCAGACTGTGCGACCAGGGGTAGGAATCGAACACGAGCGGATTGAACGCGGTCGCACCGGGCACGATGCTCACGCGCTCGATCCCCGCGAGCAGGAACAGCGGCCACAGCAGATCGAGCGCGAACGCGGCTGCCATCCACCAGACGAGCGGCACCTTGGGGAAGCGGCTCCTTGCCGCGAGCGCGACAGCCGTATGACCGACGAACACGAGGCTGCTCTCGTTCAGGCTTCTGAGTACGAGGGGAAGTGCCCGCGCTTCGGCGGCATCATTTCGACATCTTCACTTCGTTGATCTGGATCACCGGCTTGACGTCGGTGTAGTTCGCGATGTCGCCCTGGATCTTCGCCGCGTGCGGCGTGAACGCTCCCACGAAGGCGTCGACCGAGTCGAACAACAGCCGGCAGACGACGGCGTTGGCGGGCGCACTTCCGGGTTCGCCCCCCGCGACTCCGGTCTCCACCGTCACTCCCTTCAGAGCGCTGCCGAGGCTCTTGATCGTCATCGGCATGTGCTTCTGCATGTAGTACTCGACATCGAACCGGCTGCGCTCGGTGCGCGGGTAGATGACACATACGCTGATCATGGATATGTCCTCATTTGGCGTCGGTTGGTCTGTTGTTCATGTTCGCGCGTCGAGCGAGACGCTCGGCACTTGCGCCGCCAGGTCACCACTTGAGCTCGGGCGGACTGCCGCAGGCGCCGTTGACCGCCGCCTGCGGGTCCTTGCCTGACCTCACGTCCGGCAGCCAGCTCCGCTGCCTGACCGCACAGCTGCAGTATGACGCGGATTCGTCGAGCAGCCGCGGCAGCGCGCGCTTGAACTCGACCGGCAGGCCAGGCAGCGCCAGGTCCCTTCGCTGCGCCTGGTCGTCGAGGGAACGGCGCAGCTGCATGATCTCACAACCGGTCCTGGACAAGGCCGGCAGGACGCCGGCGGCCATCTCGCGAGCCGCGGCAAGCTGCACGTCCATCATCTTTGATCCGGCGGGGCTCTCGAGGAAGCGCACGGCCTCTGCAATTTCCTGCTCGCTCATTCGCAGCGAAATGATCGCCAGCGTGTCGTGCAGCGCCGCATCGAGCTCGGCACGCACCTCGGTGGAATGCATCACTTCCGCAGTGAGATTTCCGACGTCGCGACTGCCGCCGGCAGCGCCGCTCAGGTCTGCAAGATCCTCGTCCAGATGGAAGTGTGCCATCAGCTCCAGCAGGCGGCCCGCGTTCGGATGGATCTTGACATTCGCCAGATCGGGGCGGTCATCGCCGGTCAACCGGAACGTGATCGCAAAGCGGCCCCAGGCACACACGGTTTTTCCGTCGGCGATCGCGGGCAGCGCCGTCCAGTCCCGCGACGCGCGCAGCGCGGATTGGTCCAGGACCTCGAATCCCGACGATCGATCGACGCGCGCGCGCGCGATCCTGCCCTCCTCGTTCACCAGCAGGAACAACACCACAGTGCCCTCGGCGCCGGCCCGCCGGGCGATCGGCGGATATTCCGGCTTTGCGAACGGGTGTTGCGGATCCTGCCGGGGGTGCTCGCCCTTTCCCTGGACCGTCGGGGTAATGGCCGGGTCGATGGGCCCGGAAGCGCAGCGACGTCCGAAATCGATTTCCTGATCGCCGCTCCCGCTACCCGCCCTGGTCGCTGCAGGCTGCGGCTCGGCGCCGCGCACGAGCCCTGCCGCGACGAGCAGCGCCGCGACGCTTGCGAACTCGAACCCGACGCGTCGCAACTTCACGTACGACCGCCCTTGCCCGCAGGGCATTATTGTTTGAGCTTGCGCAACTTCTCGAGCAGGCGCAGCTGCGCCGCGGCGCGTGCGAGCTCCGCCTGGGCTTCCGCGATCTCGATCGCACCCACCTTGTCGCGCAGCGATTCCTCGGCGCGCTGGCGCGCGGCCAGCGCCGCCGCCTCGTCGAGATCGCGCGCCCTGAGCGCCGTGTCCGCGAGCACGGTCACCACGTGCGGCTGGATCTCGAGCGCGCCGCCGCCGACGTAGAAGGATTGCTCTTCGCCCGCCTCCGTCTGCACGCGCACCTCGCCTGGACGCAAGGTCGTGAGCAGCGGCGCGTGCCGGGGCGCGATACCGATCTCACCCTCTCTCGCAGGCACGAACACCATCGTCGCGCTGCCGGAAAAGATCTCTCCCTCGGCGCTGACGATGTCGACGTGAATGGTGTTGGCAGTGGCCATGATCCCTCACCCCAGCCCTCTCCCGCGAGCGGGAGAGGGAGTGGATTACTGCAGTGTCTTTGCCTTCTCGACCGCTTCCTCGATCGTGCCGACCATGTAGAAAGCCTGCTCGGGCAGACTGTCGTACTCGCCGGCAATGATCGCCTTGAACCCGCGAATCGTGTCCTTCAGCTTCACGTACTTGCCGTCCTGGCCGGTGAACACTTTGGCGACGCTGAAGGGCTGCGACAGAAAGCGCTGGATCTTGCGCGCGCGGTAGACGGTGAGCTTGTCCTCTTCCGAAAGCTCATCCATGCCGAGGATCGCGATGATGTCCTGCAGCTCCTTGTATCTTTGCAGCACGGCCTGCACGCCGCGCGCGACGTTGTAGTGCTCCTCGCCGATGACGAGCGGATCGAGCTGACGACTGGTCGAGTCGAGCGGATCGACGGCCGGATAGATGCCGAGTGCCGCCACCTGGCGGGAGAGCACGACGGTCGCATCGAGGTGCGCGAACGTAGTTGCCGGGCTCGGGTCCGTGAGGTCGTCCGCGGGGACGTACACCGCCTGCACCGAGGTGATGGATCCGATCTTGGTTGAGGTGATCCGCTCCTGCAGCACGCCCATCTCTTCCGCGAGCGTCGGCTGGTAGCCCACGGCCGACGGCATGCGTCCGAGCAGCGCCGACACTTCCGTGCCGGCGAGCGTGTAGCGGTAGATGTTGTCGATGAAGAGCAGCACGTCGCGGCCACGACCGCCGTCCTCGCGCACTTCGTCGCGGAAATACTCGGCCATGGTCAGGCCCGTGAGTCCCACGCGCAGGCGATTGCCCGGCGGCTCGTTCATCTGTCCGAACACCATCGCGACCTTGGAATTCGACAGGTCCTTGCCGTCGATGACGCCCGACTCGAGCATCTCGTGGTAGAAATCGTTGCCCTCGCGCGTGCGCTCGCCGACGCCCGCAAACACCGAAAGTCCGGCGTGGGCCTTGGCGATGTTGTTGATGAGCTCGAGCATATTGACCGTCTTGCCGACGCCCGCGCCGCCGAAGAGGCCGATCTTGCCGCCCTTCGCGAACGGTACCAGCAGGTCGATGACCTTGATGCCCGTCTCGAGGAGATCCTGGCCGCCGGCCTGGTCCGTATACGAAGGCGCCGGACGATGGATCGGCAAGTGATCCTTGGTTACCACGGGGCCCGCTTCATCGATCGGCTCGCCGAGGACGTTCATGATGCGGCCGAGCGTGCCTTTGCCCACCGGTACCGTGATCGGCGCGCCGGTGTTCTCGACCGACATGCCGCGCTTCAGACCGTCGGACACGCCCATCGCGATGGTGCGCACCACGCCGTCGCCGAGCTGCTGCTGCACCTCGAGCGTGAGGTTGGCGTCGCTCAGCTTCAGCGCGTCGTACACGCGCGGAATGCTGTCGCGCGGGAATTCCACGTCGATAACCGCGCCGATGATCTGCGTAATCTTGCCCGTACTCATGATGTTCCTCGTTTGACCCTCACCCCGGCCCTCCCCCGCTGCGCGGGAGAGGGGGTTAGACGGCAGCGGCGCCGCCGACGATCTCCGAAATCTCCTTCGTGATGGCCGCCTGTCGCGCCTTGTTGTAGATGAGCTGCAGCTCGCCGATGAGCTTGCCGGCGTTGTCCGACGCGCTCTTCATCGCGACCATGCGCGCCGCCATTTCGCAGGCGACGTTCTCCACGGCGCCGCGATAGACCAGCGACTCGATGTATCGCATCAGGAGGCCGTCCAGAATGTCGGCCGCGGACGGCTCATAGATGTAGTCCCAGTGTTCCTGGAGCCGGTCGGCATCGACCGTTTCCGCCGGCAGTACCTGCATCAGGCGCGGCTTCTGCGACATGGTGCTCTCGAACACGTTGTGCAGCAGCAGCAGCCGGTCGATCTTGCCCTCGCGATAGGCATCGAGCATCACCTTGACCGTGCCGATGAGATCGTTCACGTGCGGCTTGTCGCCGAGATGCGTGACCTGCGCGAGCATCGATACGTTCAGGCGGCGGAAGAACTGCAGGGCCTTCGAGCCAATGAGGCACAGGCTCGCTTCCTGGCCCTGCGCGCGCACGTCGCGGATGGTGTTCAGCACCTGCCGGAAGAGATTGACGTTGAGCGAGCCGCACAGGCCCCGATCCGTGCTGATGACGATGATGCCGACTGATTTCACCGGCCGCTCGACGAGGAACGGATGGCGGTAGTCCGGATTCGCCTGCTTCAGGTGCCCGATCGCGATGCGGATCTTTTCGGCGTACGGTCGCGAAGCGCGCATGCGGTCCTGCGCGCGGCGCATCTTGCTCGCGGCCACCATTTCCATGGCCTTGGTGATCTTCTGAGTATTCTTGATACTCGCGATCTTGACGCGGATGTCTTTGGCGCTTGCCATCGGTCGTGCCCTTCACCCCTCACCCGACCCTCTCCCCGGAGGGGAGAGGGGGTTGATCAATAGGCCCCCGTCGCCACGAAGTCGTCGCAGATCCTCTTCAAGGCCGCCTCGTGCTCCTTGAGCACGGGCTTGTCGTTGATCGCCTTGAGCGCGGCGCCGTGATTGGAGCGCGCGAAGGCCTGCAGCGCCGCCTCGAACG
>Ga0316620_10000256_pt1 | contig 21202 bp, 25 predicted proteins | sample OWC_Aug_M1_C1_D5_FD_207651 | JGI IMG/M metagenome (GOLD analysis project Ga0316620, IMG submission 207651) | Wetland soil microbial communities from Old Woman Creek delta, Ohio, United States - OWC_Aug_M1_C1_D5_B | ecosystem: Environmental > Terrestrial > Soil > Wetlands | place: USA: Ohio...
GACCGTGCTGCCAACCTGCGCGCCGAAAGTCCCTGTACCAAGCGTGACCGTCAGATCTAATTTCTTTTTTGTGAACGAGTCACTCATAGGTCGGCGGCTTCCAGATAGATGAGGCGATACCGCGTGCCGAGGCCATCGTACGTCGGATCGTTGGAGCCTTGCGCGTCAGAGAATATGAAGTCTCCGACGAATCCCATGTACGCTGCGCGCACGATCTTGTTATTGTTCAGGCAGCGCACGCCCTGCACGATGGCAGTCCCGTTCAGCAGCACGTCCATGTAGATCGCGCCGTCAATCAGCGTGTAGATGCTGAGCTGGCACGGCTGGTTCGCGAGCGTGACGCTGAGCTTCTGCGATGGAACCGCATTAACTGGCACTTCTAGCATTATTGGATCACCCCGTTTATCGCACCCTGCACCACCGATGGATAGACTTGTCCGTTCTCCGTGACGGCCTGCGCGGATGGAACTGTGCTTGTCGTGCTGATTCCTCCAGGCTGCGAGAACACGGCTGCCGCCTGCCGTATCTCCGTGAAGTGGATGGTCGCGATGATGATGCCAGCACCGTTGAACGCCGTGCGCCGATACTCACACTTGTCGATGTTCGTGCGCGAATACGAGCGGTTCGGTGTCACGATGGTGAACAGCTCAAGCGAATCCGCCAACGACTCCAGCAGCGTCAGGAAGTCGGTCATCTCCTTCTTGCCGCCGCCCTTTGACATGCTGATGGCGTGCGCTCTGGGATTCTGCACCTTGTTGTACGACGCGAACGCGCCCTGCTCTTGTGGGTGGGTTGGGATGATAGAGCTGTTCACGTAGTCCAGATCCAGAAAGCTATCAGGAACGATTGCCTGTGCGCCAGAGGTGTTGAACACGCCCCACTTCGGTGCGAGCATGTCCAGAAGGTTGCTGATGGCTGGAGAAGCCAAGAGCGTCGCCGCCGGAACCGGATTGCTCAGCAGGGCTGGAACTCCTGGAAAGTTTGGAAAGCCCATTGTGTCACCTCATACCAGGATTGACCTGCGTCGTGAATCCGTACCTGTTCAGCGCACCACCGATGGACTTGGCGATGCCTGCGGAGTCCGTCGCCTGCGTCTGCACGACGAGCTGGCCGATCTTCACGTCGGTCTTGGACGTGCTCGTATTGCTGGTGCTTTGCGCCACGGTGCCAGCACCAACGCCTAGCAGCGCGGGCGACGCCTTCGCCATTCTAAGACTGTCGGCTGTCGGCTTGCCCACGCCTAGCAGCGCGGGAAGCACCTTCATCATCTTAAAGCTGTCGGACAAAAGTTTGTCCGCGCCTTTTTCAAACTCCGACTTGTTCTCTTCCTTGGGAAAGACAAACGCGGCCACCGAAGACATGGCGCTGGCAATGTCGCTGACTATGCTGAGCAAGATCTTTGCGTCCTCGATGAACCCCTTCCAGTCCATGTTCTTGATGAACCTGCCGAATCCCTCCGCCAATTCAAGAACCTTGGGAACAGTCTCTTCAATCCACTTCGCGATGTCCCTGCGGTGCGCCACCACGTAGTCAGCGATGCCCTGCAGCCAGCTCAGCACTTGCTTGAATGCCGGTATCAGGCTGACAAGCATCTCAGTTCCGGTGGACTTCATCGAGTCCGTGAAGTCAAGCCAGCGGTTGCGCAACTCCAATGCCTTTTCTGCTGTCTGCCCAGAGATCACGGAGTTGCGGCGCTGGGCGTCCACCAGAGCCTGGATCGCCGCTGGCCCCTGCTTGATCAGATTGAACTGCTCCTCGCTGACGCCCATCTGCGCGGCCATCAACGCGGCGTTCGCGGCGTTCTGCTTGTAGAGCGTGGCGATGATGCGCGACCGCGCCATCAGGTAGTCATTGCCGGTGCTGAGATCCTTCTGCGACAGTGCCTCGCCCGCCATGCCTGCCGCGCGGAATGTGGCCTGCATCGCCTCTGACGGGCCTTGGCCGGTGCGCAGGCGCGACAGCTCACGCTGCGACTCCTGCAGCTGCGACACCATGCCCGCAGCACTTCCGCCCATGCGCTCGGACGCCCTCTGGTACGCCTGGATGGACTCCACAGACATGTCCAGATTCTCGCTCAGGAACTTCAGGCTGGCCGCTTGGTCAACCGTGTTCGCGACGAAGTTCTTGACACCCATGCCGCCAATGAACAGCCCGAGCAGGCCGATGGTCTCGTTGCGCACCTTGCGGATGGCATCTGCAACTGCGCGAGTGCTGGCTTCTGCGGCCTTGTTCTGCTTCTTCTGCTCTTCGGCGCGCTTCTTGTCGTCGTCCGACATGCGCTTGTTGGACTTCTTGCTGTCGTCCTCCAGCTTCTTCTGTATGCGCCCGCCTTCGGCTGCGCCCTTCTTCATGCCGGAAGGGTCGAGGCCAAGCTCCACGAGCAGCGAATCGATTATGGTTGGCATCTCTAACTCCTTGGCGGCGTGCTGAGCATCACTCGCTGATTGTATGCGTCCACGGCGAGCACCTCTACAAGATCATAGAGATCCTCTGTGCTGAGCGCGGTGTCCAGCTCATGCAGTGTGGCAAGGCCACGCGACAGCACAGCGCCCAGCGGCCCAGGAACGTTGACGTACTCGCGCAGCCGTGGATTGTTTTCCGGCCCCGCCCCGAGGTCTACTTCGCGGCGGGTTGCAAAAAACCCATGTGCAGCACCAGCACCTCTTTCTGGAGCTTGAAGTAGGTCGCAGGCTCCTCCACGTCTTCGTCGAACAGCGCACGAATCACTTGTGGCTTATTTGGATCAGGCATCACCGTCACGCACATGAGCAGCTCGTCCAGCAACGGTTCTGCCGCATCGATAGAGATTTTGTTCAGCGCCTTCAGGCCGACCGCAGCGATGCCAGCCATGCCCATCTCTTTAACATTCTCCGGAATGTCCGCGCCACCATTGATGAGCGCGAACAGCGCCCGCGTGGCCCACTTGTGCGCAGGGCGTGCAGCCATCTCCGTGATGATGAACTGCTTGCCCTTGTCGCGCCCATCCTGCGCCGTGTAGGTTATTTGCTTGCGAGCCATCTACGTCTCCTGTGTGATATTAGCATTGTCGCCATGTTCCATGTTCTAAGTATCCATGCCAGCTTGGCTGTCCATGGTCTCGCCCACTCGTCACAAGAATAGATGGCGAAACTGTGATGGTTCCATCTTCATGTTCTGTGACAGCATGCTTGCTGATATTTCCAAAAAGACCATTCGGTGTCGTGCAGAACCAGTCTTTACCGTTGACAGTTCCGTAGGCTCCCGGCGTCTCTGAGATACGGAACAGGAAGTCATCTTCGTCGGCGTTCTTCTGCAATCTAATTCCACGCATGGCGGTCCTTTCTTAGACCGCCGGTGCCGGTGTTACGTCCTGGAACTCCAGGAGGAACTTGCGGGGCTGCAGAACCTTCTTCGCAGCGGGCATCAGGCTTCCGCGCTTCATGTAGCCGGTGGTGAGTGCATACAGCCTGCCGGTCCCCTTCAACAGGATGGTGCCGTTGATCTTGTACTTCTCACGCGCCACGTTCTCGGCGGTGATCAGCGCGTCAAAGAAGTCGTTGGACGGAGAGTCAGCCTGCAGCGTGATCTCCAGCGACTTGATGACGGGAATCCAGCCTGCGGACATCTTGCCGTCCACGCCCATCATTGTCTCAGCCGTGTCAACGTCCTCCAGCGAGAACGCATCGTCTGCGGAGAACCCCTGGATCTGGATGGGCGTGTTGAACAGCCCTGCGACGCCGAGCATCAGGACGCTGTTCGCGCTTGTTATGGTTGCCATGTTTCGGTCTCCTTAGTTACTGAATCAGAATGGATGCGACGTTGATATGCTGAACCGACCCGCCATCCATGTACCACAGGGTGACCGGCGGTGTGCCGCGCGCCGCGCGAACCTGCGCTGTTGCCTGCCCGACCTGCAAGTACCATCCGCGAGTCCCCAGCACACGATCGATCTGCACGCCCGCCGCCGTGTTCACCTGCGCAGCTTGCGAAGCAGAGAGCGTCACGCCAGGAACGATGGAGCCGAACGTCAGCGCCTGATTGATCGGATCTTGAATGGCCGCGCCGATGAGCGCGCTTCCCGCATCGTTGTACGGGATAGACCCGACTGACGTCAGCAGCGTCATCAGTGCGAGCTGGATCTGGCTGTTCAAGTACACCTGATTCAGATACTCGTCGGCGAACAGATACTGCCCAGTGATGCTGCCAGGATTCAGGAACGTGAAGTCCTGATTGGCGGTGGCCCACTGACCAACGAAGTTGAATTTGTTGGCGCGCAGGTTGTTCGCGCTGGTCTGCGACGTCACGCTGGTGGGCACGCCGTTTGTGTACTTGAAGTCCATCGTGATGCGACCGCCTGCGCGGTTGAAGTCGATGGATGCGGCAATGCCAAGCACCATCGCAGCCGCGTAGCCGTTCGGGTCGAGCAGGGCATCGCAGTACACGGGAATCACGCCGCCGTAGTTCGCAGCGACGATCCCTGCGAGCATCGTAGTCGTATCCGGAGACACCAGCGCAGCGACGTTCGTGTCCCACGCAACATACGCGAATCGGTTGTTCTGCTGGCTCTCCCACTGCGCGAAGCCGAGCGCTTCGGCATTGGACGGTTCCCATATCGTGCTGAACACGCCCCAGTTCAGCGTCACAGCGGTTACGGCTACCATGAACGTCGCTGCGCTGGCCGCTGCTGCGCCCTGCGAAAGCGTCGCCGCTGTTGCGGTGGTCAGCTTCAGCGCGGTGGCGAATGCGCCAGTCGGGCCGGTGGCGGTGACCGCTGCGCTGCCCAAGTTTCCAGGGGCGGCTGCCGCGCTGATCGTGTACGTGCCCGCGCCGCCTGGAGTGCCGGTCAGCTGATTGACGATGGTGGCGTTCAGCGTGTTGACGCCGTCGGTCCCCGACACATGGTCGCCAGCATTGAACGTGCCAGTCACGGCACCGCCAACGGTCAGCACGGTTCCTGCCGTCGTGCATGCTGCAGCGGTCGCGGTGACGCTCTCTGCCTGCGCCAGCGTGGACGTCACGCCGGTTACCGTGTTGGTCACGACGAACGCGCTGGCCGTCGTGTCCCACGACACCGTGAACGTCGGTGTCGTGAACGCTGCCTGTATCAACGCGGCGGCATTGGAGAAGCTCGTAGCGCCGGACAGATTGATGCTGGCGGACGTCTGCCGCACGCCGTCTGACACGATGGTGAGCGTGGCCGCTGCGAGCGCCTGCAGCTGCGCCAGCGTCATCGCTGCGAGCGAGCCACCGCGCAGCCACGCGGCCACGGCGGCCTCCGGATACTGCGCGAACAGCAGCTGTGCTGGAATGATCGTGGCGTTGTTGCGGCCTGCGAAGTAGATCGCCGCCCACTGGTACTCGGCGGACAGCAGGCCGAAGAACGCGCCGACGTCGTCCTTGTTAGCGAACGAGCGCACAGCGCCGATCGGCACGCGAGAGTTCTGTGTGAGCACCACGCCATTCAGCGCGAGCGCAGAGCCTCCGGCTCCGATCACCGAGGGGTTTACTTGTACGATATCACTTGCTGGAATGGGCATGTCTGCTCCTTGGTAAGTTTGCCGCAGTGCGGCGGGTTGCTAGATTCTATGCTGGCGGGTATGCGCGTTCTGTGTTCACGAGCGTGGCGACCAGTGTTCCAGCGAACTGTTGCTGGACGTTGACCACAGGATTCGCTTGAAGCACCATGTCCACGATCCATCGCGCCTCGTACTGCTGCTCCGCGTTGAGGAACGGAACTTGCTTTGGGTCTTCAACGTAGAGCGGCTGCATGTCGTAGCCCTCAGCGACGAAGAATTCCGTGGCGTAAGCATCGCGGAACAGCGTCGCGATCGCCTGCGCATTCTCCGCAGAGGCTGGGCCGTGAACGTCTATCTGCACGTTGATCTGCGTTCGCTGCAGCGTGCCGCGATAGCCTGCCTGCATCACGGTGCTCGCCGCGTTCTGCGTCGGCGAGACGTTGTAGGCTCCCGCGCCTCCTGGCGTGCCGCTGATCTGCGTGCCGATGACCGTGCCGCTCGCGACGCCTGCGCCAGATACCGACAGGCTCTGCACGATGGTGCCACGAATCATCTGCGACACCGTCAGCACGAGGCCGCTGATGGAGCCTTCGAAAGCGATGTCGGTGTACGCGCTCTCGTTGGTGGCTAGGCGCGGGCGCAGCAGCGGCCACATCACGATGTGATCGACGTTGGCCGGTTCGCTCACGCGGTTGACCTGCCCGCGCCGCACCTTGCAGGTCGCCGCGACGATGCTCGTGATGAAGTCGCCCAGCACCTTGAAGACGTTCGCTTCGGTGATGGAGACGGTCGTTGTCACAGCACGCGTCCAGGCCAGTCGCAGCCAGCGGGCGATGCGATGCCAATGTCACAGCCTTGCGCGCTGTCGAGATTGCGGCCCTTGTAGAGCGGCATGCCGGAAGATGGCTGCGTGATGGCGGTTGGTTGCTGGTCTTTGGTCGGTTGAATATTCTTTAGGCGCTGCATTTCTTTGTTCAAGCTTGCAGTTTCTTTTGCAAGGTCGTCCGTATGCAGTCTGCCCCTGGCATGTTCATTTTTAGCAGCTTCCATTTTTGACTGCACATCTGCCATCATCGCATCTTTTTGGCTAGATGTGATCGTACGCTCATATCCGCGCTCTGCAGCCTTGCTGGAACTTCCGCCCCCCGATGTGAACTGCCCGCTCTTCGGGTCGTGCGCTGGGCCTGCGGCATCCTTCGCGGGCTTCGGCGCACCAGCCTCGCGCATGGCGATGGCGACCGCTTGCTTCTGCGGCTTGCCGTGCTGCATCTCTGTCGCGATGTTCTTGCTGATCGCTTCCTTGCTTGAACCTTTTTCCAGTGGCATGGTGTTCTCCTACGCGAGCGCCGCGTTGATCGCAGCTGCGAACGCCTTCAGTTGGTCTTCCGGCACACACAACCCTGCCGTCTCTTTTCCGCCGCTGGTGCGCGCGGTTATCCAGTACGAACCGTCTGTGCAGCGGTTCAGCGACACGTAACCAGGAACGTGCTCGCCGTGTGCCTGCTCGGTGTATGCGAACAGGTTCACAGGGGTCACCGGATCCGCCTTTGTCTTTTCAGTCTTTGCCATGTCATGCTCCATTCTGGAGGGTCGCAGCTACCTTGACCCATCCTGGTTCGTTGGGGTTGCCTGCATCGTGCAGCCACTCCTCCAACACCTGCGCGACCAACCACACATTGCCGTTCGGCATGGTGATGAGGTCGCCGCCTTTGTTGTCCTTGCGCACGAGACCCTCTACGTCGCCCAGCAAGTAGATCGCGCGGCGCGTGCCTTGCAGATTCAAGCCTTCCAGCTGGACTAGATCTCTGTACGTCAGGGACTGCACCTGCCCCATGATGGTGACAGGTGCCGCGTACGAAGGCGTGTCCGAGTAGTCAGCATTAGGCGAGCTGCCGGTGCTGATTCGCACAACGCACGGCACCATCGGATTGACCGATGAGACGTAGCCAGCCGCGATGCCGTGCAGGTTCATGGCGTCACCCCTGGATGCTGACGGAGTTGATGTGGCCGGTGTTGCTACCCGCACTGGACGTCACCAGCATGATGCACTCCAGCATGATGTGCGCTCCAGGCGTCAGGCCCGTGCCTGTGATCGTGAACGTCAGGTCGCTTCCCGCTGCGACGATCTGTTGCGCGGCGCTCACGGTGAGTGCGGTCTCCACACCGTTGATCTCGGTATACGCGTGAAGCGTGATGGTGGTGGACGCTGCGGTCAGCGTGCCAGCGCCCGCGACGCTCGCATTGATGGTCACCGGAATGCTGCTGCCTGCGACGTATGTGTCCGGCAGGCGTGTCTCGAACAACGCGGTGTCGGTGACTGCACTGGCGGTGGTAGTTTCGCCAGCGATGTAGAGCGACGTTGCGTCCACGCGCGAGATCGCAGGAACGCCCGCGCCTGCAGTTGCAGTGACAGGCACGCCAGCTGCCGACTTCACGTCGGTGAGCATCATATAGCGCCGCACGGCAGCTGCGCCGACCGGCACGAATGCCGTGGAGGGGCTGCCAACGATCACGCCGTTGTTCATGGTGGCCGTGGTGTAGAGCGTGCCGCCAGGAACCGCGACCGTGGATACGATCTCCTGATTGCTGCCGTTCGGCGAGCGCACAGCGTAGTCGGTCATCGGCTGCAGCGCGAGTGCTGGCGATGCGAGCAGCATGGCTGCGATGATGTAGTGCCAGTATTTCTTCATGTCTTGTTTCTCCTTGGTCAAGTTTCTTCAACGAACGAATCAACGCTTCTCCACATCACGTCAGTGTCAATGAGTGGCTTGTCGAACCCTTTTGCCTTCTTCGTGCTTTCCGCAAGGCCAGGAGTCGTGAAATCCTGAATGGACTGCACCAACTCGCCCTCGATCTCCTTGCCCATAATGCGCAGTGACCTAGCGGCATCATAGTCTTCCGACTTTAGAATATCTCCTAGGCCCTTCCCCCAGTGCGGGCTTTCTTTCGTGATCATGCCTCGGAAGAACGGGCGCGGAGGCTGATTGTGGTCAGGTCTTCCGAACTCGTTCGTCGCCGCTACAGCTGCGACAGGCGTATGGTTCTTGTCCGGATAGGTAGCGTCAGACATAAACCCTACGTTCAGCACAGCAGCATTCTTCGCCTTCGCGCCGAGCAGCTTGAGCGCCTCTTCAAGCTTTTTTCCACCGCTGAGCTTCGTGATAGCCATGTCAGCCTGCGCTCGGGAACATCAGAGATATCGGGTCCTGAATGCGCTGCGGCCCGCGTACGTAGCGGAACATGCGGAAGCGCAGCGTGGCCTGCCAGAACGCCATCCCGTACTTCGTCTGCGCGTACCACTGCGAAGATCCTGGGTGCAGGTTCATCTCTGCGCTGACGTTCACGCTGCCCTCGGTTGCGCTGCTGATGCGCCCCACCAGCGGAGAGCTGGGCGCTCCAAGTGCTGCGTTCAACGCGGCGATGTGTGCGGTCAGCATGTTCAGGAGCACGAGGCGCGTCGCCACGTTCGTCACGGGACTGGTGTCCGTGTTGTCGCAGTACAGTCCCGCTTCCGCGAAGAACGCCTGCGCTTGCGCTTGCGACACGTATGCAGCGAGTTCCGGATATCGCGTGGACCACGCTATCCAGTCGAATGTGGCGACGGCCATGATTGCTCCTTATGATCAGTCGTTGTCGTTTCGCGGTTCGATTCCCTTGACGCCGGGATTCTTCGGATTGATCGGGTCCAGACCGCTGATGACGTCGCCCTCACGCTCCTTGCCCATGTCCACGACGGACGCGAGCTGCTTGTGGTGGAAGATCAGACCGTTCCTGACGGCAGGGTGGTTCTTGTTGTCCTGCATCCACTTGTCGAAGAACGGCTTCGGCACGTTTTCCGTGACGGCGAACCCGCCGATCATGGAGACGCGGATGAGGCCCTGCTGCAGCGAGTTGGTGCCCTTGAGCGTGACGCGCTCGGTAGGTTCGCCCAGCTTGCGGATGTCCATGTGGATGCCGTGCGGCAGCTTGCAGCCCACGGCGATGACTTCCTTCGTCTCCTTGGGAGCGACGGTGTGTGATACTTGGGAATTGCGGTTACGTGCGGGAGTGCCTGCGGCCATGATTGATTCTCCAAATGTCTGTGGCATTCCGTCATAGCGAAATTGCTGCAACGGGTGAAACAACCCGACATGCAAGGCTACATGTCGGGCGAACTGCTGTGCTGCTTACACGCCCACCAGCTGAGCGATTGCGAACGGCTGGCGGATGACTGCGCCCCAGGAACCCTGCGACTTCTTCTGCAGGAAGCTGGAGGTCTTGCGGACGATGGCGTGCGCGCGCATCTTCTCGGTGAATGCGCAGAAGCCGGTCTCCTGCCCGTCGACCTGCGGTGCGATGAGCTGCACCAGATTGCCAGCGCCGTTCGGGTTCTGGTACTGGACAGCGGTCTCGAAGCGCATCTTCGGGAAGTTCTTCTTCAGCATGTCGTACACGTTGGTCGCGAACGTTGCGTTGGTGGCGGTCAGCGCGACAGACGAAGCGGGAGACATCGCGAGGATCAACTCGTCTTCCATTTCGATCAAGCCGCCGGACTGCTGCACCAGCTCCAGGAACAGAGCCTGCACGTCGTTGTAGATCTCCTGCGAGGTTGCAGTGACCTGTCCGTTGGTGATCCACGGGCCGGACGCGTTGCTGTTGAACGCCTTGGCTCCCGGAGCGATGGGGGCGGACAGGTTCGGGTCATTCAGCAGACCGTAGTTCTGCAGACCGGCGACGCCGAAGAAGTACGTCTGGTTCTGGAACTTGTCCAGCACCATCGCGGACGCGATGTTCAGGCGTGCAGCGTAGTCGATCTTCGCGAGGCTGTAGGTTTCCAGCTGCTTCTCGCCCCACTGGGTGATCGTCTGGTAGTGGTACGACTGGCGCTGCGGGAAGTTGGCGTTCGCGCCCACGGAGCCGTTCTCGCTGTAGTCGCCGTACGAAGATACTTCGCCGGTGTTCTCGATCACGGGGAACGTCGCTGTGTACGTGACCCAGTCGCCCTTCTTCGCCTCGCCCAGGATCTGGGCTGCGCGGTTCGGGGTGACCAAGACCTTGATCAGGTCGGGGTCGATGTAGTTGGCGAGGTAGGCGGGGATGCCGCTGTTGCTCACGGTGACGAGCGCGGGCTGCGCGTCCAGGGCCATCAACGCGCCAGCTGGATCACGCAGGAGCATCTGCGGATTGTCGGCTGGCATGAAGATGATGCCGCGATCTTGCGCAAGCAGGTCAAACATAGGATCTCGTTTCATTTTGGTTCCCTTCGTGTGGATTTGTGAAGAAACCCGCACGAGGCGGGTCTCCGGTCTTTCAGTTACCGACTAGCGGCGGATCAACCCAGAGGGTATGACGAGATCTTCATCAGCTCGCCGGGAGCGGCCACGGACATCGCGACCCACTTGGTCAGCGTGCCTGCGGCGACGGAACCGCTCGTGTCGCCGACCGCTGCCGCGTTGCTGATCCAGTATGCGCCGATGCCGCCAGGAGTTCCGCTGACCTGCGCCAGCACTGTCCCGACATGCGCACCAGTGGTCAGCGTGTCGCCGACGTTGATGGTGCCGGTCACCGCTGTGACGTTCATGTACGCGCCGTTGCCGGTCGCGCCAGATGCGTCTGCAACGGTCTGTGCAACGCTCAACGGATACGTGCCAGCGCCGCCAGTACCAGAACCGCCTGCGAGCACTGTCGCCGCCGTGACGCCGCCGCCGGAGATCGCCATGCCGACGAGGATCACGCCATTGGTCATGGAGGTCACGGTCAGCCAGCTGCCGGAGCCGGTGATGTTCGTGCCGGTCGCGACAGTCTGGCTGATGTTCACCAGATAGGTGCCTGCGCCGCCTGGAGTTGCGCCAGTCAGCTGACGCACGATGGTAGTGCCCGCCGCGACGTTCGTGCCGGTCAGCGTCTGGTTCGCGTACAGGCCACCCGTGGTGACGGAAGCGACGGTCAGCGTAGTGCCGCTGATGCCGCCGACGAACACGTTCGGCGCGATGGCAGACACGTTCAGGTCGTTGGCGACGACCGTGATGGTGGTCAGCGTTGCGTCAGCAGGGACGGACGCGCTCGGCACGATCTTGCCGTTGGCGTTGATGGCGTAGATCGGCTCGCCCACGTAGGAGGCAGCCGCACCGTCGTTCACCGCCCAGAAGTCGCCCTCGCTGTGCAGCACCACCGGCAGCCCCTGCGGAACCAGCTGCGTGGAAGCCTGCAGGAACACGGTGATGAGGCCCTGCTGCTCGCGATGCACGAAGCCCGTGGGAGCGCCCGAACCGTTGCTGTTCACGGTCTGCATGCCGTCGATCTCGCCGGACACGGAGTTGATCGCAGTGGCGGGAGACGCCCACGCGAAGCGACCGACCAGCACGCCGCCGATGGAGGACGTCAAGCCTTGGGGAATGTTGCTGCCCGCGACCAGACCGCCAGGACCAGCGAGAACCGTGGCGCGGGGATTCGCAGATGCGAAATCGCCAGCGACCGCAGGTGCCGGAAATTGATTCACTTGTTGTTGAAAGTTCATGTCTTACTCCTTCTCAGTGTTGAGTATCGTGGTCCGTGCGGATCACAGATGGCGGATGGGGCTGGCTCCGGGGAACATCTCGGCGAACTTGCCCGATGCCTCCTTCGCGCCGCTGTCCATGCCGAGCATCTTGGCGGCAGGGCCATCGTTCGTGCGCTCTCCAGGCTTCGGCAACATGGCGACCATCGCCTTGTATGCAGTTGTCGAAACGCCGTCCAGGTCCACGCCTGCTTGGTCCAGCGCAAGCCGGTAGATTGCCTCGGCGCTGTCCATGCCGATCACCTTGCCGACGAACGGCTTGACCGCCTGCTTGGCATCTTCGATGGCGTTCATGCGGGCGATGGCGCGCTTCTCTGCTCGCTCTTCTGCGGACTTGATCGCAGCGTCCATCGCTGCCTTGTCCACAACGGCGGGCTGCTTGGGCGGCACGGGAGCTGCTGCGGGCTTGGCCGGAATATCCAGCGGTGCGCCCTTGCCCACGTCGTCGGTGTCTTGGGCACCACCGCTCGCTGCACGCAGCTTGGCAAGCAGCTCTTCGAGAATCGCCACTTCGTCGCCCTCGGGATCGGTGACTTTGAGGTCGTCCGCGCCCATCGCGTCCAGCAGGTGCTCGACCTTTGCCAGATCTTCCGGCGACAGGTGCGCAGAGATCAGGGCCATGACGGCTTCTTTGGAGGCGTCCTTGTTCAACTCATCATTGTCCTCCAGCGCGGTGCCGGTGGGCGCTTCGCCGAGTTGCTCACCGTCCATCGAGTTCAGCAGCTTGATGACGTCTTCAACTGCGGCATCCTGCGCCATCTTGTCCTTGAAGTGCTTGGCGTTCTTGTCCGACTTCAGCGCTGCGACGATGGATTGCTTGGATGCTTTCCAGTTCGATGCGGTGACGTTGACCAGCAACGGGTTGAGGTCCAGGCTTGCGTCCTGTGCCAGACGAGGGCCAAGGGCTGCATGGAGCACTCCCTTCGCCATCGCCGCCTTGCGCGACAGATAATTTTTCTTGCTCATGTTTAGGTTCTCCATAGAGTCTCCGACAACGACATCGCTGCCAGCCCTGCCATCTACCACCAGTGCAACGTGATTGAAGCGAATGTCCCGCATCACCCCGTCGTACGACACGCCTTCGTAGGTTCCAGGCGTCATGTCAGCGCGGTAGTAATATCCCGCTGACAATTCCTTTTGCGCGTTCGTCTCGATGCCGTTGATGGCATCTTTGTCCCAGACGACCAAGCTGTTGTAGAGATACGGCGGCTCGAACACCGCGTCGGTTCCGGTGCTGCCCACCGTCAGCTCCTTGCTTGGGTCGGCCGCAGAGACCGGCTTGTGCTTGTAGAGGAGCTGCAGGTTGTTCGCCGTCGGCGCGGCCTTGCGCAGCTCCTCGGGGTCGCGCAGCAGTTGGTAGAGCTTGTCCGGCTGCAATCCCAGCGCCTCGGCATTCGGTATCTCCCTACCGAGGTACGGACAGACATTGGCCTTGGAGATGGGCGTCTTGCTGACGTGCAAGCGCCCGTCACCGTCGTAGCTGCGAACGGACGCATTGTCCAGCGCGAGCTTGTTGTTTGCGGTCATGTTGTCACCCCTTGATTCCCAGGATCTCTTCGATCTGCTCGATGACGTGGTGGTCACCGGCATTCACCGTCTCCCACATGCGCAGGATGCAGGCATCGACGCGCGCGATGGAGAATGCGCGCGGCTTCGCGGCCACCTCGACAGGCTGTGCATCAACGACCGGATCAACGACCGGATCAACGACCGGATCAACGACCGGATCAACGACCGGATCAACGACCGGATCAACGACCGGATCAACGACCGGCGCGCCAGGAGCAGGCGCGTCAGTGCTAGACTGCTCGCCACCCACGGTTTCCACGGTTTCCACGGTTTCCACGGTTTCCACGGTTTCCACGGTTTCTGTCGTGCCGGATTGCTCGGCAACTTCGGGATGATTCACGTCGTTCGCTTGTTCCATTTGATTGCTCCTTGCTAGTTACCGCACGCCGAGTGCGGGGATTATTGATCTGCTCACGCAGCGACAGTTGATGAGTTCTCCAGGAAACACGTTGCGTCCCTTGCCCTTGCCGTCAGCGTCTGGATCCCACATGCCTTCCTTCACATCGTACAGCTTTCCGTTCATGGCGACGTGCGACTGCCTTGGCTTCTTGCCCGCGTGGCTGTGCAGCCACTTGGCCTGCTCGATGCCGAGTTCAGCCTGCCGAGTGCGCACGATTGCCGCTGTGGCCTTGTTGTTCTGGTCACGCGCCACCAGCCGAGCGCGCTTGCGTGTCATCTTGTAGCGCTCTTCAAGTTCCTGTGCCAGCCCGCCCACGTCGCGGCCTTGCTGCACGCTGCGCATCACGAGACCTTCAATCTCGTTCAAGTGCTTCTGCGCGAGGTTCGTGATGAGCGCCACGTTGCTCTTCGTCGTGGCCTGTACCACGTCGTTCACGGCTGGCGTCATCTTGAACTTGATGGCGAGGCCGCCGTTCTTGAGGATGTGCTCAAGCGCGTTGTCCGCCCTGTCCGTCGCCTTCTGCGCGTAGTGCTTGCCGAGTTGCTTGCCAGCTTCCTTGAACTTGCGCAGCCAGTAGCGCGAGAGGCGTTTCATCACGGCATCCAGCTTCACGGCGGATGAGTCGTCGATCGCCATGAGCTCCGTCGTATCCGGCAAGTCGCCGCGATAAGCAGCGAGCAGCCAGTAGCGGATGCTCTTGTGCATGTCGTCGATCAATGCTTCTAAGCGGCGACGGTACTCAGCCTCAAGTCCCGCGTTCGCGTGTACTGGTGCGAGCGTCTTGTCTTTCGCTGATGGCGCGTACAGCGTTTTGAATAGACGGGCTTCTTTGGTCACGGCAGCACCTTCATGTCATAACGAGCATGGTTCGCAACGAACTGCGCCATCTTGTCAACATCATGCTCTGTCCCACGAATCCTGCACCACGCCCAGCAGGTGACGACATACAGCCGCCACCAACGAGGCAACTTCGCAGTCACGCTGACTTTTATCTCTTTCGCAGCCATGGAAGTCCCTAGCTACTAATCTACTCATAGATGACAAATGCGTTCAGCGCCGCACCCGTGATCGCGAGCGACAGCCCAACCGAGAATGGGACCTTCTTGAAGTCAAGGTAGAACGGCAGGCCGTTGGAAGTCAGCGGGCCAGAGCTCCATATCACCGTTCCCGTTGCTGTCGTGTTGTCGTACATCGTGAGCACTGAGTTGTTGGTGATCCCGCTCAGGATGACGCCGTGCAGGTTCCCAGGACTGTTCTTCAGATTGACGCCAGCCGTCAAGCCCTGTACGAATGTATCCTTCGGCTGTATGTCCGGAATGCCTATGCGAACGACGGCGGCGAGGCGTGTGCTGAACGTGACGTTCTGCGCGAGGCCTCCGCTGTTCACGCTGCCGTAATGGACCGGCAGGTGCAGCTCATCGGTCCACGGCGCTGCGTTTGCGTTCAGCGTGTGCAGAACCTTGTTGTCTACGATCCACACCACCTGACGCGGCTGCCAGATGATCTCGTAGACGTGCGACAGCCGTCCCGGCTTGAACGTGGTGCCCCACTGCCCATTGAACGGCTTCGCGGCGGAACCGTCGGCGACCACGGTGTCCACGCCAGCCTTGCGCGTGGTGACTTGGAACGTGGTGTCCGATATTTGGAATGTCGTGCCACTGGTAGTCGTCCACAAACCCCAGTGACGCACATTCCCGATCACGCCGTTATCTGGAAGCTGCACCACCGAACGGAACTTGTTTGGTGCTGCGCCAGAAAATCGAGCGGTGCGCAGTGTCGTCAGCTCAACTGCGTTGTTCGCTGTGGTGCCTGTCGAGATGACCAGCTCGCCCGCAGATATGGCAGCGCTGCCGCCCGTGCCTACGTTCGCTGTCCAGAAGTTCGGGTCCAGAGTCGGTCCTGTGAACACGTCGCCGATCAGCTTATAGACCGGCACCGCTGTGAGCTCGCCATTCGGCGCGATGTAATTCTGCGTGCCGTACTGGTCGACGATCATCACGGTGCTTGTGACGCGCGGCTTGCCGTCAACACCAATGCTGCTCATGACGTCGTACGCGGCGGCTGGCTGCAGCCCAGCGACGAACAGAGCCGCAGCGGCAAGCAGCAGGAACATCGAACGCTCGAACAGTTTCTTCATGACTATTGCCCCTTCAGAACTTTGTGCAGCAACTCTTCAAGCGGCGGGATGATCCCTGTTCCAAGCATGCCGCGCGCCACCCACTTGAAATTGGAGTGCTCGGCATCCAGCGTCGGCTCGAACGGCTCCGCCGTGTATGCTGAGAACGTTGTGTAGCCCACGCCGTTCCAGTTCGTATGCTCCAGCTTCTTCAAGTGCTGCTCGCTGAGCGCCGCGCCCGCTTCCTCCATCACCTCGCGGATGGCGGCCTGTGCAGGCGTTTCGCCTTCTTCCAACTTGCCGCCAGGAATGTCCCACATGCCGGGATGGCGCGGGTCGTCCGCCGAACGCTTGAGCAGCAACACGCGTGGATTCGCCTCGGTCGTCATGAACAGCACACCCGCTGCTGCGAATGTTGGTGCAGCGCCGTCAGTGTTCAACAGGCCGTCCATCAACGGTGCGCCATGCTCGTCGGTCTCGCCGCCCTCTTCTTCCTGTGCAGGCAGTTGATCAACATCAAGCGAAGCATACGGCGACATGTCGTCAGCGGCGAGCTTGGCACGCACTTCTTCCGGTGATATCACGCCGTGGTCCAGGTACACAGCATCCGTGTCGGCGTCTGTTTTGCGCCGTGTGGCTTCCGCTGCTGGGTCGAGTGTGTCAAGCGGCTCCCACACGAACCCGATCTCTGGATCCACCTCGCCGAACAGGTGCAGCTGCACTAGCGCGAGGATCTTCTGCAGGTTGTCGTTGAACAGCACGACCTGCTGCGCGTTCACCTTGTCGTAGAACACCTTGATCTCGCCCTCGGAGCTGGCGTTCAGGCCGCTAGGCGAGATGCCGGTCAGCTTGACCAACGGTATCTGCGAGACGCTGCTCATCTGCTCCTGGCTCTGCGCTTGCAGCTCGTGCAGCCCGCCCAGCGGCATGGACACGTTCTTCAGGTCTTCCGTGTTCTTGTCGGCCAACATCAGACCGCGATTGTCGCGCGTGGTGTTGAAGAAGTCGGCACGCGTCACGAGGTCTGTGAACGCACCTTCGTTCAGCATCGCCGCCATGTCCGTCATCAGCATCATGATGGAGAAGTTGCTCACCGCGTCGGACACTGACTGGCGTGTGCGCAGCCAGTTGTCCACGTAGGGCTTCGCCATCTGGCTCAACGACAGGCCGCCGAAGCTGTACGCGGGCTTCAGCAGGTCAGGCATCGGGCGGCCGATGAACGTCAGCAGGCGCGTGGTGTGGATCTCCTGCCCCATCACGAACCACGTGTCCGGCTTGAAGAAGTTGCCCTTCAACGGATCGTTGGCATTGTAGCCGTTCGGGTATGTCCACACAGGCTCGACCACGCGCAGACCTTTGAGGCTGCCCCTCGCTACTTTGGCCTTGCTGATGCTGCCAGTGCCTTCGCCGATGCTGGTCTTCAGCTCTTCGCGGTCGCTGCTCTCAACACCTGCCAACTCGACATAGATGTGGCCGCGCCCGAAGAAGCCGTCCAGCTCAGCGCACCGCTTGAACGCGTCTTGCACCTTGAGGCGCTTGAGCTCGGCGTCTATGGCGGTGAGCTTGTCGGACTTGTCTCCTGCGCTGTCCGCGCCCTTGCTTGCTGCGGTGAGTCGAATCCACTTGCGTGTCATCTCCTGCGCCCACGTCTCGCTGATCACGCGGTACTCAGGGCGCTGCGACAGCTGCGCGAGGTACGGGTAGCCCAGGAACATCAGCCCCTCAACGAACAGGCTGTTCGTGGTGGCCCAGCCCATCATCCCGCTCAGATCTTCCAGCGACTGGTCAAACGCCATCTTCTGCGCGGCTGGCATGTCAGCAGGTAACACGCCCTTCGGAGGCTTGACGACCTTGAAGATCTGTTCTGCGGTTATGGCAGGATGCTTTTCTTCTTTCTCGGCATTCAGCTTGGCGATTGCGTTCATGAGCGCGGCGCGGTGCTGCTCCGCCAGTTCTTTCGCGCTTGCTGTCGTCGGCTGCTCGAACCTCGGTGCGTTGACAGGCACCTCGGTTACGCTACGGAATCCGGACGCCATGCCAGCGAATGCGCCGCGCAGTGCGGCGACGATTCTACGGAGCGTTGTCTTAGTCATCGTTGTCGTACTCTTTAAAGTCCACGGACAGTGCCGCCAAGCAGGCAGCGAGGATGGCGAATTCAAGTACCACACGCAAACCGTCAAGCACGATCGATGTAAGTTCGCTCATCTTGGTGTCCTTGTTCGCATGGCCTGCATGGTCTTCGCGCTGATCCTCAGTAGCTTCTTGTCGTTGCCCGAGAATCGTATCATCACGGCGTCGGCGAGGTTCGGCGACTTCGTGCCCTGTGGTGCCTTGTTCACGACGATCTTGTTCACGTCGTTGAACTTATAGGTCGGCTGCGAAAGCTCTGCGACCAGCTTCTGCCGCAGCGGACAATCTGGCGCGATGGATATGATCTCGTCGGGGTCGCAGGGCTTGCCCTCCACGACCCAGCGATACGTCTTCTTGAAGCGATTGCGGAGGCTCCACCACGCCTGCGCCTTGCGGTTGGCGAAGTAGTCCTCGTTCGTACGCTCCGTGCCTTCCACTTTGTCGTTCGGGTTGACGACTGACTCGCTGCCCTGGAACGTCTCAATGTCAATCTCGGCCACGCGGTTCTTCTTACGCTGAGCATTCAACACGCGTGCATCGCCGCGCACACCAGCACCAAGTCCGTCACCGTCGTAGCGCAGTTCTCGATAGCCGCCCTCGTCACAGAGATGGAACGCGTGTTCTACGCTGCCGAAGATGTCGTCGCCCTTGCCGGTCCACTGGTCCATGAGCTCGATCTGCACGCCATGCGTGCCGCACAAGGCGTTCAGGTCGCCGCCTTCGTCAGCTACGTCCATCGATGCTGCCTTCGCGCCAGTTGGCTTTATGCCGAGGCGTGCGCATGCGTCCACCGCAGCCTGCACCCATGCAGAAGGAATCAACACGCCCTTGACGCTGGCGTTGTAGTCGATGTCCACTTCCTGGGCAAGTGTGACGGGGTCCAGCTTCTCCTGCTGCACCGCGTACCACGCGTCGTCCTTGCGCGGATCGTCGCGCCAGTGCAGCGTGAACACGTCGGTCTTGCCGCTGAACCGCTTCTGAGCGAACACGTTGTTCATTCCGTTCACCGACGACAAGTCGATGCGGCAGTTCGTGGTGGCGGAGAGCGACGCTTCCACCAACTCGGGTCGCTCGATGTGTGCCGACTCGTCCACGAAGTAGATGCTGGTGCGATCGCCGCGACCGATGTTGTCGCCTGCCTCTCCAGTCATCACGCTCATCATATCAGGGAAGATGATGCGCAGATGCGGCGAATGCCTCTCACGCACCCAACCAGCGCGAAACTCGATTGGCAACATGTTGATGAATTCTCGGGCCTTCCAGAACAGACTCTTCGGGTCTCCGATCTTGTCGACGTATTCTTCCTTGCGGCTTCCGTAGCCAGCAGAAAAACCTTCGTTGAACAGGCACATCGTCACGCCGAATGCCACCACCATCCACGACGCGCCCATGTCGCGTGATTTGTCTGTGATGCCATTGCGTCTCTGCTTCCACTGCCCGAAGCACCATTCAATCCACTCTTCCTGCTTGGGGAATAATAGGAATGGCATCACGCTCGGCAGTCCGCGATCGATGTTGCGCGGGTCCATGGTGCATCCCCAGTCATTGATGAACTGTGCTGGGTGATCTGCGTAGAATTTCTTCAGCGCGGGCAGCGTCTCGGGATTTGCACGGATGCGCTGCAGGCGTTCAGCACGCCATTGGAGTGCAGCAACGATGTTGGGCTGCTTGAAGTCGTGGGAGAATTGCAGAGGCATCAATCTTCCTTCTTGACCATCACCCTTCGAAAGTGCTCACAGCGTTTTCCGTACTGCTGAGTCTTGAAGGAGCAGTCCACAATCTCTTCGCCGTACCAGTGGAAGCTTACACGTTCACGACACTCACCGCACGCCAATTCTTTGCGGTTGGTGATCTCTTCGTTTCGCATCGCAACTTCTTGCGGATCGCGATATGCATAGGATGGCAGGGCGGTTGTTGTCAAGATATCATCCCATTATATCTTTGTACTGTTTTGCTGCTTCGATTGGGTCGCTTGACAACTTTCCGTCGCCTTTTGTTTCTTCGGGCTGCTGAGCCAACTCAATGCTGGACAGCCTTGCGTGAATATATGGAGCAGAAGCTTTTGCCGCTTCAAATCTCAATCCTGCATAGACTGCTTTCTCTTGAGGACTCGCGTCTGCAGGACACGCTTCCCCGCGCATCACTTTCAGCATGAATTGAAGTGGCGTGTCTCCAGTCGAAGAGACCAGCTCTTGCATGGCCCGCGTCTTTTTATTCAGCGCGCCCTTCGGCCTTCCGGCTCCAGGCCTCGGGCCTCCGTTGCTTCCATCCGGCAATTTAATCTGTTTTTTTATTTTTGCTGGCTTTGGCTTCTTCGTCGCTGGTTTTTTAATTGTGGATGTTGCAGCCATGCTGCTCTCCGGATAAGTGATCGATTCTGCCTTGCAGAATTTCTGCTGCTCCGCACGGTGCGTTGGTTGCCAAGAAGAAACATGAGTCTGCTATCTGTGAGACGCAGGCTGGAAGAGAAAGATTAGGTTTATCTGTGGAGTCTGTTCACAGATAGCAGGATGATGTTTCTTTAAGGCGCATTGTTGCCGCCACTTGGCAAGAACGCACTGCCCATGAACTGACAGGAAGGTTGAATTGTGGCGTCAATTATCTTTCGCGTCTCTAAAAAAAGCAACACCTATTTTCGCATGGGCAGAACGCATCTCCATCTCCCACGATGCTCTCGTGATGCGCAGCCTTCTGCATGTGTGGCGAGCGTCTGCCTTGAATATGTAATGGTGCTTGATGATTATCTTTTGCCTCGATTGAAGCGATCGAATTATTCGTTCCATCCTTTCCGCTGAGAAAATATTTATCGGATCGTATGGCTTCTTCGGATCAACTTCCTCTCCCGTGGACTTATATCTGCACTCAAACGATCTCGCTTTATCAGTTGGCCCTCCAACTTTTCCGCTGGCCCACCTTGCCCAATTTCGGATCTCTGCATCAAGAACAGAATCACACCA
>Ga0316620_10000257_pt1 | contig 21105 bp, 16 predicted proteins | sample OWC_Aug_M1_C1_D5_FD_207651 | JGI IMG/M metagenome (GOLD analysis project Ga0316620, IMG submission 207651) | Wetland soil microbial communities from Old Woman Creek delta, Ohio, United States - OWC_Aug_M1_C1_D5_B | ecosystem: Environmental > Terrestrial > Soil > Wetlands | place: USA: Ohio...
GATTGATCGTGGGCGGTGCGATGATCTATTGGTTCACCGGGGCCTCAACGCAGGCCGTCACCACCGGCGCCTACCGCGCGGTGGAATTCATCAAAGCCAATATCCGCCTCGAAGGGGTCGACAAGGCCTCGGTGAGCGACAGCAAGAAGGTGGTGGCGATCTGCACGCAATATGCGCAGCGCGGCATGTTCAACATCTTCCTGACCGTCTTCTTCTCGACCCTCGCCTTCGCATTCTTCGAGCCGTTCTTTTTCATAGGCTACCTGATCTCGATCGCTTTGTTCGGCCTGTTTCAGGCGATCTTCATGGCCAACGCCGGCGGCGCCTGGGACAATGCCAAAAAGATTGTCGAGGTGACCTTGGGCGAGAGGGGCACCATGCTGCACGCCGCCACCGTCGTGGGGGACACGATCGGCGATCCCTTCAAGGACACCTCATCGGTTGCTATGAATCCCGTGATCAAGTTCACCACGCTGTTTGGCCTGCTGGCCGTGGAACTGGCTGTTCAGATGGCTGCCGATGTCAACCCGCACCTCACCCAGATCCTGGCCGGCGTCTTCCTGATCGTGGCCTGCTTTTTTGTGCATCGCACCTTTTACGGAATGCGCATCCGATCCGGTGCCAGACAGTAAGGTGCCATGACCACCCTAAGGCTCGAGGATCAAATCTCGAATCAGCATGCACGCGGGCAGTTCCTGTAATTCGCGATAACACCGGCGCCGGTTCGACGTATAATTATGTGTGGTCCGGCTCGAACGTACATTTTATTGTTCGCTGGTTGATACTTTCGGCCCGCAGTGTCATCATATTTGTGGGGACGAGCCTACCGATAAGATAGGTGATTGGGTCCCGCAGTTGGGGCAGGTGGTTGATTGAAGCACAAACACCGTGTTCTCAACAGATAGCAGGGAGAAGGGGCATTCGATATGCAGGCAGGAAGTTCGAACGGGCGCTCGTTGCTGCAGCGGCTCCGTGACTGGGCTTCAGGGGGAGGGCCGACGCAGGCGTCTCTCTTCCACTATGTGAAGGACGAGCCTGAGACCAGCGTCTGGCCGGAATTGCGGGAGCTGCTGTGTCACCCGATTCGCTCCTTTCAGGATGCAAGGCATGCTCCGCGCACTCGCGCCTCGCTTTTCCACTACCTCGAGCAGCCGGGTGAGACCGGCAGGCCGATCAGCTGGAAGGAGATCATCAGGGAACTGTTTACCGGCTATCGCTTTGCCGTCTTCATCCCCTCGCTCTGGTCGGATCAGCAGGAGCTGAACGAAGAGCGCGCTGCCATGCGCACGCGCAGGATGGAAGCCGGGGTCGCCTCCCTGCTGATTCATCTTCTGATCGTTGGATTTGCTGTCTTCCTGGTTTACAGCAAGGGCACGGAGCCGCCCCCGCAGAATGACCCTGTGATTTTTGTGCAGTCTCCCATGAATCTGCCCTTCGAGGGAGACGGCCGCGAGGGCGGCGGTGGTGGTGGCGGCGGCAAGCGGGAGAAGGAGCCGCCTTCCGGCGGGCGCATGCCCGATACGGCACGCGTGCAGTATATGCCGCCCGATCCCGGGCAGCCGAAGCCGCTCGTGCCGGATGAGAATCCGTTGGACATGAGGGCGTCGGTGCAGATGCCGATCGACTTTCCCACGAACTCGGCTTTGCCGATCGGCGATATCACGGCTCCGCCGAGTGATCGGCCCTCGTCGGGTCCCGGCAGCGGCGGCGGCATTGGCACCGGTACCGGCACGGGGGCCGGGCCGGGCACCGGACCAGGTGTGGGCCCTGGCAGTGGCGGCGGTTATGGCGGCGGCTCCGGAGGTGGTATCGGCTCCGGCAACGGCCCTTATGTGTCGGGTAACGGAGTGACGGAACCCGTGGCGATTGATCAGCCGAAGCCTCCTTACACCGAAGAGGCGCGCAAAACCCGGACTGAAGGAGTTGTGCTGCTCCAGGTGATCATCCGGACCAACGGCAGAGTGGACGGCATTCGCGTGATCAAGGGACTGGGGAACGGACTCGATGAGTCCGCTATCAACACCATCGCCACCAAGTGGCGCTTCCGACCGGCGTTGTTTCTCGGCAAGCCGGTCGATTTCCAGGCCCAAATCGAGGTGACGTTCCGCCTCTTTTGATGCATCAGCTTTGCGGACTGATTGAGTCCGAGTTTTGTCGGGGAGACCTGGCCAATGGCAATGTCGGTAGGCAACAAGGGGTACAATTCGCAGATCAACATCACTCCTTACATCGATATTCTTCTGGTCCTGCTGATCATCTTCATGGTGGCTTCCCCTCTGAAGAAATGGGACCAGGAGGTCAGGGTGCCGAAGCCGGCTCCGGTGCAACCGCAGAAAGATGTCAAACCCGACTCCGTGATTCTCGAAGTGGATTTGAATCACGATATCCGCATTAACCAACGGCCGGTAACCCTGGAAGATCTGCAGGCGACCTTGTACTCGATCTATCGTGGCCGCGTCGACAAGAACATGTACATCAGGGGCGACGGGGGGCTTCCATACGGCTTCGTCTTCCAGATCCTGGACATCGCCAAACAGTCCGGCGTAGGCGATATAGCCCTCCTCGGTAAATCAACGCCTCAGAGCGAACCGCCCAAGGCTACCGGCAGCGGCGCCAATTGATCCGGGTGCCTTCTACGCCCGCACCTGAATCGGCATAGCGCACCCTCGAGTCTCTGCCCCCAAGGAAATTCCCGCGATGTGTCCGGCCCCACGCCGCGACTTTCGCTGTTCCTGAATTCAAAACCGGCTCCCGAAAATACTTTCCTGCCCTGTCGACGCGCCGGCACGCTGCAGTGGAAAAGCCGTAACTCATGGTGTATCATCGCTTCAAGGTGAGTTGTCTTTCGCAGACGGAGAGAACCCTTCTTGGAAACCTGGCAAGGTTCCTCGGCTGATATCAGGTCGCGCGTGGAGCAGGCACCGGAATCCAAACAACCGGCACGCCACCCCTTCGCGCTATGGCTGCTAGGCAATCTCCGCTGGATCTGGCCGATCCTGGTGATGGCAATAGTGTTCGCAGTTACCCGGTCGGACCTACGGAGAATCGACTATCGGCGCGTGCGCGATGCCTTTCAAGGCATGGATATGACCTTGTTGGCACTCGCCGGGCTTTTGACCGTCGTCAACTTTGCCGTCATGGGAATCTATGACGTGATTTGTTTCCGGGGTTCCCGGGTGCGCGTGAGGGAGCGATGGTGGATCGGCACGCTGGCTTTTGCCTGGAGCAACTTCCTGACTCTCGGCCCGCTCGCCGGGCCTGCGATCCGGTTTTGGCTCTATCGGCCCTATGGTGTCACCTTCAGCATGTTGCGCCAGGCGATCGCCTCCATCGTCTGCGGCTACGGTGGGGCACTGCTGTTGTGGATTGCCGTAGTAACGGTGCCGTTGCCGGCATGGGGATGGCCTGCAATCGCCACGCGCATCGTGCTGGCGTTGCTGGCGGCGTTTTGGGGCGGCCTGGCTGCCCGAAAACTCCAGCAATGGAGACTCCTTCCTGATTGGATCCGCGGGCTCAACGTGCATTGGTCCGCCCTTTTCATGCTGGGAATCCTGGATTGGACGCTGGCCTTTCTGGCATTCGCGGCCATTCTCCACTCGGGCGGCATCCCCTTGGATCTCCAGTATCTCGGGCGTCTCTATTTCATCGGGCAGGGGGTGGGCGTGCTGAGCCTGATCCCCGGCGGGCTGGGGAGCGCGGATGCGTTTTGGCTGGCCTCGCTGGGTGATGTCCGTGAGAATGCGGTGGCGGGACTGCTGGTATTCCGTCTGAGCTATTACCTGCTCCCCTGGTTCGCCGCGACCCTGCTCCTCCTGCGGCGTGCAGTTCACGGCAAAGTGCGCTGGGCGGTGCCGGCCCGATGGTTTGTCTCGATCATTGTGCTTCTGTCCGGCACCCTGATGCTGATCAGTGCTGCGACCCCCACCCTGACCCCGCGCCTGAAACTCCTGGAACAGATGGTTCCGCTGACGGTTCTGGAGACCTCGCATCTCGCCAGTGCGCTCTTCGGCCTGTTTCTTTTCGTCGTGGCCCGCGGTCTGCTGAAGGGATACGGCAATGCATATCGCACGACTCTGGCTCTTCTGCTCGGCGGCGCCATTGTAAGTGTGCTCAAGGGGCTGGAATATGAGCAGGCGATCATATTCGTCCTGACGGCTGCGCTCCTCTGGACGCAGGCAGGGCTGTTCAAGCTTCCCAGCCACAGGGGCGGCACCGCCATCGCCGTGCTCGCTCCCATTGCGCTTGCAGTCCTCGTTTTCGGCGCGGCCGGCATCGCCTCTTTCACCGGCAGCGAGCTGTCCGGCTCGCTATGGCTTACTTTCGGACAGACCGCCGAGGGCGCGCGTTTCGTGCGCGCCTTGTGCGTGCTGCTCCTGGTCGGGCTGATCGTCGGCTGCTACCTCGTCATGAGAATCCCGCACCGCTATGTGCCTCCCGCCGAGGAAGACATCGATCGCGCTCTCGCCCTCCATCACAGATTTGGCAAGGGGACCCATGCGTTGACGGCCGCCAATCTGGACAAGACGATCCTGTTCCTCGATGACAGCGGCTTCTGCCTGTACCGCACCGTCGGGCACTACATGTCGGTGTTCGCCGACCCGACCCTGGCCCCGGGCATGGAGAGATATTGTGTGAATGTGCTCCTGCAACGCGCTGCGGAGCTGGATCGCACCCTCGTGTTTTATCAGATATCCGCCCGTTGGCTCCCTGTGCTGCACGATTTCGGCTACTCCTTCTACAAGCTGGGCGAAGAAGCGATCGTGGAGCTCGAGCGCTTCGACGCCCTTTCAAGCAAGAGCCAGAGCGTCCGGAATGCGCTGGACCGCCTCGCCGGCGACGGCTACACATTTCAAGTGCTGACACAGGCGGAGGTCGCGCGGCGCCTGACCGAGCTGAAGGGCATTTCCGATGTCTGGCTGCGTCACAAAAAAGCCCGGGAAAAGCAGTACGCAATCGGCTTCTTTGATGCCGTGTATCTTTCGAAGGGGCCGTGCGCCGCGGTAAGCGATGGCGCCGGGCGGATGGTAGCGTTCGGCAACCTGCTGCTGGGCCCGAACCTGGAGGAGTTCGCAGTCGATCTGATGCGCTACACTCCGGATTGCCCGAACGGCATCCTGGATCTGCTGCTCGTCCGTCTCTTCCAATGGGGCCGGCAGCAGGGATACCGGAATTTCAACCTTGGCATAGCTCCCTTGACCACTGCCGGCGCAGGCCGCCAGGCCCACATGGGAGAACGTCTCGCGAACATCCTGTTCCAGCATGGGGAGCACTGGTACAATCTCAAGGGGATCCGGCGGTTTAAAGAAAAATTCGCGCCGCGCTGGGTGCCGCGTTACGTGGCATACCCCGCGTTCTGGATGTGGCCGCAAGTCACTGTGAATATCGCGGCTTTGATTGCCGGTGGCTGGAGGAACGTGATCTTCCCGGCCGAAAGACAGGGTTGAGGCACAGACCGGCCTCGGCCTGCCGCCGTTCCGATCCGCCGCTGCCAGAAGCCTGGCGGCATCCGGGCCCGTGATACGCCTATGAAACGACTGTTCCGGTACAACACCACCGCGATGGCGATCGCGATCGGTCTGATCGCGGTTTCGACAGTGGTCCTGAGCTCGTTCAGTTATGTGCATTGGGTGGGGAAGGAAAACCTGGTCGACACCACCCTGAAGCAGAACAGCATCAAGCTCGCCACCCAGTACGTGGACAGGATCGAGCAGAAAATCATCGAAAACGACCGCGTCATCTCCGAAATGATCGATGTCGATGATCCCCCGGCCTGGCCGGCCGCGGCCGACCTGATCCAAAGGGGCGATTTCAATGTCGAGAATGTTTTCATTTTCAGGCTCGACAATGACGTGCCTCGCTATCCGCCCTATGCCAGGAAGATAGCCAACTCCTGGGACCAGATCCGCAAGACCTTCAGGGAACTCGACCGGGAACGCCTGGTCATCAACCAGACCAACCATTGGCACAAGGAGCGTCCCGACAACTATTTCTTCACTTCCTATGTTCTGAAGGAAGACAACCGCGGCGAGAAATACCTGGTGTTCTTCGAGATGAACTTCGAGAAAACCGTCGCCATGGTGGACCGATACCTGAAGGATCTGCAGGCTGACTTTTACGTGAGCATCGTGGACTTCGACAACAACGGCGTGTATTCTCAGCCTCTGCCGCGCATCAAATACTATTACGACACCCGCTTTCCCACCACCCTGTATAAATGGATCCTCCAGGTGGTGCCGCGCAACTACACCGAAATGGAGCGGAATGCGACGAACCAGCGGCGCGCCAACCTTTTCCTCATCCTCCTGAGCATGGTCATGATATTTCTCAGCCTGACGATCATCTGGCTGACGGCGAGGAGGGAACGGCAACTGACCCAGCTCAAGGAGGATTTCATCAGCAACGTCAGCCATGAGCTGAAGACACCGCTTTCGCTCATCCGTATGTTCAGCGAATTGCTGGTGACGCAGCGCGTCAAAAGCGACGTGTCCAAGCAGGAGTACTACGGCATTATCTATAGTGAAAGCGACCGCATGAGCCGGCTGGTGGCAAATCTCCTGGATTTTGCCAGGCTGGACCGGGAGCAGCACAGCCTGCATCTGGAAAACGTCAATCTCGGCCAGTTGGTGACCAAAGAACTGGAAGCCTTGCGCTATCAGCTGCAGAAGGACGGTTTTGAGCTGATCACCAGGGTGGACGCCGCGATCCCCGACACCATGGCTGATCCAACCGCGATCAGCATGGCCTTCTTCAACCTCCTCGATAATTCGGTGAAGTACTCCGGCGAACGGAAGCAGGTGACCGTAAGCGTCAGCCGGGACAACGGGTTCATCGATCTTGCCGTGCGCGATGAGGGCCTGGGGATTCCCGGGGCGGAACGGCAGAAAATCTTCGAGAAGTTCTTCCGCGGCAGCAGTGCAGCGGTCAAAAAAACCCGCGGTAGCGGCCTCGGGCTGTCCATTACCAGACAGGTGGCGGAAATGCATGGTGGCGAAATCCGCGTCGAGAGCGAGCCCGGCCTGGGGAGCACATTCACTCTGAGAATTCCCATTCGCGGGGAACCTGCTGTTGCGAGCGCGCAGCACGCGGTATGATCCGCCTTCTTCCTGGGGCAGCGGATGCACAACATCCTGGGGCACGGAAGGAGAGGGAAGCACGGGGGCACATTTCATGCGCCCTGGCGGGCCTCGATGCCCCAGGGAAACATTGTCGCGGGCAAATTCGGGCACGTTTGCGGCCTCTGCCGGCTCACGGGTCCTGGGGAGCGGCATGCAGAAGATACTTGTGATTGAGGACGAGCCCGAAATGGCCCGCGGACTCAAGGATATTCTGGAGTTTGAAGGCTACCAGGTCGCGACCGCTGCTAACGGGAAGGAGGGCGTCCTCAGCGTTGCCCGGGAGATCCCCGACTGCATTATCCTCGATATCATGCTGCCGGACCTCAACGGGTACCAGGTATGCGAGCAGATCCGGCACCGGAAAATCACCACCCCCATCATCATGCTCACCGCCAAAGCCCAGGATTACGACAAAATCCGCGGCCTCGAGGTCGGTGCCGACGACTACCTGACCAAGCCGTTCAGCGTCGGGGAGTTGCTGGCGCGGGTGATGGCGCTGCTGCGCCGCAGTATCCGGTACGCGCAGGATCTCGAGATCTTTCACGTCGGCCCAAGCACCGTGGATGTCAAGCATTTCAGCGTGAAGCGGGGCAATCGGGAGCAGTCCCTGTCTCACTATGAGGTGGAGCTGCTGAAGCTTCTGTACGCCAGCGCCGGCAGACCGGTCTCACGGGACGAAATCCTCGACAAGGTCTGGGGCACCGAAAACTATCCCACGAACCGGACCGTGGACAACTTCATCGTGAAGCTGCGAAAGAAGATCGAAGAAGACTACCGGAATCCGAAACACATCCTGACCATTTACGGCGTCGGCTACAAACTGAGTCCATGACTTTCCTTCTCGAACTGTTGGGAGCGCTGGCATTTCGTTCCCGCTCGCTGCGCGCCCTGGCGGCGCGGCGTGCCGTGATTCCCGCGGTAATCAGCCTGTCCATTGGCTTCCTTGCCTTCGTGCTGGTGCGGAATGCCTTCTACGAAGCGCCTGCCGGCACACCCTATCTCAGGGGGCCGGCAACCCTCCTCGAGTCCTTTTTGAACGTCCACCTGCTGCAAATGCTGTTGTTCCTCTCGATTGTCTATGTCCCCTACCTCGTTGCCATGAGCAACCTGCTCGCGGGTGACGGCCTGGGATTCTCGATGTCGCGCACGGAATACCTTCGCCACCTGTCGGCGCTGCTGCCGTTATGGGGAGTGTTGTTCCTGACGGCGGCTCCCCTCCTCCCTTTGTTCCTGGTGCTCGGATTCCTGGACCTCAGCGCCGGCGAGCTCTGGCTTTTGCTCTCGATGACGGTGTACACGGTCTGGGCTATCAAGGAACTGAACTACATTCCGGTCTTCACCTCGGTGAGCATTTTTGGCCTTTCCCTGCTGACTCTTCCTGTTCTTTTTGTGCTCACCAATTTCCTGATGTCGCTCCCCTTCTTCATCATGCTGCCACTGATCTTCATTTTTGTGATGCGATTCCGCGAACTGCTGGCAGCGAAAGGATCCGAACGGCATTTCCTGGAACATCTGCGCAGCCTGACAGTCAATCCGCGCGACGCTGACGCCCACTACCAGCTGGGCCTGCTGCATTTCCAGCGTGGAAATTGGGATGCCGCTGAAGGCTACTTTCAGGCAGCGCTCGAAATCGATCCGGCCGATCCTGATTACCATTACTACAAGGGGCGTGTGCTGGAAGCCAGGGGAGACTGGGCCGGCGCCGCCAGGGAGTATGAGACCACGTACAGTCTCAATCCCGAGTACGGGCTCGGCGACGTGTTCCGCGAGGTCGGGAAGGCCTACCTGCATCTGGAACGGCCGGACAAGGCGATCGAGTTTCTCCGGCATTTCCTGTTGCGCCGCGGTTCGGATCCGGAGGGAAGATACTGGCTTGCCGTGGTTCTGCAGAGGACCGGCAAGGTTGATGAAATGAGGGTCCAGCTCAACACGATCCTGGATCAGGCACGCTCCAATCCGCGTTTCTTCCGCAAGGAACACCGGCAGTGGATCTACCGGACGCGCATCCTGCTGCGCGGCTCCACGGAGTGACCTCCGCCTTTCCGCCGGATACAATTGATTACAATCCGGGACATTCTGATGACAACACCTGCCGCAGGCTTGCCTATACTTACCGCCTTACACGAGGAGAGCCATGCCGTTTTTCTGGTCTACCGTGTCCGGATTCCAAAGGTACGTCGAGACGGGCAACATTTCCTATCTGTACCAGATGGATTCGTTTGACAAGGTCGTCGTGGGCGCCTATTTCGCCATCCTGGCAATCCTGAGCTTCTACGGCTTTCACCGCTACCTTCTGGTCTGGCTTTTCCGCCACCACCGGAAGCGTGCGGCGGTCATTACCGAGCGCTTTGCCGAACTGCCCTTTGTGACGGTTCAGCTCCCTTTTTACAACGAGATGTATGTGGTGCAGCGGGTTATCGATGCCGTGTGCGAGTTCGACTACCCCCGGGACCGGTTCGAGATCCAGTTGCTCGACGATTCCACCGATGAAACGCAGGGAATCGCGCGCGCGGCCGCTGAGGAATGGCGCAAACGCGGCATTGATATCCACTATATCCACCGGGACAACCGCTCCGGATTCAAGGCCGGCGCCCTGGAAAACGGCATGAAAACCGCCCGGGGCGAGTTTTTTGCCATCTTCGATGCCGATTTTGTGCCGCAACCCGAATTTCTGCAGAAAGCCATTCACTATTTCACAAATCCGCAGGTCGGCCTGGTCCAGGGACGGTGGGAACATATCAACCGGGACTATTCGATTCTCACCCGCGCACAGGCAATCATGCTGGACGGCCACTTCATGATGGAGAGCAACACCCGCTTCCTCAGCGGCCGCTTTTTCAACTTCAACGGCACCGCCGGAATCCTGCGCAAGCAGGCGATCCGGGACGCGGGCGGCTGGGAGCACGATACCCTTACTGAAGACCTCGATCTGAGTTACCGGGCCCAGATGAAAGGCTGGAAGTTTGTTTTCCTGCCGGATCTGCCCGTGCCTGCGGAGCTTCCAGTCGAGATGAACGCCTTCAAGGCGCAACAGTGCCGCTGGGCAAAGGGCGCCATGCAGACCGGCAAAAAGGTGCTGCCCAGCCTGCTGCGAGGCGACTTCAGCCCGGCGGAAAAGCTGGAAGCGTGGTACCACCTGACCGCCAACATCTCCTACCCGCTGATGATACTGTTGGCGCTGCTGCTGTTTCCTGCCCTGATCGTGCGATTCAACCAGGGCTGGTTCGAGCTCGTGACCATCGACCTGCCCCTGTTCATGCTTTCGTTTGCCAGCATCAATTGTTTCTATATCACCGCCCAGAGAGCGCTCCACCGTGACTGGTTCAGGAGGATCCTGTACTTGCCTGCGCTCATGGCGATCGGCATCGGTATAACCATCGCGGTTGCGCGATCCGTCCTGGAGGGAGCCGCCGGCCTGCGCAGCCCCTTCGTACGGACGCCCAAATACTCCGTGGCGGGGGACAAGGGCGATTGGCAGAAGAAGAAGTATCGCGGGCGGATAGGCCTGCTGCCGATGGTGGAGGTCGCCCTCGGCCTCTATTTCACCAGCATGAACTACTACGCCTATTCGAGGGGAATATACGGCGTGATGCCGTTCCTCTGCCTTTTCCAGTTCGGCTATCTTTACACCGGCATGGGCTCGCTGCTGCAAGGCCTCAAGCAGATCTCCTCGCCTCTGCCCAAAGTGCTTTTCAGGTTCCGCTGGGTCTTTTCGAAGCTGAGGTTCAACCCGAAACCCGGATTCTAACCCACATGAATCATGAGGGGGGCTGAAATAGCGTCTGCGGACACGGGAACACGGATGGACACAGACCGGATCCGTGTGCAGGGCTTTCGCCGGCCCTGCACGTGTAAAAGATGGCGGGCAAAGCCCTGCCCGTGTTCTTCCGTGTCCTGAATGCATTGTGTTTCGGACATGTATCGGCGCCACGCGTCGTCTCAAATCCGCATGCAAAGTGCGCCCATGAGTAATTCGAGTTAATGACGGCGCGCCAGGGCGGACTCCAGCGTCTCTCCCATGAGTCTGCGGTAGTCCTCGGGCGTATCTACGTCCTCCACGGCCCCCGCTTCACGGGTCATCAGCCAGGCTGCTTCACTTTTGTGCCGCGCCACGATGAGCTTGGGATTGGCATCCGGGGGCGCGCTCAGCAACTCTTCGATCAGTGCGCGTCCAAAAATCGCCGGATGGCCGGCCCTGCCCTGGACCTGGGGCATGGCCAGCGGAGCCGCCGAACTGCGGAAGAGCCGGATCAGGCGGCGTACCAGGGACGCGGAAACCAGCGGCTGGTCCACCGGCCAGACAAGGCAGCCCAGGCATTCCGGACCCAGGCTCTGTGCCGCCAGTTTCATGGAAGAGATCTGGCCGCCTGCCGGATCCGGGTTGATGAGAACAGTGACGCGGCAGGAGAGCAGCAGCGGGCGGATGGCAGGCTCGTGAGTTCCCAACACCACAAGGGTTTCCGGAAGCCGGAGTTTGTTGATCGTTTTCAGAATCCGTATCAGGAAGGTGTCCGGGCCGAGCGGCAGCAGCGCCTTGGGGTACCCCATCCTTGAAGAGTCGCCTGCCGCCAGAACTACCGGGATGATGTCGCGCATACGCAACCCCGAAAATATAACGACAGCAAGGAATATCGAGGTCGGTATCGGGATCGGAATCGAAGGCACGTCTCCACGATTCCGATTCCGATCCCGAGCATTTTCGTGCGTCACCGCGGGCGCGTCCGGGGGATGAGGGGCGGTTCTGAAACGCTCTCTACTGCCTGCCGATAAACCTGCCCCGAATCTCGGCTTCGGCTTTAGCAAGGTCAATGACACGACCGCTGAAAATGATGGTTTCCGGCTTGCAGTCCCGGATATCCGCCGGCGTCTTGTCGGAAGGTGTCCGCCAGATGACCAGGTCGGCCCGTGCCCCAGGGGCAATGACGCCGCGGCCCGTGATGCGGAAGGCACGCGCCGCTTCCGACGTCCAGCGCGTAAGAATGGCAGCAGGGTCGCCGGACCAGTCGACAGGGATCTGGAAGCGCATCGCGTCAGAACGCGGCGTCACTGCGGCGCGGAACCAGGATGCAATTCGTTTCATGCCGGCAAGTCCACCAGCGTCCCCCGTCGAGTCGAGAATCCAGGCGCGGCCGCCGGCTGCCAGCCAATTTGCCAGCCGGATCTGGGACGTATCATCCTCGCGCGCAGGTCCGCCGGCCACGACGAACCCCCAATCGTTTCCGTGCGGCTGTGCCCAATCCTGCTGGTCGGGATCCCGGCGTTGCAGGTCATCCCAGAGCGCAGTTTCGAGCACGGTCGTGATGCCGCGGCGAAGATATTGGATGCCAGCTTGGTCACGGGAAAAGAGGGACCGGTCCGGATCCCAGGCGATGAGCCCAGGCGTTACCATGGCGCTGGAGCAGTCGATCGTCCGGTGAGCGCTGAATACACCCAGATCCCCGAGATCGGAGATGATGGCGGATCCGCCCGAGCCCGCGCGCAAATCCATACGAATTCCCACGTCGCCGCGAAACAGGGGAACGCCGGCGCCGTTGAAAATCCAGGCGTTACGCAACATGAGATCATAGATCGGGTTGTCGCTGTTCAGCATCAAGGCGTCGAAAACCGCCGGATTGGCATTCTGAATCCGGCCTGTCGACAATGAGTTCAGGACAGCCAGGATGCCCACGAAGTTCAACTGCACTCCGAAATTTGCAGGTTCTCCAGCGGGATTCCCCCCGCTTTCGATCAGAACCACTGGGGTTCCGTTCAGCGTGAGGCTGTCGCCGAACGCGCGCGGATTGTACTCCTCGTCGTAGCGGGATATGTGCCCATAGGCAAAGGGTGACAACGCTTCGTAGAGCACCGCGGTCACCCGCTTGGCCAGATTGTCGGGCAATCCGGGCGGCGTTTCCTTCGCCGGCGCGCCCGGTATGTTCGCGGCGACGGCCAGCAGGGCGATGGTTGCAACTCTTCCCGTATCCCCCACCGTGGTAAGCCCGCTCTGATTGTGGAGGTTGAATCCCAGGATGGGTCCGTGCCGGTCACGCATGGCCTTCAGGATGCGCCCTTCGGGAGATTGCAGCATACGCGCGTCGCGGTTGATGTCCAGACCCTGGGCGTTGCGACGCTCGTCGTGCTCGGCGCCATCGGGATTCAGCATGGGGATGAAAAGGAGCCTGTACTTGGCGAGGATCTCTGCGACCCAGGGGTCACGGCGATGACTGCCGAAGAAACGGAGCAGATCGATAATCGAGCAGGTCGCCGTGGGTTCGTTGCCATGCATCTGCGACCAGAACAATAACTTCTGTGCGCCGGAACCGAGGCTGACGAGATAGATCTCGCGCCCTTCAACCGATGTCCCCGCCTGCTCCAACTGCAGAAGGTCGGCATATTCCCGCGCAAGCGACTGCAACTGTTTCTTCAGAGACGCGTGCTTCAGGGAATTCGGATTTGCGGGCGAAATGTGTTCTTTTTGCCAGAGCCCGGCGATCTGGCGCGTGTCAATGTCATATAGATCGCTGGCCGGAGTAGAGCTGAAGCCGGCCAGCAACGTCGTGCCTGCCAGGATGCCCAGGATCATCGATGATGCGTCCATATCTCCTCGTCTTCACAGCAGGTGGCTGCTATGGTATCAAATAAGGGTGGTTGAATCTTATCATCTTTGGGAAACTCGGTAAAAGCCGCCGGTTGCAGCGGCACCGGAAAATCCCCGGATGCGGTCGGATTGCACCGGGGGCCGCTGGGAACGACAGGTATGCAGCCGAACCTATTGCTTTGGCTGGCACTGATTTGTCAGGGGCTGCCCGCTGCCTCACCCGCACAGACAAAGGTTGAGGGGACGGCCGCTCCGCGAAAAAGCGCGTATTTTGCTTTCGTGGATCGCGACTTCATTTTTACAGTCGAAATGGTAGGCCCCGGAGTCGCCTTGCTCAACTTCGTCTCCATGATTGACGAGCAGAGAGTGCTCTCGGCCAAGCTGGTTCGCCTGACCCTGGAGAACCGCAAGGCCCCCGCACTTGGCTTCCTTGTCGATACCGGTGATCCCAAGGAGCCGATCACCGTCCCATCCATCACAATGAAGGCGAGATCCTCGTTCGGAGTGAGGATCAAGGGGGACTATGGATCGGAAAAGGAGATATTGGGAGTCACCCTGCGGGTGGGCACAGAGGATCTCAAGCTGGCCCCGCTAACGAGTCTGGAATTCGAGAACCTCGTGATCAAGGTGAACCGGATCAACCTCAACTCGCCGAACTTCCGCGACGACTGGCAGGCGGTCAAACTCGAGGTGCTTGGTTCGCGCATGCCCGCGCCCCGCCGCTAGCCCGACCGGGCCTCACGAACGAGACCACGCAGTACACGAAAAGCACTTGCTCGGCAACGAGGTCGAGGTGTGCCCAAGAACCGCATCCAGCGGCCCGCCTCGGGTGTAGAATGGGGCTGAGGTCGAGGGGTCTTCAAAGCATGATGAACCGGGTTGGTTGGATGGCACTTGCGATCCTGCTGGGCGCCACAATCGTGACGATCATCGCCCTGCGAAGAAATCAATCGGATTGGACTGGAGTTCCCGCCCCCCCGGTCCCTGTCGCGATAGATCGAAGGGTTTCAGCGCCGTCTGGACAGAAGGCGGCGGCAGGATTCCATGACATCACCGAGAACCGAGTTGCGGGCTTCCGATTTGTATCTGCTCGTGAGCCCGGCGGCGGGTTGCTGACGGTTTACCGCGACTCGAAGCCGATGGTCAGGTTACCCGGCGCCCGCTTCTATCTGCCCGCCTGCGATACCGGCCACGGCCTTGATGACAACGTCTTCCATGTTCGCGGCCGGGACTACCTGGTGGTCGGAGAACGATCCGCGGACAACTCCCTGCATGGAGTATGGCATGTGATGCAGGTAGGCCCGGGCTTTCGCTATATTCAGGGGATTCGAACGATGCCGCACACCGGTTGCCCGTTGTTCGTCATGCCCTGGTCTGGAGCCGATGCCGATGTCATCCTGGACGTTACCGACACCACCATGTGCGGTTTCGATTCCGATACGGCAGGTTGTTACTTGAGCTTTTCGATACCATACAGCTTTGTGCGCGGCGAGTTTCGGCCCGACTATTCGACCGATGGAACCCCTCCCGACTGGGAGTACATCCGCCAAATAGCCAACAGCATCCATCTGGAAGCTACCCCTGAGGGCAAGCTTGCGCCCGTTCATTTTTGGAGTGTAGTTCTCGAGCTGGTGACCGAAGGGCACGCCGGTGCGGCGACATCATTTGTCGACTCCGTTTTTCCCGGAGACCGCCCAGGCAGGAAAGCGGCGATGAAGGCTTTCCTCGACCGCCTGCGAACCAGCCGCCATTACCGGGGGCTGCTGCGCATGAATCGGGGCCGGATGCCGCAATGATTGACGGGCGGCCGTTCCTGGTATCCATGGATGAGATATGGGCTAGGGTTCGCGGCGGCGGTCGCGGAAGTAATCCAGGAGCGCCTGGGACCAGGCTTCGAGCGCGGATGCCGGCATGCCGCCTGCCTGGGCCAGTTCCGGCCGGCCTCCTCCCCTGCCGCCGAGCCTGCCGGCCAGCGCCTTGATGGCCGCGCCGCAGTCGCCTGGGATATCCGCGCTGCGTGCTACGACCAGCTGGGCCGGTTCCCCGGACGCGCACAGGATGGCAAGCGCGCCCGGTGAAGCGGCGATCTTCTGAGCCAGGATCTTCAGGCTCTCGATCTTGCGATCGCTGTAATTCTTGCGAACCTCTGCAATCCCGCCTGAACGCTCAGCATGTTCCCGAAGTTCCTGCGCTTCCATCTCCAGGATCCGCCCCTCCAGCTGGGCCTTGTCCCGGACAAGGGCGGCCCGCTCCTGGAGGAGCTTTTCGGTCAGGCCGCTGAGTTCGTGGGGATGTGCGGAAAAGAGCCTACCCAATCCCCGCAACGCCTCATGGTCTTTCCGGAATGCCCTCAGGATTCTGCCGCCGCAGACGAATTCGATTCTGGTACCGCCTTTGTAGCGCTCGCTTCCCAGGATGAAAATCAGCCCCACCTCGCCGCAGCGCTTCACGTGGGTTCCCCCGCACGGAGAACGGTCGAAGCCATCGATGTCGATCACCCGGATGTCTCCCTCGCGCTGCGATTCCTTGCGGACGCCGAGGCTGCGCAGTTCCTGCCGGCTCACGTTCAAGATCCGGACCGGCCTGTCCTCAAAAACGACGCGCGCCGCGAGGTCCTCGACCTGCTGCAGAATTCCGGGATCGGCCTGCGCCAGGTCCACATCGATGGTGGAGGCCTCCAGCCCGAGATGAAAGGAGAGCGTGGCTGCGTCGGCAACCTTGAGGAATGCCTGCGAAAGGATGTGCTGGCCCGTGTGCTGCTGCATGTGGTCGAAGCGCCGCTGCCAGTCGACGCGGCCCTGCACCTCTCGCGACGGCGCCGCCGCCTCGAGGATATGGATGATCCTGCCGGCCTCGTCCTCCTCCACTCTGGCCACCCGCGCTGCACCCAGCTCGCCGGTGTCGCACGGCTGCCCGCCGGACTCAGGATAGAAAGCGGACTGATCCAGGATAACGGCCGGATGCCCCCCGACGGTCAGCTGCTCGATCACGTTGGCAGGGAACTCGGTCAGATAGGAATCCTCGTAATATAGATGTCTCGTCATAGGATACATTTAAACATACGGCGCCGCCCCCGCGTAGCCAATTCAGGCAGACGGACGCAGTCGGAATGGCCTCTCGAGCCAGGAGAAAGACAAAAACGCCACGGATTCCTCGGATTTCACGGACAAATCCAATCATCGCCAATGCTATGGGGCCTGGATCGGCCTGGTTCAGACGCGTCATTCGCCGGTCTGTTCGAATCCGTGGAATCAGTGTAATCCGTGGCGTTTTTCTTTTTTGGTGTCCATCCCCGCGTTTGCGGCTTCCTTGACACTGCTTTCGCGCGGTGACTATACTCGTCTCCATGAAAAGCGGCACGACGTCGTTTCGCGGTACCACGATTCTGCTGGTCAAGCGCGGGGATGAAACCGCGATGGCCGGCGACGGCCAAGTCACCCTGGGAGACACGATCATCAAGGCAAGCGCCCGGAAAATCCGGCGCATGCACAACGACCGCATTCTGGTTGGTTTTGCGGGCGCGACGGCGGACTCGTTCGCGCTCTTCGCCCGGCTCGAGGCCAAGCTCGAACAGTTTCACGGCAACCTGAACCGTGCTGCCGTGGAGCTGGCGCAGGAATGGCGCATGGACAGGGCCCTGCGTCACCTCGAGGCTTTCCTGCTTGCCACCGACGGGCGATCCACCTACCTGCTCTCCGGCACCGGCGACGTCATCGAGCCGGACGAGGGGACGCTGGCGGTCGGCTCGGGCGGCAGCTATGCCCTCGCGGCCGCGCGCGCGCTGCTGCGTCACAGCAGGCTGTCGGCCAGGGAGATTGCGCTCGAGTCCGTGAAAATCGCGAGCGAGATGTGCATCTACACTAATGGCGACATCATTGTCGAGGAACTGAAACCGGGCAAACACTCCCGGCGCCGGACCTGAGATACCTCCCTCGACCGTGCAGTTGCGGAGCAGGCCGCGGGCCTGCGGTGCACCGCTGGCCCGGTGCCGGAAAGGATTGTGACGGCAGTGCGAAAGCGCCACACGAAAGCCGCCCGCAAACTCGACGAAATGTCCCCCAGTGAAATCGTTGCCGAATTGGACCGGTATGTGGTCGGACAAAGGGAAGCAAAAAAAGCGGTGGCGATTGCACTGCGCAACCGCGTCCGGCGCCAGAAACTGGATCCGGAAATGGCGGAGGAAGTCGCACCCAAAAACATCATCATGATTGGCCCGACCGGCGTGGGGAAAACGGAGATTGCGCGCCGGCTGGCACGCCTTGCCAGCTCCCCTTTTCTCAAGGTCGAGGCGACCAAATTCACCGAGATCGGTTATGTCGGCCGTGACGTCGAGTCGATGGTCCGGGACCTGGTGGAGACGGCGGTTGACATGGTGCGCATGGAGCGCATCACGGAGGTGGCCGAGACCGCGGAAAGCAACGCCGAAGAGCGCGTTCTGGATCTGATCCTGGCCGGCATCGAACCCGTGGCCGGCGAGCAGAGCTCAGGCAATGCGCGCAAAGACCTGGACATCGTGGAGCGCTCGCGCGAGAAGCTGCGAAGGCAACTGCGGGCCGGCACCCTGGATCACCGGATCCTCGAGATGGAGGTCCGCGAACACCCCATGAGCCCTTTCGCGTTTCAGGTCTTCGAAGGCGCAAGCATGGAGGAGATCCAGTTCAACATGAAAGACCTGCTCAGCGGCATGATGGAAGGGAAAAGCAAAAAGCGCCGCCTGCGGGTGGACGAGGCCCTGGACTACATCGAGCAGGAAGAAGAGCAGAAGCTGATCGACATGGAGCAGGTGGCCCGGACGGCCCTGGAGCGGGTCGAAGACAATGGCATCATCTTTCTGGATGAAATCGACAAGATTGCCGGGCGGGAGAGCGGCCACGGGCCGGATGTGAGCCGCGAAGGGGTGCAGCGCGACATCCTGCCGATTGTCGAAGGGACCAACGTCAATACCCGTTACGGCATGGTCAGTACCGACCATATCCTGTTCATCGCCGCGGGCGCATTCCACGTGTCCAAGCCGTCGGATCTGATCCCCGAAATCCAAGGGCGTTTCCCCATCCGGGTCGAGATGAAAGCCCTGACGGAGAACGAATTCGCCCGCATTCTCACGGAACCCAAGAACGCCCTGATCAAGCAGTACGTCGCGCTGCTGGCGACGGAGGGAATCAAACTCCGGTTCACCGACGACGCCCTGCGCGAGATCGCGCGCCTGGCGTGCCTGGTAAACGACAGTTCCGAAAACATCGGCGCCCGCCGCCTGCATACCATCATGGAGGCGCTGCTGGAAGACGTGTCGTTCCAGGGCGGCGAGATGAAAAAGAAGACGGTGCGGATTGATGCCGAATATGTCCGCGGCAAGCTCGGCAGCATCGTCGCCGACAAGGACACCAGCCGGTACATCCTCTAATGGCAGCTCGCCCCTTGCTTTTCCATCGCTGCGTGCTACTCCTGGCTCTGCTGGGCTGTGCCGCATGCGCCAAGACCGGGGAACCCCAGCCGCCGCAATTACGGGTGCCCAGGCCGGCGGCCGATCTGAACGTGCGCCAATTCTCGAACCGGATTCTGCTCATGGTCACTCCTCCTGCAGCGAACACCGACGGGTCGCCGGCCGTGACCCTCGGGCGCATCGAAGTCTACCGCCTGGAATCGGACAGCCGGAGCGACTCCGGTCCGGTGCCGGAAGAGACCCTCCTGACCCAAGGCGTACAGGTTTCCACCCTGCCGGCCGCTGATTTCGCACGCCACATGAAGGACGGCGGTCTGGCCATCTGGGACCTTGCCGCCGCCAAATCCGCGGCCTTTTATACGCACGGCTTCCAATATGCGGTCCTTTTTTTCAACCGGAAAAATCAGACCGCCGGGCTGAGCAATCAGGCCTTCCTGGCACCCATCCCCATCCCGGCGGCGCCTGCCGGCCTCTCCTGCGCTCTCTTTCCCGATCGTATCCTGCTGTCGTGGAAGCCGCCGGACAAGAATGACGACGGGTCGACACCGCCGCGCATCGCGGGCTACAACGTCTATCGCAGCGAAGATCCCGACGTCTTTCCGGCAGCTCCCCTCAACGCTGATCCTTTGACATCGCCCGAATTCGAGGACCGGAATTTCGAGTTCGACAGGGTCTATCACTTCGCTGTGAGCGTGATCGGCAGCAGAGCCGGACCCTACGCGGAAAGCCTGGCCTCAACCCCGCTGCGGGTCGCTCCCGTGGACACATTTCCGCCCGGTCCTCCCCAGGACCTCACTGCCGTGGTGGAGAACCGGACGGTCACACTTTTGTGGGGCCCGCCCGAGGACGCGGACTTGGCCGGCTACCGGATTTTTCGCCGGGACGAGGGGAGCGGACAGCGCTCGCCCCTCCAGGCGGAACTGGTGACCACCCTGAGCTATCGGGATGTTGAGGTGGCACCCGGAAAAAAATATGAATACACCGTGATAGCCGTGGACACCCACGGCAACGAAAGCCGTCCCGCTGTCAAGACCGTGGAGGTGCAATGAAACTGTGTCGCTTTGATCACAAGGGGAAGACAGGTTGCGGACGAATTCTCGGCGAGGCCGTAGAGGTGTTCCACGGCGACCTGCTGGGAAACCGCGCACCTGCCGGAATTACCTTGCCGCTCGCCGAGGTGCGGCTGCTGGCGCCACTGCTGCCGGGCAAGATCATCGGCATCGGCCGCAACTACGCTGCCCACGCGCGCGAAATGGGCAACGCGCCGCCCGACGAGGAACCCTTGATCTTCCTGAAACCGCCGAGCGCTGTCATATCTCCGGGTGACGCGATCCTGCTTCCTGCGGCGTCGAAGCGGGTGGACCACGAAGCCGAACTGGGCGTGATCATCGGCCGGATTGCGAGCCACATCCCGGTGGAAGAGGATCCGCTCCGATACGTTCTCGGCTATTCGTGCGTGAATGATGTGACCGCGCGCGACCTGCAAAAAAAGGACGTCCAATTTACGCGGGGCAAGGGATTTGACACCTTCTGCCCCTTCGGCCCCGTCATCGAAACGGACCTCGATCCCGCGAACGTGATGGTGGCGGCCCGTGTCAACGGTGAGCTGCGCCAGCAGGCGCGCACGAGCGACATGATCTTTCCGGTCCGCCGGCTGCTCCGTTTCCTCGCTGACATCATGACGCTGATGCCCGGAGACCTGATCGCCACCGGCACGCCGTCCGGAGTGGGACCGCTTGCCTCGGGCGATGTGGTGGAAGTGGAAGTCGAAGGCGTCGGCGTCCTGAGCAATCCCGTCCGGTGACCGGGGCGGAAACGAAATAAAAACGCCACGGATTCCACGGATTTCACTGATTCCAAAAACCCGATCGGGAAATATTTCGCCAAATCCGTGAAATCCGTGGAATCCGTGGCGTTTTTGTTTTGTTTTTTACAGGAGTTTCTCTTAATTACGATTGAACCCCACCCGCGGG
>Ga0316620_10000258_pt1 | contig 21069 bp, 24 predicted proteins | sample OWC_Aug_M1_C1_D5_FD_207651 | JGI IMG/M metagenome (GOLD analysis project Ga0316620, IMG submission 207651) | Wetland soil microbial communities from Old Woman Creek delta, Ohio, United States - OWC_Aug_M1_C1_D5_B | ecosystem: Environmental > Terrestrial > Soil > Wetlands | place: USA: Ohio...
CTGCATGCGGCTGGTAAAGTCGTCGGCGAGCTCCGCATGGATCAGATTCACGCCGGCCGTCAGCTGGACTTCCGGCAGATGCGACTGTTGAGCCTGCGCAGTCGGCGCCAGCAGCGCGGCGAGAATGCAGGCGAGCAGCGCCGGTAACCGCAATAACAAAGAGAAAGGCAGGGTTGCCCCTGCCTTTCCGCGGAGCGCAGCGCGCTCCATACCGACCATCGAGCTGACCAAACGTTACTGCTTGGCCGGCTCCTTCATCGACTCTTTGGCGTGATCGCTTTCCTTCATCGACTCTTTCTTCTTCGCCGACTCTTTCTTCTTCGTCGACGCTTTCTTCTTCGTCGACTCTTTCTTCTTCGTGTCCTTCATGGACTCTTTCGCGTGCTCGCTTTCCTTCATCTTCTCGGCGGAAAACGCGGCGACACTGGTGGCCGCGAACGTCGCGGCGATAAGGACGGACAACAACTTCTTCATCTGCTTCTCCTGATCAGTAGATTGAGCGGGCGGCACTACGCTATGCGTACTCCTACCCGGTTCTTTTAACGCGCCACTGGCGCGCCGGTTGACGGATTGCATGAATCAGACTTCATTCGCTTCCTAGCCCGCGTAGCCCGCGCGATGCGCGGACGCGATTCTAGAGAAGCGCCGCGTGGGCCACAACTGATTTCTGTGCAACTACCTGTTTCCAATGTCGTTATAAGGCGACAGACCACATCGGACTTGCGAGCGGCAGCGTGTCCGCGCGGCGTGACGCTGGGGGTATCATCGGCCCAAGAGCCGGAATGACGCCTCGCTGCGCGCTTGCCAGTTCCCCAGAGATTGTGGCGCAAGGTACGCCGACGGCTGACATAAGTCTTATATAATATATCTTTTACTGGATTCCTCGGTTTCCTCACGATAGCTCCAGGAGCAGCCATGGCGTACAAGCACATCAAGGTTCCCGCCGGGGGCGAGAAAATCAAAGTCAACAAGGACTTCTCGCTGTCCGTGCCCGACAATCCGATCATCCCGTACATCGAGGGCGACGGAACCGGTGTCGACATCACTCCGGTCATGATCAAGGTGGTCGACGCCGCGGTGAAGAAGGCCTACGGCGGCAAGAAGAAGATCGTGTGGATGGAGATGTATGCCGGCGAGAAGTCCTGCAAGGTGTACGGCGAGAACGTCTGGCTACCGGAAGAAACGCTCGCGGCGTCCAAGGAATACGTCGTCTCCATCAAGGGGCCGCTCACTACGCCGGTAGGCGGCGGCATCCGCTCGATCAATGTCGCGCTGCGACAGGAACTGGATCTGTATGTATGCCTGCGCCCGGTGCGCTACTTCAAGGGCGTGCCCTCCCCGCTCAAGGAGCCGGAAAAGACCGACATGGTGATCTTCCGCGAGAACGCCGAAGACATCTACGCGGGAATCGAATGGCCGGCCAAATCAGCCGAGGCGAACAAGGTCATCGACTTCCTGATCAAGGAGATGAAGGTCAAGAAGATCCGCTTCCCGGCAAGTTCGGCGATCGGCATCAAGCCGGTGTCGATCGAGGGCTCGGAGCGCCTGATTCGCAAGGCTTACCAGTACGCGATCGACAACAAGCGCAAGTCGGTGACGCTAGTGCACAAGGGCAACATCCAGAAGTTCACCGAGGGCGGATTCCGTGACTGGGGCTACGCGCTAGCGCAGCGGGAGTTCGGCGCCAAGCCGATCGATGGCGGCCCGTGGTGCAGTTTCAAGAATCCGAAGGGCGGTCCGGATATCGTCGTCAAGGACGTAATCACCGACGCGATGCTGCAACAGATCCTGCTCAGGCCCGCCGAGTATGACGTGCTCGCCACCACCAATCTGAACGGCGACTACATCTCCGATGCGTTGGCCGCTCAAGTCGGCGGCATTGGCATTGCTCCAGGCGCCAACATGTCCGACTCGGTGGCCATGTTCGAGGCAACGCATGGCACGGCGCCCAAATACGCAGGCAAGGACTACGTCAACCCGGGCTCGGAAATCCTCTCGGCGGAGATGATGCTGCGCCACATGGGCTGGACGGAAGCCGCCGAAGTGATCGTCCGATCGATGGAGGCAGCCATCGCCGCCAAGGTCGTCACCTACGACTTCGCCCGCCTGATGCAGGGCGCCAAGCAGGTCTCCTGCTCCGGGTTCGGACAGGCGATGATCGAGCGCATGTAGCAAAGAAAAAGGCCGCCTGCAGGCGGCCCTTTTCGAAGTCTTGCGGCGCTGGCGCGGCTAAGCCTTCTGGATGTTCGAAGCCTGCTTGCCCTTGGGGCCCTGGACCACATCGAAGGACACCTTCTGGCCTTCCTTCAGGGTCTTGAAGCCAGACATATTGATCGCGGAAAAGTGCGCAAACAGGTCCTCACTGCCGTCGTCCGGCGTGATGAACCCGTATCCCTTCGCGTCGTTGAACCATTTGACAGTGCCTGTCGCCATGAGCCGCTTCCTTTCCGACTGGTTTTTGAGGTTTACCGCGGGAATTCCCGGGATGCCTGAACTTCACGACCCCGCCGCCCCCATGGCGAAACAGACAGCCTGAATCCAAACACGGTTCGCCTTTTACGCCGCCTCCCATCCGTCGTCAAGAGCCGCTGTGGGGCGGCGACCGCGGGCAGCGCGCGTGCATAGTGCCTCCCCGCGTCTGCTGTCGCATTGCGCCGTTCGGACACATTGATTACGATAAGAGCAAGCAATTGGGCGGTACAGGTCTGACTCATTACGGCACATGGAGCGGGAACGGGCGAACCAGAGGGATGTCTGACGACATTGAGCTCGACGGCGCGAAGTAAGCGGGCGGGATGGCGACGCAGTTCAGAGACGATACTGTACTCGAGGCGCAGAAGCGCAAGCTCAAGCCGCCTCCGTTGTTCAAGGTAATGCTGCTGAACGACGACTACACGCCGATGGAGTTCGTAGTACTGGTCCTGCAGAAGTTCTTCGGCATGACCAGGGAGCGGGCAACCCAGGTAATGCTCAAGGTTCACCGCGAAGGGATCGGGGTCTGCGGGGTGTATCCTCGCGATGTGGCCACGACGAAGGTGCAGCAGGTGGCTGCGTATGCGCGCAAGCACCAACACCCGCTGCAGTGCGTAATGGAGGAAACGTAGCATGATTGCCCAGGAGCTCGAAGTCAGTTTGCACATGGCGTTCGTCGAGGCGCGGCAGAAGCGTCACGAGTTCATCACCGTCGAACACCTGCTGCTCGCGCTTCTCGACAATCCGACCGCAGCCGAGGTGCTCAGGGCCTGCGGCGCGAACATCGACGAGCTGCGCAAGAACCTCACGCAGCACATCACTGAGCAGACTCCCCGGATCGCCGCCGACCGCGAAGTCGACACTCAGCCGACGCTCGGGTTCCAGCGCGTGATCCAGCGCGCCATCCTGCACGTGCAATCGTCGGGCAAGAAGGAAGTGACGGGTGCCAATGTCCTGGTAGCCATCTTCGGCGAGAAGGACTCGCATGCGGTGTACTTCCTCCAGCAGCAGGGCATCGCACGGCTCGACGTGGTTAACTACATATCGCACGGCATCACCAAGACCCCGCAGCCGCATGCTGGCAAGGCCGAGCAGGACGCCGACCAGGAAGGGCAGGCCGAGACGGCCAATAGCCCGCTGGACAACTACACGCAGAACCTGAATGCGCTGGCGCTCGCGGGAAAGATCGATCCGCTCATCGGGCGCGACAAGGAGCTGGAGCGCGTCATTCAGACCCTATGCCGGCGGCGCAAGAACAACCCGCTGCTCGTTGGCGAAGCGGGCGTTGGAAAGACGGCCATCGCCGAAGGACTGGCGCGGCGCATTGTCGAGGGTACGGTGCCCGATCTGCTCTCCAAGTGCGTCGTGTACGCGCTCGATATGGGCGCGCTGCTCGCGGGCACCAAATATCGCGGGGATTTCGAACAGCGCCTCAAAGCGGTGCTCAAGCAGCTCGTCGACAACCCGAACGCGATCCTGTTCATCGACGAAATCCATACCGTGATCGGCGCGGGCGCAGCGTCCGGAGGGACGCTTGACGCGTCGAACTTGCTCAAGCCGGTACTGTCGACAGGCCAGCTGAAATGCATCGGCGCCACGACTTACAACGAGTACCGCGGAGTGTTCGAGAAGGACCACGCGCTATCGAGGCGCTTCCAGAAGATCGACGTGATCGAGCCCTCGGTCGAGGAGACCGTCGAGATCCTCAAGGGCCTGAAGACGCGCTTCGAGGCGCATCACAGCGTCAAGTACACGGCGAACGCGTTGAGCACCGCCGCGGAGCTTTCGGCGCGCTACATCAACGACCGGCACCTGCCCGACAAGGCAATCGACGTCATAGACGAGGCCGGGGCGGCGCAGCGCATCGCGCCGAAGAGCAAGCAGAAGAAGGTCATCGGCAAAACAGAGATCGAGGAAATCATCGCCAAGATCGCGCGCATCCCGCCGCGCTCGGTCTCCACCGATGATCGGAGCGCTCTCGCGAACCTCGACCGCGACCTGAAAGCGGTGGTCTTCGGCCAGGATAAGGCGATCGAGGCGCTTTCCAGCGCGATCAAGATGGCGCGCTCGGGCCTCGGCAACCCGCAAAAGCCGATCGGCTGTTTCCTGTTCTCGGGACCCACGGGCGTCGGCAAGACCGAGGTGGCGCGCCAGCTCGCCTACTGCCTGGGCATTGATCTGATCCGCTTCGACATGTCCGAATACATGGAGCGGCACGCGGTGTCGCGCCTCATCGGCGCGCCTCCGGGCTACGTCGGCTTCGAGCAGGGCGGCCTGTTGACCGAGCAGGTCACCAAGAAGCCGTACGCCGTGCTGCTGCTCGACGAAATCGAGAAGGCGCACCCCGATATCTTCAATATCCTGCTGCAGGTCATGGATCACGGCACCCTGACCGACAATAACGGCAGAAAGGCCGACTTCCGCAACGTGATGATCGTCATGACGACCAACGCGGGGGCGGAGCAACTGTCGAAGAACGCGATGGGCTTCGCGGTGGCAAAGCAGACGGGCGACGAGATGGAAGCGATCAGGCGCATGTTCACGCCAGAGTTCCGTAACCGGTTGGACGCGATCATCTCGTTCCGCGCCCTCGATCAAGAGATCATCCTGCGCGTGGTGGACAAGTTCCTGATGCAGCTCGAGGAGCAGCTGCAAGAGAAGAAGGTGGAGCCGATCTTCACGCAAAAGCTCAAGGAATATTTGGCGAAGAAAGGCTTCGACCCGTTGATGGGCGCCCGCCCCATGGCCCGGTTGATCCAGGACACGATCCGGCGCGCGCTGGCCGACGAGCTGCTATTCGGCAAGCTGCTGCACGGCGGCAAGGTGACCATCGACGTCGACGACGCCGAGAAGATCTTTCTCAAGATCGAGGAGGAGCCGGCCGCGGTGGTCTGAACTTCGGCCCCCGCGACGCACGAGAGAAGTCCCGCTGCGGCGGGGCCCTCGATTTCTAGGAGTGCCCCGTGCTGCCGAACCCGCCCGCACCGCGGTCCGAGGCGGCGAATTCATCAACCACGTGCAGCTCGACCTGGGCAACCGGGACCACCACAAGCTGAGCGATGCGGTCCATCGGCTCAATGGTGAAGGCAGACTTGCCGCGGTTCCACACCGACACGAACACCTCCCCCTGGTAGTCCGAGTCGATCAGGCCGACCAGGTTGCCGAGCACGATGCCGTGCTTGGCGCCGAGGCCCGAGCGCGGCAGCACGATCGCCGCGTAGCTGGGGTCGCCCAGATGTATGGCGATTCCCGAGGGAACGAGCTGGCTGTCGCCAGCCTCGAGCGTGAGCGGCATTGCCAGGCAGGCGCGCAGATCGAGCCCGGCCGCACCCGCGGTGGCGTAGTGTGGCATCGCGTGGCGAATCCTCTGATCGAGGATCTTCACTTCGAGTCTTCGCATCGTCTTATTTGCGCCTGCCGGCCGCGAGCATGCCCGCTATGTGCAGAATCAGCTTGCGCGCAAGCTCGATCTTGGGGGCGCGCCCGAGCGCGTGCGCACCGCGGTCGTCGAACAGTGTGATCTCGTTCTCCTCCGCGCCGAGCGCGTGCTGCGCAAGGTTGGCGGCGAGTAGCGGCAGCTTCTTTTTCGCGCGCTTGGTCATCGCGTGCTCGGCGAGATTCTCGCTCTCGGCCGCGAAGCCGACGCAGAACGGCGGCTTGGGACGCGCCGCGACCCAAGCCAGGATGTCCGGGTTCTCCTCCAGTGCCAGGCTTTCCGGCCGTGCGGATCCCTTCTTTATCTTCTGCTGCGACGCATTCGTCACTCGGTAATCGGCCACCGCGGCGACAGAGATGAACACATCGCACGCGCCCACCGCAGCCTTGACGGCCTCGAACATCTGCTGCGCGGTGAGTACGTCTACCCTGGCTACTCCCGCGGAAGGCTGCAGCGCCACCGGCCCGCTGATCAGCGTGACCTGGGCACCCGCTTCACGCGCAGCCCGCGCCACCGCATAGCCCATCTTTCCGGAGCTGGCGTTGGTGATGACGCGCACTGGATCGATCGGCTCCTGCGTCGGACCTGCGGTCACCAGCACGCGCTTGCCAGCCAGGACTTTCGGCTGAAAAAACGCCTCGATCTCCTCGAAAAGGGACGTCGACTCGAGCATACGTCCCATCCCGGTTTCGCCGCACGCCTGGTCGCCCGCCTCGGGTCCGAAGACTGCGATGCCGTCGTCGCGCAAGGTGAGGACGTTTCGCTGCGTAGCGGGGTTTTGCCACATCTCGACGTTCATCGCGGGAGCCAGCATGAGGGGACAGCGACGCGACAGCACCAGCGTCGAGAGCAGGTCGTCGGCGAGCCCCGTCGCCGCCTTGGCGATAAAATCGGCGGAAGCCGGCGCAATCACGATCAGCTCGCGGTCGCGCGAGAGCTCGATGTGCCCCATATTGTCCGGGACTCGCGGATCCCACAGGTCCGTCCACACCGGCTGCCCGGTCAGGGCCTGCATGCTCACCGGGCCGACAAAGCGTGTGGCCGCCTCGCTCATGGCGACCCGTACGTCGACTCCGGCCTTGACCAGAAAACGCGCGAGCTCGGCAGCTTTGTACGCAGCGATTCCGCCCGTCATGCCGAGGAGGATCTTCTTTCCCTTGATCGATGTCATCCGGCCGGGCGCCAGCGCGTTGAAGGGAAGGGAATTCTAGGTGAATTCAGGGGAGTCCGCATGGCGATCACGGACTGGCCGGCGGACCAGCGTCCGCGCGAGAAACTGCTGGCGCAGGGCCCGGCCGCACTTTCCGATGCGGAGCTGGTCGCGCTGTTCCTGCGCACCGGAATCGCGGGCAAGAACGCCATCGAGCTGGCCCGCGAGCTGATCGGCGTCTGCGGCGGGCTAAACGGTTTGCTGTCCGCCGATCGGACCACGCTCGCGCACATAAGGGGCCTCGGTAGCGCAAAACTCGCGCAGCTCGCCGCCGTGCTCGAGCTGGCGCGCCGCTGCCTGGGCGAGCAACTGCGTAGCGGCACGCCGCTCAATTCACCCAGCGCTGTACGCGACTACCTGCGGCTCGCGCTCGGCAGCCGAGAGCATGAAGTATTCCTCGCATTGTTCGTGGACGCGCAGCACCGGGTGCTCTGCGCCGAGGAGCTGTTCCGTGGCACGCTCACGCAGACGAGCGTGTATCCCCGCGAGGTGGTCAAGGCCGCCCTGCGCGCCAACGCCGCCGCAGTGATTTTTGCGCACAACCATCCGTCGGGCGTCGCGCAGCCCAGCCAGGCCGACGAGCTTCTCACGCGCAGCCTGAAGGACGCACTTGCACTGGTGGAGGTGAAGGTGCTCGACCACTTCATCGTCGCCGGGCGGCAGACGCTGTCGTTCGCTGAGCGGGGACTGCTCTAATCCTTGAAAAGCCACTGATTATTCGCGTATAATTCCAATTTTTTCGCGGAGCCGCTTCCATGTCCCGAGTCTGCGACGTCACCGGCAAGAAGCCGATGAAGGGCAACCTCGTTTCCCACGCCAACAACAAGACGCACCGCGTGTTCCAGCCCAATCTGCATTACCGGCGCTTCTGGGTAGAGAGCGAGAATCGCTGGGTGCGCCTGCGCGTCTCGACGGCGGGACTGCGCCGCATCGACAAGCTAGGCATTGACGCCGTGCTGGCCGAGGTGCGCGCCAAGGCCAAGGCGAAGGCCGGGGTCGCGCAGCCCAAGGCTGCACCGAAGGCATAACGGGAATTCATCATGCGCGAGAAGATCAAGCTCGAATCGACGGCCGGGACCGGCCACTTCTACACTACGACGAAGAACAAGCGCACGACGCCGGACAAGCTCGAAATCAAGAAGTACGATCCTAAGGCGCGCAAGCACGTGCTCTATAAGGAAGGCAAGCTCAAGTAGCGTACGCCCTTCGCACTAATAAAAAAGCCCGCCTGAGCGGGCTTTTTTCGTGCGACACCGGCCTAGGCGTAGCAGCGCAAGCGGCGCGAAAAGTCCTGCAGCGGCACGATACCGCTCGTCTCGGCCCGGCGGCACCAGTCTTGCAACTGCCGCAAGAGCTGCTCTTTGGACGCACTGGAGCGCTCCCATAGCGCCGCCAGCTCGTGACGCATCGCTACTAACGTAGCCAGCGCGCGCGAATTCTTAAGCGCTTCGGCGAGACGCGACCGCTCGTGATCCGATAGCTCCTGGACGCGCAGCAGCGCTCGTTTCAGCGACTTGAGCGCGGCGGCATCCTTGGGCGACCAGTGCGCGAGCCGTTCGAGTTCGGCATGGTAGGTCTGCTTGATCGATTTCGCGTAGCGCGAGAGGACGTCGTAGCGGTTCGCGATCACCGCGTGCAGTGTATCGAAGTCGGCCGCGGGCTTGGGCGCCGCGAAGCGCGGTTTCGGCGCCACCTTCTTGACGCTCGCCAACCCGAACGTCTCTAGGATGCGGATGTACATCCAGCCGATGTCGAATTCGTACCACTTGGTGGAAAGCTTCGCCGACGAGGCGAATGCATGGTGGTTGTTGTGCAACTCCTCGCCGCCGATCAGGATCCCCAGCGGAATGATGTTGGTGCTGGCATCGGCGCAATCGTAGTTGCGATAGCCGAAAAAGTGGCCCAAACCGTTGATGACGCCCGCCGCCCAGAACGGTATCCACACGATCTGGGTGATCAGGATGAGCGCGCCGGGCACCAGGCCGAACAGCAGGAGATTCATCGCGCCCATGAGCGTCAGGCCGGCGATCGCGAACCTGGAATAGAGATTGCGCTCGATCCAGTCGTTCGGCGTGCCGTGCCCGTAGCGCTCCATGGTTTCGGGATTGTGGGATTCCTTCACATAGAGGAACACCCCGCCCCAAAGCACGCGGTTAATACCCAACACCTGCGGGCTGTGCGGGTCTTCCGGCGTCTCACACTTGGCGTGGTGCTTGCGGTGGATGGCGGCCCATTCCTTAGTGATCATGCCGGTCGTGAGCCAGAGCCAGAAGCGGAAGAAATGCGAAACCAGCGGGTGCAGGTCGAGCGCGCGATGCGCCTGGTGCCGGTGCAGGAAAATGGTCACCGACGCGATCGTGATATGCGTAAGGCCGAGCGCAACCAATGCGTAGCCCCACCAGGGTAGATCAAAGATTCCGGAGAAGATCATCAGGACAGTGATGTAATAGTAGTTATGGATGTCAGGCCGGCGTCATTCTACGCGAATCCCTCCCTGCCGCAAGGAAGGATCTACCATCGCCGCCTCCGCGACAAGCAGCCTTCTAACCACCCGCCCCACAAGGAAAAAATGCACACGCGGACGGCGCTGCGAGACGGGGCGAATACGACAATCAACATTAGACAACGCAAATGATCGAATTGCTCACTGACCCCCAGGCATGGATCGCGTTCGCAACCCTCACCGCGCTCGAGCTGGTACTCGGGATCGACAACATCATCTTCATCTCGATCCTCGTCGACCGCCTTCCGCCCGGGCAGCGCGAGCGCGCGCGCCGAGTGGGACTATTCGGGGCGATGTTCATGCGCGTCGCCCTGCTGCTGGCGCTCGCATGGATCATCGGCCTGACCGCGCCGCTGGTCACTGTTCTGGGTACCGAGATCTCTGCCCGCGACTTTATCCTGATCGGTGGCGGAGTGTTTTTGCTGTGGAAAAGCACGCTCGAAATCCATCAGCTGCTCGAAGGCGAGGAGGACCGCGGCGAGAAGGGAACCGCGCGCGCGATGTTCGGCGTGCTCATCGCCCAGATCATGGTCATAGATCTTGTGTTCTCGCTGGACTCGATCATCACCGCGGTGGGCATGGTGCAGCAGATCGAAGTGATGATCGCCGCGGTCATCGTGTCTGTCGGCCTCATGATGGTCTTTGCCGGCCCCATCGGGCGGTTCGTCTCCAGGCATCCGACCGTCAAGATGCTGGCGCTCTCGTTCCTGGTGGTTGTCGGTGTCGCTCTGGTCGCGCAAGGATTCGATCACGAGGTGCCGAAGGGCTATATCTATTTCGCCATGGCATTCTCGGTCTGCGTCGAGATGCTCAATATCCGCATGCGCCGCGCACGCGCGCAACCCGTACACCTGCACGCGCGCTACGCGCCGCCCGAGGGCGAACGGCGCGACGATTGAGCGACACCGCGGCGTTCGAATGCGGCCGCGTAGAAGCCATCGGTGCCGTGGCGATGTGGCCAGAGGCGTAGCGTACGACCGGTGTCCAGCGGGATGCGCTGCGCGGCAAGCAGCTCAGCGCAGGAGAGCGGCGTGAACTCGGGGTGCCCCGCAGCGAATGTCTCGGCGACTGCCTCGTTCTCCTCCCGCAGGATGCTGCAGGTTGCGTAGACAAGGCGGCCGCCAGGCTTTACCAGCCGCGCCGCTGCCTTCAGGATTCCGTTCTGCTTGCGCGCAAGCTCGGCGACCGCCCCCGACCCGTGACGCCACTTGAGATCGGGGTTGCGACGCAGGGTGCCGAAGCCGCTGCAAGGCGCGTCGACCAGCACGCGGTCGATCTTGTCCGACAGGCGCCTGGCACGCAGGTCTCCCTCTCCGGTTAGGACCAGGGGGTGCACATTCGAAATACCGGCTCGCGCCGCGCGCGGCGCGAGCGCCTGCAGGCGCCTCGCAGACACGTCCATCGCATAAATGCGGCCGGTGCCACGCATGAGCGCCGCCAGGGCAAGCGTCTTGCCGCCCGCACCGGCGCAGAAGTCGGCGATCATCTCGCTGCGGCGCGGGGCCACGAGATAGGCAAGCAGCTGGCTCCCCTCGTCCTGGACCTCGATCAGGCCCTGTTCGAAGAGCTCGTGCCGGTTGATCGCGGGCTTGCCCGCCAGCCGGATGCCGGCCGGCGAGTAGGGCGTCGCCTCGGCGTCGATGCCACTCGCCACGAGCTGCGCCAGGGCGGACTCGCGCTCGAGGCGCGCCAGATTGACACGGAGGTCGAGCGGCGCTGGGGCGAGCATGCCGTGCGCGATGCGCATCGCCTCCTCCTCTCCGTGCTCTGCCGCGATCCGCTGCCACAGCCAGTCGGGGAGATCGGCGCGCACCGCCGCCGGCAAGTGCTCCGCCTTGGCGGCGCGCACGCGAGCGACGAGCGCCGCATCGCCCTCGCGTAGCACTCCCTCCAGCGCGCGCGCGGACATTCCCTGCACGCGCACGAGCGTCGCGAGCAGCAGCGCGCGCGGCGCACCGGACCCCGCCGCTGCCTCGAGCGATCGGCGCCGCCGCAGCAGTGCGTAAACGATCTCGGCGATGAATGCGCGATCGCCATGACCGAGCTGTCGGTGCGCACGGAAATAACGCGACACGGTCTGATCCGCGGGCCCGGAAAAGCGCAGCAATTCCGCCGCAAGCGCTTCGGCATGCGCGAGCTGCCCCGCATGCGGCGTCACGGAATGCTCAGGCGCTTTGCCACCTGGTCGATGCGCGTACCGTCCTTGTCCACGATTAGGAGGCGCACCGGCAGGTTGCCGTGGTCGGTCGCCAGCCACAACTCTGTCGACTTGTCGTCGGGCCCGTCCCGGACCTTTTCGAGCTTGAGCGTATCGAACGCGCCAGCGGGCGTCGTGAGGCGTTCGTGGCCAGCGGCCCTGTACGTATAGGTCGAGATACCCTTGCCGTCGGCGGAATGCACGGTCACGGGCTGGGCACCGGGTGGTGCAAACGAGAACGTAAAGGCCACCGACAGGCGATCCTGCGCGTTCGCCGGCATCTGCAGCACCTGCGGCGGTCCCTTGAACGTCATGGTGAGGGTCTTCTGGGTCCAGTCGAAGCTGACGCTCGCCGGATCGCGCATGGGGCGATTGTCGGTGTACTCGAGCGGCCGCAGACCATCGGGAGCGATCGTGCCGCGGCTGGTCCGCTCGCTGTGGTAGACGGAAAGAATTCCGAGGCCACTGGTCTTCTCGTCGATGCTGTAGGTCTTGCCGTCATGCCGCAGCTGCTCGACGACCTCGGCAAGCACCGTGCCGTTGCGACTCACGTCGTAGACGATCTCGGCCTGCCGCGGCGGCGCCGCGTGGGCGCCGAAGCTGACACTAATCGCGATCGGAATAAACCAGTTGCGCATCGTTATCTCTAACGCGAACCACCCCGTCGCCGATGACAAGCCGTCCGTCCAAAAACCAGCGCAGCGCGCGCGGATAGACGACGTGCTCCTGCCGCAGGACGCGCGCCGCGAGCGTCGCGACGCTATCGTCGGAGCGCACCGGCACAGCGGCCTGCGCGATGATCGGACCGTGGTCCAGCTGCTCAGTTACGAAGTGCACGGTGCAGCCGTGTACCTTGACCCCGGCAGCCAGGGCGCGCGCATGCGTATCGAGGCCCGGAAACGAGGGCAACAGAGATGGGTGGATGTTGACCAGACGCCCGTCGTAGCGCCGTACGAACGCCGCGGTGAGGACACGCATGAAGCCGGCGAGCGCGACCAGCCTCGGCGCGTGGCGATCGATCTCCTCGGCCAGCGCCGCGTCGAACGCCTCGCGCGACGCGAAATCCCGATGCGCCACCGTTTGGGTGGTCACGCCGCGCGCACGAGCAATCGCGAGCCCCGCCGCATCAGCGACGTTGCTGACGACCGCCGAGACCGGCATTCCCGCATCGAGCAATGCCTGCATGTTGCTGCCGCGGCCGGAGATGAGGACGACGATCGACATGGCGGGTCGCAGTGTAGCAGCCCGGCAATCACAGATGCCTTGCCCGAGCCCTTCATGGACCGGGTCGCGTCATGTCCTGCGGGCGCACCCAGCGATCGAAGTCCTGCGCGCTGACGTAGCCGAGAGAGAGCGCGGCCTCGCGCAGGGTGGTGCCCTCGCGGTGCGCCTTCTTGGCGATCTCCGCGGCGCGGTCGTAGCCGATCTTAGGCGTGAGCGCGGTGACGAGCATGAGCGAGCGCTCGACCAGCTCCGCGATACGTCGTTCATTCGCCTGTATACCGCGTACGCAGTGCTCCTCGAACGACGCGCATCCGTCGGCCAGCAGGCGCGCGCTCTGCAGGAAGTCGTAGATCAGCACGGGCTTGAACACGTTCAGCTCGAAATTTCCCGAGGCCCCGGCGAAATTGACCGTGACGTCGTTACCGAACACCTGGGCGCACAACATGGTCAGCGCCTCGGCCTGCGTCGGATTGACCTTGCCGGGCATGATCGAACTGCCGGGCTCGTTCTCGGGCAGGCTGAGCTCACCGAGTCCCGAGCGCGGGCCGGACGCTAGCCAGCGCAGGTCGTTCGCGATCTTCATGAGGGCAGCGGCGAGCGTCTTCAGCGCGCCGTGCGCGAACAGCAGCGCCTCGTGCCCTGCGAGTCCGGCGAACTTGTTGGCCGCAGCGGTGAACTGCAGCCCGGTGGCGCGCGCGATTTCATGCGCGACGCGCGCGCCGAATTCAGGGTGCGCGTTTAGGCCGGTGCCGACCGCCGTGCCCCCGATCGCCAACTCCTGAAGGCCCGGCTGCGACTGGACCAGGGCTTCCCGGGCGCGCTCGAGTTGCGCCACGTAGCCCGAGAACTCCTGTCCCAGAGTGAGCGGCGTCGCATCCTGCAGGTGGGTGCGCCCGATCTTCACGATGCCGGCGAACTCCTTCGCCTTCGCCGCCAGCGCCGCGCGCAGCTGCGCGAGCGCCGGCAGCAGCGCCTCGTGCAGCGCGCGCGTCGCGGCAACGTGCATCGCGCTCGGGAACACGTCGTTCGAGGATTGCCCGCGGTTCACGTCGTCGTTGGCATGCACCAGCCGCTTCGCGCCACGTTCGCCACCCAGCAGCTCCGATGCGCGGTTGGCCAGCACTTCGTTCACGTTCATGTTCGACTGGGTGCCGGAGCCCGTCTGCCAGACGAGTAGAGGAAATTCATCGTCGTGCCGCCCGGCGAGCACCTCGTCCGCGGCACGCGCGATCGCACCGGCCTTCGCCGCGTCGATCAGCCCGAGCTCGCGATTCACCGTCGCCGCTGCGCGCTTGACGAGCGCCAGCGCGCGGATCACATCGAGCGGCATGCGCTCGCTGGAAATGCGGAACAGGCGCCGGCTGCGCTCGGTTTGCGCGCCCCAAAGCCTGTCCGCAGGAACCTCGATTGTGCCGAAGGAGTCCTGCTCGAGGCGCGTCTCTCCCACTGCCCGCGCGCGCTAGGCCAGGTCGAACAGCAGCACTTCCGCTTGCCTGCCGTTCTCGAGGATGATCTGCGGAACGTCGCTCGCCTTGAGCGCGTCGCCCGCCGCCAGCCGTTCTGCGTTCGCCGAGATTTCGCCTCGTGCGACGTGCACGTAGACGCGCCGCCCCGCGGCAAGGCTATGCACCGCACGCTCGGCGCCGTCGATGAGCGCCGCGTACACGAGGGCATCCTGGTGGATCGTCACCGAGCCCTCGCGCCCGTCGGGCGACGCGATCAGCCGCAGGCGGCCGCGCTTCGCAGCGGACTCGAAGTGCTTCTGCTCGTAACCCGGTGCGATGCCGCGCACGCCCGGCTCGATCCAGATCTGCAGGAAATGCGTGACGCCCGCCGACTCATGGTTGAACTCGCTGTGCCGCACGCCCGTCCCGGCGCTCATGCGCTGCACGTCGCCCGGGATGATAGTCGAGCCGTTGCCCATCGAGTCCTTGTGCGCGAGCGCGCCTTCAAGCACGTAGCTGATGATTTCCATGTCCCGGTGGCCATGCGTGCCGAAACCCGTGCCCGGCTGGATGCGATCTTCGTTTATGACGCGCAGGCTACCGAAGCCCATGTACCTTGGGTCGTAGTAGTCGGCGAAGGAGAAGCTGTGAAAGGAATCGAGCCAGCCGTGATCGGCGTGCCCACGTTCCCCCGCGCGTCGCAGCTCGATCATCGCGGCACTCCGTGCTCAGGGTTCTCTTGCCTCGGCGGTCTCGCGTTCGGCGATTTCCTGGTGCACCTTCGCCATGTCGAGCGCCTTGGCCTGCGTGATGACCTGCTCGAGTGCCGAGGCGGGCAACGCGCCGGCCTGCTGGAACAACAATACTTTCTCGCGGAATACCATCAGCGTCGGAATCGATTTGATGCCGAACGCCCCGGCAATCTCCTGCTCGACGTCCGTATTCACCTTGGCGAAGACCACGTCCTCGTGCTTCTCGGAAGCGCTCTCGAACACCGGGGCGAAGCCCCTGCAGGGGCCGCACCACGGCGCCCAGAAATCCACAACCACCATCGGGCTGTCGTTCACAACCTGCTCGAAGTTTTCCTTGCCGAGCTCGACCGTCGCCATCCACGGATCTCCTATGAAAAAATGGCACTATACGCTCACATGCCATACATCGGCCGCTTCGCCCCATCGCCGACAGGGCCATTGCACTTCGGCTCGCTCGTCGCCGCGCTGGCGAGCTGGCTCGACGCGCGCGCTGCACGCGGCACTTGGCTGCTGCGCATAGAAGACCTCGACAAGCCGCGCGAAACTGCGGGCGCAGCTGACACCATCCTGCGACAGCTCGAGGCGCTCGGCCTGCTTTGGGACGGAGCGGTGCTCTATCAGAGCACGCGCGTCGCGTCCTACGAAGCAGCACTCGAGCGCCTCGCCGCGCGCGGTGCGACCTACGCCTGCGGTTGCACGCGCAGCGAGATCGCCGACTCCGCGCTCGCGATCGACGGCGCGCGCATCTACCCAGGCACCTGCCGCGCAGGCCTGCCGCGCGGAAAACCCGCGCGTACGACGCGCGTGCGCACCACTGCCGAGCCCATGCGCTTCGTCGACCGAGTGCAGGGAGAGTTCGTGCAGTCGCTCGAGCGCCACGTCGGGGACTTCGTGCTGCGGCGCGCGGACGGCCCGATCGCCTATCAGCTCGCCGTCGTGGTCGACGACGCCGAGCAGGGGGTCACCGACGTGGTGCGCGGTGCCGACCTGCTCGATTCCACGTCGCGCCAGATCTGGCTGCAGCGCCTGCTAACTTACCCGACACCGCGCTACCTGCACGTTCCCGTTGCCGTAGACGCCACCGGCGAGAAGATGAGCAAGCAGTCCGGCGCACGGCCGGTCGAATCCGGCGCGGCCGCCACATCGCTGGCGAGGGCGCTGGCGTTTCTCGGCCAGCCCGCGCCGCCCGGCCTCGGCGCGGGCGAGCTACTGCAATTGGCGGTCGCGAACTGGAACGTCGCACGCATACCGGCGCTGCGCACGCTGACGGTGCGGGACTAGGGAATTCTGCGCGAGGGCAGCACGACGGTGAGCAGCGAACCGATCACCAGAGCGAGTGCCGCGTACTCGGCCCAGCTCGGCCGCTCGCCGAGGAACAGCATGCCGCTGATCACGCCGACGACGGGAATGATCAGCATGCTGAGCGACGACACGGCGACCGGGACCGAAGTGGCGATGCGGACCCACGCCCAGGTCGCGAACGCGAACGCAATCAGCACGTTGTACAGCACGCCGAGCGCCGGCCACAGGCTGACCGAGAGCAGGCGCGAGGGGTCCTCCAGCAAGAGCGCACCTGCCAGGATAGGGATGCCGCCGAGCAGCATCATCCACGCGGAGTAGGCTCCCACCGGCATCGACATCGGGTAGCGCTTCTGCAGCACCGTGCCGAGCGCCCAGGTGAACGCCGCGCATAGCACGAGCAGCGACCCGAGCGGCGCCGACCTGAGCCCGATCGCTCCTTCGCCGAGCAGCAGCGCCATGCCGCCCATGCCGAGCGCAAGTCCGGAGACGCGGCGGCCGTTCATGCGCTCGCCGAGCAGCCACACCGAAAGCGGAATCGCCCACGCAGGCATCGTATAGGCGAGGATCGCCGCACGCCCGGAAGGGATCATCTTCACCCCGAACACCACCAGCACGTTCCAGGCGGTCATGTTGAAGAAGCTGAGCATTAGCAGGCGTGTCCATTGGTGCCTGGGTACAGCCAAAGATTGCCCGCCGGCGCGCAGGACGGCAAACAGCACGCCCGAACCCGCGCCGAGGCAGATCGCCCGGAACGTGAGCGGCGGCACTTCGCTCAGCGCCACCTTGATGGCAGTCCAGTTGAAGCCCCAGGCGAGCGTCAAGCCTGCCAAGGTGAACCACAAGGTACGCGGCAGATGGCTCGCCTCGCGCGCTGTATTCACCGCAGCACTCCGCGCAGCTCCATGCCCAGGAGCTCGACGAACGCGCGCGCAATGTCTGACGGCGAGCGTTTGCCGCGCCGGTACCATGTCGGAGCCCAGTTGAGCGCCCCGAGCAGCATCAGGCGGACGTCGCTGCAGTCGATGGCCGCGCCGAGCGGCAACGCGTCGATCAACCGGCCGATCAGGCGCTCGTAGCCGTCGCGCACCGCGACCAGCCGGCGCGCCGCTTGCGGCACGTCCTGCGGCTGGACGCGCACCATGACCTGCGCGTAATCGCTGCCGTCGAGCAGGATCTCCAGATGCGCCACGCAGCCCGTCTCGAGGCGCCGCCAGGGATCCGTTTCGCGCGCGAGCGCATGCTCGACCCCGGCGCGCAGGCGGCGCACTCCTTCCTCGTAGACCGCGACGAGCAGGTCCTCCTTGGACGCGAAATGGCAGTAGAGCGAGCCCGGCAGCATGCCGACCGCGCGTGCGATCTCGCGCATTGACGCGCCGTGATAGCCGTTGCGGCGAAAAGCTCTCGCGGCGCAATCCAGGACCCGCGGTAGCCTGCTGTCGGCGCGCATCGGGCGTTCCCTGAGGGTTACGATACTCAAATCCGGACCCGCACCGGCAATGCCACCATGCCGCGAAACACCATTGAATTGATCCATTCGAGCCTGTCGGTGGCGAGTTCGATGGAGCGCCACCTGCGCAGCACGGCGGGCAGGCTGATCTGCCCTTCCAGCCGTGCGAGCGGAAAGCCGAGGCAGATGTGCGCGCCGAAACCGAATGTGAGGTGCGGCACGCCGTCGCGTTGCAGGTTGAGCCGGTCGGGATCCGGGTAGGCGCGCGGGTCGCGGTTGGCGGCATTTAGCATAAGGAACACGCGCTCGCCCGGCCGCAGTGTCTTTCCGTGGAGTTCGCGCTCCCTGGCGACGATGCGCACCTGGGCGCCGCTCGGGCCGTCGTAGCGCAGCAACTCCTCGACGGCCGCCGCGGCGAGTTCCGGTCGCTCGCGCAGCAGCCGCATCTGCTCCGGAAAGCGGATGAGCGCGAGCAAGGCGTTCGCGATGTGATTGGTGGTCGTTTCGTGGCCCGCGAATAGCAGCAGGATGCAGGTCGCGAGCAGCTCGTCCTCGCTTAGACGATCTCCCTCGCCCTGCACGGCGATGAGCGCCGAAAGCAAGTCATCGGCGGGTGCCGCACGGCGGGCAGCGATCAAGGCGCGGAAGAAATCGACCATTTCGCGCGTCGCCGCCTCGGCGACGCCGTATTTCTCAGGCGAAACGCGCGAGCTGCCGATGAACAGCGCCATGTCGTCCGACATGCGCTTGACGTGCACGAGCTCCTCGCGCGGCACGCCGAGCATGTCCATGATCACGAGCGCAGGAAGCGGACCGGCGAACTCGGCAATGAAGTCGAAATCGGGGCGCCCGCCGATCCGGTCGAGCAGCCACCCGGTGAGCTCGGCCACGCGCTCGCGCATCGCGTGCATCGAGCGCACGTTGAACACCTTGCTAACCAGCCCGCGCAGGCGCGTATGGTCCGGTGGATCTCGAAATACCATCCACAGGGACAGGTAGCGAATTATTTCGGCGATGCGCTGCGCCTCGGCTCCCGGCAGCGAAGCAAAGAACGGTCGCAGGCGATCAGACGACATCCCCTGGTCGCGGCAGACCGCCTTGACGTCGCCGTAGCGCGTCAGCACCCAGGCCTTGAGTCGGGGACTCCAGTGCGCCGGATCGTGGTCGCGCATCCGGCGGTAGAGCGGAAATGGATCGGCGAGAAATGCCGGATCCTCGGGTCGGTAGTCGATGCTCATCTAATGGCGCGAGCGGGCTACGGGGGCAAAGGCAAACAAGTGTTTGTCTCAGCCACTGACCCGTCAAGGCCACGCGAGTGCCGCGGCGGCCGCCCTTGGCGCCTGACGCGCGCCACTTTGAGCCTTTGTGCAACACATCAATGGCTTACGCTGCGCTGCACAAAGAACTTGACTTTTAAGGATGAAGGCCTACAATTCACATTGCTGCGCTGCACAAACCAGCGCCGGAGCATCACCCGATCGTAGCTGTACCAGACCGCCGACCCAATTGACCGATCATAGGAGCCACACCATGTACGTCACCCCGGAACAAATTCAGACTGCCAACAAGGCCAACGTAGAAGCCGTTCTCTCGCTCGCCGCGACCCAGTTCGCCGCGCTGGAGAAGCTCGCCAACCTGAACGCAAATGCGATCAGGACCGCGTTTGAGGACTCGCTCGCCAATACGCGCGCGCTGCTCGGCGCGAAGGACGTGCAGGAATTCGTGAACCTGCAAAGCACCCTGACGCAGCCCGCCATCGAGAAGGCAATCGCCTATTCGAAGAGCGCCTACGAAGTCGCCACTGAAGCGAACAGCGAACTGTCGAAGATGGCAGAAAAGCGCATCGCCGAGTGGAACGAGAACTTCGTTTCGATCCTCGACAAGGCGACCAAGAACGCGCCCGCCGGTTCGGACGTTGCCGTCGCGGCGGTGAAGTCGATGCTTGCCGCGGCCAACTCGGCGTACGACAACCTCAGCAAGGTCGCCAAGCAGGCGACCGAGATCGCTGAAGCGAACGTCACCGCGGCGACCGAGACCGTGAAGGGGCTGAGCAAGGCAAAAAAGGCCGCCTGAGTCCCGCTGCGCGCTCGCGGGCGGCGGCGAAACGCCGCCCCCTGCGTGGTCGAGGACCAGGTGTCACGCGGCCCGTCAGGTCCGCGAAGCGCAAGTAGCGAAAAGGCCCGGGAATCCTTCCGGGTCTTTTCATTTTGAGAGTTCGCGAAACGGAAATCCCGCCCGCTGCAGGCCGGCGCACAGGTCGACCAACGCCCGCCCGACCTCGGCCGGGTCGCCGCGCACGCCGAGCTCGACGTGCCTGCGACTGCCATCCTCGCCCATGGAAGGCAGGCTGAACACCTTGACGCCGGGATAGCGCGCACCGAGCGCCTCCATAAGCGCGATCAGCTGGCTTTCGCCGGCCTCGAAGACGAGCACCGAGGCCTCGCTCCAGCGGTCGCGGTCGAACAGGTGCCGGTAGCGGTTGTCGAGCACCCATTCCACCATCGGCCAGGCCATTTGCGGGAAGCCAGGCACGAAATGGTGCTCGCCAAGCGAGAAGCCCGGCACTCGGTTGACCGGGTTCGGAATGATCTTCGCGCCCAGCGGAAACTCGACCATCATGAGGCGTTGCGACGTAAGCTCTGCACCGAAGCGCGCGTGCAGCTCGCGCTCGCCTTCGGGATGCACGGCAAGGGCCGTGCCGAAGGCCGCCGCCGCGCATTGCCGGGTGTAGTCGTCGGGCGTAGCGCCGATGCCACCGAAGCTGAAAACGATGTCGCCGGATGCGAATGTCCGCTTGAGCGCCGCGGTCAGCCGAGCCGGATCGTCGCCATGATATTCGCAGAATGCGAGCCGCAGGCCGCGCCTGGCCAGGGCCGCCACGAGAAATCCGAAGTGCTTGTCCTGGCGCTTGCCGACCAGGATCTCGTCGCCGATCACCAGCGCGCCGAATGCCGCGGCAGTCATGACTGCACGATCTCCGCCTCGATAGGCGTCTCGCGCAGCGCCGCGAGCTCTGCGAGCAGGTAGTGCACAAACGCCAAGCCGAACAGCACCGGCGCGAACAGCCCGACGATCGGCACA